>Ga0153954_1001077_pt1 | contig 16496 bp, 12 predicted proteins | sample TSFL038MetaG_FD_102277 | JGI IMG/M metagenome (GOLD analysis project Ga0153954, IMG submission 102277) | Attine ant fungus gardens microbial communities from Florida, USA - TSFL038 MetaG | ecosystem: Host-associated > Fungi > Mycelium > Unclassified | place: USA: Florida, Wekiwa Springs State... | reverse complement strand
GTCGAGCGCTGCACCATAGTCACGTCGACGTCAGACTCGTAGAGCGCCGCGCAGATGTCATGCGCGGAATTGTTAGAGCCGATCACGACGACCTTCTTGCCCTTATAGCGGTCGGGACCTGGATGGCGTGAGGAATGGTGCTGCTTGCCCTTGAAGGTGTCCATGCCCTTGAATTGCGGCATATTCGGCTTGGCTGACATGCCGGTCGCAAACACCAACTGTTTCGGCTTGAGGGTGATCTCCTCGCGACCACGTTCGACGACGACGCTCCATTCCTTTTTGGCGTCGTCCCAGCTCGCGCTTTTGGCCGTGGTGCTGGTCCAGTAGTTCAGCTCCATGACCTTGGTGTACATCTCCAGCCAGTCGCCGATCTTGTCTTTGGGCGAGAACACCGGCCAGTTCTTCGGGAAGTCGATGTAGGGCAAATGGTCGTACCAGACCGGGTCATGCAAGCAGAGCGATTTATAGCGGTTACGCCAGGAATCGCCGGCGCGTTCGTTTTTCTCGACGATGATGGTGGGCACGCCGAGCTGGCGCAATCGCGCGCCGAGCGCGATCCCGCCCTGGCCCCCGCCGATGATGAGCACATAGGGCTGGGTCCTGATGCCGAGCTGCTCGGTTTCCTCGTCTCGCAATTCCTTCCAGGTTTTGCCGCCGGGATTGACGCCGTGCCGGGCTCCGAGCGGCCGGGTATAGCCCGCCTTTTCTTCGTGATCCTTCAGTTCGACCAACGTTGTCAAAAGCGTCCAAATCTGGCCGTTCTGCAGGCGGATCAGACCATAGCCGCGTCCGGCGCCTGTTTCGAACGAGATCCAGCATTCGGCAACGCCATCGGTTTCGGTTGCGCTTTCCCCCTCGGCGATTTTCCAGTTGCGTGGCTTTACGCGTGCAAGGCAAGAGCTGAGCATCTCTCGAACTTGATCGCGGTCTTCCATGGTCTTGATGTTCCAGGTGAAGACAACGAGATCGCGCCAGTAGCATTCCGGCGCGAACATCCCTACCGCGGCATCGATATCCCCTGCCGCAAGTGCCGCATCAAATTTGTCAAGAAAGCTTTGAATGCGCGCGTCGAGCGTGGTGTCGAGCATCACTTCCTCCCTGCGTCGTTTCACAGTTTTTCTGCGGATGTAGCAACCTTATCCCAACTGTCGGATGAATCCAGACGTGCGCAGTCCAATTTTTCCCGCAGGCCTTCTGTGCTCCTCAGCGCTCACCCACCAAAGTACGGATTGTCGCACCGCCGAGGCGCCAATTGCTGCTGCGGCGCGCGAGTAGCGGCCCAATACGGTCTCGGTCAGTGACGACCGTGGTGGCCGTGCTTGAATCTGGGAGAAACCCGGGGCGCGTCTGACCCATAGCTGACTTATTGCGCGACATACTTCCTCAAAGCTTCACGGGCACCGCGTAAGATAGGGAATCAGCGGCAACGCCGAAAAGCCAACAAAACCCTCCATCACGATGTCGTGCAGAATGTTGTAGTTGCGTTCTCCAAAAAGGTACTTTGAAGGCCCATGTCATCGATGCGTGCTTTCACCATCAATCGTCCCCAGAAGCGGTTTCGAAGAAAATGAAATCCACTGCGACTATGAACCGCTGTCACCGCCACGGCGTAAAGCGCGGCCGCTAAATATCTGTTCGTTTGTAGGTCATGTTGCTGACGCAATCTCTGTCTTAGTCCGCGAGAACTAAAACACTGCGCGAGGAACCGCCCTGGTTCCCGCAAGGTTCCGTCGCCAGGATTGGCGCGAGTCCCACAAAACATTGGTGCGAGTCCGTCAACGCCTCCGCGTTCGCTTGCTCATGTTTTGCGGCATCGGGAACCGAACAATCGAAAAATCAGTCAAGGAGTTATGCAAGGAGTTATGATGGTGTTCCGATCGAGCGCCGCAATCTGCGGCGCTGTTCTTATGCTTGGCGTTTCCGTTACCGCTGCGCGAAGTGAAATCGTTACGGTTCATTCAAGCGCAGCCGTCAATGCCGCTTCTGGGGAGGCGATCGTTGGCGCAGCATCCACGTACAATCCGTTCCGCCCCGGATGGCGGGAGGGCGGACCGAACACAGCCTCTGGCGAGCGCTATGATCCCTCAGTGTGGGCGGCGGCCATCAAGACGAGTTTGCGTGGTAAATTCGGTGGGGTCCAATATGGCGCGAAGCCGAAGTATGCCCTGGTTGAGGCTGCAGGCAAGAAGGTCATCGTCAAGATAAATGACGTGGGCCCACTAACGCCTGGTCGCATCATCGACCTCAATGAGCGGACGATGCGCCTTTTCGATCCAAGCTTGGAGCTCGGGGTAATTCATGGCGTGACTGTTACGCCGCTTCCCGGCGACTCTTGGACCCCCGGACCGGTTGGCTGATCGTCGCACGCGAAACAGGTAGAGCGCATCTTATGTGCGCCCGTCGTGCCGCTCGCAGTAGTGGGCAGTCTGACTAAACAGTGTAGCCAGGCGCTTCCGCCATTGGCCCATACCGATGCAATCCGACGGTCGCCCGCGTGTCGGCCATGAGCGGTAGACCGGACATGCCTTTGGTCCGTCTAGATTTCCGCGACTGCGCGCGGTTTTCTGGAGAGATCGGGGATCAAACTCAGCTTGCGGTCGCAGAACCAAATCTCAACAAACGACGTTACGATCTCGCTTGTAAATCTCCTTGGAGCGGGCGATGACTGATGCGCTTTGGTTGGGCTTTTTTCGTTGTCTTGGGCGCGTCGCTATTCATGGCGTCAGGGGCAAGGCGGCTCTTCAATATGGCGCTGACGTTGGAGGAGGTCCTCTCGGCTATTTGGGTCGCTTTGTCGATCTATCTCGCAGTATTGGTCCTTTACGTCGGCCTGAAAAATCCGTTTGGTCTTTCGCGTAGTGCGCACGCCCCAGCCGCAGCACTTGCGGTGTGTGCATCGTTGATCACCAGCTTCTACTTGGTGACTTGACGCTGTGCCCACCTTCAGTCCGGAGTGCGCGCAAAAGCCGACTTCTTCCGGCCGGTGCAGATTAGCAGCTTCGCGCTTCCTTCGAACCTTGCGCAACGTATCACTTGATGCGTGAGCTGATTTGCCCGTCGATCTGATTTTCCGAACTTGTGTCAAGCCCATCCGGAAAAAATATTCTGTTTTTCAGAATTGATGGCGGGGTGTATGTTGTGGCCGTCCCGCGCCGACAGAGGGGCGCTTCTAGATCGTCACGAAACGCGGTGCGGGATGCGATGGACGCGTTGGTGCGCCAGACGAGGCGCATTGAAGCGGACGGCGAAATCGTGTGGTCCCGATCCCCCGACGCTGGGATCGACCCCCGGGTGAACAGCCCGCGGGCACGGTGGCTAACAAGCCCGGACACCGGGGAGATCACGTATAAGCCGTTAAAACCGATCGCGCAGGGAAGGCCGGGTCGCTCCGGTTGAACCTGTGGTTTCGAACTCGTGTGCTTTCTACACTGCACACGAGGCCGCGGGTGCAACCAGCATCCGGCCTTCCCTGCGCCCTCTCTATCTCGGAGGGACACCAGCGATGCACAGCTCGGGCAAATCATGTCGCGAGAGCGAGATGGTGCGTCTTGGAAATACTCTTTCCCGACTTGCCCGGCGGCTCTAGGATCACCGCAAAAGCCGCCGCGGGAGACAGCGCCATGCAACAACAGACTCAAGAACAATTCGATCTCGCCGGCATGGTCGCCGATCTCAACAGCCTGTTGCGGCTGAAGACGACGGTCACCGGCATCAAGATGTTTTCCCGTGTCGAGGACATGGAGGCGATCCCAAAAATCCGCCGGCCGAATGCGGTGCACACCACCGATCAGATCGTCAGCATGGCCTCGCGCCTCGGCTGGACCGTCGGCATCACCGCTGATGATCTCGTGGGCGCGCAGTGCCGCGCCGTGATCGGCCTTGGCCCGCAGGACGAGCAATGGCTCGAGGGCGCAAACTATGTCGGCGTCTGGCACGGCACCGCGGAAGACGCGCGCAAGCGCCAGGAGGCGCTGGATGTCGTTCCGTTCGGGCAATATCGGGCGATGGCGGTGAGCCCGCTCACGTCCGGCCGGCTCGATCCGCCCGATATCTGCCTGGTCTATGCGACACCGGGGCAGATGATCATCCTGATCAACGGCCTGCAATATACCGGCTACAAGAAGTTCGAATGGGGCGTGGTCGGCGAGACGGCCTGCGCGGATTCCTGGGGACGGGCGCTGAAGACCGGCGAGCCGAGCCTGTCGCTGCCGTGCTTTGCCGAGCGGCGCTATGGTGGCGTCCCCGACGAGGAGATGCTAATGGCGCTCAAGCCCGAGCACCTCGCAAAGGCGATCACGGGCATGAAGCAACTCGCCATGAACGGCCTGCGCTATCCGATCGCGCCCTATGGTATCCAGAGCGACGTGCGCGCCGGCATGGGCGTCAGTTACGGGAAGAAATAAAGATCGTCGTCGAGAGCGTTGTCTTTTAACCCCGTCATTCCGGGGCGATGCGAAGCATCGAACCCGGAATCTCGAGATTCCGGGTCTGGTCCTTTGGACCATCCCGGAACGACGTCGGAGAGGGTTCGCGTCGCTCGCAACGACGGGTAACAAGGAATCGAAATGAGTTCTGCGAAAAAGTTCGACATCGTGGTCTATGGCGCGACCGGCTTTACCGGTCATCTCGTCGCCGAATATCTCGCTGCGCAATACGAAGGCGACGGCGGACTGAAATGGGCGATGGCGGGGCGCAGCCTCGACAAGCTCAAATCGGTGCGCGATGCGATTGGCGCACCTGCGGATACACCGCTGATCGCTGCCGATTCCAGCGACGCCGGCGCGCTGAAGGCGATGGTCGATCAGACCAGATCGGTGCTGACGACGGTGGGCCCCTATCAATGGTACGGCAACGAGTTGATCGCCGCCTGCGCTGCATCAGGCACGGACTACCTCGATCTCTGCGGCGAGCCGGTCTGGATGCGGCAGATGATCGACAAGCATGAAGCCGAGGCGAAAGCGAGTGGCGCGCGCATCGTCTTCTCCTGCGGTTTCGATTCCGTGCCGTTCGAGCTTGGAGCCTTTTTCGTGCAGGATGAAGCCAGGCGCGTGTTCGGCGCGCCGGCAGCGCGCGTCAAGGGACGGGTGCGCGACATGCGCGGCACCTTTTCCGGCGGTACCGCGGCAAGCGGGCGTGCGACGTTCGAAGCGATCGCCAAGGATCTGAGCCTGGTCGCCATTTTGAATGATCCATTTGCGCTGACGCCCGGTTTCAAGGGCGCGAAGCAGCCGAAAGGCAACAAGGCCGTTTACGAAGAGGAAATGCAGTCCTGGACCGCGCCGTTCACCATGGCGCTGATCAACACGCGCAATATCCATCGCTCCAACATGCTGATGGGCTTTCCTTACGGAAAAGAGTTCGTCTACGACGAGATGGTGCTTACCGGCCCTGGCGAGGCGGGCGAGGCCAACGCCAAAAAGGTGATGGCTGCAAACAGCGAGAAGACAGGCCCGAACGCGCGCAAGCCGGGCGAGGGACCCTCGAAGGAAGAACGTGAGAATGGTCTCTACGATCTCCTTTATGTCGCAGTCAGCCCCGACGGCCGCCAGGTTCGCGCCTCCGTGAAGGGGGACCTCGATCCCGGCTATGGCTCGACCTCGAAGATCATCTCCGAATGCGCCGTCTGTCTGTTGCGGGACACGCCCGATGTCGCTCCAGGGTTCTGGACGCCGGGCGCGGCCATGCAGCACAAATTGATCAAGCGGCTTGTCGATCACGCCGGTCTGACGTTTGCGGTGGAGAGCTGATGTCGAGCGACATCGTTGCCGTGGGGCCAGTCGTGAGCGGCTGCTCGGTGGAAGCCTTGTAAGGCTGCGCGGCGGCGATCATGCCCCACATGGCGCCCAGCATCATCCAGAAATGCCGCCAATGGTCGGTGTCGATGATGAAGTTTTCGCCGACGGTGCCGAGGAAGGCCGCGAAGATCGCGAGATAGGCACGCTGCCAGGGCACGCGGACGAGGAGATTCTTGAAACCGAGGATGACCGTGGTGAAGACCAGCGCGGGATAGCATATGCCGGACAGCCAGCCGCCCGACATGAAGGCGTTCAGGTAGGAATTGTGGGTATCTTCCGGGAAGTAGCGGTGGAACTGCAGCGGGCCGATGCCGAACGGCAGGTCGAGCGCCATCTGGGCGCCAAGGATGTGGCGGCCGAAGCGGCCGAAGCGGCCTTCGTCATAGCTCTGGTCGAAGCTGGCGCGCTGGCGGAACATTTCGTCGATCGAGTTGAACGACAAGAGCACGGCGAGCAGCGCCGCGGCGGCGACGACGGCGAGCATCGTTATGAGCACGATGCGCGAACGCTCGCTGCGCGACCGGCTGGTCAGCACCATCAGCGCGAGCATGAAGGCGCTGGTCAGGATCAAGCCGCCCCAGGCCGCGCGCGAGAAGGCGAGCAGGATCGCAAGCGATATGATGCTGAAGGCGATGGCGTTGCGGAATGCCTTGAAGAAGCGCGCCGTGACGACGGCCTGCAGCGCGAACAGCGCCGGCAGGATCAGGAACGCGCCGAACACGTTCGGGTCCTTGAAGGTGCCGCGGGCGCGCTCGTAGAGCGTCAGAAGGTCGTGGCCGCCGGGTACGAGGTTGAAATAGCCGGCGATGCCGGCGAGGGAGGCGATCATGGCGCCGACCATGAGCCCGCGGCGCAGCATGTCGAGTCTTGCGGTGGTGTCTTCCGAAAACACCATGGCAAGGAAGATCACGGTAAACGCCATGTACCAGGACGTCACGATCCAGCTGAAGACGTCCGACTGGTCGAGGAGCGGAATCGCGCCGATGCTGTAACCCAGATTGAGCGAGACGATCAGCAGCAGCAGCGGCATGAACACCAGCCGCAGCCGCAGGCCCGTGGCGAAGAACAAGACGGCCGCGATCAGCGTCACCAGCTCATACGGGCTCGGCTCGATGAAGACGATCGCGCCGCCTGTGCCGATCAGCCACACCAGCGCCCGCTGCAAGGCCAGCACGCCGGGCGCGGCAATTGAGGCTTGCGCAAAGGAGCCTTCGGCTGTCGCCGCATACGCCATCTATTACTCACACGCCTACGTAACTCGTACACAAACGATGCTGTCATCGCCCGGCTTGACCGGGCGATCCAGTATTCCAGAGACAGCAGCAATTCATCCCAAGACGCCTCTGGAATACTGGATGCCCCGGTCAAGCCGGGGCATGACGGCGATATCTCAAATCGAACTCAATACGCGTTCTCGTTCTTGGTCAGCAGCGCCAGCGGAGTTTTCAGCAGGATGAAGGTATCGAACAGCACCGACCAGTTCTCGATGTAATAGAGGTCGAACTCGACGCGCTTCTGGATCTTCTCTTCGTTGTCGATCTCGCCGCGCCAGCCATTGATCTGGGCCCAGCCGGTGATGCCCGGCTTGACGCGGTGGCGGGCGAAATAGCCGTCGACGGCTTCGTCGAACAGCCGGCTCTGCAACTTGCCCTGCACCGCATGCGGACGCGGGCCGACCAGCGACAGATTGCTCTTGAACACCACGTTGAAGAGCTGCGGCAGCTCATCCAGGCTGGTCTTGCGAATGAAGCGGCCCACCCGGGTAACGCGCGGATCGTTCTTGGTCACGACCTTGGAGGCGGTCGGATCGGCCTGGTGGTGATAGAGCGAGCGGAATTTGAAGACGTCGATGCGCTCGTTGTTGAAGCCGAACCGCTTCTGGCGGAACAGCACGGGGCCGGGGCTGTCGAGCTTGATCGCGAGCGCGACGATCGCCATGACCGGCAGGGCAGCGAGCAGGACGAGGGAGCCGACGATGTGGTCGAACAGCCACTTCATCACCAGGTCCCAGTCGGTGATCGGGGCCTCGAACATATCCAGCGTCGGTACCGTGCCAAGATAGGAATAGGAGCGGGGACGGAAGCGCAGCTTGTTGGTATGGGCAGACAGGCGGATATCGACCGGCAGCACCCACAGCTTCTTCAGCATGTCGAGGATACGCGTCTCCGCCGAGATCGGCAGCGCGAACAGCATGAGGTCGACACGGGTTCGGCGGGCGAACTCGACGATATCGTCGACTTTGCCGAGCTTGGGGCTGCCGCCGCAGGTCTCAAGCGCGCGGCTGTCGTTGCGGTCGTCGAACACGCCGAGCACATCGATATCGTTGTCATCCTCGTTCTTCAGCGCTTGGACGAGCTGCTCGCCGTTTTTGTCGGAGCCGACGATCACGGTGCGGCGATCGAGCCGGCCCTGGCGCGCCCAGCGGCGCACCAGCATGCGCAGCACCAGGCGCTCGGCGATCAGGACAGCCAGCCCGATGAAGAAGAACGCCGAAAGCCAGAGCCGCGAGATTTCGCCGCCGAGCTTGGCAAAGAAGGATGCGCCGATGAACAGCAGGAACACGAAGGCCCAGGACGAGATCATCCGCGTCATCTGGCGGAGCTGACCGCGGAAGATCTGGACCTGATACATGTCGGCGGCCTGAAAGCAGATCACCGCGGCGGCATTCATGCCGAGGATCGCCGCCACATATTGCCAGTGGAAGCCGGACAGCGGCATCACGTAACCAAGATAGATCGCGATGCCCACAATGCCGAGCAGCGTAAAATCGATGATCCGTACGGTGCCGGCGATCACGATCGGCGAATAGGCCGGACGCACTTTCTGATTGGTGACGGCGAGCGCGGCCGGCGAGAGGCGCCGCCGCCGTTCGGTCGGCGGGCGGTCTAGAGACCGGTCCTGGGGGATTGCGGTGGCGGCGGCAGAAGCCGCGGCGTCCAACATCGAGCGTGCGTTGATTGGTTCCACTGTCGTCCACGTCCGTTCCTGCTCGAGCACATAAGTGCGCGTGCGCCGAGGCGGAATTCCCCCCGATCACGGCTTAGAGGACAAATCGGAAGAAACGGTTAGCTTGGTAAGTGATGGTTAATGATTGGCGAAGGCGTTGCGATAGGAGCCAAGCACACCTTCGACCATCGCCTTTTGCGAGAAGTGCTGGAAGATCCGCTCGCGCACCGCCTTGGCGCGCGTGAGCGCGGCTTCCGGATACTCCATCGCAGTCTCGATCGCGTCTGCCATTGCGCCCACGATGTTGGGGGCGAACAGCGCGTCGTCATAGGCTCCGAAGATCTCGGGGATTCCACCAATATTCGCCGCGACCATGGGGATGCCGGCGGCGCCGGCCTCGATCACGACATAGGGCATCGAGTCGCCACGCGAGGGAACAACCAGGAGCCGGCCCTTGGAGAAACCGTAGCGCGCCTTGACATGGCCGATGAACCGCACCGAATTGGAGAGGCCAAGCCGTTCGACCTGCGCCTTCAGTGCTGACATCTCCTCGCCGTCGCCGGCGAGCGTAAGGGTGACCGGCCTGCCGTCGGCGTGCAGCCTCGCCACCGCGTCGATCAGGAGGTCGGCGCCCTTGATGCGGCGGAATTCACCGACATAGACGATGTCGGTAGCGTCGTCGGCTTTCGGAACGGGATCGAATTCATCGGCATTGACGCCGTTGAAGACGCACCGTACCAGCCCTCTCGGCGTGCCGATCATGCGCTGATAAGTATCGCGGGCGAATGCGCTCTCGAACAGGAACAGATCGGTGTTGTTCATCAGGACGCGCTCGGCGCAGCCATAGAGCGCACCCTTGAACGTGTTGAGCGGGTAATGCAGCGAGCCGCCATGCGGAGTGTAGATGCGAATCGTGTCGCTGCGGCGTGAATTCATGCGGATGAACACACCGGCCTTGGCGCCGTGCGCATGCAGCACATGCGGCTTGAATTGCCGGATCAGTTGCTTGAATCGCCACCACACCAGAAGGTCGGTCGGCGAGGGCTCCCGATGGATGGCGATGCGGTGTACGCCGAGCTTGAGGCGAGGGGCGATCGCGGCCAGCGCCTCGTCGGCGCGCTCGCCGCCCGTCAGGCTGTCGGCGATGATCCCGACCTCAAGGCCGCGGTCGGCCTGGCCGTTGGCGAGGTCGAGGATGTGGCGAAAGATGCCGCCAACCGGCGCGCGCGTCGCGTGCAGGATGCGAAGGGGCTTTTCTGGCGCGGGCATGTCCAGGGCCGGCGTTTGCCGGGAGGCGTAGCCGTCTGCATCGGGCCCGACGGGACGAGCGCGGAAATGTGGCAACCAATGGGGGTACGAAGCGCCCGGCATGAAACGACCTTCGGGAAAAATCTTGATTCCGATTAGGGGCTTTGGTGGTTAACAAAGCGTGAGCCGCGGCATTCTTGCGAGTCGCATTCCGGCCCCAAAATCGGCGCGATTAACCGAGCAGCAACCTTAATGGACTGTAATCGCAAGCGGTGAAGTAGAGTCGTGGCGTCCGCAGGAGTGTGCGATGCGTTTTGCGTTGTGGCGTAAGGGCAAGGAGAAGGCGCAGGTCGAGCCGCCTGTCGCAGCGCCTGCGCCGGCTCCCGTGAAGCCGCCGATTGCGTCCCAGCCGGGCGACATCGATCTGCGCGGCCTGGGTGAGGCACTGTCGCGCAAGCGGAGCTGGATCATCGTCCCCACCGTGCTGGCTGTGGTTCTCTCGGTTGCCATCGTCAATCTCATTACGCCTCGCTACAAATCGGAGACGCGTATCCTGATCGATGGGCGCGAGAACGTGTTCCTGCGTCCCAACAGCGAGCGCAATGAAGAGCGGCCCGCGCTGGACGCCGAGGCCGTGACGAGCCAGGTCCAGCTGGTGCTGTCCCGCGATCTGGCGCGCGAGGTCATCAAGAAGAACAAGCTCGCCGAGCGCCCGGAATTCGACCCCGTGCTGAGCGGCCTGTCGCCGCTGAAATCGCTGCTCGCGCTCGTCGGTATCGGTCGCGATCCGTTTTCGATGACGCCGGAAGAGCGCGTGCTCGACGCCTATTTCGACCGGCTCACGGCCTATGCAGTCGACAAATCCCGCGTCATCGTCGTCGAGTTCCAGTCGCGCGATCCCGATCTTGCCGCCAAGGTCGCGAACTCGATCGCCGATGGCTACCTGGTGCTGCTGCAGAATGCGCGTCAGGAGCAGGCCAGGTCGGCCAGCCAGTGGTTGTCGGGCGAGATCGACAGCCTGCGCAACAAGGTTGCGGAGGACGAGGCGCGCGTGGAGGATTTTCGCTCCAGGTCGAACCTGTTCGTCGGCACCAACAATACCACGCTCTCCAATCAGCAGATGGGAGAGATCAATACCCAGCTCAACAATGCGCGCGGCCTGAAATCGGATGCCGAGGCCAAGGCGCGGCTGATCCGGGAGATGCTCCAGAGCGGCAAGCCGATCGAGGCGTCGGAAATTCTCAACTCTGAACTGATGCGCCGCCTGTTCGAACAGCGGGTGACATTGCGTGCCCAGCTTGCCGAGCAGTCGTCGACCCTGCTCGACAACCATCCCCGTATCAAGGAATTGAAGGCGCAGATCGCCGACCTCGACCACCAGATTCGTGACGAAGCCGGCAAGATATCGCGCTCGCTGGATAACGACGCCCGTATCGCCGGCGGCAGGGTGGAGAGCCTTTCCGCCAACCTCGATCAATTGAAGAAGCAGGCATCCTCGACCAACGGCCAGGACGTCAAGCTCCGTGCGTTGGAGCGCGAGGCCAAGGCGCAACGCGATCTGCTCGAATCCTATCTCGCTAAATATCGCGAGGCCAATACCCGCGAGAATATCGACTCGGCTCCCAGCGACAGCCGCATCATTTCGCGCGCCATCGTTTCCAACACGCCGGCTTACCCGAAGAAGTTGCCGATCGTGTTGATCGCGACGCTCGCGACGCTTTTGCTCTCGTCCGGTTTGATCGTGACGGGCGAACTCCTGGCAATGACGGCGCCGCAGGCCGTGGCCGCTTTGGCTGCGCCGATAGCCGCGGTTCGTGCGCCGAAGGTCGAGCCTGCCTTCGAATCCGCTTCAACCTCAACCTTTAGCTCTGTTTCCGCGCCCGCCTTCAGCGAAGCACCGCAGGACGTTGCCGCGCCGTTGAACGAGATCGACCAACTCGCGGAGAAACTTCGTAGCGCGGGTGAGCCGGCTCGGAAGGTGACGATCCTGGGGACTGCCGCAGGCGAGAGCATCGCATTCAGTGCGCTGACCCTGGCGCGACAACTCGCGCGCGATGCCCGGGTCGTGGTGGTCGACCTCGCGGCTTCCTCGCCGACGATCTCTGCGGCGTCGGTCGATCCATCTGCGCCGGGGCTGGCGGAATTGATGAAAGGCGAGGCCTCGTTCTCGCAAGTGATCACCAGGGACCGGCTGTCCCGGGTGCACCTGGTTTGCGCGGGCCGTCCCGGCTTCGACCGCGCGCAACTGCAATCGCCGAGGATGACGCTCGCCATCGACGCGCTGCTTCGCGTCTATGACCACGTGCTGCTCGATGCCGGCACCGCGGCCGATCTGCCGGCGGAACTCTTGACCGCGCAGGCGTGCGCGGTGGTGGTGCCGGACGCCTCGATGCCGCAGGATGCACGCGCCCTGATGTGCGAGCAGCTCAAATCGGTCGGCTTCTCCGATGTGACCATGCTGGAAAAGCCTGTGCCTGGCGCGAGCTCGGTCGAGCCCGATCCTCGTGTGGCCGCCTGAAGGTCGTCGAAGACTTCAGTGAAAGATGCGGCGCAGCCGCTGGGCGACATCAAGCAGGATATGATTGTGCTTCACCTGGCGCTTGACGCGGTTGAAGCCTGACATCGCCGCCGCCGCAACGCTGCCGCGCGTGCTCAAGGGGATGAAGCTGTCGAAGATCGGCTCGTCGTTCTTGCAGAACTGACGCTTGTATTCGTCCGATCCGATTCCGAGATCGAGGGCGCAATAACCGCGCTCCGCGCAATCATCGATGATGTGTCGCATCAGGATCAGACCGGGGCTATAACGCGCGCGGTCCGACATCGTGTAGGTGTTGAACATCATCGAGAAGCGTTGCCCGTCGGCGACGCCGGCGAAGATTGCGATGACCTCGTCGTCGCACTCCAGCGCATGGATGTCGATGACGTGCCTGCCGCCGGCAAGCGGTGCGTGACAGGCCTGACGAACGAAATCCTCGACGCCGGGCTCGGCGAACACGTCGGGCAGCTTCTGCTCGGCCATCCGCAGCGGCTTGACGCGGAAGAACCAGTTCAGCAGACGGTCGATATCGGCGTCGCTGGCAGCGCGGTGATAGCGGTAGCCCGGCGATTGCAGCTTGCGTTCCTTGCTCTTCAGGCGGCGGCGGAACGAGTTGCTGATCCGGTTCGCCGGGGGATCGCCGGGGAGCATGGTCAGGACCGGGCAGTCATTGACCGAATGCTGTTTCGGCAGCATCGCAAAGGGGTTCAGGCAGTCCTGCCAGTATTGCGGCTGCTGTGTCAGTGCCAGTACGTCGGCCGTGGCATTGGCGCGCAATCCGGACAGCAGCGCGGCGAGATCGGCAGCGGTTGCGTCGCGGACGAAATCCTTGTCCCACAGCGCCATGTTGAACGTGGCGTGCTTGCCGCCCATGAAAGTGGCTACGCGGACACCATGTTGGTGGCGGAGCACAAGCGGCAGCAGCTGCAGCGGCCTGCCGTCGGCGTCGCAGGCGGTGACGACGAAAGGCGAGGCGCCTTCGCGGGCGCCCACTTCGAGTTGCCAGGCCGACAACAGGTCGAAACGCTGGTAAGGCGTCGCCAGTCCTTGCGTCTCGAGTTCGCGCCAGATCGTCTCGGCATCGGCGACATCGGTGATGACATCGATGCGGGCGATGCGGCTTGTCCTTGACCGCGCTGGTGCCTCCGCCCTCCGGCTTTCGATCGCCGCAGCGATGGTCATCGCGAAACCTGCCTGATTGAGAAAAAATTTACACTTTTCGTCTTGTCCCGACCTTTGCAAAGAAGTGTCAACAAAGGGTAATGACAGTCGGCCGCAACGGACCCGAGTCTGGTACCCAAAGTCTGCACCCGAACGTCTGCCATCCGAGCCTGCGGTCCGAGGGGCGAGAGCTTGCCGTCCGACGATCCATTGTTGACCAGCCTGAAGCTGGAACTCGCCTACTTCGGTGGGCGCGCATGGCAAAGCCGCGAGATCGGCGGGGCGGGCGTCATCCTGCGCTTCCAGCGCGTGCTCCCGCGGCGGGCCGGACGCTTTCAGCCGCTGAAAGCAAGCGAGGTCACGCCGAAATTCCTCGATCGAGCGGTTCGCGCGCTGAAGCGCTGGAAATATGATTTCGTCGACATGGACGAAGTCTGCCGGCGGGCGGTGATCCTGGCGCAACGGCAGCGCTTCGTCTGCATCGGTTTCGACGGCGGCTACAAGGATGTGGCGAGGGCGGCCTATCCGATTTTGAGGCACCATGGCGTGCCGTTCATGGTCTATCTGCCGACGGCGTTTCCGGACGGGGTCGGAGAGGCGTGGTGGCTAGGGTTGGAACAGATCATCGCGCGCGAAAGCCGCCTCAGCCTCGCCATCGATCAGGCCGATCGGCATTTTTCGATCAGGACGCTCGCCGAAAAGAACGAGGTTTTTGAATTTCTCTCTGGCTGGCTGCGGCGGTTGCCGCCGTCGGAACTCGCAGTCGCGATCCGCGATCTCTGCAGGCGTTATTCCGTCGATCTTGCCGCGGTTGCGCGCGAAGCCATGATGGACTGGGCCGATCTTGCGAGGCTCGCCGCCGATCCGCTCGTGACGTTCGGCTGCGCGACCGTGAACTATCCCGTGCTGTCCAATTTGAAGGAGAGCGACGCGCTGCGCGAGATGACCATGGGCAAGGCGGTCGCGGAGACGGCGTTGCGTCGCGAGGTCAGGCATTTCGCCTTTCCGTTCGGTGACCGCGAGTCGTTCCGCCGCGCCCATGTCGTGATGGCGAAGGACGCTGGATTTTCCAGCGCGGTCTCCACGATTGCGGGCATTGTCGACACCGCGGGCCGCACCAATCTACATGCGCTGCCCCGTATTGCCTGGGATGGACGGCTGACCTCGCTGCGCGCGATGCGCGTGTTGCTCTCCGGCGCGACTTTTGCGCCGGTGCGACCGACACCGAAACCTGAAATCTAGCGCGTGATCCGGACCCGTAAGTCCGCGTTAGCGCAAAGTGGGAACCGGTCTTCCGAAAAGCATGTCCTCGGGGCTCGACCCGAGGGATCATGCGCCAGAAAAACTAGGTGTCCGGGCGCGACATCCAGCTCACGATCGGCATCGCTGGCAGCACCCAGCCAAGCCCGGCCACGACATAGAAAACCGCCTGCAGCAGGCCGGATTTGGCCAGCCATGGCATTTGCGCGACCGCCATTCCCACCAGCGCCCACACGGCTGCCAGGACGATGAGGGCGATGGCTCCAAAGAACTTGCGGGTACGTATGGTCATGACGGAGATGTCAGGGATTTCTCGGGAAGGCGTGGCTTGCGCGGATGTTGCGGCGGACTATAAGGGGCACGAAAATTCATTCAAGTTCCACTTGAGATGACCGCTGTTCCCACAAAACAGGCCAATCCGAACCGCGCCATTCGCGCGTGGCTGCTTTTGGTCGCCGCCCTGATCGCGCTGATGGTACTCATCGGCGGCGCGACAAGACTGACCGAGTCCGGGCTTTCGATCACGGAGTGGAAGCCGGTCACCGGCGCGCTGCCGCCGCTCAGTCAGACGGACTGGGAGCAGGCGTTCGAGGCCTACAAGCTGATCCCGCAATATCGCTCGCTCAATGCCGGGATGACGCTGTCCCAATTCAAGACCATCTTCTGGTGGGAGTGGAGCCACCGGCTGCTCGGGCGGGTGATCGGCATGGTCTATCTGCTCCCATTCCTGTTCTTCCTGTGGCGCGGTGGCATGAGCGCGGAACTGAAGCGGCGGCTGTGGCTGATCTTTGGCCTTGGCGCGCTGCAGGGTGCGGTCGGCTGGTGGATGGTGGCGTCAGGACTTTCGGAGCGAACCGAGGTCTCGCAATACCGTCTCGCCACGCATCTGGTGCTGGCGCTTTTGATCTTCGCTGCGATCGTCTGGACCTTGCGGCGGCTTGGTGAACGGCCTTCTCTTGTCGTGCCGGCGAGATTGAAGATCACGGCAGCCCTGCTGCTCACGCTGACCTTCGTGCAGCTTTATCTGGGTGCGCTGGTTGCGGGCCTTCGCGCTGGGCTTGTCTACAACACCTGGCCCGCGATCGATGGATCGTTCATCCCGACCGCCGCACGGCTGTGGTTCGACCAGCCCTGGTGGCGCAATCTGTTTGAGAACACGCTGACGGTGCAGTTCGAGCACCGCATGACCGCGTACACGTTGTTCTTTCTGGCTGCTTTTCACGCCTTCGACGCCGTACGTTCGCGCGTCGATCGAAGGGTGGTCAATGGCGCGTTGTGGCTGGTTGCGGTGGTCACCTTGCAGGCGACGCTGGGGATACTGACCCTGCTGAATCAGGTTCCGATCGACCTTGCCCTATCGCATCAGGCGGTGGCCATCGCAGTGTTGACGCTCGCGGTCATGCAGGCCGAGCGGCTTGCGGCCCGGCATGTCGCAACGGTGCCACAGGAGATGAACGCGCCGTTGGTGCAGGCCGGCTAATATCCGCAATAGCCATAGACGCCGCAGGCGTAGGGCAGGCGCCAGTAATAGCTCGGGTACGGCCCGCCGC
>Ga0153954_1001076_pt1 | contig 16524 bp, 12 predicted proteins | sample TSFL038MetaG_FD_102277 | JGI IMG/M metagenome (GOLD analysis project Ga0153954, IMG submission 102277) | Attine ant fungus gardens microbial communities from Florida, USA - TSFL038 MetaG | ecosystem: Host-associated > Fungi > Mycelium > Unclassified | place: USA: Florida, Wekiwa Springs State... | reverse complement strand
GCCATTACACCGTGACAAAGGCCGTCCCCGAGACGACCTATCAAGAGCGACGTTACACGGTCACGAAAGCCGTCCCAGAAACGACCTATCAAGACCGCCATTACACCGTGACAAAGGCTGTCCCCGAGACGACCTATCAAGAGCGACGTTACACGGTCACGAAAGCCGTCCCAGAAACGACCTATCAAGAGCGGACTCGTACCATCAAGACTCCGATCGTCAGGACCGCTTATATTGAGCAGCCTTACACCACCACCGAGCCTATCATCACTGCCCGGCAGGTCACCGAACAGGTCCCGGTGTACCCCGCCGTTTTTGCCAGTGCTCAAGCGGCCCCCAGCGCTCAAGCAACACCCAGCGCCCAGGTGACACCCAGCGCCCAGTCCCCGTCGTATCAAACGGTGACTCGCAATTTGATCGAGACTCAGTACGTCACGATGAACAGGACCCGTCAGGTACCGGTCGAGACCACCGAGTACCTTTCCGAAGAGAAAGTCGAGAAAATCCCGGTCCAGACCACCCGCTACGTGGACGAAGAGAAAGTTGAGACCGTTCCGGTCCAAACCGTCCGCTATGTGGATGAAGAGAAGGTCGAGAAAGTTCCGGTTCAGACCGTCCGTTACGTGGACGAAGAGAAAGTTGAGACCGTTCCGGTCCAAACCGTCCGCTACGTGGACGAGGAGAAGGTCGAGAAAGTTCCCGTTGAGACCGTCCGCTACGTGGACGAGGAGAAGGTCGAGACCGTTCCCGTTGAGACCGTTCGCTACGTGGACGAAGAGAAGGTCGAGAAAATCCCGGTCCAGACCGTCCGCTATGTGGAGGAGGAGAAGGTTAAGACCGTTCCGGTTAAGATCACGCGCTACGTGGATGAAGAGAAGGTCGAGAAAGTCCCGGTTCAGACCGTCCGCTACGTGAACGAAGTGGCGTCGCGCCAGGTCCCCGTCACTGTTTGCGAAAAAGTGCCGGTGACTGTGAACCGCACCGTTGCCCGCAAGGTTGCGCGTCAGGTTCCAATCCAGGGTCCCAGCATCGCCCCGGCGACCCCTACCCCGGCAGTGGAGAAATCTGTTCCGACGAAACAGGTCCCCTCGAAGACCTCTCCGCAGCAATAACGGGAACCGAAACGCAAGAGAAACGAGGACTCATCCGTGAAAGGGTGACTCCCCGAATCTCTCTCTCGTCAGTTCGCGGTCGAGACGCGGCGTCGGCCTCAAGACGCCGCATCGACCATTTCTTGATAACTTCACGCAAACATGCAAAAATCGATTGTGGTCGCCGCCCGAATGTCTCGATCGATCGGCCAGAGCGGTTTGCGATGGGATCGCCTCCAAAATCCCGGCAGATCGGAGTGAAATCCCTGGGATTTCTGTGTAGGACGCACCATCAACCGATGCCATATAGATAAGCGGACAGGATAACACTGGTGGCTTGTCCACCAGTGGGCCGAGGCCTGCGCCTTTACTCTTCATCAAGCGGAGGCGGAGCTTCCTCGTGGAACCGATGCCGAAGTGCATCGGCCAACGCCCGGAACTCTTCCACATTCATCGCCTCGGCGCGGACCATGCCGACCAGGCCCAGCCCTTCCAGGAGGGCATCGACCTCGGGTTTCGTCCACTGCTTGCGCCAGAGGCTATGCAGGACCTGGCGGAGATTCTTGCGGCGATGAAGAAATACTTGACGCACGACCTGTTGAAACCAGACCAGGTCGTTGATTTCGGCACGCTTGGCCGGGTCGGGTTTGATGGAGACGACCGCAGAGTCGACCTTGGGCCGAGGCCAGAAGACGGTTGGAGGCAAGGTGCGGACCAAGGAGCAGTCGGTGAGAGCCTGGATCAGCACGGAGAGGGCGCTGTAAGCTTCGGTCCCGGGTTCGGCGAGCATGCGCTGGGCCAGTTCAAGCTGGATCGTGGCCACCATCAAGGTTGGCCGCAGCTCGGGGTGGATGAGCAGGTTGCTGAGGATCGGCGTCGCCACGTTGTAGGGAAGGTTGGCCACGAGCTTGAATTGCTTCTCGGGCGAGACGGCCAGCCCCGCGCGCACGTTGTCGAGCAGTTCCGGATCGAGCGTGTGTTTGCTGGCCAGCGCATCGCGGTTGAGCACCCGGACGTTGAGCTTCCCCTCGACGGCCTCGCTGGTGAACCGGGCCATCACGGGGTCGATGTCGACGGCGACGATCGCGGCTCCACGATCGGCCATCAGCGCCGTGAGCGCCCCCGCGCCCGGCCCCACTTCGAGAATCACGTCGTTCGGCCCCACCTCCGCCGCGTTGACGATCAGCTCGTGGATGTTCAAGTCGATCAGGAAGTTTTGCCCATACCGATGTTTTGGCGCGACCCCCCGCCGCTCAAAGAGATTGCGAAGATACGATTGCGTCTGGCGGCGCATGGCCATGCGAAGATCCTTCAAAAGCAATGCGAAACTTTTTCCGAGGAAGATTGATCGAAGTCTGATCCGTAATAATTGCTGGAATTCTCATTTTCCATGGGTCATGAGCTTCGCGACATGCCGGGCGATCATGTCGGTCTCGATGTTGACGCGGTCGCCGGGGGCGAGGGTGCCGAGGGTCGTGACGGCCAAGGTGTGGGGAATGAGCATCACGGAGAAGCCGTCGGCCGTTACGTCGACCAGGGTCAGGCTGACGCCGTCGACGGCGATCGACCCTTTGGGGACCAGGAGTGCCGTCCATTGCGGGTCGATCGTGAAGGCCAAGAATTCCCATTCGCCGTCGCGTCGGCGTTCGCGAAGGGTGGCCGTCGTGTCAATGTGCCCCTGCACGAAGTGGCCGCCGAGCCGGTCGCCGACCCGGAGCGAGCGTTCGAGGTTGACCGGATCGCCGGCTCCTTTGGTCCCGAGGTTGGTGCGCAGCAAAGTCTCGGGACCGGCCTGCACGTCAAACCCTTCCCCCTCGGCCGCGACCACCGTCAGGCAGCAACCGTTGACCGCCACACTCTCGCCGAACGCGAGCGCCTCGCTCAAGCCGGGCCAGGTGAGCCTGAAGCGTCGTCCTGAGTTCTCCTCATCGACCCGCTCGACCCGGCCGAGCACTTCAACCAAACCCGTGAACATAGGTATCAAAATTTCCCGTAGTATCGATACTGCCCATCAAAAAATTAGCCAAGATCGGCGCGACGAGAGGATTTTGCCATGATCGGCGAAACGGTTGGTGGGCGGTGCCCCCCGACGACAATGACGTCTCTCCTGGTTCCTCGTTGGGATATGGTAGCACACCCCCGGGAACGTTAGAATCTTGTAACCCTTGGCCCAGGAGGCCCCGGGCCCCTCTGCGCCATCGAAATGGGAACGACGAATTCCAATCCCAACGGAGGCAAAACCGCCATGACTCCGCCCTTGAACCGACGCGACTTCCTCGCCCAGGCGACCGTGGCGACCACCGCCTTGGCCACCTCCTCGACCGTGCTGGCTGCGAACGCCAATCTGGCCAAGTCACCAACGGACAAGGTTAATCTGGGCAAGACTGGGATCCAGGTCTCGCTCGTGGGCATGGGAACCGGGAGCATCGGTAACGGCCAGGCGAGCAACCAGACCCGCCTGGGAATCAAGGGGTTCACCCGCGTCGTACGGCACGCACTCGACCGGGGCGTCTGCCTCTTCGACGTGGCCGACCAGTATGGCTCGCACGTCTACCTCCGCGAGGCCCTCAAGGGGGTTCCCCGCGACCAGTACGTCATCCAAACCAAGACCCACGCCGCCAACTACGCCGACGCCAAGAGCCACCTCGAGCGGTATCGTCTTGAACTCGGGGTCGACTATCTCGACATCGTCCTGCTCCACTGCATGACCAAGTCGGGATGGCCCGCCGACAACCGAGGCGCGATGGAGTACCTCCGGGAAGCCAAGGAAACCAAAATCATCCGGGCTCACGGCACGAGCTGCCACGGCATGGACCCGCTCCGCACCGCCGCCAAGGACCCGTTCGTTGAAGTCGACCTGGCCCGGATCAACCCGGAAGGGCTGATCATGGACGACAAGAAGCCCGACGAAGTCGCCTCGCAGCTCGAGGAAATGCACGCGGCCGGCAAGGGGGTCATCGGCATGAAGATCCTCGGCGAAGGCCGGATCACCACCCCTGAACGCAAAGACGCGTCGCTCCGCTACGTGCTCGGCCTGGGCACGGTCAACGCCTTCATCATCGGCTTCCAGTCCACCGAGCAGGTCGACGATATCCTGACCCGCACCGCGGCCGCCCTGGAATTCCTGGGCCAGAAGCGAAGCTGAGAGACTCGCTCCTGAATCTGAAGTCAGAGTCTAGTGCTTTGTCAACGTTCGATTGACGGGTAAGCGATTCATCTTGGTAGGGTGGACATTGCCCACCAAACTGTTGGCCTCAGCGAAGATCGGCGGGCAATGCCCACCCTACGGCAGGCCGTCTGCACCCGTTTTCTTAGGGTTGACAAAGCACTAGGAATCCCTTCCCAGAAGGGGGACTTCCCATCGATTTCGTGCGACAGAATACGACAAGTACACGCTGATGCGACACGATTCGGCGACATCACTTGTCGAGATTTTCTCAACACAACTCCTCTCCAATAGAACAACTTAGAGCCATCTAACCATTTCTGTCGCCTGCGCCGATCACGAGACATTTTCTGCCGCGCGACCCATGTTCACTTTTGAGCTTCTTGATCGATTTAGCCGAGGAACGAGGATCGTCCTCAGAGAGGCCAGGATCATTCGTACAGGCAACTTGTACGGTTGGCCTTGTCAGGAGGGATTCGACCGGATGTAATGGGTAAGGAAAGGCACCCTGAACCCGCCCGGCGCACGGACGGTTCACTCTCCTATTTGTCGGGCTCGGAGGCTTTTCCCGATGCAAGACCGCATCGCCTACCAAGGTATCACTTTCGACGACGTCCTTCTCGAACCCGGCTACTCGGAACTACTGCCCCGGCAAGTCGAGACCAAGACACATCTCACCGCCAAGATCGCGCTCAACATCCCAATCCTCTCCGCCCCGATGGATACGGTCACCGAGGCCGAGCTCGCCATCGCGCTGGCCCAGGAGGGGGGCTTGGGGGTCATCCATAAGAACATGTCGATTGAGGAGCAGACACGCGAGGTCGACAAGGTCAAGCGGTCGGAAAACGGAATCATCGTCGACCCCATCACGCTGCCGCCGACGGCGACGGTCGGACAGGCGCGTGAGATCATGCAAGGGCACAACATTTCGGGCGTGCCGATCACCGTGGGGGGCAAGCTCCGGGGGATCTTGACCCGCCGCGACTTGCGGTTCCTCGAGTCGAACGAGCTTCGGATCGAGGAGGTGATGACCAAGGACAACCTGGTCACCGCCCCGGCCGACACCAGCTTGGAGGATGCTGACCGGATCCTCACAAGAAACAAGGTGGAGAAACTTCTCCTGGTTGACGATGAATACCACCTGAAGGGATTAATCACGATCAAGGACATCGACAAGCTGCACCGGTATCCGCACGCCTGCAAAGACGGCCGAGGCCGGCTCTGCGTGGGGGCAGCGGTCGGGGTGAACGACTTCGAGCGGATCAGCTCGTTGCTCGAAGCCGATGTCGATGTCGTGATCGTGGACTCGGCGCACGGTCACAGCAAGAACGTGATCGATACCGTGCGTCGGATCAAGCGGGACTATTCGATCGAGGTGATCGCCGGTAACGTGGCGACCTCGGAAGGAACGCGGGACCTGGTCGAGGCGGGAGCCGACGCCATCAAGGTCGGCATCGGACCCGGCTCGATCTGCACCACGCGGGTGGTCTCGGGGGTAGGAGTGCCTCAGATCACCGCCGTTTACCAAGCGGCCAAGGCCGCGGAAGGCCGCGTGCCGATCATCGCCGACGGTGGCATCCGCTACTCCGGCGACATCGCCAAGGCGCTGGCCGCCGGAGCCCACTGCGTGATGATCGGCGGTCTCTTCGCCGGACTGGCCGAAAGCCCCGGCGATACCATCATCTATCGCGGCCGGAGCTTCAAGGCGTACCGCGGTATGGGATCAATCGGAGCCATGGCCAAAGGTTCGCACGAGCGCTATCGCCAAGATCCGGGGCGCTCGGCGGACGGAAGCAAAACCGGATCGCCGCAGAAGCTCGTGCCCGAAGGGGTCGAAGGCCGGGTCCCCTACAAAGGCCCACTCGCCGAATTCGTCTTCCAGTTGGTCGGCGGCCTTCGCGCGGGCATGGGGTATTGCGGAACCCGCACCATCGAAGAGCTGCGGACCAAGTCCCGGTTCATTCAGGTCACCGGCGCGTCCGTTTTGGAAGGACATCCTCACGACATCGTGATCACGCAGGAAGCTCCTAATTATTCGAGCTTCACCAATGACAGCGACTCGGGCCGAGGCCCGGTTTAATCGAATCGACGGGTGGGCACCGCTCACCCGATCTCTCGGAGTTTGCAAAGACTTGGTGGGCGGTGCCCACCCTCTCGTAAGGGAAGAGTGTATGGTTGAGGGAGTCATCCATGGCCCCCTCAGCCCTTCCTTCGTTCCGCACTTCGAGCTTGCTCTTCCCCATCGCGCTAGGATTCGGTACGAAGCAGGAAGGAAGGTTGGGCGTCCGGCTGTCTGATTAGGTGGATGCCCAATGGTACGAAAGCTCGCTGAAGTCATTCGTTCGCGAATGGAATCGCAACGTTTGGACCCTTCGATTCAGGAATCGTCGGGTCCTTCCCAGCCAGCAAGGAGGCGTGGCTTGCGTCGTTCAACCTCGGCCTTGGCGGCGGCGGTCCTCGGGACCGCCTTGTCGGCCGCCACTCTCGTGGCTCAGCAGCCCCCGCCGAACCGCGGCTCGGGGACACCCACTGCGCCTGCCACCATCGATCAGATGTTGGCGGCGCGAGGTGCGCGTTACCTGGTTCGTAACGGTTGGGATTATCTAAAGTACAAGGAATACGACCGGGCGTTCCTCGTCTTCCGCTATGCGGAGGCGAAGAAAGCCGAGCTCAGCGCCTCTGAGCGCAAGGCCCTCACTCTCGGGCTCGAGCAGGCCAAACGCGGGATCCTCGCGAGCCGGGCTGCTGCGGCCGCCCGATCGGCGGCCAGGGTGACGGCGACCCGGCCTGCAACCGCAACCCCAGCCGCGACTGCGGCCCGGACTGTGGCTGCAGCCCCGGCTGTGACGGCGCCCCGGACTGCGGCTGCGACCGTAACCATGAAGCCTCGTCGAATGATCCGGCTGGCGAGCGGCACCAACGAGGAAGTTGCGGCGCCAAGCCTCGTCCCGACCGACTCGGCCGCTCCGGCCGAAGCGACTCCGGCGACCCCCGAGACACCGACCGAGAGCGCGCTGCCGCCGCTCAATCCAGCCCCGTTGCCTGCGGCATCGTCGCCGGAGGCGGAACCGGCCGCGATCCCGGAACCGCCGCCGCTTCCCCCCTCGCTGGACGAAGCGAGCGGGTCGGCTCCCGCACCGTTAGCCGGTGAACCGGCGGCCCTCCCGGCGTTGCCGGGCGATGCGCCGGCCGCCGAGCAGCCCACGGCCCCAGCGCCGGTTCCGACGGAAGCCACCCTCCCCGGCGAGAGCGCAGCCGCGCCAGCGCCTCTGCCCGCAGCCGAGCCCACGGCTCCCGGTACCGAGACCTTGCCCGCCCTGCCCGAGGTGCCTGAACCTCCTCCGGCGAGTGCAGCACCGGCCGAGAGCGAGCCCGAGGCCTCAGCCGCCGTCGTAACCGCAGACCCGGCTGCCTCCGAACCCGAAACGCCGTCGATCCTCCCGGCGACGAGCGCAGTGCCGGAAGCGGCGCCCGCCGAGGAAGCGCCGGCGGCTCCCGCTGAGTCGACCCCAGTCGCGGTTCCGGTCCTCCCGGATTCACCGGCGGCCCCTGCGGACAACTCGATGCCGCGCCAATCGGATGATTCGTTTCTCCCGAGACGATCCAACGAGCCCTACCAATCGACCCTCTCGCCGGAACTTCAGCGCGAGGTCGAGAAGATGGCCCAGCGGCAGGATCAGGAGATGATCAGGGACCGCGCCCCCACGTCGGCGTCGGACATTACCACGCCCACCACGATTCCGGGGGTCACGACCAGTCCCTCGACCCGACTCGAAATCACCCGGGCCCCCAGCCCGACCGAAGCCCGGCCCATTCGAGCCATCCCAGTTCCGGACGAGTTTACCCCCATGCCTGCCCGGGTCTGGTCTCCGAATCGGAAGTACTGGTCGGCGGCTGCCACTTGCCACTTGCCGCTCTACTTCCAGGACGCGGCCTTGGAACGCTACGGGCACAGCACCGAGCAGTTCTTCGGGCCGGTCGGTCGTTACCTCTCGTACCCGATCGACGACCCCAAGAAGTCGACTCTGCGGAACCAGTTCACTCAGCCCTGGTTCTCGATTGGGCTGTTCGCATTTCAGATCGCCGCCTTGCCCTACAACCTCGTCATGGACCCGCCGTGGGAAGCCGAGTATGACCTGGGTTACTATCGCCCAGGCGACCGCGTCCCCACCGACGTCTATTACCTGCCGCTCCACGGAGTCGGACCGCCCTTGAAAGGCAAGAACTACTGAGAGGCTATCCGGATAGGGTTTGGCCGCATGAGATGAGAAAAGATGGGTGGCCGGGGAGGATCGCAGCGACGCCCCGGGGATAGGCCTGGGCTGATCCCCGGGGCCTCGAAGACTCGTCCCCGGCCACCCAAACTACGCATTCTCTCATCAAATTTTCGTTCCGGACACCCTCTGAGCCTGGTCCCAAACTCAAACGCGACGAACCCATGGCACCCTCGGGAACCGTTCCCGAGGGTGTTTTTGCGTTTGGTACTTCCCAAAAACCACACGCGGCCCTGGCTTCAGCTCCGCCAAGAAGCTTTCTGACGCCGACGAGGTCTCGATGCGGAAGGACCCGGCGACGGTTCGTGGTAGGGCTTGCCGGCCTGGTAGAGTGCCAGCCGGGATTGGAACCGGTTTCGCTGGGCGCTCCCCGGAGACAGGCGCGCGATCGCCTTGGTTTGCCACGCCACGGCCGCCGCGAAGTTCCCCGCTTCGGCCTGGGCGGCGGCGAACGTGGCGAGCGCCTCGGGATCGTTCCACCCGGACCATTCACAGGCCCGCGTCGCATCCGAGACCGCCGACTTCCCGTCGCGCAGAGTTGCGTCGGGGCTCGTCGCCAAGATCCAGGCGCGGCCGCGATAACCTCGACTCCCCCTGGGATCGAGGCGAATCGCCGCGCCATAGTCTTCGAGGGCCGCGGCGTAGTGCCCCTCTAGCGCGCGAAGCTGACCCCGGTTGTTGTAAGCCTTCACGTAGCTCGGATCGAGCCGGAGTGCCTCGGAGTAATCGTTCAGGGCCCGCTCGGGATCGTTTTGCGCCTCGCGGCTATTCCCCCGGTTGTTGTACACCCAGGCGGATTCGGGGTTGAGCCGGAGCGCCTCGTTGAAATCGGCGACTGCCCGGTCGTAATCCCGCTTATCGTGCCAGACCAGGCCTCGGTTGTTGTAGGCTTCGGCAAGCTTGGGACTCCGTAGCAACGCTTCGCTTAAGTCGGCGATTGCCCGGTCGTACTCCTTCCGCCCATGCCAGACCAGGCCCCGTCCGTAATGGGCCAAAGCGCTCGTGGGGTCGAGCCGGAGGGCTTCGGTGTAGTCGGCGAGCGCCCCGGCCTCGTCCTTCTTGGCGAGCCGAGCCGCCGCTCGGTTGTTGTAGAGCGCGGCGCGCCCGGAATCGAGGCGGATCGCCTTGGTGTAATCGGCAAGTGCTTGCTCGTAGTCACCGTGCTCGTAAGCCGAGAAGGCGCGCCGGGCCAGCTGACGCGCTTCCACTCGTCCGGGTGGAACCGCATCGGTAACCATGCTCGGCCCGCCGGCCGGAGGCTCTGAAACCGCCGGCGCAGGGGCCGAGGACCGCTGGAGCGAGGGGACCGGCTCGACCACGGACAACGTCAGCACCAGGGCGAAGAACGGAGAGACCGAGAAGATCACCCCCCCGTGCGAGTCGTGCCTTGCCGCTCCGTGACGGTTCATGGGCGGGGCGATCCTTCGTGGTACGGCTGTTTCGCTTGGTAGAGGGCCAGCCGGGCCCGATGCCCCGCCAGGTCCGGATCATCATCGGGGTAGAGCGCCAGGGCTTTGGCCTGCCACGCGGCCGCCGCGATAAAATCGCCGGCTTCCGCTTCCGCCGCCGCGAGTGTCCCTAAGAGGTAGGGATCCTCCTCCTTGATCGTCTTCGACGCGAGGGTGGCCAGCGCCACCGCCTTCGCGCCATCACGATACGCCGCGACCGGACACGTCGCACGGAGCCAGGCCAGCGCGTTATTCGCCCAGACATCCCGCGCATCGAGCCGGAGCGCGGCTTCGTAGTCGGCAACGGCCCGGGCGTATTGACCACCTTTGGCACGAGCAAAGCCACGATGATCGTACGCCGCGACTCCTTGCGGATCGAGCTGGATCGCCGTGCTGAAATCGGCGATCGCTTGCTCGAGCTTCCCCTTGGCCAGATGACCGAGCCCGCGATGATCGAGGAACGACGCCTCATTCGGCTCGAGCCGATGTGCCTGGCTGAAATCCTTGAGGGCGCGGTCGTAATCCTTCTTCTCGAGCCAGGCGAGGCCTCGGTTGTCGAAGGTCACGGCATCCTGTGCGTCGAGCGCGAGGGCCTCGGAATAATCGGCGATCGCAATATCGAGCTCGTCCTTGTCGTACCAGATCAAGGCCCGTCGCGCGTAGGCCCAAGCCGCCCCTGGATCCGCTCGGATCGCGTTGGTATAGAAGTGAAGCGCCTGGGCAAACGGAATCAGGTCGCCGGCCTGCACCCATCCCCCGTCTGTCCCCGAGCGGATCCAAAGCCGGTCATCCTCGATCCGCTCGACGCGGTAACGAAGAAACGGTGTTGGCGCGCTTCGGGCTTGCGTCCCGGGTGCCTTGACTCCCGGCTTAAGAATAACCTCAACCCCCATCCAACCCGTTGGAGTCTGGCCCCGTGACCGATCGCCCAGCAGGACGGAGACCAGCACGATCAGGGCCGAGACGCGAACAAGCCCAAGCACGTTATCGGGGGAAACCTTCACCCGGCTCTTGGCGTACTCCATGATCGAGACGATCCATCATTCGAGACGTGCGAAACTCACCTGGGAAGCCAAAACGACAGCAGAACCTCCATTGCCGCGGAAACACCCGGCAAGTCCCGCACAGGGACGCTGAAAAGCATACATCAAAAATTCATCACCGCTGCTCCCATTTTGCGGATAGGAGCACACGGAGGCAGGGGACGGCCATCGCTCAAGCTGCGCCCTGCTCTCCACTTTCGACTCGCCAAGAAAAATTCGCGAATTGCCCGCGGATCAAGCCATATGACCTTGTACCAGACGAGAATAGGGCATAAACTTTCAAATACGAGCACAACCGATGGAGGCTCTCTCCGGGAGGAGACAGCATCTCAAGAGCATGAGGCGAGGTGAATTCAGGACACCTGACACCAGGAAAGGAACTTCTCGATGCAATCCGAAAACGGAGTGAGGCTTGGGTCAGACTGGGATTGCGAGCGGGTGACCCTAGGACGACACTTCGTCCGAGACCTCGAGCGACTCTGGGGTGGCGTGCTTAAGTTGGCAGCCGTCGTCGAAGATGCGTTGAACCAGAGCATCCGCGCCCTTTGTGACGGTCGCGCCGATCTTGCCGAAGAAGTCCGCTACGATGAGCGGGTCGTCGATCGCCGTGAAGTCCAGATCGAGCGTGACTGCCTGAAAGTACTGGCGCTGCACCAACCGGTGGCCTCCGACCTTCGGCGTGTCGCCAGCGTGCTCAAAGTCAACGGCGACCTCGAGCGGATCAGCAACCTGGCCCGGAACATCGCCAAACGGGTCAAAAAGCTGGCGTCCGATCCCTCGGCCTTGCCGATCCCCCAAGAACTCGAAGCTCTGGCCATGGAGGCCCTGGCTCAGGTTCGTGACAGTCTCGATGCCTTGTCCAAGTCCGATGCCGATCTCGCCCGGGCCGTGATCGCCGGCGACGGCCGCATCGACCGCCACTATCGCACCATCCTCAACCAGCTCAAAGACGAAATCCGCCGCGACCCGGACCGGCTCAACACCTGGCTCCGCCTCATCAACACCGCGCGGAACCTGGAACGGATCGCCGACCACGCGACCAATATCGCCGAATCGGTGGTGTACCTCAAGGAAGGCGACATCATCCGCCACGAGGCTAGTGACGACGAGCCGTACGAATCTCGCATCCAATAACGCCGCCAATTGATCCTGGCGGTTTGCCCCCAGTTGCTCTCTCCCGACCCCACGACATCGGCACGGTTCTCTCCCGTATCAATCGGACCGTAACTCCTTCGGCACGAGTTTAGCGAGGTGGACGGCGCGACAATCGAAGGGGAGGAAGCCCGCCGCCTGATAAAGTCGTGTGGCCGGATGATTGCGTGCATCGACAGCAAGTTCTAATTTAGGAACGTGGGCCGAGGCCAGTTCGAGCGCGTGCGCCAGCACGGCGCGGCCGAGGCCACGCCCCCGGGCGGGTGGAGTCAGTCCCAGATAGGCGACCTCCCACGCCATACGATCCGGCAACTCGGATAAGAGGAGGACGGCTGCGGCTTCGGGTTCATCCCGGAGCCGGCCGATCCGCCAACGCTCGGGAACGAAGCGGCCGGCCGCACGATGGCTCCCCATGATGTCGCTGAGCGAGCGAATCCCTTCCAGCTCGGGCATGTCGAGACTGTCGATGTAGGTCCCGGGGAGGATCTCGCAAAACTCGGGTTCGGTTGTGGGGCTGTAGGAATGCCACTCGAATTCGGGAAGGCCGGGCCTGAGCTCCAAGGGGGGATGCGTATCCCGCTCGAGGTAAATGAGATCGGTGACCTTGGGCACCCCGCCGCCGCTCAGATCGGCCGCCCACTGGCGCGGGGCCGACTCATCGAGCAAGGCTTGAGCGATCACGTACCCTTGGCTCTGGAGCTGAGCCAGGGCGGCACGCACCAACGCGACCGCGATCGTCGTCCGCCGCCAAGAGGGATCGACCTCGGGCGCCCAAAGTGCGGCGGCTCGACCGGCCAAGGCTTGGGTGAGCATGGCCCCAACGATTCGGCCCTGCCGCCAGGCGACCCAAAGCCCCGAAAGATCGATCGATCCTCGTTCCGCTTCTCCCAGGGCATTGGCGATCAGGCGAGGACGTAAAGCCACTGGTACTCGGCGGTAGAGTATCTCCAGCGCCGCCTCGCGGTCAACTGTCGGACAGGGTTGGACACGGGGGGTTATACCCGACATGGCCGATCCGGAATCCGAAGCAAGACGGGCCTTTCGGGAAAAATCTCCAACGCCCGATACTCCGATTTCCGTATCATAAACCATCGTGGGAGGTCACGCGATGTGGAAGTCGGCGGAAACCCGTTCTGGTTCCGAAGCCATGGATGATATCCCGAGCTCCCTCGCCGGATATACCGTCTCTCCTGGGGTCGAGACGACCCTCGACGTGGGCACCCGCCCCGACGAGCGGGGAGACGCCTGGCTGGTCGAATGTGTTCGCAGCGGCGACGATCAAGCGTTTGCTGCCTTAGTGACCCGCTATGAGCGGAAATTGATCCGCGTCTTGGTGCGGTTGGTTCACGATGAAGAACTCGCTCGTGACCTGGCGCAAGAAACGTTCTGGAAAGTCTACAGCAGGCTCGATCGCTTCGATACGTCGCGGCGGTTTGGCCCTTGGCTCTTCCGAGTCGGGGTCAACTTGGGCTTGGACTGGCTCCGGCGCCGCGAGGCTCCTCCGGCCGCATCGATCGACCGCTCCCACGATGAAGGGATGCGGGCGTTCGATCTGCCTGATGCCGATCCTCGGATTCAGGCCGAGTTGGCGCAGGAAGTCCGGTTCATCCTTGATAAGATTCCGCTTCCCTATCGGACGATTCTCGTCTTGCGGGATTTGGAAGGATTTTCGTCTGCGGAGGTGGCGACCATCGTTGGTCGCCGCGAAGCCACAGTGCGGTGGCGACTCGCTAAAGGCCGCGACCTGTTCCGCGAGCACTGGGAGCGGCGGCAGGAGTTGACGCGACGGGAGACGACATAATGGCCAATTCTCGTTGTAAGTGGGTGCATGATCGCTTGCCGCTTCTGGCGGGTGAAGAACTTCTGATCGCCGACCGCCGTCGAGTGGAGCGGCATCTCATTGGTTGTTCCACCTGCCAACAGCGCCGGATCGCGATCGAGCAAGCCCTCAAGGTGTTGCACGCCAGCGCGGTCCACAGCCCGACTCAAGCGGATGCCTCTTCGCTCTGGCCTGAGCTGGCCCGGCAGATCCGCCAGTCGCGCCGGCCTGTCTCGACTTCACTCTGGTCGTGGTCATGGTCCCGGTTCGAGTTCTGGCCCGCTGTCGGCTTCTGTGCCAGCTTCACCCTGGTGGTCATCATTGGGCTGATCGGAAACGCCCGCAATCACCAAGTCGCCAACGCGCAAGTCCAGTCACCCCTCAGCACCCAACCGATCGTCGCAGCGCCTGTCATTGTCACCGAGGCTTCCACCGTCACCAATTCTGAGCCGAGTGACGAGACCTCCAAGCCTCAAGCAGATCCGACGCCGCTCCCGGAAACCGTGGCCACGACCCGCCTCGGCTACGACCTCGATCACGGCACGCCGATGGGGCCGGAGCCCGCTCCCACGACGACAACTCGCGAAAAGAAACAGCCGACGTACTGATCGGGGCCCATCCGGGGCGTACGGAAACGTACGGCCGCCAAACCCCTGCGAATCCAAGGGGTCTCTGTTCTTTGTTTCAGCTCGGGTGACGCAATCTTCCCCGAAAAACTCGCGGGGATTCGAAAGGTCCTTGTCTGTAGACTTGTACTTGTAGGCCTTGGACTGCCGAGGCTTCAATAAACGCCCCTGGCAGGCCAAGGCCTACCCTACATAAACGCATTGAGATTCCAAGGCACCTTCCTTCGATAAGAACGACGAGATTCAGCCCTAGAGACCATGCATCATCATCTCTCATTCGCGTTGCATCTGTGACGAACAAACACTTCCAAATTTTTCGAGCTTTCTCGTTTCCACCGCCGCCTCCAGATCGCGCGACGATACCGGTGCTCTGTACTTTGCTCGCGATCTTGGCCCTGGGCGGCCTTCTTGCCACGCTTCCCTCCTGTGGATTCCCTGCGCCTGCCCCAGCGTCGGATCATAGCGCCGCCGAGACCGATGATGACGCGATCGTGAGTGCCCTCGAGCGGCGGATCACCGACACGATTCTGAAGGTGCGAGGATCGGCGGTGGCGTTGGAGTACACGGGGGCCGACGCCCCTTCGGGAACGCGGCGCGTGGCGACCGGAGTCGTGCTCAACGACGAAGGGCACGTGCTTTCGATCCGGATCGACCCCCCTCCTCCGCTGGCGCCGATCGTGGCGCGAGACGCGACGGGCAAGCGACATCGAGCCGAATGGCTGGCGGCCGACATCGAGACCGGTATCACTCTGCTGCGGATCAAGCCAATCCTCGCACGACCGGTGCGCCCGGCGACACGCGAACCTCGGTTGGGCAGCCAGGTGCTGGTGATCGGCAACCCGTTTGGCCTGGGCCATTCGGTCATTCGAGGCCAGATCGCCGGGCTCGACCGCCGCGTAGACGTCGGCCCAAGACCGCTCGGCGGCCTGATCCAGATCGACGCCGCACTCCATCCCGGCGACAGCGGAGCCCTCGTGGCCAACCTGCACGGCGAGTGGCTCGGCCTGATTCGAAGCGGTCTGGCAGCTCCCGGAGGGGAGCGAATCCTCGACCATGACCTCGGCTTCGCCATCCCCGCCCGCGATGCTCTTTGGATCGCCGACCAGCTCCACACGAAGCGCCGCGTCGATCGTGCCTATTTGGGGGTGCGGCTCGACACAGGTAATCTGGGCGATCCCCCCGGCGCCATCCTCGCGGGCGTCCTGGCCGAATCCCCCGCCGCCCAGGCCGGCTTGCGGCCGGGAGATCGGGTCTTGGCTCTCGACGGTCACGCCATCGACTCCCCCGGCGACCTTACCGACCGCCTTGATCGCACCCTGGCCAATACCGAGGCCACCGTCGAATACCAGCGCGGTGCCGTCCGCGATCGCCTGATCGTTCATACCGCCAGCCGGCCTCCGCTCCCTCCCCCCTCCTCCTCGCCTTCCTCTTCCCAAGGGAAATCCGAAACGGACGAACCAAAGCCTGAGACCAATGGTCCCTCCTCCCACGACGACCTCAAGCACCTCCAAAGTCGGCGACAACCCCTCGAGAGAAAGCTCCCCGTCGGCCGAGAGCCCTGATCCTGAGACTTTCCGGGTGCGAAATCAGCGCGTCGACACATAGACCGAATATACAGCACGCCGAGTTACCGCTATGATGCCGCCGGCACTTCGGGCCTGAGAGATTATCCGGGAAGTGAACACGGATGTGAAGATGCAAGGTTTGGGTGGCCGGGGACGAGTCTTCGAGGCACCGGGGATAAACCGAAGCCTGCCCCTGGGGCGTCGCTTCACTCCTCCCCGGCCACCCGCCTTTCCTGCTTTCACAGGGCTAAGACGCTATCCGGTAAACGGGATTTCGAAGAGAGAATGGGACGTCTGGGTGGCCGGGGACGAGTCTTCGAGGCCCCGGGGAGCGGCCCAG
>Ga0153954_1001075_pt1 | contig 16526 bp, 13 predicted proteins | sample TSFL038MetaG_FD_102277 | JGI IMG/M metagenome (GOLD analysis project Ga0153954, IMG submission 102277) | Attine ant fungus gardens microbial communities from Florida, USA - TSFL038 MetaG | ecosystem: Host-associated > Fungi > Mycelium > Unclassified | place: USA: Florida, Wekiwa Springs State... | reverse complement strand
GGTGAATATACTCAGTGGATTAGCAGCCTACAGTCGTCAACCCAAAAAACCTGCCTTACGTTGGACTCCAGAGGAAAAAGTTATGCTAATTGCTGCGTAATCAACCCAAAACTCAGGTTATTATTATCCTGCCGGTGTAGCCGATCCTGCTTATCTTGTTAATTGTCTACTACATTATTTCTTTATAAAGGTTGCAGACTTTCAAGGAGTGTGGGGATCAGTTCACAAACTGTCGGATGGATATGCACTCCCTTGCAAATTGAAGTATAGGGAGCTTTCGCATAAATAACATCGGCGATCATTTGAACGACCTCGTCACAGTCTGTACCTAATAAAGAAGCTCCTAAAATGTATTTTGTCTCATTATCAACGAGGATTTTCATAAATCCATCGGTTTCCCCTTTTTCACGTGCACGTGCTACACGAGTCATAGGCATTTTGGCTATGGAGATGGATTTGCTGGATTCTCTTGCTTCACGTTCAGTCATCCCGACTCGTCCTAAAGGCGGATCGATATATAAAGCATAAATCGGTATCCGATCGCTAACACACCTAGATCCCCCTTGCAAAAGGTTTTCGGCCGCAATTTCATAATCGTTATAAGAGGTATGTGTAAATGCGCCACGACCGTTACAATCGCCTAAAGCCCAGATGTGAGATTGTGTTGTTTGCAGTCGATCGTCTATTTTGATAAAGCCTTTTTCATCTTTCTCTATCTTAGCCTTCTCCAAGCCCAGATCTTCGGTATTGGGCACTCTTCCTGTGGCTACAAGCAAGTGACTCCCTACAATTTCTTTTTGATTCACACTCAAACGCATATTTCCTTCTTGAGAACCCGGAAGAACTTTAATTTCTCTCGCTCCAGTGATGATATGCACACCATTTTTCTCGAGAATTTTTTTGATTTCTTCTGAGACGTCCACATCTTCTTTAGGCATAAGATGGGAATTTCTTTGAAGAACTGTTACAGCGCTGCCAAATCGTTGATACATTTGAGCAAATTCAAGGGCAATGTAACCGCCCCCTATAATTAATAAATGCTCAGGTAGAAAATCTATCTCCATCATCGTAGAGTTAGTAAAATAGTGGACATCTGCTAGACCTGGGACACTTGGAATAGCAGCTCTGCAGCCTACATTGATAAAAATGCGTTCTGCCGTCAGAAGTTCCCCCTCTACACTTACTGTGAAGGGATCCACAAAGGCTGCATGCCCTTTTACTACAGTGCACCCTTTCATGTCTTGCAGCCATTGCTTCAATCCTGCGGCGCTTTCATTGACAATAGCATCTTTACGAGCTTTAACAGCTTGCATATTTACAGAAAAAGAACTGACCTGGATTCCAAACGATGCGGCAGAACGGATATACTGGAGTGCTTTTGCATTCGCTACGAGCGCTTTTGTCGGAGTACAGCCAGTATTCACACATGTTCCTCCAATTTGTCCTCGTTCGATAATCGCTACTTGCTTGCCTGCTTGTGTTAATTGATTTGCCAATGAGGGGCCTGCTTGGCCTGTGCCAATTATGAGTGCATCAAATTTTTTTACCACAATCCTCCTTTAATTTGCTTATACCATCCAAGGCTGTCTTTTTTGGCATGTTTTTCTCTTGCTAAGATCGTTTTTACATACTGCTTTGCTAAGTTAAAATCTTTTGAAAAGTTAATGATCAAAAACACTTGACAAGCACACTAAATTATTTCACTTTGAGCGAAGCTTATGGTCAATTAAATTTTAAATGATAATTTTGACCTACGTGAAAGCCTCGTGATTGATCGATCGTAACCAATATTAGAAATATGATAACGTTCCTCAAAAAGCCGCCGGTGGCGGGTTTTTGATGGGTTGTCCGAGAGTTGACTTAAGTCAACCGAGGTGGTTACGATCCATCAAGCCCGAGTCTTTGACGTGGTGAAAATTTATCATTTCAAACTTAATCGACTATAGCAAACGAGACTCATGAAGATTATTGTCGTCGGCGGCACGGGACTTATAGGATCTAAGTTAATACATAAACTTAGAGATAAAGGGCATGACGCTCTTGCAGCCTCTCCCTCTAGAGGAGTCAATACACTGACTGGCGAAGGCCTTTCACGTGCATTACAAGGTGCAAATGTTGTTGTAGACGTGTCAAACTCTCCTTCATTTGAAGACAAGGCGGTTTTAGAATTCTTTGAAACTTCGAGTCGCAATCTTCTTAAGGCAGAGCAGATAGCAGGCATCCGTCATCATATTGCGCTCTCCGTTGTTGGCACAGATCTCCTTACAGAGAGTGGATATTTTCGAGCCAAGCTTGTCCAAGAAAATCTTATCAAATCCTCACCCATCCCCTACACAATTGTTAGGGCAACGCAATTTTTCGAATTTTTAAATAGTATTGTCCAAACTAGTACAGTGGGACAAACTATCCATTTACCCACTGCCTTCATACAACCGATAGCTTCAGAAGATGTGGTAAATGCCTTGTTTCAAATCACACTACAACCACCAAAAAATGACATCCTCGAAATTGCAGGGCCGGAGCGTTTTCGGTTTTCAGAACTTGTAGAAAGATACCTCCAAGCAATAAATGATCCTCGTAAAGTCGTTTCTGAAGTGGATGCTCGCTATTTTGGCACCAAATTGAATGATAATACTCTTGTCCCTCAAAAAAAAGCGCAGCTAGGTTCCATCCACTTTGAAGACTGGATGACTAGTCAATGCCACAAATAGCTCAAGCTTGAGAATGATGTTTTTTTACGATTGCCTGATCGTTCATTTGAAAAAATAATTTTACTGTTGCTCTCTTTTTATACGCAATCTCTCCAAATAATTAATAATCTAATAGTTTCTTTTTATTTATAATTACATTACTATATAATCTAACTTAATTATAATTAATGATTTCTTCTCCAGTTTATTATTACCGACAATATGAGCATGATCTCCCTACTCCATTTTGCCAAAAACTCAAACTGAGTAGAATTCAAAGCATTCTCGCTGCAACGCTTCCTATTTTGAGTTACATTCCATCTATCAGGACGCCCTTATCTGTTGGATTAGGCGTTTTAAGGAGTGTGACTTACCTTCAAAATCTTATTGAAGGAATTCAGCAAAAAGATTTTTCTAAAGTTTCAATTGGCACAGTACACTTTTTACTCACAGTATCTGCTGTGGCATTGGTCATGACTGCACTAGTCAATCCTTATTTTAACCCATCCGCGGGCCTTCTATTGTTCGGCATAGATGATGTTATTGGAAATATTTTAGATATCTTAATAGGATTAAAATCTGGACAAAGAAAACAGATTATTGAAAATATTTCTCATTTAATTTCGTCTTTGCTTTACCTCTCTTTTATTTCATTTGGTCATATAGAAATCTTAACAACTTGCATGCTTTTACAAATAGTTTTCAATCTTCACAAAGCCATTGATGCATTTAAAAAAAAGCACTATATTGAATGTGCATGTTATTTAATATCATCTACCTGTACATATTTACAGATCATTCCTCAAATACGAGTCATTGAATGGAAATGGAAAACTCACCCCATCTTAGAAGGTGAATTGTGTCGTGATGAAAAAGGTTTTGTCTACGTCAAAGTAAAAGACGAAATTATTTTTGATCTGAATGAAATGTTTGGAGATAGCTCTCTTCCCCCTTATTTTGGTAAAGGCAAGCATGGTGCTCACATCACAGTGATTCCTGTCGGAGAATTGGACAAGGATGCCCCTATTTCTGAAATCGGCAAAACAATAAAGTTCAATATTGCCTTCTGCGACTCTTTAAAACCTCAAGGGTTTAAAGGGGCTAAAGAGGTATCCTTTTTATCTCTTTGCGCACCTGAGCTAGATTCCCTAAGAACTAAATATAACTTCACATCTAAAATACATGGCAGCCATGACTTTCACATCACTTTCGGAATAAAATATGAAGTTTAATGATTACAGCTTTTCTTAAATATGAGCTGCCTGTATCAATTAAATTTTAAATGATAAATTTAAAATTATAATAAAATATTTTTATGTATTGTTTCCAAATACTTAATAAAATAAGATACATAATTTCTTATTAGCCAAAAAAAATTTAAGGAAACATCCATGTCAGCGTCAGCGCTCCCTACGATTTTAAAAAATCAAAATTATGTGATTCATCAATGTGAATGGTATGAACCCTATTCATATCCAGGCAATCCTCTCAGATCGAGGATTTCAGTCAGCAAAAAATTAGGTAAGAGTGGTAGGGTGTTGCATTTAGTAAATATAGTAGTTTGTAATAAACAAATTCAGTTCTATGCTGCCAATGGACATCAAGCAAAAAACTCTAGCATTTCTTATTCGACGTATTTAAAAGATAAAGACGAAAATAAGTTCATTCTAGATTTTAAAAGGTTTATCAAAGAAATGACATCAAACCCTCGTAAGCCCAGTTATGCCAAAGCTGCAAGCGAGTTTATGTTAATGGGCTAGGCTAATACCTCTATTGTTATGTGGGACTTGATATGTGGAGAAGCTCCTAGTGACGTAAAATTGTTCTCCACATTTTTCGACATAACTTTTTGAGAATGTTGTTCGTAGAATAATACCTCAGATATTTTGGCAACACTTGTAGCTTGCGTGGTTTAATTTTTTCTCCAGTCCATGCAAGATACTTAAATCCTCTGAACTCCAATGTGCCATCATATAATTGAAAAACTGTGAGTTCAGCAGGCGAGCGTGCTTTCATACATTCAATAGAGTTGTTGCTGATGTTAAAAAGAGGAAATAGCTCTTTTTTTGTAAAAAAAGCATTGTGAGAGGTTGTCGCAATCAATTCATAGCCTATACGTTTGCCTAATTCAATAAGGGCTAAAAGGGAATTGCCTTGAGCCACAGTAGTGTCTCTGGCCTGTACAAAAGAAATGTGATTGGGAATGGTTGGGTTAAACTCAATGAGAACCACTTGAGCTTGATACTTCGATATAGACTCCCAGACATGATAATCAAAACTATCAATATCAATGGAAATGAGGTTTAATTCGACGGGACAGCGAGTATGGCTTAAAATAGAATCCAAATCATTTGGAGGATCAAATCCTACAAACCGCTGCAAGCAAATGACATTAGGGTTTGCAGCGTAGGTTTTTTCTAAATCCACAAACCTTTTTTTATCGCCTTCGATGAGTACTCCTGACCAGCCACAATGATTAATCAAGTGATACGTATTGCTATACAACTTGCCATCCCAAGCACCAAATTCAACACACCATCCCTTTTTTATCTTTAGGATCTCGAATATTTTTTCAAGTATCCCATCTTCTCCCACTTGACTGGTGACATTTCTTGCATATTGCGATAACCAATTATTTAGCATCATCCACTCTCCGTCTAATCCTAAAAACTTAGATAAAAAACAATGCGTATTCCTAATTTTTAGTACAATCATAATGCAATCAGAACATTGACGATTCCTGTGGTTTAATAATGAATGACGCAATGAAATTGCTAATGAGACATGTTATTTTAGTATTTGCCCTGCTTCACTCTCAGCCATTGATAGGTTTACCAGGACAAATTGAAAGGCATGTGATTGCACACCCTCTTCATACAGGAGAGGAAATAGAATTTTTTATTCAAAAGCCTGAAGGTCACTCCGCTTGTCCAGCCATGTTGCTTTTGCATGGTTATCAACCCCCAGACAATAGTTCGGGTGGCGCACAGTTTATAGAATATGGATATCTACAACGCTTTGTGAAAGAAGGAATCGTTGCCATAGCTATTTCAATTCCTGGCTATGGAAAATCGAAAGGTACACGAGATTTTGGAGGCTATAGTTCACAGCAAGCGATCGCCGCAGTTATCCACTACGTGAAAGATCTTCCCTATGTGGATCCTTCAAAAATGGGAATCTATGGGATCAGTCGTGGCGCTCAGCTGGCTGGCATGGTCACATGTCATGTTCATTGCCTCGATCTCCAGATATTAGAAAGTGGGTTTTATGATCTCCTCTCTTTTCAATCTGATACTCCTGATTATCTAGTAGGAATCAGAAAGAGCATTGAGCTTGAGGGAGGCCATTCGACAGATGAGCTCATCGCACGCTCTGTGATTTACCATGCTGATGCAGTAAAAGCAGCTACGTTGATTTTACAGGGAGAGTTTGATGATCGAAGACAGCTACCAGCTGCTCAGAAGTTACATGATTCGTTGCGACAACGTGGAGTAAAAAGTCTCTTAAAGGTCTATCCCAATGAACTTCACGCATTGCCAGTGGATAAATGGGATACCATTATTCCTTTTGTAAGAGAGCATTTTTTTGAACTATATGGAATCGGGGTAAAAGTATCTGAGGCCACTCCTGCTATGCAAATTTTAAAAATTCATCCAGATTCTCCTGCATCCCATCACGAAAAAATCAAAGTAGGAGATGCTATTTTAGCTATCTCTTCAAACAATGACGCTCATGAAATTTCAGCGTTACATATGCCCATCTCACAATTTACGTCCTTAATTCTTGGAAAAAAAAATACGGCTGTACGCTTGCGTGTTCAGCATTTCGACCTCTCTGTGGAAGAGATTGTTATAACTAGGGGCTAGGACGAATGCATGTGACCTATTGCATGTCGAAATAAACAAAAGTATGTGCTTAATCAGTCGCCGCTATATGCGGCTCTTTTGTGTTTCATCGTCGACCCCGGCGGTTCCTTTCAGTCACCACCGGCTAGCTCAGACGCTGCCTTTGGCAGCTTAAAGATTTTAAGCATAACGGTGCATTTCTCTTAAAAATTCGCCGTGCAGATCATGACTAGAAGCACTCACAAAGGAATGGCCAATATGGCAACAAGACTATTAAAACCTGGATTCTTACACGAAAGTGATGCATTTGAAATATGAAACACTTGCACGCCTAAGCGTACTTTGTTCGTGAATTCATAGGCCGCTTCCATACAACTCCTAAACTCAAGAGGAAAACCGAGATCTTTTCCTTTTCCTTTAGCGTAGAGACCTGGAATAAAACTTGGATTGAGAAGAATGTGTTGCCAAATCCTTATTTCTGCCCTGATACCTACTCCCAAAAAGGCAGATTCAAATCGTGGTGAAATGAAAATCACTTCTGGTTTGAACAACTTGAAATAACATTTTAAAAATAAGTATTCAGCTTGAAAGACTCCACCAGAATACCTTTTAGCATCTGTGAAGCCCCCTCCGAGCACTAAATAAGGAGTGACTGTTTCTGAGCTCTGTAAGCTTAGAGGTTTAAGACTCAATAGCAAAAAAAATAAAAGAAGATACTTCATCTTATATTGAGCATTTTTATGATTTTTTTTGCCACATGCCACCACTCACTGAAGCAAGGCGCATACCAAAAAGTTTCCAAGCAGATCTTTTTTGGATTACTTAAGTTCTGCCCGGGTGAAGTGCGATTCTTCCACATCAAGTTCATGCTCTAACTGCCGAAATAGTCGATCATCAATTTCTTGCATTTCCCACATCCTGAGAAGCTCATCTCTCATTGCTTTGAACACTTTCAGTCTAGCGGTTTCTAATGTCGATAGTTTCTTTAGATTTGAATTTGAAATTTCGAATATAAATCTCTGTAAATTAAAATACCGATTGAGAAAAGCATGTTCTTTATCCGTAATGCTTCCTCTTTCATGTAAATGACGGATCTTCTCTTCAGCAACGTGAGCGAGTCGTTTTCTAGCCTGATGCACTCTTTGATGCTCCTCATGATGCTCAATTTTCATTAACCGGATAAGATATGCTAAAGTGGTGCTTGGCAAGAGCAATGTCAATAAAATGATCACAAATGTGATAAAGATGACTGCATCCCTTCCTGGCATGAAAGGGAGAGCTAAAGCAGCAGTCAAAGAGACAATTCCCCGCATACCTGACCATCCAACAATAGCAGCACCCCGCAAAATTTCTGGACAAAGGGTATTTTTTTCAGGCCGAGCAAGCGCTTTCATATAGGCAAAACCGCTTTTGGCATAAATCCAAGCAAGACGAATCACAATCAAAATTAAAGTCAATAATAAGCCGTAAAGAGCATACAAGAGGACTTGTCTAGGTTCCATAGAAGAAGCAAGGCCTTTAAGCTGCAAGCCAATCAACATGAATACAAAACAATTCAAAAGTGTGCTGAAGATATCCCAAAACGTATAACCCAAAATGCGCCTTAAAGAAGAATGGTGCTTCGCAATGATGCGCGCTCCAATCAATCCATTGATAACCACGGCGAGAACCCCCGAAACTCCCAATTCATCGGCCACAATGTAAGTGATGTAAGGAATGGAGAAGGAGAACAGAACAGCCACAACAGGGCTTAAATATTTTCTGGAGAGCATTTGGAGTAATAGTCCCAGAGCAAGCCCAACAATAATTCCCCCTGAGACTACTTTGACAAACTCAACGCTCGCTGTGCTTAACGAAAATGAGCCTGATAAAATGGCCGCCACAGCCATCTTATAGAGTACAAGGGCAGAAGCATCGTTGACTAAGCTCTCTCCTTCCACAATAGCAAGGATGCGAGGCTTAATAGCAAAGCGGCTCATAATGGCTGTCGCCGCGATGGAATCTGGAGGCGAAACGATAGCGCCGAAAGCAAAAGCCAATGCCCACGGCCATTGAGGAAAGCACCATTTAAAAATCACTCCAATGACCAAGGTTGTCAAAATGACAAGCCCTAAGGCCAAAGAGAAGATCTCTTTCCAGTTTCTTTTGAACTCTCGAAAAGAGATGGAAAACGCAGCGTAATACAAGATAGGTGGAAGGACAATGATCAGAATTAAATTAGGATCAAAGGAAATGACTTTTAACCCTGGAATAAAACCCACGACAGTACCTGCCAGGACAAGGGCAATGGGGTAAGGTGTGCGCAATTTTTGAGCAACTCCCACTAAAATAGTGGCAAGGAAGATCAGTACAATCAGTGTTTGAAAACTAGCCATGATTAATATAGTGTGTATCCATTCGATTTTTTCTTGCCTAGCAATACCTGCTTAAAGGAATCAGAGCCTCATTAATGACTGTTTTTTACGCCTTGCACGAAAAGAAAGGCCCACTATATTAAATACCTCATGGCAAAAATTGGTCTCCTTCAAGCTAAAGGCAACAGTTTCTTTTGTGATGGCATTTTCTCCATAGGTGCTTACATAAAGGATACTATCGCTGTTCTTATTGATAGTGGCATTAGTAAAGACGTTGCCAAAGAAGTCAATAAAGCGCTCGTCGACAAAGGCATCAGGGTAGCAGCTATTATTAATACTCATTGTCATGGAGATCACTCAGGGGGAAATGCCTTTTTCCAAGAAAAATATCCGGATATCAAAATCTTCTGCACAGCAACAGAAAGACCATTTATTGAAGATCCCTTGATGGCTCCTGTCTGTTTTTGTGCCGGTGCAGCAGCCTTTGAAGAACTTAAAAAATGTAAGCCTATTGCACCACAGCAAAGCTCAAAAGTAACAGATATCTTCACACCTTATCGGGATCAGAAAATCACACTTTTTGATGCCGAATTTGAAATCATCACGCTACCTGGGCACACACGTGGAATGATCGCTGTGAGAACCGTGGATAACGTGCTTTATTGTGGAGATGCTGTTTTTGGCGCTGACACTTTTAAAAAATACCCCATCTTATATTACACCTTTATCGAAGAGACACTCAATTCATTTAAAAAGCTCAAAGCTTTAATTCCTCAGGTGGACGTCACAATTCTTTATCATGGAGGGATGGTGTCCGACTTGGCAGATTTGGTTGACGATCATGCTAGTCGCATTCTCGAAACTAAACACCTCATCTCTGAATTATTGCGTGAACAACCACTGTCCGTAGAAGAGATTACAGCAAAAATCATGCAAAATTATCAAATTCCAGATGATCTTGTTTCGTATACGCTCACTAAAACACCTATGCAGGCCTATGTTGCAGAACTAGAACGAGAAAAAATGATTGAAATTCGAGTGGTTCATGGTGTCGCACGTGCACACATACTGGATAAAAAAGATCAGCACATTGAGCCACATCCTTCTCAAGTCGTACTTTAATGTCGCGTTAAAATAAATTCTTTTTATCTTCTCTTTGCTGTAAATCTGAAATGTATTATACGACAAAAATGGCGTGCTTTGCGTACTTTTTTAGCTGATGGGAAGCATCAATGTTTGTGAAGTTCTTATCTCAAAAATGCTTATTCTGTTGTCTTTTACTACTATCCGGTTGTACACATAACTCATACACACGCCCACCCTTGCCTACTGCAGAGAGATATTCTAGGAATGAATGTGTGCAGAAATGCACCAACGTTCAACAGTACAGATGGCAAGACTTTTTCAATGCTCCTTCTCTACAACAACTCATTGTTTTAGCTTTAAAAAATAATCGCGACTTGAAAGCTGCTCTGCAGCGAATAGAAGAAGCGAGGGCTCTGTATGGCCTTCCAACGGCAGATCAGCTTTCTACAGTCAATTGTGCTTCTTGGGAAACAGTATTTTGGTGCCGTCTTAAAAGTTTGGAAGGTGCAGAACTAGAAAGCTATTTAGCTACTATAGAAGCAAAACGCTCTACTTTCATTTGTTTGATTAGACAAATAGCCAACACATACTTAATAGATGCTGAACTCAGCGAATTGGTGAATGCCACGCTGAACACTATCAAAGTGCGCAAAGAGGGCGCTCGCATCATGAAACTCCGCTTTGAAGTAGGTGCTGCATCAAAGTTTGAGTTTTTGGAAGCAGAATCTTTTTTGCAGCAAGCAGAGGCTGAGCTTGCCACACTGCAACGTAAACGCGAAGTGAATTGGAATGCCATGACGCTTCTTGTTGGCACTCCAGTGTGTTCTGACAATCATTTGCTTTCTCAAATCGAACCTTATTTTACAAAAGAAATTTTCCCAGGAGTGCCTGCAGAATTACTTTGCAACCGCCCTGATGTGCGTGAAGCTGAGCACAAATTAAGAGCGGCCAACGAGAGCATGGGTCCACGTAGGAGGTGTTCATCGTGTCTTGCCCTACCCAAAGCAGAGCGTGATTTAGCTGCAACAGATTATGAACGTACGATTCAGGTTGCATTTCGTGAAGTGAGCGATGCTCTAGCTGAACTTACCTGGCTAACAGAGCAGACTCTCATTCAAAAAGAAATGCTAATCGCTCAGACAGAGCTCGCACGCTTAGCATGGTTAGATTTTCGATGCAGCACTCTCTCTTTCCTCGAAGTTCTTGAAGCCGAACAAAAAAAATTTTCCGCTGAACAAGCTTTTATAGAAACGCTGCGCTCTTTGCTTGCCAGCAAGATTAACTTATATACTGCCTTAGGTGGAGGTTATTGTAGATAAAATGAGCAAATTTATGACTCCTGAAAACTTCAATAAGTGGATGTTAAATATAAAAAGAAAAAACTGGCTATTCGCTGCAGGCGGGCTACTTGTCATAGGAATAATCATTTTTATTATTCTTTGGAATCACTTCACCAACGGAAAACATAATATTATCGCCGGAAATGGGCGTATCGAAGCCACAGAAATTGATATTGCACCCAGAATGTCTGCGCAAATCAAGGAAATTTCTGTGCGCGAAGGAGATTATGTCAAAGCAGGGCAGATTTTAGCCTATATGGATATCGATGTTTTAAATGCGCAACTCAGAGAGGTTCAGGGCAAGCTGCTTCAAACTCAAAATGCTGTCTCAATCAATCAAAGCAAACTCATTCAAAGCAAAAGCGAACAAATAGTAGCGGATGCCTTATTGAAACAACGAGAAGCCGAACTTGAAGTGGCCGAAAAAAAATGGACACGTTCTTTAAAGCTCGTTTCAGAAGGGGCAACTTCTCAACAAACAGCTGATGACGATTGGGCAGCCTATAGTAGTGCGATTGCCGCAAAAGTTTCTGCTTATGCACAAACTGAAGCTGCCAAAGCGGCAATTGTCATTGCTCAAGGAGAAGTTACCGGAGCTCAATCCACTGTCGATGCAGCGATGGGTGATGTGGAACGGATAGAAGCTGAGATCAAAGACAGTGCACTCAAAGCACCTCTGAATGGGCGGGTACAATATCGTGTAGCTCAACCCGGTGAAGTGGTTGCAGCTGGCAGTCCTGTATTAAGCCTAGTTGATTTAAGTGACGTCTACATGACTTTCTTCCTCCCAACCGAATATGCAGGTCGTTTAGCGATTGGAGAAGATGTGAGATTAATTTTGGATGCGGCTCCGCAATGCGTCATTCCAGCCTACATCTCTTTCGTTTCAAGCATTGCTCAATTTACCCCAAAAACAGTTGAAACAGTCTCAGAAAGAGAAAAATTTATGTTTCGAGTAAGAGCTCAAGTGCCTGTAGAATTTCTTAAGAAATATATTGCCTATGTCAAACCTGGTTTGCCCGGGACAGTGTACATACGTCTGGATCCTTCAAAACCGTGGCCGAAGAGGCTCAAGGTAAACATATGAACTCCCAGACTTTTGCAGATGCCTCTATGCATCCAGTTGTAAAGGTCCGGGGAGTCTCATTGCGCTACAAAAGCACGGTTGCTCTAGATGCTATCGATCTTGACATCCCATCAGGTTGCACAGTGGGGATCATTGGGCCAGATGGCGTCGGAAAATCAACCCTTTTATCACTCATATCTGGTTCACGTAAAATCAAAGAGGGAAAGATTGAGCTGTTTGGAGGCGATATGTCTGATAAGCAGCATCGTGAGATGATTTATCCTAGGATTGCTTATATGCCACAAGGGTTGGGCAATCACCTCTATGCAAATCTTTCCGTTTTTGAGAATATTGATTTTTTTGGCAGTTTATTTGGCCTGCCTCAAGTGGAACGTAGACAACGCATCCGCGAGCTTTTACGGGCAACTGGATTGACGCCTTTTAAGGATCGTCTTGCTGGCCAACTCTCAGGCGGAATGAAGCAAAAACTTGGCATATGCTGCGCACTGATCCACGAACCCGATATCTTAATACTCGATGAACCTACAACAGGGGTTGATCCCTTATTTCGTCGGCTATTTTGGGAGCTGATAGATAGTACTCGCCAAGCGCGCTCTGGCATGAGCATATTGGTCGCAACGGCTTATATGGAAGAAGTAGCTGGATTTGAATGGCTGATAGCAATGCATGATGGGCATGTCCTATTCTCGGGAAAAGTTGGGGATTTTTTGGAGAGAAATGCCTCTTCTTCTTTGGAAGAAGCCTTTATCGCTATGCTCCCAGAAGCCCAATTTAAAAACTTTAAGCCCGTTGAGAAAATTCCTCGCCAAAAAGAGCAACAAGCAGAAACTTTCATTGAGGCTAACCACCTGACGATGCGATTTGGCGATTTCACCGCCGTCAACCGTGTCAGCTTTCAAATTGAACGTGGCGAAATCTTTGGCTTCGTTGGATCTAATGGCTCAGGGAAGACAACCACGATGAAGATGCTGACTGGGCTTTTGCCTCCAAGCGAAGGTGAGGCAAAACTTTTTGGCCATGTCTTAAATCCACATGATCTAGAAACCCGTAAGCGAGTAGGCTACATGTCTCAGGCATTTTCTCTCTATTCAGAGCTTACGGTAAAGCAAAATCTCGTTCTGCATGCACGTCTTTTCAATATTCCAGAAAAAGAAATCCCAGAAAGAATAGAAAAAATTGTTCATCGATTTGGACTGGAAGAAGAGATCAATCGCCTTCCAGCATCTTTACCTCTGGGGCAACGTCAAAGGCTCTCTTTAGCAGTAGCATTAATCCACGACCCAGAAATACTGATCTTAGACGAACCCACTTCAGGTGTAGATCCGATCGCACGCGATACTTTTTGGCAATTCATGATGGAGCTTTCACGACAGGATAAGGTCACTATTTTCATTTCTACCCATTTGATGAATGAAGCCGAGCGTTGCGATAGAATTTCCCTCATGCATGCAGGACGCGTATTGGCAAGTGGATCTCCATCGGCTTTGGTAGACCAATGCGAGGCAAAAAATTTAACAGATGCTTTCATCAAGTTTCTTGAATCAGCTGATGCCTATACAGAGAGCACTGCTGAAGCAGGCCTGTCTGCACTCGCCCATAAAGATGTTGAAGCCGCTAGACCAAATCTTAAAAAAAAACCGAGTTTTTTCAGTTTTCGGAGAATGGCCAGCTATATTTACAGAGAAGCACTTGAGCTTTATAGAGATGTTACTCGTTTAACACTTTCCGTCATTGGAAGCCTTATCCTATTGTTAGCATTTGGCTACGGTATCTCTATGGACGTTAAAAATCTCCCTTTTGCTATCTTGGATAGAGATCAGACAGATATTAGCCGTGACTACATATACAATATTGCCGGGTCTCGCTATTTTATCGAACGCCCACCTATCAAAGACTACGAAGATTTGGATCAACGCATGCGCAGCGGTGATATTAGCCTAGCTATAGAAATTCCTTCTGGGTTTGCGAGAGATATGCGCCGAGGCAAACCTGTAAGCATTGGAACGTGGATAGATGGGTCTATGCCAAGACGCGCTGAAATCATCCGCGATTATGTACAAGGGATGAATCTCCATTGGCTAACAAGCGTGTCGGAGCAATGGCCAGAAATCCATGCGCCCCAAGAACCGATATCTATTGAGTCGCGCGATCTTTATAATCCTAGCGTGAAGAGTGTAACAGCAATGGTACCTGCAGCCTTTGCGATCATCCTCATGATGATTCCAGCTATACTCAGCGCGCTTTCTGTTGTAAGAGAAAAAGAACTCGGCACGATCATTAATCTTTATGTCTCGCCAATTACGCGCCTAGAGTTTTTGCTCGGTAAGCAAATCCCTTACATGCTCCTTGCGCTGATCAGCTTTTTTTTGATGGTCATAGTCGCCTTTTTTGTGTTTGGAGAAACCGTTAAAGGAAATTTCTTGGCTATGCTTGTCAGCACGCTCCTATTGGTAGCCATATCAACAGCCACCGGATTATTGGTCTCCACTTTCACCAAAAGTCAAACTGCCGCTATCTTCGTCACGAGCATTGTGACTCTTCTTCCTACTAACAATTTTTCGGGTTTGCTCGACCCTATCTCTTCTTTGGAAGGGGTAGGAGCATTCATTGGACATATATTTCCAACAACCTATTACTTAGTGATCGCACGAGGTGTCTATTCAAAAGGCCTCGGTTTTCGTGATCTCATGATTTGGTTCCTTCCATTGCTCATCATGGTCCCTGTTGTTTTAGGACTGTCTGCATTATTTTTAAAAAAGCAGGAGCATTAAGAGTGCACGTGAAAAATATATACTTTCTTGGGGTGAAAGAACTGATCAGCCTAGGTCGAGATCCGATTTTAATCGGATTCATTATCTATGCATTTACTGTCTCAATATACCTGTCAGCAGTCTCTATGCCGGACGCTCTCCATAAAGCCCCTATTTCTATTGTGGATGAAGATCAATCGGAATTATCCAGAAGAATTATCGATGCTTTTTACCCCCCCTATTTCACAACACCGACTCTAACGAGTCTGAATCGATTAGATAAAAGAATGAACGCTGGACTTGATAGCTTTTCACTCATTATTCCGCCCAAATTCGAAAAGAGCGTACTTGCTAAAAAAAAGCCGGCTATCCAATTAAATATCGATGCAACCAATGTAAGTCAGGCCTTAACAGGTAACGAATATATCCAACAAATTATCTTGGGAGAGGTGAGCACTTTTTTGCAGGAACATGGAGAGAGAGAAAGGCCTCTTGCACTGGATGTTCCTTTTAGAATTTTGTTTAACCCTGAAATGAAGGAAAGTTGGTTTGGAGGCGTGATGGAACTCATTAATAACATCACCCTGCTTTCAATTATTTTGACAGGTGCTGCTTTTATCAAGGAAAGGGAACATGGGACAATAGAGCATTTGCTTGTGATGCCAGTCACACCGTTTGAATTGATGATCAGCAAAATTTGGTCTATGCAACTCGTTGTACTTGTCACCTCCTTCTTTTCGCTGGTATGCATTATGCAACCTTTAATTGCGATGCCTATCAAAGGTTCTCTGTTTTTATTCATGGTAGGCGTACTACTTGATCTGTGTGCTACAACTACTTTGGGCATTTTTTTAGGAACATTTGCACGCTCAATGCCTCAATTTGCCCTCATTCTCATTCTGACACTTTTACCTTTATTGATCCTTTCAGGAAGCTTGACTCCGCGCGAAAGTATGCCGCAATTCATTCAAAATATTATGCTCTTCACACCCAATACAAATTTTGTGATGCTCTCACAATCTATATTATTTAAAGGAGCGGGCTTAGAAGTGGTTTGGCCGAGATTTCTCTATTTATTTTTGATTGGGGCTGTTCTGTTTTTAATATCCTTGGTGCGCTTTCGTAAAACGCTTTCTTCCATAGCTTAGGAAAACATAGTCGATTCATCTTGAAAGGATACATTTCAAGATGAATCGACCGAGGATTGTCTCAGGCGCCCACCATCATAGAATAGTCAAAGCAGAGTTCAAAAAGGGTAGTCCTAAACAAGTAGTGCTGTAAGGTGTCGATTGTAGTGACAAATGAAATATTTGATGGCTCCGATATGATTTTCGAGTTTCTTGGAAAAAGACAAAGCCTTTCTCACTAGGCGAG
>Ga0153954_1001074_pt1 | contig 16546 bp, 13 predicted proteins | sample TSFL038MetaG_FD_102277 | JGI IMG/M metagenome (GOLD analysis project Ga0153954, IMG submission 102277) | Attine ant fungus gardens microbial communities from Florida, USA - TSFL038 MetaG | ecosystem: Host-associated > Fungi > Mycelium > Unclassified | place: USA: Florida, Wekiwa Springs State... | reverse complement strand
GAAGGCGATGCTCTCGAAGCCGGCGGCCCGGGCGGCCGCCTCGAGCTGGCGCTCCGCCGCAGCATCCGCCGCGGAGTCGTCGTCGACAAAGAACGCCGGACGGCCAAGCACCACGCGCGTCGGCGGCGCGCCGAGCCTTTCCCCGGCCGTCATACGCAAGAACCGCAGGAACGCAGCGATGATGTCGCCGAAGGCATAGCGCCTCCGCTTGACCTGCGTTCTCTCCTCGAACAGCTTGGTGCCGAGCACGCTCTTGATGGCGCGCAGATAGCGTCCGGGCTCGCGTGCCAGATAGCGATCCAGTGCTTCGTGGCCGAATGTCGTCGAATTGTCATCCAGGCTAAAGAACAGCGCCGTCGGCACCGAGGTCGCACCACGCTGGATGGGCAACAAACGAGGCCCTTCCGGATCGCAGCAACCAACGGACGAGTTCGACGTGCCAAAATCTATGCCGCACGCAGTTGTCATGCGCGGTGCTCCTTCAAATGCGGAGCAGCGGACTAGCGCTGGATGGCGTCGCTTGACAAGTCTGGAATTTTTCCTCAGACAGTGGCGCATCCATCAAAATGAGATCAGAAAAAGTGGCACGCGCGTATCGGGCCCGGGTGATGTTTTTGTTCGCACGCGACGCGCGGCGACACCTGCATTGGCGCGTCTCAAGACGCGCGGTCGGCCAGTGAGATTGATGAGATACGAGCCTACTTGCTCTCCAGCGCGCTGACCGGCTCCCAGTCAGCTTCAGGCGGCTGTTTCGCGTACTCGGCCGCCCGCTTCAGAAACAGCGCCGACGGCGGATCGAATTCCGCCGCGCGCGAAAAGCAGCTCACGGCGGCATCGAACTGGCGCGCGCGCCAATGCGCCAAGCCCTGCGAGTAGGCGCCGGCGGCCTCGCGCTGCTGCGGCGTCTCCTGCCCCGTTTCCGCCAGCAGCTCGTAGATCTTGACCGGCGTGGAGCGCCCCTTGACCCGCGTCGCATCGAGCTCGCGCCATGCGAAGGCGGTACCAGTGGCCGCGACCGTGGTCTCGGAGGCGATGATGGTCGTGCCGTAGTACTTGTTGGCGCCTTCGAGCCGCGAGGCGACGTTCACCGCATCGCTCATCACGGAATAGTTGAAGCGCCGCCGCGAGCCGATATTGCCGACCAGCGCCGCGCCGGAATTGAGGCCCATCCGGTGCGCCACCTGCAACCCGTGAAAAGCGGGCGACGTCCGGTTCAGCTCCTCCAGCCGGGAACGACAAAGCAGCGCGGCGGTGGCCGCATGCCGCGCATGATCGGCATCGTCGACCGGCGCGCCGAACACGGCGACAATGGAGTCGGCGATGTATTTTTCGACATAGCCGCCCTGGCTCTCGATGATGTCGGTCATCGCCGACAGATATTCGTTCATGAACGCGACCAGCTCGGTCGGCGTCATCTGCTCGGAGATCGCGGAAAAACCGGCGAGATCGGAGAAGAACACCGTGACGTCGCGCGTCTCGCCGCCAAGCGCCGGCAGCCTGTTCGACGCCAGCATCTGGTCGATCACCTGGGGAGCCAGATAAAGCGCAAAACTGTTACGCAACAGCCGCTGGCCGCGGTCGGTCACGACCAGGCGATAGGCGATGACCATGACCAGTGCCGCCAGGCCGGCCGCGAACGGCTCGCTCAGCGGCAGCACCAGCGTCCGCGAAAACGCCAGCGCGGCGACAAGGGTCCAGAGCGCGACCATGCCGAGATAGATCGATGCTGCGATCGCGGGCACGAACATCCGCGCCGCCAGCGCAACCAGCAGGGCAAAGCCGATCGCAATCGAGATGGTCGGCGGCCGGCCAAGCTCAACAAGCGCGTCATGGCCGATCAGATTGTTGATCGCGGTGGCGTGGATATAGACGCCGGCAATGGTGCCGCGATTGAACCTCATCGCGGCCCTCTGCACCCGCGGCAACGCACAACGCGGACCGTTCGCCTGATCCCGTCCCGTCACGAAGCGCTTGGAGGTACGCTTGCGGTCCTCGGTATCGAGCAGACTGCCGAAGATCACGATCTTGCCGGCGAACTGGCGGCGGAAAAACTCCTTGTCGTCGCGCTCGACGCAGGCGCGCAGGTCGGCGAAGGAATAGGTCAGGACGTCACCCGCGCCGCCCTCGAAATTCAGCGTCATGGTGTTCTTGACCGCGCTCGGAACGCGGTAGCCCGCGAGCGTCACGGTGCCGTCCGGCGCGAAGCCGGGTTGAGCCTGCTGGGCGCGGGCGGCCAATTCCAGCGCCATCGAAGGGATCGGGCCCTCCTTGCCCGCAAAACTCAGCGGCAGCCTCCGGAAGATATCGTCGGGATCGGAATAGATGTTGAGGGGGCGGATGTTCTCGAGCTGGCGGACGGCGATGCGCTGTCCGGCGGTTGGACCGACGGCTCCGTCGCCGCGGAGCACCTCGCCGAGCACCACCTTGCCGCTGCCCGCACCGGCGGCGAGCGAGCGCAGGAATGGCCGGTCAAAGCCGCGCAGTTTGGCGCCAAGGATATCGTCGCCAAAGGGGATCTCCGATTGCTCGATCGAGGTGGCGAACACGACGTCGAAGCCCGCGACTTTCGCGCCGCCGTCAAGCACCGCCGTGAGCACGCGGCCGACTTCGGTGGTCCAGGTCGATGTCGGCGAGAGATCGAAGGGCGGCGTATCGTGGGTTTCCTCGTCGATCGCGATCACCGCGACCGGCGCCGTGGCGGCGTCGCGGCGCGCGCCGAACATGTGAAAGCGCAGCGCCGTGAGCGCATCGATCGACCAGCCATGGATCAGGTCAAATTGAGGAAGCGCCGTCGCCAACCCGCTGGCAAGGGCGACCAGCAGCAGCGCGACGGCATCCCGCCTGGTGGCGCTCATGCGCTGTCCCTACTGCGTCAAACCCTCATGGTGAGGAGACGCGCAGCGCCGTCTCGAACCATGAGGCCCCGATGGTGGCCTCATCCTTCGAGACGCTTGCTTCGCAAGCTCCTCAGGATGAAGGGAAAGAATAGCTTGTGACGCAATGGTACTATCCCGAACGACGGCCATCGAGGTCTACCGCAGCATCACCAGACGGCCGATCACCGGGCCCGCGCCGGGCGTGGCGCCGGCATCGATCATGAAGGTGGTGGATTTCGAGTTGAGCTTCATCGAATAGGTTCCACCCGGTTTCAGCGCGATATTGGCCTTGGCGAGATCGTAGAACTTGCCGCGCGCCAGCGGCGCACGGGTCAGATCCACCTCATAGCGCTCGCCCCTCGCATCCGTGCGCTCGAGCACGAGCCTGCCGCGCTCGGAGACGGCGACGATGGGTGTTATTCCATGCAGCACCAGCGACGGCTGGATGTCATCCCTGAGGCTGCGTACGATCGTCGCGGCGCTCTCGCCGACTGCCTTGCCGATGCGCTCGGCCTGGCTCGAATCGCAAGGCACCTTGTCGGCCGTGAACTGCGAAAGATGCACGGCGCTCTGGTCGGTCCCGACGATCACGGTGCCGATGCCCGAGATGACCTCGCGCCAGCAGGACTTCATGTAGCCGATGACGATCTTGCCGCCCACGCCGAGCTTGATGACCTGGCCGGGCACGACGTAATCCATGAACTCAGCGCCGGTAACCTTGCCCTGCACATCCTCGACGACGGCAACCGGGGCCTGGCTGGCGGCGCCGGCCGCGCCGGTCCACGTAGCAAAGGCGATCATGGCAGTGAAGAGACGTTTCATCCTTAAAGACCTCAAATAAAAGACGGCGCCGCTCCCAGATCCGGCCTGGGCACCGCCACCGGGCGAAGTGCTAACGTCACAACAGCGTACGCAGCGTGACTCATATCACACTTCGTCTGATTCATTTTGACGACGACTATAACCCCGGTTCAGGCTGTCGGGCGGCCGCTTTCGCGACCGCCCTCGCTTCCCGTCGATTTAGCCCGCAGGCACCATCACGACGCCCTTGTCCTTTGGCCAGCGCACGCGCCAGGCGAAGTTGATCTCCTTCACCTCGCCGGGCTTGGCCTCGAATGCCCATGCCAGCACCCCGCGCTTGTCATGCAGATTGGTCGCGGTCGGAGGTGTTGTCGACGGCAGCATCTCGACGACGATGTCTTCGTTCTCGCTGACCGGCAACTGATCCTCGATTGCGACCTTGATCGGGAAATCATGGCCGTTGCGGACGCTGGTCTTGAAGGCGCGCTCATCCGTCTTCGAGGTCACGATCAACCCGGCCGAGCCTTCGTTGCGCTTGATGACCGCGCGCTCGATCTTGACCTTGTCGTCGGCGCCAAAACCGAGCCGCACGGTCTCGTCCTTGCCGGCGGCGGCGATCGTGCCGCGGCCGACGAACATGCCGTCGCGATAGATCGAGACGTTGCCCGCGAGCAGCGGCGCATCCTCGGCTTGAACAAAGCTCGCCTGCAGGAAGGCGGTCGGATCCAGCACCGGCGTGGAACGGATCACGAGATCGGGCGTGATCGTCGTGCTGGCAATGCGCAGATTTTTTGCGCCCTCGCTCGCGCCGACGCTGACACGCCCGGGAATCCCAAAGGACGCCTGGAAGGCGCCAATCTCGGCAACCGCCTGCTGCTCCTCGGCGCGCTTCTGGCGTTGGTCCTTCGGCAAGGCCGACGGTTCAGGCGCGGCCAAAGCCGACTGCGGTGAATATCGCAACGCCCTCAGCGCATCCTCCGACAGGGCACGCCCAACCATCGGCGCGCGCGGGGGCTGCGGATACTGCACGAGGATGGAGTCGAGGTCAGGCGCGTCGCCGCCGCGCGTCGTCCGCACGGTGGAGACGCCGAGCGTCACGTTCGACCAATCCTCGCCCGTGCTCTGGGTGATTTCGGCGCGGCGTACCAGTTCGAGCGACGGCTTGCGGTCCCTGGAGCCGGTGTCAAGGCGCGCATCATAAAGCGGCGTCCAGCGTGCCTGCCTGACCAGATAGGTGACACGCAGTGTCGCCTTTGTCGCAGCCGCGGCGGCGAGATCGATGTGGAGCTCGAGCTTGTCCGGCGGGGTGACCGCGCGGTCGGACTTCAGCCGCGCGATCTCGCGGTCGATGTCGCGCTGCTTGCGCCGCGCGTCGCGGATTGCAGTGTCGGCGTTCGCGACTTCCTCGGCGACGGCGGCGAAAGCCGCGCGCCATTCGGACAGCAGCCGCGCCTCGCCCTTGTCGCCCAGACCGGCCGGCGACGCCTCGGCAAAATGCTCGGCGAATTGGCGCCGCGCTTCGGCGGCCGCAATCGCGCCATCGAGATCGTCGCGCTGGTCCTTCAGCGCCTCGATGCGCTTGTCGATCTCGGCCTGGTTGACGGGCGGGACATTGCGCGGCGGCCTCGCATCGATCGCTCCGATCGTGAGCTTTTCGCCGGCCCCACCCTCGACCCGCAGCGAGGACGTGTCCAGGCTCACCGGGAAATCCTTCGCCACCAGCGTATTGTCGCCGGCGGGCAGCTCAAGGCTGATGACACGGGTGACGCTTGCACCGTCGGGATAGACGGTGACGGCATCGATGCTGGATGTCGTGTCGAGTTCGGCAGCCAGCCCCGGCCCAGCGGCAAAAGCCGCCGCCAGCACCAAGCCCGTGGTTGCAAGATAATTTTTGATCAATCTCATTCGCACTCTCCTGAAAAGCGTTGCGCACAACGCGCAAGCTCTCGCCCGCGCTGGCGATGCCAGCCGGCTGAAGTCACACCCCCATTGGGGAGTGAGACGCAGCGAAAGAGGAACCGGTTCAATTGAGGTTTCGGTACGACAAGGTGATGGCGCGGACGTGGCCGCCGGCAGATGACGCCGCAGTGACAAATAAGAAAGCGCGGCGCATCGTCGCCGCGCTCTTCACCGTTCGTGCAAGTGACCGTTCAAGTGGCGAGTTGCGCCTTTGCTTAACCCGCCCTGCGAAACCCCTCAGTAGTCGTAGGGCGGGCAAAGCCAAACGGGTCGCGCGAACGCGCGCCCGATGACAGGCTCCGCGAGCCCACCAAATTCGGTGGGCACGGCGCGAGAGTGCGCCTTTGCCCACCCTACGAACCCTGCTCAATAAATCTCGAACAGGCCCGCGCCGCCCTGGCCGCCGCCGATGCACATCGTGACCACGCCCCATTTGGCCTTGCGGCGGTGGCCTTCCTGCAGGATGTGGCCCGTGAGCCGCGCACCGGTCATGCCGAAGGGATGGCCGATCGCGATCGAGCCGCCGTTGACATTGTACTTGGCGGGATCGATGCCAAGCCGATCGCGGCAATAGAGGCACTGGCTGGCGAAGGCTTCGTTCAGCTCCCAGATGTCGATGTCGTCGATCTTCAGGCCCTGGCGCTTCAGGAGCTTCGGCACGGCGAAGACCGGGCCGATGCCCATCTCGTCCGGCTCGCAGCCGGCGATCGCCCAGGACACGAAGCGGCCCATCGGCTCCAGCCCGCGCTTCTCGGCGTCCTTGGCTTCCATCAGCACCACCGCGGCGGCGCCGTCGGAGAGCTGGCTGGCATTGCCGGCGGTGATGTACTTGCCCGGTCCCTTCACCGGCTCGAGTTTCGAGAGGCCTTCCATGGTCGTGTCGGGCCGGTTGCACTCGTCGCGCGAGACCACGTAGTCGACGATGCTCTCTTGCTTCGTCGCCTTGTCGACCACCTTCATCCTGGTCTTCATCGGGACGATCTCGTCCTTGAACTTGTCGGCCTGCTGCGCGGCCGCCATGCGGCGCTGCGATTCCAGCGAGAACTCGTCCTGATATTCGCGGCTGAGCTTGTAGCGCTCGGCGACGATGTCGGCGGTGTCGATCATCGCCATGTAGATGTCGGGCGCGTATTTCAGCAGTTCGGCGTCCTGCGCCTCCTTCGGGATGCCACCAACCGGCGCGGAGATGCTCTCGACGCCGCCGGCCACGATGCAATCGGCGCCGTCCGAGCGGATGCTGTTCGCCGCCATCGCGATGGTCTGCAGGCCGGAGGAGCAGAAGCGGTTGACCGAGACGCCGGCCGTGGTCTTCGGCATGCCCGCGAGCAGCGCCGCCTCGCGGCCAATGTTGCGGGCGCCGTGGGCGCAATTGCCGAGATAGCAATCCTCGACATAATCCTTGTCGACGCCGGAGCTCTCGACCGCATGCTTGATGGCGTGCGCGGCGATGGTCATCGGCGGGGTGATGTTGAAACCGCCACGGGCGGATTTCGCGAGCCCGGTACGCGCATAGGAAACGATTACGGCTTCACGCATGTTTCTCTCCCTGTTCGGATCGCCAATTGTGGCGTGTCATGGCGCCAACGTACACAATTTTGCCAGCCGCGACAAAAATTGTGCCGCACACGGCAAACGCCGCCCCGTTCGACGGGGCGGCGCGTTATTGTTCCGCAGATCGGAATATGACGGGCGTCATGCTGGTTGGTCATTCCGGGGCGATGCGTTCAGCATCGAACCCGGAATCTCGAGATTCCGGGTCTGGCGCTTACGCGCCATCCCGGAATGACGACGCCAAGCTTAAAACACCAAGACCTTGGCCTGCTTGACCTGCGGCAGCGCCTGCACCTTGGCGAGCACGGCCGGCGGCACGACGCCGTCGATCTCGACCAGCGCGATGGCGTCGCCGCCCTGCTTGACGCGGCCGAGATGGAAGGTCGCGATGTTGATCTTGGCGTCGCCGAGCAGGCTGGCAAAGGCGCCGATGAATCCGGGCTTGTCCTCGTTGGTCACGTAGATCATCGACTTGCCGAATTCGGCGTCGACCCGGATGCCCTTGATGTCGACCAGCCGCGGCTTGCCGTCGTGATAGACCGTGCCCGATACCGAACGCTCCTGCCGCTCGGTCGAAACGCTGACGGTGATCAGGCTTTCATAATCGCTCTGCGCGGCGCGCAAGACCTCGTCGACCACCATGCCGCGCTCCTTGGCGACGACGGGCGCAGAGACGACATTGACGTCGCCGAGCATCGGCCTGAGCAGGCCCGACAGCACCGCCGAGGTCAGCGCCTTGATCTTCATTTCGGCGACCTGGCCCTCATAGGTGATCTGAACCTTGAGGATGCCGGTCTCGGTGAGCTGGCCCGCGAACGAGCCGAGCTTTTCGGCGAGCTCGATGAAGGGCTTGAGCTTCGGCGCCTCTTCCGCCGTGATCGAGGGGAAGTTCACCGCATTCGAGATCGCGCCCTGCAACAGATAGTCCGACATCTGCTCGGCGACCTGCAGCGCGACATTCTCCTGCGCCTCGGTGGTGGCGGCGCCGAGATGCGGCGTGCAGATCACATTGGGATGGCCGAACAGCACGTTCGACATCGCAGGCTCCTCGACGAACACGTCAAAGGCCGCGCCCGCGACGTGCTTCGAGTTGAGCGCATCGACCAGCGCCTGCTCGTCGACCAGACCGCCACGGGCGCAATTGATCAGGCGCACGCCCTTCTTCATCTTGGCGATCGCGGCGGCGTTGATGATGTTCCTGGTCTTCTCGGTCAGCGGCGTATGCAGCGTGATGAAATCGGCGCGCTTGAGGAGTTCGTCGAGCTCGACCTTCTCCACGCCGATGTCCTTGGCGCGCTCCGGCGACAGGAAGGGATCGAAAGCGATCACGCGCATGCGCAAGCCCTGCGCGCGGTCGGCGACGATCGAGCCGATATTGCCGCAGCCGATGACACCGAGCAGCTTGCCGGTGATCTCGACGCCCATGAAGCGGTTCTTCTCCCACTTGCCGGCCTGGGTCGAGGCGTCGGCCTGCGGGATCTCGCGCGCCAGCGCCAGCATCAGCGTGATCGCATGTTCGGCGGTCGTGATCGAATTGCCGAACGGCGTGTTCATCACGATGATGCCTTTGGCCGTGGCGGCGGGGATCTCGACATTGTCGACGCCGATGCCGGCGCGGCCGATCACCTTCAGCCTGGTCGCCTTCTCGATGATCTTGGCGGTGGCTTTCGTCGCCGAGCGGATCGCAAGCCCGTCGTAATTGCCGATGATCTCGGCAAGCTTGTCCTTGTCCTTGCCGAGGTTGGGTTGGAAGTCGACCTCGACGCCGCGGTCTTTGAAGATCTGAACGGCGGCGGGCGAGAGCGCATCCGAGATGAGCACTTTGGGTTTGGTCATGGACGTAATCCGTTGGTGAATGGTGAATTCCATATCGTCGCCCGCGGGCTTGACCCGCGGGTCCATCTCTTTGGATGGATGGCCGGGTCAAGCCCGGCCGTGGCGAAGATCGCTTACGCCGCCTTCGGCAACGCTGCCTTGGTCTCGGCAAACGCCCAGTCGATCCACTGCGTCAGGAGTTCGACGTCCTTGGCATCTACCGTGGCGCCGCACCAGATGCGCAGGCCCGCCGGCGCGTCGCGGTAATGCGCGAAGTCGAAGCCGGCGTTCTCCTTTTCCACGAGCGCGACGAGCTTCTTGCAGAAGTCGGCCTGCAGATCGGGCGTCAGCGAGGTGATCGCGGGATCGACGATCCTGAGGCACACCGACGTGTTGGAGCGGATCGCGGCATCTTTCGCCAGGAAGTCGATCCAGGGCGTGCGGGCCTTCCAGTCTGCGAGCACCTTGGTGTTGGCGTCGGCGCGCGCCATCAGCGCCTTCAGGCCGCCGATCGACTTGCCCCAGTTCAGCGCGTCGAGATAGTCCTCGACGCACAGCATCGACGGCGTGTTGATGGTCTCGCCCTCGAAAATGCCGGCGTTGAGCTTGCCGCCCTTGGTCATGCGGAAGATCTTCGGCAACGGCCAGGCGGGCTTGTAGGTCTCGAGACGTTCGACGGCGCGCGGCGAAAGCACCAGCATGCCGTGCGCGGCCTCGCCGCCGAGCGCCTTCTGCCAGGAGAAGGTGACGACATCGAGCTTCTTCCAGTCGAGCGGCTGCGCGAACGCCGCCGACGTCGCGTCGCAGATGGTGAGCCCCTTGCGATCCGCCTTGATCCAGTCGGCGTTGGGCACGCGCACGCCCGAGGTCGTGCCGTTCCAGGTGAAGATGAGGTCGGTGTCGGAATCCGCTTTCGAGAGATCAGGGATGTCGCCATAACCGGCATGGAGCTGGGTGACGTCCTTGAGCTTCAATTCCTTGATGATGTCGGAAACCCAGCCTTCGCCGAAGGATTCCCAGGCGATGGTGGTGACGGGCCGCGCGCCGAGCAGCGACCACAGCGCCATCTCGACCGCGCCGGTATCGGACGCCGGCACGATGCCGATCTTGTAGTCGGCCGGCACGTCCAGCACTTCGCGCGTCAGCTCGATGGCCCGCTTGAGCCTGGCTTTGCCGATCTTGGCGCGGTGCGAGCGGCCGAGCGCTGCGTCCTTGAGATTTTGGGGATTCCAGCCGGGGCGCTTGGCACAGGGGCCGGACGAAAAATGCGGCACGGTCGGCCGCTGAGCGGGCTTCGCTGCAGTCATGATCTACCCTTCCAGATAGTAAGCCTCCCGTTGGGGGGAGGTGTCCCGCCGCTGCAGATATGGGAATTGCCGCGCTGCGTCAAGCAGCTTCGCAGCTTTCACGCGCCGTTGATGACCGCAGGCCGATTCGTCCAGAAGGGATCCGGCGCAAGGAATAAGCTCGCGCGACGGCCTATTCAGGCGAGGCGCCGACCGGCGGCCTCTCGGGCGGCCGGTGCAGGAACGTCATCGAAGCGAACGCGCCGATCCATGAGCCGATGGCGGCAAAGGCCACATAGACCCAGTTCTCGGTGTAGCTGATCACCGCAAAGGACGAGAGCAGATACCAGATGCTGCTCCAGGTCGCCGCAGGCACGCGCTTCCGGTGCACCACCGCGGAGGTAAACATCACGTAAACCGCATCGGTCGCAGCAGTCGCCAGCACCACGGCCGCTGCGGTCAGAGGATTGATGGCCGACATTGTTGGTCTCCCTGGATTCACGCTCAAACCCTGGTGCGCTCAAATCCCTCATGGTGAGGAGGCAGACCAGCGCACGTCGCGGCAAGACTAGAATCGACAAGACTAGAATCGAATTGTCATCCCGACATGGCTGCGCGCAAAACCGAGCCGCTCGTAGAAGCGCTGGGCGTCGACGCGCGTCTGATGCGTGAGCAGTTCGACGAGCTTGCAGCCCTTTTCCCGCGCCCGCGCCATCGCCCATTGCACAAGCTGCTCGCCGATGCCGCGGCTGCGGCGGTCGGACGCGACCCGCACATCCTCGATCAAGGCGCGCAAGGCGCCTTGCGAGCTCAAGCCCGGCAGGATGCAGAGCTGCAGGCAGCCGACGACGCGCCCCCCCTCCTCCGCAACCATCAGCTCGATGTTGGGATCGCCGCTTACACGTTCGAACGCGTCGTAATATGGCGCCGGCAACGGGTCTTCGAGGCGTTCGCGCGCGCGACCGAGATGATCATCCGCAAGCATCGCGATGATGGCGGCGACGTCGTCACGGCGCGCGCGGCGGAGGGTGATCTGAGAGGTCGCATCCACGGTGACTTTTCCCCGACTGTCAGCGCAACGGCGCCAGATTCAAGCTCTTCTCGGTCTCGACGATCCAGCGCCTGATGGCGGCGTGACGGCCGAGATCGAAGCCGCCCTCGGGCGCCAGGCGCGTATAGGCAAGCAGTGCGACATCCGCCAGCGAAACCGCCTCGCCGACCAGGAAACGCGAGCGGCCGAGATGCTGCTCCATTCGGTCCAGCGCAGCATGGCCCCGCTTCACCTTCTCGGGATCGAGCTCGGACGCGGTCCTGCCGAGATAGAACATGTGAAAGCGGCACACCGCGATATAGGGCTCGTGGCTGTACTGCTCCCAGAACACCCATTCGTCCATCTTGGCCGCGGCAAAGGCATCCGAGGGAATCAGCGCACTGTCACGCGCGAGATAGCGGATGATGGCGTTGGACTGCGCCAGCGTGCGGCCGTCGTCGAGGACGACCGTCGGCACCTGGCCCGCGCTGTTGAGGGCCAGGAACTGCGGCGTACGCGTTTCGTGCTTGAGCGTGTCGATCGGCACCCACTCATAGGGCAGTGCGAGGCGATCGCAAACCCATTTCACCTTCAGGCAATTGCCCGAGTTGATGTCGCCGTAGATCTTCATGCTGCCGCTCTTGGTTGGACGACGGCAGAGCAACAGGCGGCGCTGCCCCTGTCAACCGGCGAGCCGCCACGCGCGGCGCTCAGAATTTGTAGCCGAGGCCCGCGCGCACGGTGTTGATGCTGGTGTCCACCGAGGTCGTGAAGCGAACGTATTCCCACTCGCCGCGCAGAAACAGACCGCCCATCAGATTGACGTCGAAACCGAGGCCCGCGGTGTAGCCGTAGATGAGATGATTATGGAGCGCATCATTGGCGGTCAACGTCCCCAGCGACGTGAACGGACCGAGAGGAAGGAGGCTCACGGCGTCCGAGACGGTTGCGGTGTGCACGATGTCGGCCTTGCCCAGCGCAAAGCCGCCGAACATGTAAGGCAGGAAGCACCCCCAGGCGTAGGCGGCGCGGGCGCGGAACGTCGCCATGTCCGAGATCGCGATCGATGATGAAGAGGTGACGGCCACGTCATGATAGAAATTGTCCGACAGCGGAGCGCCGCTCACCAATTCCTTGCTGGCGGATGATATTCCGCCGAAACTGCCGTGCACGTAGCTTGCCTCCACGCCTAACACGACATCATCCCATTGCATATTGTATCCCGCAAAGCCGCCCCAGGCTGCGGATCGCGTCGACTGCTTGCCGAGGCCAAGATTCCACTGAGAAACGCCCATCTCCTGGACGACATTGTCGGAAAGCAGGGCTGAAAGCAGGTTCGTCTGCGAGCCGCTGAAATTCTCATCGGACGACCCATAGCCGCCCTGGCCGCCGACATAGAAGCCTTGCCAATTCACTTGCGAGGAAGAATAGCCGTCGGTGAAGCCGCCGCGAAGGACCGGCATATCGGCCGCCTGCACAGCCGACACTGCGCCGAACAAGATCGCAGCCAGAAAGAACCTACGCATCGCAACGCTCCAATCGAACTCCGACATGGCGCTGATCATCGCCTGTTAACCTTAACCAATGGTTCCCGCGCGGGCCGCATTCGCCACATTCGTGTTCAAAAAGCGGAATCGGTCTGTCGTCCGCGCAAACAAAAACGGCGCGGAAAACTCCGCGCCGTTAAGAACTCTTAAGAGATAAGAACTCTTAAGAGAGAAGACGTTCGATCAGCCCTTGGTGACCAGTGGCGGCGGCGCGTAGGCCGGCGCGCTGTCGAGATTCCAACGCACGCCGAGCTTGAGATCCTGCGAAGTGATGTTCTTGAAGTGCATTGGATTGTTCGTCGTGAAGCCCTGGAACGTCGTTACGGGTCCCGTCAGTCCCGAACCGAGGTCGACGTAGCTATAGGCGACTTCGAGCGTCAGGTTTGGACTAACCTTGTAGGCAAGACCGGCATGCGCCGCCCATGCGAAATTCCACTGGGAGGCCGAATTGGCAACCGCAAAGCCCGGCCCGATCACGCCGGGAGAGATGTCGCCAAGGCCTTGATCGGTGAAATTGGAAACCGTCACGCGTGCGGCACCGACACCGGCGCCGATGAATGGCGTCACGCACCACCAGGTTCCAAGATCGACATAGGCGTTGGCAAGGACAAGCCACTCCGACTTGCTTGCGTTGTAGTTGTCAGACCCCGCGCCGATAGCGCCGCCGCCAAGCGGGTAAGTCACGAGATCCTGTCCGTGAAAGTTGGTTCTTCCACGGTATTGGCCGGTGATGTCGCCGCGGAACCAGTTGTTGAACTGGTAACCGACGCCGACACCAAAGATGCCGCCGGTATCAAAACCGGTCTGCTGGTTCAGAGAGAGCAGCGGCGTGTACAGGGCCTCGTTGCCGTTGCGCACTTCTTGCACGCGCTGATTGCTGAAGCCGATATCGCCGCGCAGATACCAGCCACCGAACTCGGCCGGCGGCGGCGGCGCATACATCGGCGGGGCCGCAATGGGCATGTCGGCGGCGAACGCCGCGGTTGACAACAGCGATACCGCTGCAACGGCAACAAAAAACTTAACGCTACGCATTTGGCTTCGTCCTTTTGGCCGGTGAGGCACACAAGCAAAGCCTCACGTCTAAAAACCCACGTGCGGACGATCGCATCAAAAGCTTAAGCGGCACTTAACCCTAATTTTTAAGGTTGATATTTCCTCACCAAGACGAAGATCGGCGCGCCACAGACATGGCGCCCGGCCTCAATCGCTAACGATGTGTTGACGAGTGGCGCATGGCGAGCAGCGAACGGCGAACGCGACGCCGAAGAACACGCCGGCGATCATGCCGAAGCGATGCGGCACCAGTTCCTGCGCGAACACGATGATCGTGGACGTCGTGCTTCTCCGAACGAAGTCCCGCCAGGACCGCGCGCCGCTCACAGGCTCGTTCTTGACCCTCTCCTGATATGTTGGTACCAATGAAAACATAATATGTTGGTACCAATAGACCGCATGAACCGCGAGGAGACGCGCCATGAAGTATTCCCGCAGCGAAGCCAAGCAGTGGGTGCGCAACACGCTGCGCGGCTACACGGTGGTCACGACCACGCCGTTCACGGCTGACCTGGAGGTCGACGTTGCTACTCTGCGCCGCAACGTCGAGGCGACGCTGGCGCTGCCGGGCACGAACGGATTGTACCTGGGTTCGATCTATCAGGAGTTCTGGACCCTCACCCTCGATGAGAAGAAGCTGGTCACCGACGTCGTCATCGAGGCCAATGCCGGGCGCGTTCCAGTGATCGCGGGCGTGTCCCACACTTCGTTCAAGGATTCGATCGAACTGGCGAAGCACGCCCAGGCCGGCGGCGCGGATCTGATCATGTGCTGGCCGCCTTATTGGGGACCGCGCGCGGCGAGCGGCGTAGAGGACTATTACAAGCGCATCGCCGACGCCGTGGACATCGGCCTGTGCGTTTACAGCTCCGCGCTCGCCGAGACGGGCTACTACATCACGCCCGAGCAGATGGTGCGGCTGGCCGAGATCGACACCGTCGTAGCCGCGAAGGAAGCTTCGCTCAGCCTGTCCAAATATTCGGCCATGATGGAAGCCGCCGGGCACCTGCTGCCGATCAGCTCGCCGCTCGAGGAGTACCATTTCTACGGCCTCTCCGCCTTCGGCGAGGACGTCATGCCGAAATTCCTCTTCGGTTCCTCGCGGCCGATCTACATGCAGAGCGCCGAGAGGCCGCATTGCGTGGATTTCTGGAAGGCGGTGGAAGCGCGCGACTACGAAGCCGCGCGCAAGCCTCTGCGCGCCATTCTGGCGGTGTCGAACGAGGTGCACAGCAAGTATCTGTCTCGGGGCGAGCACAACGTTGCGCTGACCAAATACGCCTTCAGCCTGTTCGGCATCGAGGCCGGCGCGGTGCGGCCGCCTCTGGTGTGGCCGACAAAGGCGGAGATCGAAGAGCTCGAAGCGGTGCTGCGCGCCAACGGCCTGCTCAAGGCGCTGCCGCGCGCTGCGGCCTGAGCACCGCCAGCATCCCCGGCCATCCAAAGAGGAGACACGCATGGCATTCGCAAGAGCCGTGGTCCTGGCCTTCGCGGCCTGGCTCGCCGCATCCGCCGCTGCCGCTGCGGAGGACTATCCGTCCAGGCTCATCCGCATCGTCGTTCCGGTCGCGCCCGGCGGCCTGACCGATATTCTTGCGCGCGAAATCGGCCATCAATTGTCGCTGCGGCTCAAGCAGCCGATGATCATCGAGAACAAGGCGGGTGCCGGTGGCATTCTGGGCATGGGGTACGCTGCTCACCTGCCTGCCGACGGCTATAACCTGCTGATGGCCTATCCCGGGCCGGTGGTCGTCAACCCGTGGATCTACAAGGATATGCCTTACGATCCGTCCAGGGACTTCGTGCCGGTGCACTTGCTCGCGAGCTACGCCATGGTGCTCGCGGTGAATTCCGAGGTTCCAGCCAAAACTCTGAAAGAGTTCATCGCATATGCGAAGGCGAAGCCCGGCGGCGTGGACTACGGCTCGGCGGGCAACGCCACGTCCGCCCATCTGACCATGGAGCTATTCAAGAGGTCCGCCGGCGTCGATCTCGTGCACATTCCGTACCGGGGCGCGGCACTGGCGATGACCGACCTGCTCGCCGGCCGTGTTGCGGCGGTGTTCGACTCGATCGCCCTGGTTCGGCCTCAGGTGGCCGAGGGCAAGATTCGCGCGCTGGGCATCAGCAGTAAACAACGGTCGGAGATCATGCCGGACGTGCCGACCATCATCGAGGCCGGTGTGCCGGGCTTCGAGGCCGTGGGCTGGTACGGCATCATGGCGCCGACCGGCACGCCCCAGCCGATCGTCGATCTGCTTTCGCGCGAGCTGTCGGCCGTTCTGAAGGAGCCGGCGGTGCGCGAGAAGTTCAAAGAGCAGGCGCTCGAGGTGATGGACGCCGGCCCGGCGGCTTTCAAGGAGCTGTTGTCGACCGAGCGTGACAAATGGCAGCGCGTGGTCACCGAGGCCAAGATCACCGCCGATTAATGCTAGCGCATCATCGCGCTCTAGTATCCAGCCGAATGCGAAATTCGGCGAAATCGGGCGAACTTCGGATTCGGGACGCTAGGAGCTGTGGACAGTTACCTGAGCCATAGAACGATGGCTGCGAGGGTGACGACGGCGAGGTAGTTCCGGGCGGTCTTTTCGAAGCGTGTAGCGACGCGGCGGAACTGTTTGAGCT
>Ga0153954_1001073_pt1 | contig 16571 bp, 15 predicted proteins | sample TSFL038MetaG_FD_102277 | JGI IMG/M metagenome (GOLD analysis project Ga0153954, IMG submission 102277) | Attine ant fungus gardens microbial communities from Florida, USA - TSFL038 MetaG | ecosystem: Host-associated > Fungi > Mycelium > Unclassified | place: USA: Florida, Wekiwa Springs State... | reverse complement strand
TTCTCGTCCGACGCCGCTCTCCACTCCCGTCCTTCGCCACCATCCGGTGTCCACCTTAGAATCAGGTGGACACCTAATCCCACCCGGATGCATTCCGGCAGGCGGTCGTCAGATCACGCTTACACCAGAAGTGGGGCGCCGACATCTCCTACGTCTGGACCCGCGAGGGCTGGCTCTATCTGGCGGTCGTCATCGACCTGTTCGCCCGGCGCGTCATCGGCTGGGCAACTAGCGATCGGCTCCACAAAGAACTGGCATTGTCGGCTCTGCGCCGGGCCATCGCCGTGCGGCGCCCTGCCGTCGGCCTCATTCACCACGCGGACCGAGGCAGCCAATACTGCTCCCTCGATTATCAGGCCGAGCTGAGGAAGAACGGCATTGTGATCTCGATGTCGGGAAAGGGAAACTGCTTCGACAACGCCATGGTCGAGACGTTCTTCAAGACGCTGAAGGCCGAACTCGTCTGGCGCACTGTCTTCCGGAGCCGGACTGAAGCGACCGCCGAAATCGGACGCTATATCGACGGCTTCTACAATCCCGTCCGGCGACATTCGGCGCTCGACTTCATCAGCCCGCTTCAGTTCGAGAGGCAGGCCGCGTAAACTTTAAAACGCTCTCCACAAATGCGGGGCAAGTCCAAGGCCGACCTCGAAATGGCGATAGCTCGACCCGAGCGAATGGCCTTGGCACATAAGAAAAGAACGGACGCATTCCCAAGAATCTATCCCGGTGCGTCCGAGCTTTCGCGACATGATCGCATCACATGAAACCTTCAAGCACCCTCGGAGGATGATCGATGCGGCCGGATAGAACTCAGATCGAGCCAGCCGGCGTAACGGCAGGAAAGTCCATCTTAGGCTCGAATACGTTATTGAGAAAGTTCGTCAGGGAGTATTGGGCCACCAGGGCGACGATTTCCATGACGTTAGCATCCGTGTATCCGGCATCGCGGACGGCCTTCAGATCGGCGTCACTAACCTTGCCGCGCGTCTCTATGACTTTGCGCGCAAACTGTACGGCCGCGTCCCGCTTTGTGTCGGCGGCATGGCCCTTCCGAGCGAGAAGGATTTCGTTGGCCGGCAGCTTGGCCATATGCTCGGCCGTGAAGCTGTGAATCGTCAGGCAGTGGTTGCAACCGTTCACTTCGGAGACGGCGAGGCCGATGCTGTCACGCGTCTTCACGTCGAGCGCCTTGCTCAAGGAACCGAGTAAGGCGGCCCATGCGTTGAACGCGATCGGGCTTTGAGCGAAGGTCGCGAGCATATTTGGAGTGAACCCGAGGTTCTTGGTGAACATATCGAGAGCCAGTTTCGAATCGGCCGGCACCTGTTCCGGCTTCAGAGCAGCAGTTCTTGGCATCGTAGTATCCTTAAGTTATGGGTTTTTAAAAAATCATACGAAATCCAGCACATCGGCCACTGGACGGCGCGGCTTCTGCGGCCAGTTTCCCGGACGCTCCGCCCCTATAGACAACAGCATGACTGGCACTTCGTCCTCGGCCAGTCCGAACTCGCGGTGCACCGCTTCGTCGTCGAAACCGATCATCGGCGTCGAGCCCAAGCCCCATGAGCGGGCCACATAGATCATCGCCGCCGCGCCGAAGGCGCCGGTGCGTACTGCCTCGTCACGCTGGCGCTGCGGGTAATCCTGATACAGATCGCGTGCGGGGATTTCCCAATCCGGTATCAACTTTGCTGGCATGATGCCCGCTTCCACCACCGGCGCGAGGCGCTCCGGCACCACGCTGGAATCAGCCAACTGGCCGACGACGATAAAGGTAACGGCTGCTTCGGTGACCGCGGGCTGCTTCCAGGCGATCGGACTCAGCCGCGCCTTCGCTTCAGGCGTGCGTACGGCAATGAAGCGCCAGTTCTGCAAGTGGAAGGATGTCGGCGCCGTGGTCCCGATTCGCACCAGCTCGCGGATTTGGTCGTCGCTCAAGGTGGCGGCAGGGTCGTAGTACTTGGTTGACCGGCGGCTCAGGATACATTCGACAACCGCGTTGGTCATAGTGCTTCCCTTGGTCATGCTGATTCCTATGCGTGAGGGGACGGGTTGAGGTACAAAAGCGTTTCCGCGCTCTTTGCTGGAAATGCTGCAGGGATGGAGCCGGTTCGACACCTCATGCCTGGCCATGGGTAGCTTCCCAGGTTGCCGCCGGCGGGTCTGATAGGAGACAGCTGGCCGATTACCTGAGCGTGCTAGGTCGTCATCTTCCGCATCCTTTGGACACCAGCGAAAATAGTTCGGCGAAACCCGATGATCCAATGACCTTTGGCTATAGAATCGATGCCATCGAGATGGCGTGCGATAATCGACGGGCGTACAAACTCTGCTTCTGACGTCGAAAGGAGTGTTAGCCTATGGAGAGCCTGAACTTGGCGAAGACCTGCTCGATTGGATCGAAGTCAGGGGAGTATTTCCGCAGAACACGAGGCGTGCTCCGGACATCCCGGATCGCGTTCGGCACAGCCTTTCTTTTATGGGAGCCGAGATTCTCGAGGATGACGTCGCCTGGCTTCAAGGTCCGCGTGAGGAATTGATCGACATAGGCACGAAAACGCTCGCCATTGATGGGTCCGCCAAAGAAGCAAGGTGTCAGCGCGCGCGACGGCGGCTTATGCCCGAGCAATCCTGCTCGCGGCGACGAGGGTCCTTTTTTAAACGTCATGCCGATCTTGCGGAAGAACGGGTTCCTCGCTCGGCCGACAGGCGATCGCAGAGAGCTTGAAACGTCGTGTCCGATTTCTCGACCCCGCGGCGTCGAGAAAGTCTCGATGTGGCGTGAGCTTGGAAGCGCGATGCCGCCATGTCCGAGCGGCTCTCGCGAGCCATGGCGTTCAAGGGCTCCAGCCATTTGATGGCCGTGGATGCGCCGACCTTGTAATGACAGCCCGCTGTCCGGTGGCTCATATCGCCCCTCTCCACGCGTCGATCACCCGGTCGTGCAGGTCCTGTGAATCCGGCTTTGCCATCTCCTGCTAGCCTCGGCCCAGCCGGCGAGTTGAACCAAAATCTCGCCAATTCGGGAGTCCCGCTCCGATTCAGCCCAAACGCAGACGCTGTAACCTGCGACATTTGATCTCGATCTGGGAGGCGCCCGGCAGAAACATCATTAATTGCGAATGCCGTTCGCCGGATCACGGTGATATCGTCAATGTCCTCTCGCCAGCATTATTTGCCGGATGCCGAAGCGTCCTTAGCGTGAGATCCGCCGAGTTGGCGAACATTGTTGAGGATGTCGGACGGTTCTTGGCGGATCGTAAAATCGGGCTCGACAAAGGCGCCTCTGACGACGCCGTTTTGATCGATCACGAAAGTCGCCGGGATGGGCAGCATCCACTCAGTCAATCCATGACGGCGCCCGAAGTCGTAACCTTTCCCCGCGTAGTGCGCTTTGGTTTCCTCAGGGACGCGAAATAGGACGCCGTAAGATATTGCCACGCCGTGGTCGACGTCCGCGAGCATCGTCAGGTCGAGGTTCAACTGCCGTTTCAGCTGCCTCGGCAGATCACTGGTCTCGGGAGATAGCACAACAAGGTTGGCCTTTAGACTATCAAATTCGGCCTTGGTCGCCTGAAGGGCGCGAAGCTCTGCGTTGCAGAATGGGCACCATCCACCCCGGTAGAAGCTAACTACAAGCGGCCCTTCGCCGCGAAGGTGTTCAGACGAATGAAGTCGTCCATGCGCATCGGGCAGAAGAAAATCTGGCGCCCCCTCGCCAACCTGCAACGCGCGCGATGCGACATCAGTCTTGCGAAGCCAATCGACGAGATAGAGGTACGCTTCCCGGTCGGTGTCACTGATGCCAGCCAAAAGCTCGTTACGCACCTGATTGAGGGCCTTGGTTAAATGGTCAGACATCAGTTCGACGCTCGTCTGCACACGCATATCTCAAGAGATGAGGGATATGCAGGGTCATGCGGACACGCCGGCCGCTTCAAGGCGGCTGTGATGCTCGGCTTGGAGGGGTGATTCCGTGTGAACAGACCAGTCGCGCAGCCGCGCAACCTTTACGAAGGCGTCAAGCGCCGGTGAGTAGCGGCGCCCCTGCACAGCAAGAAGCCGGACCTCCCGCCATACTGGATCTCCCTCGATCGGAAGCGCCTTTAGGGTGGGTAGGCGTGGCATATGCTCGGGAGCGAGGATTATTCCGAAACCCGCGGCTGCCAAATGTTGCAGGTGCACGTCCCGGCTGCTGCGATGTTTGGGATGCGGCGGCGCGTCGGGAAACAAGAGATGTTGAAATTTCGAAGCCACGTCGCAGTTGGAGCGATCCAGAATGGTGGCTTCGCGAAGCGCTTCCATTCCGACCACTGGAAGGTCTGCAAGCTGATGCGACGGCGCGACGACGGCGACGTAGCGCTCTGCAAACAGCGCCCAATCGTCGATACGTTCTGGCTTGTCGTCGAGATCACCAACCAAGGCGACATTTATGTCGCCTTCTAACAGGAGCTCAACAAGGCGGCTTGGCGGCTCTTCTCGAAGCTCGACATGGAGGCCGGGCACGAATTTGCAAATTTCGGCGATAGGCTCAATAACGAGCGTAGCGGAAATGGATGGAGCGAGACCGATAGTTAGTGGAGCCACCTCCTTTTGCTGAAACTCACGCGCAAGGTGTCGAACAGCCTCCGTCGATGCAAGTGCGCGCTTAAGCATCGGCAGTACGGCCTTCCCCAAGTCAGTGAGGTGGGTGAGTTGACGCTCGCGGTAGATAAGCTGGCCACCAAGTTCCTGCTCGAGCTTTTGCACGCCCTTAGTCAGCGCCGGTTGCGTGACATTGCACATCTCCGCAGCGCGCGTGAAGTTCAGCGTGTTTGCAACAGCTAGAAAGTATCGAACCTGGTGGAGCTCCATTGGATGTTCACCGTCAACTTTGAGCACGTTTGATGGCAAAGCCGCCTCACCCCGACGCGTGAGGCGCTATGCGCTAAAGCTACGTTGCCACTGGTGCTGGGGCGAAGAAACCCGCGTCGCGCGTTCTTGGACGAGCGGACACGCTTTCCGGAATGAACGCGCGGCTTTTCAACTCACCCCTCACACTATTGTGGCTCGAGGCGACGATACCCAGCCCGGCCTTCGCGCCGGCGATCGCGTCTTCGGTGATTGTCACTGGCAATTGACTTTTCCACGCAAACGGACGCGGCACGCCTCCCTTTGCGGAAGGAGAACGTCGTCGAGACATGGGCGGGGCCGATGATGATAGCGTGGCGTGGTCATCTCTTGAAGGATCTTTGAGTCGTTTGACGCGCCAAATGACGAATTCGTCGAAGAGGCGCTATATCGTGAAAATGTATTTGAGTTTTTCATTCAGGTCATGAATGACCCACAGCGCCCCATGCGCCTTTTGCCATTCTAGTACGCCAGGTACGAGCTTATCTCGGGGCTCACGGCGGGAATTTCGCGGCGCCAGTTGTGCGAGCCGCGACGGCATTGATTGCCGATTCAGCGACTGAACGCGGCTTCGAAATCCCTTCAGAATAAAATCCGATTCGAGTGCCAATCGGCGAGCGGCATTCCTCGCTCCGGCATCACGCCGTGCGGCGAGCGCCAATAACGATCGTTTATCGACTCCATGGCGAGCGGTGATTTCCCTCGCCAGCGTTGCAAGGTCATTGTCCGAAGCATCGTCGTGCCGAACCGGCGGTTCCGCAATCGACACGCGGAACACGATGGAAGATTGAAAAGGCTGGGGGTCGATATGCAAAGCAATGAAGCAGTCGAAATCGTTACGCCATGGACGCACTGACATTTACGACCCGGCGAGACCTTGTCGCGGCAGTGGAGGGTTTGCGGCGCGTCATCGGTCCTGGTGTTTCACTCCACACCGAGATTGCTCATCCGATTTTGTGGCTGATCCAGAGGCCCTTTACCGCGCGTGCCGCATTGCGAGTGCAACGCTGGAAGATAGTGGCGAGGTCGCGACCTCCGCGAAGAACAGTGTGCCACGTCCTCAAGCGTCGACCGGAGTGTCGAAATCATCGTTGCGGATAACGGAAGCGAAACGGCTGCCCACGTACTCCGGCAAGCGTTCGTCTCCATTTCACGACAAAGCCAGTCGGGCAAGGTTCGGGTCTCGGTCTCGGCCAGATCCAGAGAGCAGCAGCCTATTGAAATCAAGTCCGAGGTCGGCATCGGAACGGATGCGGCTGCCTCTCCCGAGACCAGTCGACGGTAACAGTGTCGAGCGGTCCAATTCAATTGCAGCATTCTGGGACCTTGGGAAACGGAAGTGAACACGTCTGATAGAACGAAGCATCCGGCTCCGGCGCCCCGGTTCGATCGCGGCTCGTCTCGCCGGCTTCCGCGAGGCGGCGCATCAATCGGTATGCTGTTCGCGCTGGCGCTCGCTGGCTGCGACGAGAAGACGCAGTCGCAGGCGGCCGCGCCGCCGCCGGTGACGGTGGCGCAACCGGTCAAACGGATCGTCACCGACTGGGACGAGTTCACCGGCCGCTTCGAGGCGATCCAGGACGTTCAGGTCCGTGCCCGCGTCGGCGGCTTCGTCAACAGTGTTGAGTTCGAGGATGGTGCGATCGTCCACGCTGGCGATCTGCTTTACATCATCGATCCACGCCCGTTCGAGGCGGTCGCGCTGCAAGCTGAGGGGCAGCTCGCCGATGCGCGCGCCAAGGGGGAGCTTGCCAAGCGCGATCTCGAGCGAGGCCTGAACCTGGTGCAGACCAGCGCGGTCTCCGAACAAGCAGTCGATCAGCGACGTCAGGCGCTTCAGGCGGCGCGGGCCGCCGAGACCCAGGCCGAAGGCGCGCTGAAAGCAGCACAGCTCAACGTCGAATTCACCCATGTGGTGGCGCCGATCACCGGCCGCGTCAGCCGCCATCTTGTGACCCCGGGCAATCTCGTGCAGGGCGGCGAGGGCGGCGCGACACTATTGACCTCGATCGTGTCGCTCGATCCGATCTACATCTATTTCGACGTCGACGAGGCGACTTATCAGCGCGACAGCCGGCTGTGGTTAGAAGGCAAGCTGCCGAGCTTGCGCGGCACGCCGAACCCGGTGAAGGTGACGCTGACCGGGGAGACAAAACCCTCGCATGAGGGGAAGATGGACTTTCTCGACAATCGACTGGACGTGTCGACCGCGACGCTTCGCAGCCGTGCGATCATCCCGAACAATGATCTCTCGATCCTGCCTGGGCAGTTCGGCCGGGTCCGGATCATCGGCTCCTCGCCCTACGAGGCGCTGCTGATCCCGGACAGCGCAGTCGCCACCGACCAGTCGCGCAAGATCGTGTTCGTGGTCAGGGAAGATAACACGGTGGACGCAAGGCCGGTTGTGCTTGGGCCGCTCGATGAAGGGCTGCGCGTGATTCGTGAGGGTCTCAAGGCGGAGGATCACGTCATCGTCGACGGGCTGCAGCGTGCCCGCGTCGGCGCCAAGGTGACACCGAAAATGGCGCAGGCGCCGGCAGGCGACAAGCCTTCGGCGGGCGATAAGCCAGCAGTCGCCAAGCCATGAACCTCGGAAGGCTTTCAATCAACCAGCCCATCCTGGCGATGGTGCTGTCGATCGTGCTTTTGATCGTCGGCGCGATCGCCTATCAGACGCTGCCGGTCTCGGAATATCCGCAGGTGGCCCCGCCGACCGTTACCGTCACTACGCAATATCCAGGCGCCTCGGCGCAGACCGTATCCGACACTGTCGCCGCCCCGATCGAGCAGGAGATCAACGGGGTCGAGGACATGCTGTATCTCTACAGCCAGGCGACCTCGAACGGCCAGCTCACCATCACCGTCACCTTCAAGCTCGGCACCGACCTCGACAAGGCCCAGGTGCTGGTGCAGGACCGTGTCGCGAACGCGACGCCGAGGCTACCCGAGGTGGTGCAGCGCAACGGCGTCGTCACCCGTAAGAACTCGCCCGACATCCTGATGGCCGTGTTCATGTTGTCGCCCGACGACGCGTTCGATCAGCTCTACATCTCCAACTACACGTCGGTGCAGGTCCGCGATCAGCTTTTGCGGCTCGACGGCGTCGGCGACATCCAGATGTTCGGCGCGCGCGACTACTCGATGCGATTGTGGCTCGATCCCGACCGGATCGCCAATATCGGTCTGACGTCGAGCGAAGTGCTGGCAGCGATCCGCGCGCAGAATCTGCAGATCGCGGGCGGACAGATGGCGGAGCCGCCGATTGCCGATCGTGCATTCCAGCCGAACCTCGTCTTTACTGGCCGCCTCAAAGATATCAGGCAGTTCGAGGACATCGTGGTGAAGGCCGGCTCCGACGGCCGTACCGTGCGGCTGCGCGACGTTGCCCGCGTCGAGCTCGGTGCGCTGTCCTACGCCACCAGTAGCTTTATCCTGCGCAAATCGGCCGTCGCAATGGTGGTGACGCAACGGCCCGGATCGAACGCGCTCGCCACCGCGAAGCATATCTCCGACACGATGGCGCAGCTCAAGACGAGCTTCCCAAAGGGGCTCGACTACAATATCGGCTACAACCCCACCGAATTCATTGCCCAATCGATCCATGAGCTGATCAAGACGATCTACGAAGCGATGGCGCTCGTCGTCATCGTAGTGCTGGCGTTTTTGCAGGGGTGGCGGCCTGCGATCATCCCGATCATCGCGATCCCGGTGTCGCTGGTCGGCACCTTCGCGGTGATGGCCGCGCTCGGATTCTCGATCAATAATTTGACGCTGTTCGGTCTGGTTCTCGCGGTCGGCATCGTGGTCGATGACGCCATCGTGGTTGTCGAGAATGTCGAGCGGCATCTCCGGCTCGGTATGAGCCGGCGCGACGCGGCGCTCAAGACCATGGAGGAGGTCGGCGGCGCGCTGGTCTCGATCGCGCTGGTGCTCTGCGCGGTGTTCGTGCCGACAGCCTTCCTCGGCGGCATTTCCGGACAGTTCTTCCAGCAATTCGCCGTCACTATCGCGGTTGCGACCGCGCTCTCCTGCTTCTGTTCGTTGACGCTGTCGCCGGCGCTGGCCTCGCAGATCCTTACTCCACACAAGGAGAAACGTCCGCCGGCGCGATGGAACATCATCGCGCGAGGCTGGGACAACTTCACCACGCTGTTCAACCGGATCTTTGATCGCCTGGCACGCGGCTACGCGGCCGTCGCCGACTTCGTGATCCGGCATACCGTGGTGATGCTCGTGATCTATCTCGCGCTGATCGGCAGCGCCGGCTGGCTACTCGCCACCACCTCGCAGGGCTTCATTCCGCAACAGGATCGCGGTTACCTCATCATCTCGGCGCAATTGCCAGGCGCCGCGTCGCTGGCGCGGACCACAGCGGTGGTGCGCGAAATCGAGGGGATCGCGCTGGATACGCCAGGTATCGTCCGTGTCGGGGCCTTCAACGGCTTCTCCGGCGCGACGCGCACGCAGGCCGGCAACGCCGCGGCGTTGTTCCCCGTGTTCGACGAACCGGAGGCACGGCAGAAGAAGGGATTGTCGGCCAACGCGATCACGGCCGATCTGCGCAAGCGACTGTCGGTGATCCAGGACGCTTTCGTCATCGTCATTCCACCGCCCGCGGTGCCAGGCATCGGCACCGGCGGCGGCTTCACGATCCGCATCCAGGACCGACAAGGGCGCGGTCCCGAGCTGCTCGCGGCCGCGACCGACGAGCTCGTCGCGGCCGCGCGGAAGTCACCGAATCTCACCTCGGTGTTCTCGCCGTTCTCCGCCAACACGCCGCAGCTGTTCGTCGATATCGATCGCGTAAAGGCGCAGAAGCTCGGCGTCCCAATCGCCAACGTCACCGACACGATTGAGACTTACTTCGGCTCGACCTATGTCAACGACTTCAACCTGTTCGGACGCACCTATCACGTCACGGCGCAGGCCGACCTGCCATTCCGCAAGGAGACCTCCGATCTCGGGCGGCTGCGCACCCGCAACGCGGCCGGCGACATGGTGATGCTCGGCAGCATCGTGGACTTCAAGGACATCTCGGGACCCGATCGCGTCGCGCGCTACAATCTCTACACGGCGTCCGAGCTGCAGGGTGAGGCGGCGCCGGGCGTGAGCTCGACGACGGCGCTCAACACTATCAAGCGACTGGCCGACGAAACATTGCCGAGCGGCTTTTCCTTCGAATGGACTGATCTATCTTATCAACAGGTGACGGGTGGCAATGCCGGCCTCTATGTGTTTCCGATCTGCGTGCTGTTTGTCTATCTGGTGCTGGCGGCGCAATACGGGAGCTGGACGCTGCCGTTCGCGGTGATCCTGATCGTGCCGATGTGTCTGTTCGCGGCCACCATCGGCGTGCGCATGATGGACCAGGACGTCAACATCCTTACCCAAATCGGCTTCGTAGTGCTGGTGGGACTTGCGGCCAAGAACGCGATCCTGATCGTCGAGTTCGCGCGCGACATCGAGCACGAGGGCAGGTCGCGGCTGCAGGCTGTTATCGAGGCCTGTCGGCTCCGTCTAAGGCCGATCCTGATGACCTCGTTCGCCTTCATCCTCGGCGTGCTGCCGATGGTTGTATCGACAGGTTCCGGCTCGGAGATGCGCCAAGCGGTCGGCGTCGCCGTGTTCTTCGGCATGCTGGGCGTCACGTTGTTCGGTCTGATCTTCACGCCGATCTTCTACATGGCGGTGCGCAACCTCGCGGAAGGCAAGAACGAGGGCAAGCCGACGCAGACGCCGGCGGCCGCGGCGGGGTGAGTTGCGGTGACGCCGATGCGCGATGAAGCCGGCCGTCACCCCGAGGGGCGCGGAACAGCCGTCATGAGGGGTGCACAGCCCGGCCGACGCCGTTCACCCCTCGAGGCTCGCTCCGTTCCCCGCCTAGGGCTAACGAGTCTGAAGCTGCGGGCCTGAAGAGGCAATACAATTGGCTGAACCGAAATAGATGGGCGTGCGGATGTAAAATAACCATGCACCGATTTTTCCTGATTGAAGCTGTGGGGAGACCATAAAAATGAAATCGGGATTTTTCATCGCGGTCGCGGCGTGCAGCCTGTTGCTCGAGGCGCCGGTGTCGGCGCAAGGTGTCAAAATCGGCATCCTGAACGACCAGTCCGGCGTCTATGCCGACTACGGCGGCAAATATTCGGTCGAAGCGGCGCGGATGGCCGTCGAAGATTTCGGCGGCGAGGTGCTCGGCCACAAGGTCGAGCTTGTCACCGCCGATCACCAGGACAAGCCCGATCTCGCGGCCTCGATTGCGCGGCGATGGTATGATGCCGACGGCGTCGACATGATCACCGAGCTGACGACGTCGACGGTCGCGCTGGCAGTGCAGGAACTCTCCAACGAGAAGAAGAAGATCGATATCGTGGTCGGCGCCGCGACCTCGCGCATCACCGGCGACGCTTGCACACCCTACGGCTTCCACTGGGCCTTCGACGATCGCGCGCTCGCGGTCGGCACCGGCGGCGCGCTGGTGAAGGCGGGCGGCGACACATGGTTCTTTCTCACCGCCGACTACGCGTTCGGCCACGCGCTGGAAAAGGACACCAGCGAGATCGTCACCCATGCCGGCGGCAAGGTGGTCGGCTCGGTTCGCGTGCCGCTGAACTCGTCGGACTTCTCCTCGTTCCTGCTGCAGGCGCAGAGCTCGAAGGCGAAAATTGTCGGTCTCGCAAATGCCGGCAAGGACACGGCCAACTCGATCAAGCAGGCGGCCGAATTCGGCATCTTCCGGCAGGGGCAGAAGCTTGCCGCTCTCCTGATGACGCTCTCCGAAGTTCACGACCTCGGTCTCGACGCGGCGCAAGGCCTAGTGCTGACCGAAGGTTTCTACTGGGATCACGACGAAGAGAGTCGCGCTTTCTCCGAGCGTTTCTTCAAGCGCACCGGACGGATGCCAAGCATGATCCATGCCGGTACCTATTCGGCGACGCTGAGCTATCTGAAAGCAGTGAAGGCCGCCGGCACCAAGGACGCCGAGGCAGTCGCCAAGAAGCTGAAAGAGCTGCCGGTCGACGACGCCTTTGCCAAAGGCAAGGTGCTGGCTAACGGCCGGATGGTGCACGACATGTACCTGTTCGAGGTCAAGAAACCCTCGGAGTCGAAGAAGCCGTGGGATTACTATAAGCAGCTCGCAGTGGTGCCGGGCGACCGGGCGTTCTTCACCGCCAAGGAAAGCGGATGCCCGCTGACGAAGTGACGCGCAGCATCGTTCCGGCGCGCGGCGCCGCATCGAGCCCGGAATCTCGAGATTCCCCGCTCCTTTAGTTTTCTACAGCGGCTGTTGGTGTCCCGTTTGCAATCTCAGATTAAGGGCGCTCGAAGAAATCTGCCGGCTAGTTGAGGCATGTGGATCTTCGCGGGTCGGCATCTCGCCGCGGACAATTGAAGCGAATAACAACGTCGGTTTCGACGTGCCACGTGGCTTCTTGGTGTTGCTCGCTATTGCACCACGTCGCGCCGCGCAGCAATGACTACCGTCTATCGACTCAATGACCAGAGGTGATTTCCAACTCCGACGTTGCGAGGTCATTCTCCAAACGCGTGGTGCAATCAATCTCGGGACAGGCGTCGCGATGACCCGGCGTTAGGTGCGGGCGTTGATTGAACGATATAAGTAGTGCGAAAGAGAAAAACCCTGATGTCCCAGGAAGCCTACGACGTTGTCATTGTTGGCGCGGGCGCGGCGGGCTGCGTCGTCGCGAGTTATCTCGCCGAGCACACCGATGCGTCGATCGCGCTGATCGAAGCGGGCGACATGGATCGCGATCCGTTCATCCACATCCCTGCGGGCTTCGCCAAAATACTCGCCCACGACCGGCATGTCTGGAAATACGAGACGGTTGCCCAACACACGGGGCCAAGCGAGCGTATCGTTCGGGTAAGGTACTCGGCGGCGGCTCCTCGGTCAACGCGATGGCCTATGTCCGCGGCCAGGCGCGCGACTACGCCTTGTGGCAGGAAGCAGTCGGCGCCACCGGCAAATGGTCGTACGAAGACCTGCTTTCCGTCTTCATAGCACAGGAAAACAACGACACCTTCCACGACGAATATCACGGCATCGATGGTGGGTTGTCGTCCAGCAGCCCAAGGGCATTAATACGCTGAACCAATATTGCCTCAAGGCCTTCCAGGAATATGGGGTTCCCTTCAATCCGGACTATAACGGCAAGAGCCAGATCGGCGTCTCCCCGGTGCAGTCCACGATCGGAAATCACCGGCGGTGCAGCGCCGTCGATGCCTACCTGCGTCCGCACCTCGCGTCGGGCCGCGTGACCGTTCTCACTGGGAAGACCGTGCTTCGCGTTCTTCTCGAAAATGACCGGGCTGTCGGCGTCCAGCTGAGCGACAACGGACACGAGGCAATCATGGCCTGCGAGGTCGTGCTGTCGGCGGGGACCGTCCATAGTCCGACGATCCTGATGCACTCGGGTATCGGACCGGCGGGGCAACTGCGCGAGCACGGCATCGGGGTGATCGTCGATTCTCCGGAAGTAGGAGAAAATCTACATGACCACCCGATGGTGCCGGTCCGTGCCTATGTGAAGGGCGACCTCGGCTATCAGATGGCCGCGGCGGGCCTCGGCACCGTGAAGGCGGGGCTGCGCTATCTCGTCACCAAGGATGGACCGGCCGCAGGTAGCGGCATAGAGACGGTAAGTTACTGGAACCCTTCGGACTTCACCGCCGAACCTACGATCCAATGCTATCACGTTCCGATCATCGCGACCGAGGGTCTCGCCCCAACCGGCGACCGCTCTGGTGTCACCTTCGAAACGGTCTTGCTTCAGCCGAAGAGTCGCGGTTGGGTGCGGCTGGCCGACAGCGACCCGACATCGATGCCGCTCATCAACCCGAACTTCATCGGCGACGATGAAGACCTGAAGGCCGCGTTGGAATCAGTTCGCGCGATCCGCAAGGTCATGACCCAAGTGTCGCTGGCGTCGGTTATCGAGGAAGAGATGGAGCTTGGTCCTCACATCCAATCGGACGCGGAGATCGGCGAATGGGTGAAGCGTGTCGTGACGACGATGTGGCACCCTGTCGGCACGTGCCGGATGGGCCAGGACGCGCGAGCGGTGGTTGATGCAAAGCTCAGGGTGCGTGGCGTCGACCGTCTGCGGGTAATCGACGCCTCGATCATGCCCAACATCACCAGCGGCAACATGAACGCCCCGACCCAGGCGCTCGCGCGCCACGCCGCGGCGATGCTGGTCGAGGATCTGAAGTGGACCTCGAGAGCTCTCGCGGAAGCCAACGTGGCCCATCGTGGACGGTCATTGAAGGCTGAACCGACGATGTCGCGTTAACGTCGGAGGGCCCAGTCTTCGCAAACGCGCAGACTCCATTGGCGCAAAATTGCTTGTTCGGAGCGGTCCGACGGCGATTAGCAAGACTGCATCAACCTTGAAGGAGCGATCACGCTCAATGCGGGTGTGCCGCTGAGTTAGGCGCCCCACTCTGAACTCTGACGACGACCGAGGGAGTGGAAATGATGGTGGATAAATCAGAGCCAGCCTTCGAAGTCGGTCTTTTCCATACAAAGGTTCACCAAGAGGCCGAAGACGATCGCTTCTATCAGGCGCTTGTGCCCTTCGACTCTTTTGATGATGTAATGCTGCGAGATCGGTATCGTCCTCTACCTAATGACTGGATCATCGCCGTTACCGACGTCAGCCATTTAACCGAAGCTATTGAACAAGGACGGTACCGTGAGGTGAATACGGCCGGTGCAGCGGTTCTTGCTGCCGTCAGCAATGCACTACCCGAGCTACAGTTTCTGTTCACGTTCGGAGGAGACGGCACGAGCTTCGCCGCACCCTGCGCTTATTCGTCATCAAGGATGCGTTGGCGAAGAGGGCTCGCCTGGGCCGAGCGCGAACTCAAGCAAGGCGGCTACACCGTCCCCACGCGCGCCCATGGGACTAACAGCCGACCTCACGGGTCTTTCGTGTCAATTTGCGACGATCAGTACTAAGCATGGCGTCATCTTGTCTCTTATCGTCGTTCCGTACGATGACCCGGCTTCGTTCGCGGAACTCATACAGGAGCTCTTGCGCACGCTCCGTTCAGATGATCCCCGCCTACATCCATTGCCTGCCGAAGGCCCGCTCCCTTCATGGACCCGCGACCACCTCGATCACGCCATCAAGACAGGCAGCCGAAAGATGCCCTTTGCGGCTTGGGGGCGGGCAGCCCCCTTCTTACTATCGGATCGCGGTTCTTTGTGTCAAAAACAAACCTTGGGACCTTGTTCTCAGATACCCTTCTCGGCTTTGCCCTCCTTGGCTATCCGCCGATAGTCGCTCGGATCTCGTTCGTACGCCTTTCGAAAAGCTCGCACAAAACTTGAACGGCTCTTGTACCCCGCATTATGAGCAACGACGTCGATCGACATCGTCGTTGTTGTCAAATCGATCGCAGCTTGACGCATTCTCAAGCTACGCAAGATGACCATCGGCGATTGGCCGAAGATGTCCGTGAATCGCGCCATGAACGCCGAACGACTCAATCCTGCAATGTGTGCCAAGCTTTGAACTGAATGGGGGGCTCCTGGCCGCGCCACCATATCTGCAAAAGCGCGAGTGATCTGCCTGTCGGCAAGTATCGAGAATCGCTCAGTCCACCGCTGGGATGACCGGAGGGACCGTCGCACCAAAGAGACTACGATCTGCTTGAGCAAAGACGCTGTCATGGCTCCGACGCCGACCTCTTGCTGCAGCAGCTCGTCCATAGCCTCGCGAAGCTTCAGATCGATCTTGTCCGCTGGCTCGAACTGCTGAATCACCGGTTCGCGAAGTTCTCCGAACAGCCGCACAGACTGACCAAAGGATGCGTTAAAAAAGCCACATATCTGAACGATTTCGGGTTGCTCGTTCGGCATTGCGACTCGGAGGATCCCGTTTTGACGAGTCCAGCAGTTTCTCGAAATGAGCTTCGGTGGGCCACTTCCACCGTCAACTTCGATCGTGAACGGAGTGTTTGGCGGCACGATGATGAGCAAATGAGGGCTCAACGGCATCTTTGGTCCGCCGTTGATTGATATGCATCCCACGCCACTCAAGTTGTAGTGGATCGCGGGTGCGTCAATCATTCCCATTTCGGCTCGATGGCCGAGCGGCACCAAAATCTCAGTCAGCGCGATAACATCGATGTCGAGCGCTTGCATCAAGTTGTTGAGGTCCGTTGCAGACAATTTGGCAGTGGGGCCCTCGGGCAGCGAAACGTTCTGCTCGACGAGAGCTCGCCTAGGAGCCGATTTCGAAGTGTTCCGCATGACTGTAGTGGCCCCGTACCGCCTGGCTACCGGCACCGATATGCTCCGAAGCCCTCTCTCCAAGGATCAGCGAGGGCGCTGTCATGCTCGTTCGTACCACTGATCTTCGTGATTTGCTATCAATCTCGCGACACCTTGAGACGAAATTAGGACCCTGAACGGACTAGGCCGTAGTTCGGTCGCCGCAGACTGACAGCTTCGAAGCGGATCGACTTTGCAACCCGAGACAACGTCTTTCTGAGAGGCGATTTCTTCCGAGCGACGAACGCAACGCCTTCTAGAGCATTTTCTGGTCTGATTGAATCGTAAGGGGATTCCCGAATCGGGCTGGTTCTGATTCACACTGCATGCCGGCAAGGAGGCTGGCGTGCATGGCCAGATCCTTATCCGTTGACCT
>Ga0153954_1001072_pt1 | contig 16593 bp, 18 predicted proteins | sample TSFL038MetaG_FD_102277 | JGI IMG/M metagenome (GOLD analysis project Ga0153954, IMG submission 102277) | Attine ant fungus gardens microbial communities from Florida, USA - TSFL038 MetaG | ecosystem: Host-associated > Fungi > Mycelium > Unclassified | place: USA: Florida, Wekiwa Springs State... | reverse complement strand
TGACTCATTTATTTGTCGGGGTAGGTTAGCCCTACCCCGACAAATAAAATGAGTTACCTTTTCCGGACTTTATTCTTTTCTAGTCTACCTCCACTTTCTGAGCAATTACTTCGAAAGTTAAAAAAAAGACGTTGGGAAGACGATTTCCCACTTTTAAGTGCCGGCGTGGCGATCTTTATAAAGGTATTTTGGACGGATAATGGGGGTACCTTTACCCCCTCTTGCTTCTTTTCGCTCATAGACAATTTGGATGGAGATCCCAACTGTACGGGCCATACCAAATAAGACTGTGTAGTAAGCAGGATAAGGAAAGCCTGCAGCTGTGAGTAACGCGCCAGAAATGGCATCGACATTAGGATATGGGTCGGCAATTTTTGGATTTTCTTTTAAAACTTTGCTTCCAGCGCTACGAATCATAGAGGCCATTTTCACAAGTGGATCTTGAGGGTAGTATCGTTGAGCAAGCTCATACTGAACAGTGGCCCTGGGGTCTTCCACACGCAAAACGGCATGCCCAAAGCCAAAGATTAATTCTTTATTGGCAAGTTTCTTTCGAATAAGCGCCTCCACATCTGCCTCAGAAGCTTTTTCACTCAGTTGTTCAAGCATCTTTTGGACAAATTCGAGACACTCTTGGTTCGCTCTACCGTGTAAAGGACCTGCCAGCGCGTTTAAAGCTGCAACGATTGATCCATACATGTCTTCAAGCCCAGAAGCTACTGCTTTGCCAACAAAAGTTGATAAATTCCCCCCGCCATGATCATAATGTAGGATATTAAAGAGCTTGAAAACATGTTCTAGCTTGGGATCTTTTCCTCCGGGGACATTAAGCATCTGAGCAAAATTTTCCATGTAACCAAGCTCAGGTTTGGATGGAGGCGTTTTTCCCCAGCCTGCATGGTAATTGATAACAATGGCTGTTAATTCAGGAATCTTTGCGATCAGATCAAGACAATCTTCTTTGTAATCACTTTTGCCCTCAATCATACCAGCAATCAAAAGAGCCGCAGCAAACAGTGCCATGGGATGACCCTTACGAGGCAGCATCTCGATATGTTTTTTTGTTTCACTCGCAACAGTAGCTCTTCGATGCAGCTCTTTTTTAAATTGTTCTACCTCTTGCGGAGTCCCCTCACGACCATAATAAAGCAAGAAAATCACTTTCTCAGGTTCCCACTTATCTAAAGCAGCAACAGGAAGGCCTGCATAAAAAAGCCCTTTTTGAGGATCAACTGTGGATGTAGTACAATACCCCACAGGAACCCCTCTTAAACCTGTTTCTAAATTGTCTTTTGTGATTTGAAAAAGGACTTCTTCTGTCATTTGATTAAACTCTCGATACAATTGCGTTCAGCGATCAACTCCTTTTGAGTCACCGCAATTTTTTCTTTAATTGAAAATTCTAATGGAAGATCAGGAACGATTTTATAATCCCCATCGCCGTTTGAGCGGCATGGGAAACCGAAAATTAAATTCTTTTCAATCCCATAAGGATTGTTATCACTACAGACAGCCGTTGTAAACCAATCATCTTTGGGAGTGGGTGTAAACAGGTTTTTAACACTGTCTATCAAAGCGCTTGCCGCTGATGCGGCCGATGATTTTCCCCTAGCCTGGATGATTTCAGCGCCCCTTTTTTGTACTTTATCCATGAATTCATTCTGCAGCCAATTTTTATCTGAGATCACCACTTCGACTTTCTTTCCATCGATTTTAGCCAGTGTATAATCAGGGACTTGTGTTGTAGAATGATTTCCCCAGATGGTCATGCAAGTGATTTTTTGTGGAACTGTTGCAGCTTTTTGGGCAAGTTGCGCTTTAGCGCGGTTTTGATCGAGAGACATCATCGCATGAAAGTTTTGCCGAGGAATTCGAGGAGCATGATGCATTGCAATCACACAATTTGTATTGCAAGGATTTCCCACGACGATCACTTTGACATTGGGATTTGCTGACTCGTTTAAAGCTCTTCCTTGATCAATGAATATCTTACCGTTATCCATAAGAAGATCACCCCTTTCCATACCTGGGCCCCGCGGCTTAGCACCAATGAGAAGTGCTAAATCCACATTTTGAAACATTTGAATGGGGTCTGTTCCAAAATGGATCCCCGTTAGCAGAGGGAAAGCGCAATCTTCTAGCTCCATCGCTACCCCCTCTAACCCTTTTTCGGTCCCTGGCACATCACACAAATAAAGTTCGATTTCTTCTTTTTGGTTAAATAAATCACCATGGGCTGCTCTGAATAAAAAACTGTAAGCGATTTGCCCTGCAGCTCCTGTGACAGCAATCCTCTTCATTCTGTTCTCCTATTGGGTCTCTCTCTTTCGCGAAAATATGATTTAACACCATTTTTAGCAAGGTACACTCATGATAGCAATAATATTTTAAATATTAAAAATATTTAATATAATAAAACTATTAGGGATCAAATATGCAATTAAATTTAAATGCAAATGAGCGTTCTTTAATTACCACACATGCAATGCCCTGGGCTGGTTTTTATTGTGGTGAAATCTCCACCTCAAAACAAGTACTCGAACAGATTTTATTGATAGCTAGTAAAATACAAGGCTCATCCGGTTTATCCAAAAGCCAGCCGCGCGATCTTTCGATCGTGTTCACCTCTTTTTATTCATGGTATGAGCTTCCGTACATTGAGGATCAAAGATCTGCTATCCGGGAATGGGACCAAAAAAGCATCACTTGTGAAGGCTCTTTATATCGTCTAAACTTGCTCCATTACAATATTCCCTGGAAACGTTTTCCAACTCCCGCTGAGACTAAAGCCGTTATGTGCGATATGAATGATGAAGCATGGATCAGTATGACAGCCTTATTTTTCAAACAATTACACATTCAGCATGCGCCATTATTTGAAATTGCGGAACGGATAAACTCTTTACGTTGTTTAAGCAACCACTATTTCTTAGAAAGGGAAAAGGCTTTGCGAAACGAAATTGATGCTTTTCGCAGCATTCTCCCTTCCATCATACGTGAGTTAAACCAATCGGCCCCAAGTCCTTTAGTCATCGCACTTAAAGCCCTTTACAGTAAAAAGACCGTCAGAATAGATCGCTTGATTTTGCTGGATTATGTACTCAAAAGCATTGGTTATCTTCATAATAAAAATAGCCGTAATACCAAGTCGCGGATAGCGGGAGCCATCGCTGCAGATAAGGCACAATACGCTTTTCAGTCATTAAAAGGAAAATTTTTTCTCCCAGTTATCTCAACTGATGAGGAAAAAAACCTGTTTAAAATCCTTTACCGTCAGCACTATAAAATATAAAATCCGACGCAACTTCCAGGGCTCATTGATTTAAAGCCAAGCAGCAAACTTTTTCGTCTCTTCTTTTTGAGAGAATTTTGAAGATCGATCATGTAGATGCTTGAGTGGTATACAATTTTTAACATGATTAACCCTTATGGTTTAATTTTAAAAAGATTATACCACAATCAAATTAAGATTTTATTAATAAGATACTGCCAGAAGGGATCTTTGGGAGCAAATTCGGGATGAACACCTGAAAGAACGGCACTTCCCTCTCCTTTCCGGCAATAGATTATAGCAGCGGGGCGTGAAGGTAAATCGATATAACGAGCTAAAACTTCCGCCGTAGGGTCATCTTCAACTCTTTCAAAAAAACAACCCCCATTGAAATAGACGTGGCTAATCCCCTTTTCCCATTGCACTGCAACCGATCTCGCTCCCTCTTCACTTTGATAGCGGAAACTATCTTTATAGAAAGCAGGCCCCACAGCATTTCCAGAAAAAAAAGCTAATTCCCGCTCCCCTACGACCTCTTCTTCATGCGTAGCGCGAAAATTAACCCTCAAGCAGCCATAATAGCCGCCGGCACATAGCCCTAAAAAACGTCCCCCATTTTCAACATAAGAACGGATACGCCCATTCGCTTCCCCTTGAAGGGCTTGAAGGTAGGGAAGATCTCTCCCCCCCGGGAAAACAACAAGCGAGGTCTTTGTCTCCCAATCTTTTGAGAGAAAAAAATGGCGATCCACTGCTTCAATCGGATACCCTTCAAATGCAGTTAGCACCTGTTGAAAACAACCAGGTCTTACACCATCATCGCAATAAACAGCTATTTTCTTACTCAAGATTTTTCCAGCCTGCTCGTATGAGAGACGCCGCTGCTATGCTTTTCAATAATGATCCCATCAAAAAGGGATAAAAGCCTATTACAAGAGCTGTTTCAAAGCCAAATTGAATGCTCAGCCAAATCACACCACAAACAAGCATCACTAAAGACCCAATCACTGTTGCCAAAAGACCCTTTGTAAAGGAAGTATTCTTCTCAAGCATCCATCCCATAATAGCAACTGCTACCACAAAACCGAGCAAATATCCCATGGTAGGCCCTGCAAAGACAGCTAAGCCGGCCGCACCCCCTGCAAACACAGGCAGACCAATGGCCCCTTCAAAGAGATAGGCCAAGATAGCACCTACACCTTTTTTGGCTCCCAAACTGGCTGCAATCAGCATCACTCCAAAGGTTTGTAAACTGATTGGCACAGGAGTAAACCATAACGGCACCTTGACCTGAGAAAGAATTGCCAACAAAAGCGATCCCCCTAATACGCACAATACATCATATAACACCCCTCTTCGCGCAGGTCTTACTACATCCACTAAAGCCATCAAATCCTCCATTTTTTCCAAAAAACATACCAAAAACACCCTTTTTCTAGGAGGGAATAACCATTTTTCGTGCCTGTGCCTCTGCCTGTGCCAATGAACAGGCACGAAAAGTGCTAGGGGTTGCGGGGGTGGAATTTATGGAAGGCTTGCTGGAGATGGGATGTGGAGATGTGGGTGTAGCGGTCGGTGGTTGCAATTGAGGCGTGGCCAAGCATGTCTTGGATGAGGCGAAGATCAGCCCCATTTTCGAGCAGATGGGTGGCAAATGAGTGGCGTAGGGTATGAGGCGAGACAGTTTTGGTAATCCCCGCTTGAAGTGCATACTGTTTCACGAGCCGCCAGACTAAAAAGCGGTTGAGAGGCTTGCCTTTTTCAGTTAAAAATAGGGTTTGCGAGGAAAATTGCTCTCGTAGGGAAAGATAGCGATCGATCGCATTTAACGCCTGTAAGCCAATCGGCACAACCCTTTCCTTACCCCCTTTTCCCGTCACTTTGACGAAAACCTCATCCACTGCATAAATCGTTAGAGAGCAAAGCTCTGAAACCCTTAAACCACTTGCATAAAGTGTTTCCAAAATAGCTTGATCTCGCGCTCCACAATATGTTGTGATATCAGCTATAGAAAGAAGCCTGTCAACTTCTTCACATGTCATGACCTCAGGGATCAGCTGCCAAAGTTTGGGAGAGTCGAGTCCTTTACTGATATCTTGTGGAAGGATTTTTTCCCGGTAAAGGAATCTAAAAAACACTTTTAGAGCCATTAAAGCTCTTGCTAATGTGGCAGAAGATAATCCTTTCCCATGCAAAGTACTGAGATGATCAATGAGCTGTTGTGAATGAAAAGGGGTTTGAAATGCCTCTAAAAATGCCGCAACATCCCGCCCATATGCTTCTAGAGTGTGGGGAGAAACCCCTTTTTCAGACCTCAAATAGGCAATGAAGTCATCGAAGTAATTCATGAATCACCTGCGCCATGGTTTCACCTTCTTGCGGTGTTAAGCGAATAAAAGGGACATCGAAGACTTCGCCTGAAAAGGGAAATTCGTATAAAGTTTTAGTGCGCTTGATTAGCTGTCCTTTACGGTGAAGGTAAAGAGCTAACACAAACCGTAGCTTGTCATCTTCAGCAGCTCGAAACAATTCAAGAGCTTTCAAATCGGGATGGGTAAGCTTCTCTTTTTTGAGGGGAATTTTGCCACGCCAGAAATGCTCTACCAAAGATTTGTCAATTTTTTGCCAGCAAACAGGGCAATAATCTTTACGATTCCCCTCTGCATCTAAGGATGAAACATAATCTCCACCCGGTTCAAATTGTTCACCCGTTAGCACACAATGAGATAAACGTCTGGCTATGGATTGCATGCTTCCGATTTTAGCAATCTTAATGTATAAAAACAAATTCCTGAATAGAATAACAAAAAGTTGAAAAATCTTTTTTTGAGGTCTTATGTGCCCTGCATCTGCGCGATCTGAAGCGTCCTTTCGTCAGTATAAAGCATCCCATTTTTTAAAAAGCCTAGCAACAACACCCTATGATCTTACAGTTCCTGGTCATTTATCAGCCGATAGGATTGCACGGTACTCCTCTCAGGCGGGTGAGTTTAAGCTTCTGTATGCCACAGAACGTGTCAACGATGATGTGATGCATGCTCTCAAAGAGCTTGCTTCTGAGGCTCATCTGATCGAAAAGATGGAAGCGATGCAACAAGGTGTTGTGATCAATAAAATTGAGGGATTCCCCAGTGAAAACCGGATGGTTTTGCACACAGCGATGCGTGATCTGTTTAATCATCCGATCACCACAGATTCAGCTAAACAGGCAGCAAATGCTGAAAAGCGAGAGTGTGAAAAGCTTAAAAAATTCATGTCCAAAATTGAAGGGTTAAATCGCTTTACCGATCTGATCCAAATCGGCATTGGGGGATCAGATTTAGGACCAAGAGCACTCTACATCGCATTACAAGCCTATCAAAAACCGGGTCGTCAAATCCATTTCATCTCGAATGTCGATCCTGACGATGCTGCAGCTGTACTTAAAAAAATTGATCCGAAAAAAACTTTGGTTGTCGTGGTTTCAAAATCGGGAACCACTTTGGAAACCTTGACAAATGAAGACATTGTGCGTGCCCATTTTCAAAAAGCTGGCTGCAAACCGGAAGAACATTTTATTTCTGTAACCGGGGAAAAAAGCCCTATGGATGATCCTAAACGGTATCTCGCTTCCTTTTACATGTGGGATTATATTGGCGGCCGCTATTCAGCCACATCTATGGTGGGTGGAGTGATGCTAAGCTTCGCCATAGGAATGGATCAATTCACAAACATTTTGAAAGGGGCACACGAAATGGACCAGATTGCCCTGAACCCCGATTTTTACCAGAATCTTCCTTTACTTTCAGCCATGCTAGGGATCTGGAACCGTAATTTTCTCCATTATCCAACGCTCGCAGTGCTCCCCTATTCCCAAGCTTTGCTCCGATTCCCTGCTCACTTGCAACAATGTCACATGGAATCAAACGGCAAAAGGATCGACAAGCATGGTCATCCTGTCGATTTCGATACAGGACCGATCATTTGGGGTGAGCCTGGAACGAACGGCCAACACTCTTTTTACCAGTTGATTCATCAAGGGACAAATATCGTCCCTATTGAATTCATTGGATTTAAGGAGTGTCAGTACCAAGATGACATGAATGTCCAGGGGACAACAAGCCAAGAAAAGCTGCTCTCCAATTTACTGGCACAATCCATTGCCTTAGCCAAAGGGCAAAAAAATGATAATCCCAATAAAGTCTTTCCAGGTAATCGTCCCAATCGGATTTTATTAGGTCGCAGGCTTGACCCTTTTACTTTAGGCTCACTGCTCGCGTACTATGAGCACACCATAGCCTTCCAAGGGTTCTGCTGGAACATCAATTCTTTCGATCAAGAAGGGGTGCAACTTGGCAAAGTACTCGCCAACAAAATCTTAGATCTTTTCACATCAAAACGTCTTGGAAAAAAAGGGGAGAAATTCCCAGAAGCTGAAGCACTCATGCGCCATTTAGAAAATTTATAAACTATAGTCGATTCAACTTCAAATGAGACATTTTGAAGTTGAATCGACTATAATAAGCTGTCCACCAGCAGCTTCAAAACCTCGAATTTTACGCCACCCTCTTTCATGGAGTGTGGATGGAAAGATGATCAGTTTTTCTATCCCATCCCATTCTAAGGTAAGAAGTGATTCAGGAATGATTCTGAAGGGTTTTTCTGCAAGTGTTTCGATGGCTTTGTTGAATTCAAAAACCCCTTTTTCAGGAAAACAAATGGCATACTCAATCCGTCTTTGGATGATGCTTTGTCCAACTTCATGTGAACAGAAGCCTAGTGGAGAGTGAGAGTGACCCCAGCCAAGTGCAGGAAGGGCAAAAGGGAAACGTTCGGCGTATGGTCCTTTGAGGGCAAGTTGTAAATGTCCAAATTGATCTGAGGCCAGATATCGAAAATAAACAGCTGGATCTTCTATCCCAGTTGTATCGAGAAATAAAAAGGATGGCACTTCATCGGGTAAAAGAGCCGCTAACAATTTAAGGTAATCGATTATTTTCTCCTCAAACTCCCCTTTGAAAAGGATGAAGCCAATTGTAGATTCTTTAAAAGAAGGCCAGACAGTCTGGGTAAAATGATGTATCCCTAGTTGAAGAGTCATGAAACGAGTATCCTCCTCAAGAGAGCCTTCAAGCAAGTCTAATCGCAAATCCCAGACGATCCAAAGCCCATTTTGGATCAGTTCATGAGCTGTTTGGATAGCATCCTGCCATTGCAGGGTCGATTTGTCGGAAAGATCTAAAGACACACAGACGGAATTAAACCCTTCTGGCACCTTCGCCTCCCCATCATAGATCATAGGAACAAAGGACCTGCCATTCATAAGCATCTGTTGATGAAAGCCTGTGTATTCAATGTGAATCTGCATGCTTGATGAACCGTGTTGAAAGAATCTCCTTTCCTTTTTCCCTCCAAAGTTTTTCAAACCAAGAATCCCCATAGCTTTCTTTTTCTGTTTTGAAATAAGGGTGAGGAAGAGAAGGCTGAAAGCAAGCATGCTTTTGAAATACATTCAATGTGTGATGGAGATAAGTCGTGTCATCGCTGACAAATGTTACCCCTTTTCCTCTCACTAAAATGCGCGCTAACTCGTCTAAAAACTTTTCTTGCAAGAGCCGGTGCTTAGCATGCCGTCCTTTGGGCCAAGGATCGGGAAAATGGATATAAACCTCGTCGATCGTATGAGAGTGTACATAATGGTGTGTGAATGTATACGCTTCACCACACACCACAAGTACGTTAGTTAACTGAGAACGTTTTAACTTCACCCAAATTTTCCTGACTCTGTCCAATCTTTTTTCAACGGCAATCCAATTCTTGAAAGGTGTCTCGATGGCTTGATTCACAATCCAATCACCATTCCCTGAACAGTATTCGACACAAACAGGATTTTGATTACAAAAAAGTTCATGGGAAAGGGGAAAGGAAAATTGATGATGATCAGCGTAATGTGCGGGCACGTAAAAGACTTGATCAAAAAGGTAGGGCTTTCTCTGGTCAAATCCAAAAGGAATTACTAAATCTTTTATTTTTAAACTCATAACTTGACGAGTAATATACCATCCCTTATTCTTAATTCCTATTTTTTTTAAGAATATAAGAAAATAAATGACTTACGCGGCTTTGCTATTGACTGGAAACTGTTGCAATTCAAGCCCAAACTCGCTTAATACCACTATTGCAATTGATACGAACCTGATCATCACAAGCTTTGTACTGGCGGCTTTAGGACTATTTGGAGTGATAGGACTGCCACCGGTGGCTTGTTACGCGCTCATTGGTGTGGGTTCTGCCTTTTTCCTTCTGGATATTGGAATAATCCCTTTCTTTAACGTCATTCATGCTTGCTGTGGAAAAAATTAAGGGCGGCTTCTCACCGCCCCACTGAATGAATTCTCTTACACTTAAGTTCTTCCTAATGACATCTATATAGATATGTTCCATTCGCATACAACCAATAACAGGCCGATGAGCTGGTTTGCCAAGAATTATGCCTATATGGTGTATAATACTTGTAATTATATGGGTAATAAAAGCTATAAGGTCTTCGGGTACCATACTGTATATCAGCTAAAAGCTTAGCCTCTGAAACAGTTTCTTTAGCTATTACCTTTACTCCAGCCGGAACAAAACATAACATCCCAAGGAAAATACTAAGCAAAATGTACTTTTTATTCATAATTACCTACCAACGATATTGATAATAATAAGGTCTGTAGGGGTAATAATAGTAGTTGTAATAGTAGGGTCGATATGGATAGTAGTATCTATAGAATGGTGAAAAGTAGGGTCGATAGTAGAATGGACGTCGCCAGTATACACCTAAGCTAAGTCCCCCAGTAGTCATTGTCTGATCTTCGCGAGGTTGCGTGACCGTTGTCTTTGGTTCTGTCGTAGGAGTATTTCGGTCTGCTCCCTCTACCCCTGTTCCATTGCTTGAGCTAATTGCACCAAGCGGAGCAGAAATCAGTAATGAAGCAAATAAAGCACACTGTAAGAGAGTTTTTTTAAATTTACACATAAAACCCCCTTTTTTGCTTTTTTGAACCTTAATTTTCCTTTATAGTGCCCTCCTTTTAAGAATTCTCTTATTTGTATTATATCTATTATTTGATTTAAAAGTCTATGTAACGAAGGACATTACTACGTTCTCTATGATGAAAATAAAAAAAACACCACAGAGAACGGAGAAAATCGATTAAGGATAGGTTAACCTTTCGAAATTAAGAGGTTATTTTGTAACTTATTCAGAATTCTCTGTGCTCTGTGGTGATATTTATTTTTATTTACCACAGAGGTCACAGAGAACACAGAGGGCGGTGAATAGATACGTTATTTTTTGCTCTGTTTTTTTTCTTGTTTTTTAGCCTTTTTCTCTTTTTGTGATAGTGCAGGCTTTTTCTTATTTTCTTTGCGGTGTTTAATGACTTCCTTTGTCATATATAACTCCTTGTTAAAGTTGAATGCCCAGGATAGGACTCGAACCTACACACCTTTCGGCACCAGAACCTAAATCTGGCGTGTCTACCAATTTCACCACCTGGGCATACTTGCCAACCGATGCTAAAGACTTCTTTCGTATAAGTCAATGTCCTTGCGCGAAATGAAAACTTGGATTAGTTTATACCCTTTTTAGGGGTGGTTGTAGTTATGGGTGTGTCATTAGCACAATCCGCGCACACGGATAAAGTTGGGAATGAATCTGCAGGTGTAGGCCCAAAAAATCAAGGTATACTCAAAACAGAAGGTGGCAAAGAACATCTTTTCATCGCCTTTGAAGATACAGAATCTGCCACCAAAGCAGTCTGTGAGTTCCTGCAAGAAGCTAACTTCCAAAAAAAATCCCCTGATGCACTCGTTGAATTTATTTTTGTCCATATTACTCCTGAGCTAGTTGACACTGAAAACGAAATTGCAAATCTCTTGCAACACTTAGCGCCAGAGAGTGACCAAACCCAAAATACGGGTCACAAAACTCAAACAAAACCCCTCCCGCAAACAAGAACTAACCCACAAGACACTCCCTCACGACCTCATTCCACAGCCTCAAATCAATCCCGTAATGGGGAGGTTGTTTACTCCTCACTTTTCACCCTTGCCCGCTCTTTTCAAACAAACCTCTCGAACAAACGCAATCACCCCAAGAGCGATACTCCCAAACAAGAGCGTGGAGTGGGACGAGAAGAAACTCGTTCTTCATTGTTGTCATTAACCGCCTCACCTTTTGAGAGGCTTGCACAGGGGCAAACGCGCCATGAACGGGAAGGTGGTGGAAATAAACAGGGTAGAGATCAAGAAGAAAACGATCGTCAAAAAGAACAGAAAGAAAAAAAAGAAAAGAAACACCTCATCTCTGCAATAAAAGGAAAACAAGCGGCTCGCAGCGATCATCCTTCTTTACCTCAAACAACCCGCTCAAACGCAAACGTTGGGACAAATGGGAATGCGAGTCCCTATCAGGTTGTTGGCAGCGTAGAAAACATTTATATCCGGTTCATGGCCTTGATGGCTCGCATTTTGGGACAAGCTGAGCTAGAAGCTCACGAATTGTATCTGCGGATCAAAGAGAGAACTGACAATGTGGATATCTTGACCCTTCTGCTTTCCAAAATTAATTCTGAAAAAGGAGACATTGATTGGTCAAACAATGAGGAAATGAAGCAACTCATTGAAAAAGCACGCGCTATTGGAGTTGATATTCCGAAAGATAAGCTGACATGGTCTGAGGAAGAGAAAAAGCTATTCAAAGAGAACATCCAGATGCGCAAAGACAGTTTAGAGAAAGTCACACAACTCGAAAGAACCGACATGCAACGTTTCCTCCAAGAGGCTTCACAATGCCATCAGGCACGTTCTAATATTTTAAAATTGTTGAAAGAGGTCACAGACACCATCCTCGCCAACATACGCCCATGAAATTAAAAGAACTCATTGCACGTCTTTCAACCAACCGACAAGAAGACTTTCCCTTTCCGGATAATCTCGAAGAATATTTGGAAGATTTTATCCCTAATACACTTTTGAAAAGTGAGACTCTGCAAAAAGCCTTTGGTGTCTTAAACTACGAGATGGAAGAAATTTACAAAGAAGCTTACGATCAATATCAGGATGATTGCTATTTAGAATCGGCCACACATTTTCGCTGGCTTGTTTTACTTAATCCTTTTGTCTCGAAATATTGGAATGGTTTAGCCGCAAGCTTGCAGCTGCTTGCAAAACATGAAAAAGCTCTCCACGCGTATGCAATGGTTGCCCTGCTTGAAAAAGATAACCCCTACCCTCACTTTCGCGCTTACGAGTGTTACGAAAAGATGGGCAACCCGGAAGAGGGAGCTAAAGCCTTAGAGCTTGCTTATCAAAGAGCAAAAAGTGAAGAGAAGCACCGAGAATTACAAACTGAAATTGAACAATTGAGAAGTTATTTATGTCTTTCACATGCATCCAATCCTCTTTGAATGGTAATCTGAATGAACTTGCTCTCTTTGGCACAGAATGTGAAGAGACAATCGAATCCACAACATTGCAAGACACTCACGTCACAGGGGGTTTAAAAACCCCTTCCAAACGGTATTCTTGCCATACCATCAAAATTTCTCTTTTACGAGAAAACAAAACTCTCGCCAAACTGAGCACCCTTTTTAAGCCGCAAAAGCCTTGCACTGAAAAACCTTCCTTAATGCATCTGGCTAAAGTTTCTAGCTTTTCCTCCCCTCAAAAAAGTTCCCAAACAGAAAAATCGGCTCCAACGCACTCTTCATTGTTGAAGCCTAACACTGAAAAACATCTTTCACAATCAACGACACAGCCTTCTTCAAAAAGCCAAGCGATCTCTCAACCCTCTCAGGCATTACCAAAAGTACAGATAGCTTCTGAAAAAACTGTTAATAAAACGACGGTACAAAAGCAATCAGAGCGTCATGATAAGCGGGATGCAAACTTTTTGACATCCCACAAATGGTCTTATGAAGAAACAAAACAATGGTGGGAAGAGCGCTACCATCAAAAAGAGAGAGGGGGCGATCAGCAAAAACAAGACCAGCAAGAAGATCAAAGAGAGGATCAACCCCATCATCGCACCTTTAAGGTGAGCTGTTCAGCGCCTATAAATCGAAACTCTACACACGCTTCTACAGCCCATTCTCATCAAAAAGTCAATAAACCCGAGCTTTCCCCTCCAAAAATGGGAGTCTTTGCGCTCTACTACATCCTGACAAAGATTGGGATCCAATCAGATGGAGCAGGTAATTTTGCCTATAAAAAAGAAATTGAGCTGATTGATTACGAAACGACTGAAACACATCGCAAACGGCTGGAAGAGCTGAAAGAATCGATCAAACAAGAGAAAGAAAATACCCGTTGGAGTGTTGCTGCAAAAGTGTTTTCCATGATTGGCTCCTTGATCGCCATTATCTCAGGCATTCTCATGCTCGCAACAGGCGTAGGAGCTGTGGCAGGAGCGATGTTGATGATTGGCGGGTTAATTCAGGTTTCTAATCAAATCATGGAAATGACAGGCGGCTGGCAAAAAATCATTCAATTACTTCCTGGCGATGATAGGGAAAAAAAGGCAGCTATCGTTGCCTGGATGCAAATTGGAGTGTCTGTTTTATGTTTAATTTTGTCAGGCGTCGGGATCATCTGGGGAGGATACAGCCACTTTCAGGAAGTCTATCAAATAGCCAACCACATGATGGGTGCGTTAGCTTCAATAGGTCAGGGGATAACAGTCATCGGTTATGGAATTAACCTTTTCATGTTCAAAAATAAACTCAGTGAACTCAAACAATTTGAAGTCCAATTGGCAAAACTGAAACATCAACGCAGTAACTTAATGGAAAAGGTAGAATGGGGTGTCGATCGGCTTGAACAACTTTTAGAAGATATCGCCAAAGCCCTTGAATTTGAAGTAGAGCTTTTCCAAGCTGACCAAATGGTTGTTAGAGGATAAGAGATGGGATTTTCAATCGCACAAGCACAAAATACGAGTACAATTCTAGCAGAGATTGCCCTAGCAGATCCTGAATCAGAGGAAATTGTAGAGTCTCAAGAGATTTCAGAAGAAACGGTCGATGGCCAAACGAAATCAGGGATTTTACGCGGAGAATCGAAAGAATACGTTTTGATCAAACAGCTGGCATCTGATATCCCCCACAAATTTTCAGATTCTTTACTAGAGATGGGTCGTCCAGAACAAAAAAAACTCGCTGATCCTAAAAGCGGACTGCATCAACTTGTCTCCAAAAAAGAAGATATAAAAGAAAAAGTCTTTAAAACCATTGCCTCTCATAAACCCATTTTCGAAAAAAGATCCTTTCAGGAGCAAAAACTAAAACCGAATAGCTTGCCCCAAAAAACCCACCAGTCTGCTCAGCAAACTCTTACCACAGCTAAACTTCCCCCCTCTGCTGCTCGCATGCGAGAAAATATCCTTAAGCTACAACAACACACCTCTCGTAGCGCTGAACTACGCATCCAAAAGGAACTCAGCCGCAAAGAACAAACAAAAGACCCTCAAAAGAGATCTGCTGAGCGCCAAAGCCCTTCTCAGAACAATGAACGCTTGGATAAGAATTTTGATAAGCACGAAGAGCGGGAGCGAAAAAAACAGGATGATCAAGAAGGCTTTGCCGGCAAGAACCAAGACTCTAGCCAAGATGATACTTTTGATGAGGAAAAATGTTCTGAGGGCATTTCTCCCATCGATCGTTTTTCCAAGGGATTAAGCAGTTATGCTGCGGAAGAATCGATCTTAAGTCAACTTTTCAATATGCGTGTCTCCCAGTTTGACGTTCTGATCCTTTTTTTGGAAATCATGAAGCTTGACATCAAGAATAGTGAACTACAGGAATTATCCCGACGTGAAGAGCGAGAATTGCAAATCATGCATATGGAGAAAGTGGTTCAGAATTACAAAGATCAGGGAAATTGGCAACTCTTCGCAAGCTTAGGCTCTGGGATTTTATCCATTGTTTCAGGAGCTCTTCCAATTGTAGGTTACATGAAGGGAGATTGGGTCATCGAAAAATTAAAAAGCTTCAGTATGTTCTCAGGCTTAGAAGGACAAAATAAAGATAAGGTTTTCAAAAATTTCGCTAAGATAGTCCAAGGGATGTCGGAAATGCAGAGAAGCACTGGGCAAATCCAGGAGACTTTTTATGAAGGGCATCGCACTTTTGACCAGCACATGAGTGATCTATACAAATCTGACTGGGAAGAAAGCACCCGAAATCTGGACGATATCAAACAAAACTGGAAGAGCATTGAGAACTTCCTCTACCAATCTCTACAGATGTACCATGATTCTGTCCGCTCCCTCTACAACTAAAAATCAACTAGTTTAAAGATTTTTCTATGCACATTTGAATGGATTGATCTGAAAAACAAGAAATCATTATTTCAGTTAAGAGAGTATTCGATTCATAATGCACAAAGCAAATGGTCAATCTCTGCTTTTTCAAAATACATTGCTTTTAGCAACTACAGACAACAAATTTGTAACCATTACTTTCTCCAATCTTTATAAACAAAATAGCTAAACGAACAAAGCATGAGGCACATTGCATCTGAAAAAACTCCTTTTTAGATTTGCAAGTTACTCACCCTTGCCAAGATGGCACTTCTATAACTCGAGTTTTTACTTGCAAAGAAAATGAATATTCTTTTAAATCTTCGCTTTTAAACTAGCCCTCAGGAAGGTTTTTATGGCAACAGCTACTGCAGAAACATATTTAATGACTCAAGATGTGGATACACTAAAAAATAGTGAACTTTTATTCCAAAGCGAAGCTCAATCTAGCAGTCTGGAAAACTGCCATTGGCACGTTATCATACCACCGTTAATGCTCATTCTTAGCACGGTGTCCTTAATCGTATGTGCATCTAATGGTTGCATGAGTTCTTCTCGCTCGGAAGCGCGTATCAAAGGATGTGATACCCTTTGTCCAGAAGCCCAAAAAATTGTCAGTATAGTAGGCCTCGTCGTTGGAGCCCTTGGATGCGGTATTGTCAGTTTATTATGCTGCAAGCAAAAAGAGCCAGAAGAGATTCGCGACTAATTTCGTTATGAAGTAACCTGGCCCTGGAATAGGGCCAGACAGACTTACCACAATTCCTGTTCAATTACTTTTGCCGATATCCTAACAAAAAAATGTTTCCCTAATTAAGCGCCTATATAGCGATAATCCCTGGACTTATACACGCTGTTCAAAGCAACTCACTGGTTATACCAAATCCAGGAAATAACGTCATGAATTCGGACTGTATAACATGCCATCTTTAAACGATCGTTTCTTGCCCATGTTTAAAAACATGCGCTTCGAAACGATCGTTCAAATCTGTCACGT
>Ga0153954_1001071_pt1 | contig 16597 bp, 18 predicted proteins | sample TSFL038MetaG_FD_102277 | JGI IMG/M metagenome (GOLD analysis project Ga0153954, IMG submission 102277) | Attine ant fungus gardens microbial communities from Florida, USA - TSFL038 MetaG | ecosystem: Host-associated > Fungi > Mycelium > Unclassified | place: USA: Florida, Wekiwa Springs State... | reverse complement strand
TTCATCATCACGGTCGTCGGCGCCTCGACGCCGCTGCTCTTTGCCGGCCTCGGCGAACTCGTCACCGAGAAGGCGGGCGTGCTCAACCTCGGCGTCGAGGGCATGATGCTGGCCGGCGCCATCGCCGCCTTCGCGGTGTCGCACGAGACCGGGATCACCAGCCTCGGCCTGATCGCCTCGCTGGGCGCCGGGATCGCGCTGGCGCTGATCTTCGCAGTCATCTCGCTCACGCTGCAGGCCAACCAGACCGCGACCGGGTTGGCGCTGACGATCTTCGGGCGCGGCTTCAGCGCGCTGGTGGGCGCCGGCTTCGTCGGCATCCCCGCCCCGACCCTGCCAAAGATCCACTTCCCCGTACTGTCCGACCTCCCGGTGATTGGGCCAGTGATCTTCGACCACGACTTCCTGGTCTACCTGGCGCTGATCATTCTGGGCGCCGTGGCCTGGTGCATCCGCAAGACCCATGTCGGGCTGATCATGCGCGCGGTCGGCGACTCGCACGACGCGGCGCACGCGCTGGGCTATCCGGTAATCGCCATCCGCTACGCCGCGGTGGCCTTCGGCGGCGCGCTGGCCGGGCTGGGCGGCGCCTATATGTCGCTCGCCTACACGCCGATGTGGGCGCAGGACATGACCGCCGGCCGCGGCTGGGTGGCGCTGGCACTGGTCACCTTTGCCGCCTGGCGGCCGTTCTGGCTACTGATCGGTGCCTGGTTCTTCGGCGCGCTGATGTACCTCTCCCTGTATGTGCAGGCGGTTGGCCTGCCGGTGCCGTCGGCGCTGGTCTCGGCCCTGCCCTACGCCGGCACCATCGTCGTGCTGGTGCTGATCTCGCGCGATCGGCGCCGCATCCGGCTGCATCGCCCCGCCATGCTGGGCCGGCCGTTCCAGGCGCGGGCGTGATCCCGGCATGGTAGGCCGGCACGTCACACCCGTCGGAGAGCAATAACCGCGGCGAAGCTTGACGGCGGTGGGGCGTCGGGAATACATCCCGCCCCCTGGATGGCGGGCGTAGCTCAGTTGGTAGAGCGCCAGGTTGTGGTCTTGGATGCCGTGGGTTCGAGTCCCATCGCTCGCCCCATCCTCCGGTGGTGTACATGACAGATACCGCAGCGTTGGTACTGGCCGGCGGGTCGGCCCAGCGCATGGGCGGCGGCGACAAGCCATTGCGTCTGCTGCACGGCCGCACATTGCTCGAGCACGTATTGGCGGGGATCGACGTTCCTTTGGTGGCGATCAGCGCCAACGGCGATCCTGCCAGGTTCGCCCGGTTCGGGTTGCCGGTGCTTGCGGACGGCGCCTTCGCCGGCCAAGGGCCGCTCGCTGGCGTCCTGGCGGGCCTGCAGTGGGCAGAGAGCGTGGGCGCTTCATCACTGCTCACCGTCCCAGGCGATACGCCGTTTTTGCCCCCCGGCATGGCAGATGCCCTTGCACCAGCACCTTCCTGTGCCGCCAGCCTTAGCCAGCGGCATCATCTCGTGGCGCTATGGCGGGTCGCCGATCGTACCTTGTTACAAACATTCTTGTCTGTTCCGGGATCTCGAAGGGTCTCCGACGTTGCAGAAATCCTTGCTATGCGCTACGTCGACTTTCCTGCGGCGGACCCGAGGTGGTTCGTAAACGTGAACACGCCGGAAGACATTGAGCGCCTGGAATTGGAGAATGCTCAGTCAGATGAGCAAAATGTAAGAATTAAATTGCCGGCAGGAAGAAAAGATGGTTAGCAAGACTGTTGCTATTGCCGGCCTCGGCGCGATTGGACTGCCGCTGGCGCGCGCCTTGGACTTGCGTGTTCCTGGCCTTGAGCTCGTTGCCGTGGCATGCCACGACCGCGCGAAGGGCGTCGCGCGGCTGGCAGGCTTCGTCTCGCCGCCACCGATCGTGGATCTCGATGAATTGGCGCAGGCCGACATCGTGGTTGAAGCCGCGCCCGCCGCACTGTTCGACAAGATTGCGGTGCCGGCGCTTTCTGCGGGAAAGATCTTCATCCCGGCTTCTGTCGGCGCATTGCTGCCGCGCATGCATCTCGTGAAGCTGGCAGTTGCCAACGGCGGGCGAATCGTCGTGCCCACTGGCGCGCTGCTCGGCCTCGACGCTGTGCGCGCCGCGGCCGAGGGACCAATCCACAGCGTCACGCTGGAGACCCGCAAGCCGCCCCGTGGCCTGATGGGCGCGCCGTATCTGGTAAAGCATCGCATCGACGTGAGCGAACTGACCGAGCCGCAACTGGTGTTCGAGGGAAACGCGCTTGAGGCGGCCACTGGCTTTCCCGCCAATGTGAACGTCGCCGCGGCACTCGCATTGGCCGGCGTCGGCCCGGCCCGCACCAAAGTCCGCATCTGGGCCGATCCCTTCGTGGACCGCAATATCCATACTGTGGAAGTCGACGCCGAAGCAGCGCATTTTGTCATGACCATTCGCAATGTGCCGTCGGACGAAAACCCAAAGACTGGACGGATTACGCCGCTCTCGATGCTCGCCTGCCTGCGCGGTCTGACCTCGCCATTGAAGGTCGGCAGTTGAGCTTGTGGAAGAGGCCTTCGCCTATCTCGCGACCCTGGCGCTGTTCAGCTTCGTCCTGGTCGGCGCCGCGCTGATCCGGCACGAGATGCTGCTGATCGCGAGCATTCCACCGGTGTTCGTGGCGATGATCACCGGCTTCGTGATGATGCTGTATGCCGAGGACCGGTTCGGCCTACTGAGCACGGGGGCTGCCTTACTGCTGGGCGCGCCGGCGGCGTGGTGGTGCTCGCGACGATTCACCAACCGGCACCTGCTGATCTGCGTCTACCTGGCGTGGGCCGTGTCGATGGTGCTGGCGCTGATCGCCTTCAGTTTCCCCGACCAGGCCTGATCCGGCCAGCCGTGCTTGTACCGGCGCGCCGAAACATTGGCCCGCTGAGCGCTATCAGACGTCGACCACCACGTATTCCTGCTCAACCGTCACCGGCACGGTCTCCGCGACGTACGGCCCCTCGACCACGCGCTGACCAGCGGCCACCTCGACCGGATAGGTTCGTAGATTGACCTTGGCGGGATCGCAGTAGCTCTGGCCGGTGCGGATATCAAATTCCCAACCGTGCCACGGGCAGCGGATGATCTCGCCTTCCCTTGAATAGCGATACTGCCCCGGCTGGTCGGCCTCGATCAGGCCGGTCATCAGACCTTCGCACATCGGACCGCCCTGATGCGGGCAGCGATTGAACAGGCCATAGAATTCGCCGCCGAGGTTGAAGACAGCGATCTGGCGGCCGCGCACCGTCACCAGCTTGCGTTGCCCGGGGGGAATCTCGGCAACCGACGCCACGACATGTTTGCTCATGGTTGAATCCGCTTCTCCCTCGACACGTCGGCCGGGACGCATGCCGCCCTGCCTGACAGTCCGATGCTAGGCAAGACTGCCTGCTGCGGCAAATTCCCCAGCTGCGTGCTGGACCACTTCCGGACGAGGGCGAACCGGTCCTAATGTGCGATCCAGAAACGGGGAGGAAACCGATGGTCGACAAAGCCGCGCTCGCATCACCGCTGCGCAAAATGGTCAATGCCGGCGAGATTCCTGGTGTGGTCGCCACGGCCGGAACAAAGGACGGCGTGATCTTCGAGGGCGCTTTCGGCATGCGCGACGTCGTTGCCGGCACGCCGATGACCACCGACACGGTCGTATGGATCGCCTCGATGACCAAGGCGATCACGGCAGCCTGCGCGATGCAGTTGGTCGAGCGGGGTAAATTGTCGCTCGACACCGACATCGCCGCTGTCCTTCCGGCACTGGCGAAGGTGCAGGTGCTGGAAGGCTTTGACGCCGCCGGCAAGCCGCGGCTGCGACCAGCCAAGCGGAGCATTACACTGCGCCACCTGCTCACTCACACCGCGGGCTTTGCCTACGATATGTGGGACGCAGATATCCAGCGCTACATGAGCGAAACCGGCACGCCCGGCATCGTCTCCTGCAAGAACGCCGCGCTGGACCTGCCGCTGATCGCGGATCCGGGTGATATCTGGTCGTACGGTATCGCGATCGATTGGGCCGGCAAGGCAGTGGAAGCGGTGTCCAGCCAGACGCTCGACGTCTATATGCGCGAGAACCTGCTGGCGCCGCTGGGGATGCATGATACCAGCTTCCGCCTCACCAATGCGCAACGCGCGCGCCTGGCTCGGGTGCATGTGCGCGGCCCCGACGGGCTTGTTCCGATCGACATGGAGGTGCCGCAGGAGCCCGAGTTCCACATGGGCGGCGGCGGGCTGTATGCCACAGTCGGCGACTATCTGAAGTTCGCGCGCATGATCCTGTGTGGCGGTGCGCTGGATGGCGTGCGCGTGCTGCAGCCGGAAACGGTCGCCGCCATGTCAAAAAACGCCATGGGTGATCTGGTCTGTCGTCCGATGATCAGTGCGGTGCCGAATGCCACCAACGACGTGCCGTTCGTCGAGGGCATGAAGTGGGGGCTCAGTTTCATGGTCAATCCGACGGGTTTGCCGACCGGTCGCTCGGCCGGCAGCCTAGCCTGGGCCGGCCTCGCCAATTCCTATTACTGGATCGATCCGCATCGCGGCGTCGCCGGGGTCTATGCCACGCAATTGCTGCCGTTCAACGACGCCAAGGCAATTGGAGCATTTACCGACTTCGAGACCGAAGCCTATCGCGCCCTGCCGCAATAGGCGCCGCCGCCTGGCGGATCAGTGGTCGGCAGTGACCGCTGTATCGCAGTTGCTGTGACCGGCGAGGAGGCAGTCTTCAATGGCAGACGTCCGATGCAGCCGGTGCACGAGGAACAAGCCAACGATAAGCAGGACGAGGATGATGACGATCCCGAGCAAGCCGGCGCTTTGGCGATCGGCGACGGCCTCTTCTTCGCGCTCGTCGACCTGCGGCCGATGCGTATACAACTCATCCTCCCACGTGCTTCGCACGCTGTATGCTGCAACAGAACCGCCCCCGAGCGACACAAGTCAAGCGCGAGTTCATGACATAGGACTTCACAATGTCACGTAAAGCGATGCAGCACCTTAGTATAGACGAGCGCTTTGGTGCCTTGATCCGGCGCGTCGGGCCGCCACGGCTGCAAATCCAGACCAAACGCAGCCCCTATGAGGCATTGATCCGCGCCATTGCGCATCAACAACTGCATGGACGCGCGGCGGAGGCGATCCTGGCCCGCTTTGCCCTGCTGTTCCCCGATGCAACGTTTCCAACTCCTGACCTCGTGCTCTGCGAGAGCGATGAGCGGCTTCGCGCTTGCGGCTTCTCGGGCTCCAAGATCGCGGCGATTCGCGACATCTGTGCCAAGGCGCTTGACGGGACCATTCCCAGCCGACTGCAGTCCGCTCGGCTCGACAACGAGGCGCTGATCGAACGGCTGACGAGCATCCGCGGTGTTGGCCGATGGACCGTCGAGATGCTGCTGATCTTCACCCTGGGTCGGATGGACGTCCTGCCAGTGGACGATTTTGGGGTCCGCGAGGGCTACCGGGTACTGTACGGCCTCGACGCCCAGCCGAAGCCGCGCGCGCTGGCAGAGATCGGATTGGCGTGGGCGCCGTATCGATCGCACGCGACCTGGTATCTCTACCGGGCTGCCGAAGAAGGCCGTGGCGGCGAGAGAAGCCGCGCCTGAACCAGGGACCTCGAGCCCGAGGCGCCCGGCCCGCATGCGTGGCCGTGGCAATCCAAGATGATCGAAAATGCAAGCGCCGGGTTCGCAGGTTTCTGCTAGAGCGCTTCCAGCATCGCTGGAAACGCTCTAGCTTTTGCTCCACGAGCAATTCCATCAGCCGGATTCGCTTCGCGATTCCAGTCAGGCTGAGATTGCTCTAGATGACCGTACTTACGGCATGAATCGCCGGAGCCAGTTTGGAGTGATGACAGAGTGAGGTTGTCCGGCAAGTTCAAGTCGATCGAGGAATGGGCGGCGGTCAGCCCCGAGCGGGAGCGACTGCTGATCATTCTGGTCGTGGTCGCCATCTGCGCACTGGTCGTGGTGGCGATCGGCATCACGGCACTCATCATGTCGCACGGGGCGATCGCCAACTGACCAACCCCGCCGGTCGCAACAGTCAGTGGAACGTGCGGCCGCCATCCACCGGCAGCGTGATGCCCGTAACGAAGGAGGCCTCACCCGAGGTCAGGAAAAGGATCGCCGCGGCGAGTTCGTCGGGGTCGGCGGCGCGGCGCAGCGCGTAACGGTTGGCAATGGCGGGATCGACCCCGCCGGAGGGCGTGCGCAGGAAGGACTGCGTCATCGGGGTGTCCACCGCGCCGGGGCAAACCACATTGACCCGAACGGTCGGCGCCAACTCCATCGCCAGCGCCTTCGTCATCGCAATCACTCCACCTTTCGAGGCGACATAGGCGGTGCTGCCTGGCCCGGTCGGCGTAATGCCGACACCCGAGGCAATGTTGACGATTGAACCGCCGCCCGAGTCCAGCAGGTATGGCGCGGTCGCCTGGATCACCAGGAACGTTCCGGTCAGGTTGATCGCGAGGGTGCGGCTGAATAGTTCCGCCGATGTATCGGCAAGGCCAGCGGCCGAAAAGATGCCGGCAGCATTCACCACCCCATCCAGCCTACCGAGCGCCTTGACCGCGGCGGCGACTGCCTGGCGGACCGAGGCTGCGTCGGAGACGTCGACCTCGAAGCTCGCAACCCCATCGGGGCTGGCGGTGCGATCGAGCACCGCCACCGCCGCGCCGTGCTTGGCGAACAGTGCCGCAGTCGCGCGACCGATGCCCGACGCGCCGCCGGTGATGATGATCCGACGTCCTTGCAAACGTGCCATGGTGGTGTCCTTCGTTGCGGTTAACTCAGACCGGCTTCCAGGTCCGGTCCACCTCGACATCGATCAGCGTCGGCCCATCTGCGGCCAGGCCAGCCTCGATCATGTCGCCGACCTCGGACAGCGTCGTCGCCTTGTGCGCCGTCAGACCGAGGCCACGCGCCACGGAGAGGAAATCCACCCGCGGCTGGTCCAGGTCCATCGCCACGTAATTGTCGGTCTGCGCCGCATGGCCGCGCATCGCGTTCGTCCGCTGCTTAAGGATGCGATACGAGTAGTTGTTGATAATGACGAAGACGATGTTCAGCTTCTCATGGGCTGCGGTCCACAGGCCCTGGATGGAATACATCGCCGATCCGTCGCCGATCAGCGCCACCACGGGTCGTTCCGGCAGCGCCAGTTTCACGCCGATCGCCGCCGGCAGGCCCCAGCCGATACCGCCGCCGCGCAAGCCGAAAAAGCTCTGCGCATCATCGCTTTTCAGAAAGCGCCGGACGCCGACCCCGGACGAAACGGTTTCATCAATAACCACCGCCTCGGGCGGCAGCAGCCGGCCGATGGTCTGCATGAGCGCCATGGGATGGATCGGATGGCGATCGGCAACGGCATCAGCCATCTGGTGGAATTTCGCCAGGCTGGCGATGCCCGCGGCCTTCATCCGCTCCAGCCGTTGCACTGCATTTGTCTGCTGCGTACCGCTGCGCGCCTTGTGGATCGCTGCGGTGAGTTCTGGCAGGGTGACCTTAGGCTCGCCGAAGATCGAGACGGCCTCAGGGAAATTTTTCGCCAGCTCCCACGGATTGGTATCGAGGTGGACGACCGGAAAGCCTTCCGGAATCGAATCCATGTCGTCCGGCAGCGACAGGGTGAACAGATCGCCGCCGATCGACACCAACAAATCGTGCTGTGCGACGAGGTCGCGGATCACCGCCGGCAGCCGGATGATGGGCCCGCGATACAGCGGGTGCGATGACGGGAACATCGCTCGGCTGGCCATGCCTTCGTCATACACCGGCGCGCCCATCGCTTCGGCCAGCGCGACCAGTTCAGCCAGCGCGTGTCCTTCGGCGACACAATCACCGGCGACGATCATCGGATTTTCCGCGCGGGCGATGATCTGCGCGGCCCGCGCGATCGCATCGGCGTCGCCCCGTATATTGCGTCCAACCCGGCTCGGCGTGCCGAGCTCGAGGTCGGCGCTGTCGGTCAGGATGTCGCCCGGCAGGGAGAGGAACACCGGGCCCATCGGCGGCGCTAGCGCGGTCTTCACCGCCCGATGGATGGCGCGCGGCAGATCCGACAGGCGGCGGACTTCCTCTGACCACTTCACCAGCGGCCGCGCCAGCGACGGCAGGTCGGCCCACAGCAGCGGCTCCTGGAAATTGAAGCGCTGTTCATGCTGGCCGGCCGTGACCAGGATCGGCGAGCCGGCCTTCTGCGCGTCGTACAGCATGCCCATGGCGTTACCGAGGCCGGGGGCAGCGTGCAGGTTGACGGCGACGATATTGCCAGCAGCCTGGGCGTAGCCATCAGCCATCGCCATCGCAGGGGCTTCCTGCAAGGCAAGGACGTAGCGGAGCTCCTGCTCTGCCGCGAATGCATCCATCAGCGGCAACTCCGTCGTCCCTGGGTTGCCGAACATCACTCGAACGCCTTCCTGCTTCAATAATTCGAGCAGAGCAGTCTTTCCCGGCATCACAGGCATGGTTAGTTTCCCCTCGGAACAGCGTTCTGTGCTGCTTCGCTACAAGCCTAGGCTGTCGGGATCAAGCGGCGGCCGGATGCAGGGAGAAATGTTGAATGGCGATTCTGACGCGACGGGTCCTGATCGGCGGCATTGCCGCCGCGCCACTGGCCATGCCTGCGATCATCAAAGCCCAGAGCACCTCGAAGTCGGTGAAGATCGGGCTACTGTCCGATATGGGCGGACCGTATCGCGACGTTGGTGGGCCGGGCAACCGCGTCGCAACGGAACTGGCAATCGCCGATTTCGGTGGATCGGTGCTCGATCGGCCAATCGAGGTGCTTCAGGCCGACGATCAGAACAAGCCCGACGTTTCGACCTCGCTCGCGCGGGAGTGGATTGATTCCGTTGGCGTCGACGTGCTGGCGGACGGCGCGGCGTCATCCTCAGGTCTCGCGATACAGCAAGTCTGCCGAGAGAAGAAAAAGATCTACCTCATCACCGGACCCGCGACGTCCGACATGACCGGCAAGCAGTGCTCGCCGTACGGCATTCATTTCTCTTACGACACCTATGCGCTGGCCCACGGTACCGGCGGCGCGCTTACGAAATCCGGCGGCGACAGCTGGTTTTTCATCACCGCCGACTATGCCTTCGGCTATGCGCTGGAGCGGGACACGATGAACGCCGTGACGGCGGCCGGCGGCAAGGTGTTGGGCAATGTCCGGGCGCCGCTGGGCACAGCGGATTTTTCATCATACCTCGTGCAGGCGCAGGCGTCCGGTGCAAAGGTCATCGGCCTGGCGAATGCCGGCACCGACACACAGAATTGCGTCAAGCAGGCGGCCGAATTCGGCCTGACCAACAATGGCACCAAGCTCGCCACCCTGCTCATGCAGATCAGCGACGTCGCCGCGCTTGGCCAGAAAGTGTGCACCGGCCTCAACTATACCGATTCCTTCTACTGGGACATGAGCGACAAATCGCGGGCATGGTCGAAGCGCTGGAGCGACAAGATGGGCGGCATGGTGCCAGGCATCCTGCATGCCGGGAGCTATTGCGCTGCGTATCATTGGCTGAAAGCGGTGAAGGCAGTCGGCTCAACCGACGCCGACGCCGTGGTCGCCAAGATGAAGGCAACGCCGGTCAACGATTTCTACAACACCGACGTGAAGATCCGCGAGGATGGCCGCGTGATGCACGAAATGCATCTGTGGCAGGTCAAGCCGCCAGCAGAGGCGAAGTCGAAATATGATTTCTGCAGTCTGGTAGCGAATATTCCCCCCGACCAGGCCTGGCGGCCGCTGAGCGAGGGTGGCTGCCCGCTGGTGAAGGCGTAGTCATAAACACCGGGAACCGTGGCTCTTGCGGGGCCGCGATTCCTCCCGGTTGCTGGCGCATCGCCTTGACCGGTTCATGCTTTTGCGCCGGCACCATCCTTTGGCGCGAGGTCGCCCACCACTCCGACGCTCGCGCGCGCTGAATTGCGTGGCTGGCCAGCCGGCGGCGCGGTGCGCTCCAGGTCCAGATCGAGGTCCAGTTCATCGAGCTGCTGCAGCAGCCGCAGGCAAGCCGTCGTGGTATTGTCGCCAAGCAGCGCCTGCCGAATCTTCGCGAGCTGCATCTGCTGCGCGGAATTGAGCGGCTGTCCCGCTAATTTCAGCCGATGCATTTCACGCAGCTGACGGAGCCATTTCGCTCGTCTGACCTCACGGGCGACGACGGCCAATCCTCCGGCCAGGTTGGCAAGCGGAGCAAGAATGATCAGCGGCAGGATGTAGATCCACGTCCTCTGGAGCAGGCTTGCCAAGGAGAATGGGAGGTTCTTGAAGAAGAACGGCAGCCCGTCGCGGTGATACTGCCGGGCGAGGTCGTGCACGGGAAGCTGGGTGTCCGTGATGCTCGGGAACTCATTCTCGTCGTTCGCAACGGTTGCACCGCTGTGCGTGTCCTCCATGGCAGCCAGCAGCTCATAGATGATCCCTGGACTGAGATCCGCTCGGACCAGGACCTGCGCCGTCACCGCCGGCATGTATATATCGCGGTCGGGAATATCCTTTCCGAGGCTATAGGAGCCCCGCGCAATCTTGATGGGATGAAAGGCGGGAAACTGTTTCGCCAAAGCTTCGACGTTGTCATAGCTCATCATCTCGATGCCTGGCGTCATGGCAAGATCGGTGATGATGGCGTTATGTGCCGGCAGCGACAGGAAAATCGCGTCGACGGTTCCCGACTTCAGTTCGGCCACGCTTTCGCGGAGCGTCAGGCCCAGGAGGGTGGTGTTGGCTGCTGTGACATCGAACTCGGGCAACAACTGATCGGCAATCCTGCGGATACTGAAACCTGGCCGGCCGATGGCAACACGGCGCCCCCGCAACTGGTCGAGCCGGTCGAGACGACCGAGGTCTTTGCGATAGAACAGGAAGAACGGTTCGTAGGCGATACCACCCAGCGACTTCACGTTCGGATATTTCGACTTGTCGATGCTCTGCGCCGCAAAACCGGCATCGATACCGGACTTCGGATCCTCCAGTGCGTCGATGATCGAGAGCGTGTCTTCGCGCCCCCGCAAAACCACTTTGATTTTGCGTTTGGCGAGATAGGCCTTGTAGGCCTCAGCGGAAGTGTCGAAAAATGCGCCCTTGGGGCCAGTCGCAATGACGATCCTGGACGGCGGCAACTCGAGGTAGACATAGGCCGCCGTCACCAGAAGCGTACAGGCGACGATCCCTTTGAAATGGTGCAGAACGAAGGCGACGGGGCGCTGCATAGGCTGCTCGTGCCGACTACCAGGCGTTGCCGGGCAACCCGGATCTTGACCGCTCCAGCACCTGACCGGCATGTTGCCTCATACCGATCGGGCCGCCGTCCACGCCGCGAAATTTGCACAGCGGTTTCATTTCACGCTCTTGCCTTCTCACGATACGTCCCTCCGGGGTTTCGCATCGGGCAGCTTTCGGCCACGCATCGTTCCGCGTCTGGGTTTGCCATTCCAGATCTGCACCATCGGGCCTTACGCGGCGCGCCAGAGTTCGCCCTGCCGAGCAGCCTTGCCGTCGGCTTCCAGTTTCAGCAGGTGGGCGAGGACGTTGCGTTCGGCGGCGCGCCGCAGCCGCGGATTGATCTGTGAATACAGCGCATCCATGATCGTGTAAGGATCGGCCGGTCCGGCGCGCAACTTGTCGACGATCGCCTGCTCGCGGATCATGCGATGCGTCAGCATCTCCTGCACCAGCGCGCGGGGTTCGCGCAGCGGCGGACCATGGCCCGGCAGATAGACGTCGTCATCACGGTCCAGCAACAGTTTCAGGCTATTGAAGTAGTCGCGCATGTCACCACCCGGCGGGCTGACGATGCTGGTCGACCACGACATCACGTGATCAGCACTGAACAGCACTTTCTCCCCGTTCTTCAAGGTCACCGCGAAGCACAGATGATCGGAGGCGTGGCCGGGCGTGTGCAGTGCTTTCATCCCGGCGAACGATGCATTGTGATCGAGCTTCTCATCGGCCTCGAAGGTATCGATCGCACTGAAACGATAGCCGACGGTGGCTGCGCCGGTCGCCGTCTGCAACGCCGGGACGGCGCCGACATGATCATGGTGGGTGTGGCTGACCAGGATGAAGGCCACGTTGCCGCCGGTGTGGCGCATGATCGCCTCGACGTGCTCCGGATGATCCTCGGGGCCGGGATCGAGCACCGCGACGCCATCGGGCGTCTCGAGCAGATACGTATTGGTCCCGAAATAGGTCATCGGGCCCGGGTTATTGGCGACGATCCGGCTGATCCCTGGCAGCACGGGAAGCAGCGCGCCGCGTTCCGGCTCCGGTTCGGTGAGGAAGGGCATGGCAACCTGCTGGTCTGTTGATCCGTCTGACATGCCGCAAACCGCCCGCACTGGCAACGCCGGCGGGTCCTGTGGCAGGATCAGGGAAACGACAAGAAGGAGGAACGGTCATGCCGAAGGGCCTGCTGCTCGCGGCGTTCGACTTTCGTACGGCACATGAGGATGAGTTCCACGACTGGTACGACACCGAGCACGTGCCGGAACGGCTGGGTGTGCCCGGCATCCTGAATGCCGAGCGCTGGATCGACGAGGCGGATCCGAAAATCGCCATCGCCACCTACGACCTGCAGAGCCCTGCGGTAGTGGACAGCGCTGCCTACTTGGCGGTCGGCGGTGATAACGGCACGCCGTGGACGAAACGCATCGCACGCACGACGAACCGGCTGATGCGGTTCGTCGGCGAACAGATCAAGCCGGGCGACGTAATCGCGCCTCCCGGCGCCGGAGCGCTGCTGATGGCGTCGATGAACGTCGATCCGTCCGCCGAACCCGAATTCAACGATTGGTACAACACAGAGCACCTGCCGCAATTGGGGGCGGTGCCGGGCGTGCTGGCGGCGCGGCGCTACCAGGCGACCGATCCGACGTCGGAACGGCGTTTCGTTGCGATCTATCACCTGCGCGATGTCGGTGTGTCACGCTCCGATGCCTGGGCACAGGCCGCCAATACGTCATGGTCGGAAAAGATGCGGCCGCATTTCCAGGACATGATGGTCCTTCGCCTCAATCGCTACGCAAGAAAGGTCTGAGCATTCCATGCTGAAACTGCCTCGCCGCCGCGCGCTCGCCTTGACCGGTGCCGCGCTCGCCACGCCGTACATCGCCAGAGCACAACAGGCTCCGGGCGTGACGGCAACCGAACTGCTTGTCGGCCAGACGATGCCTTATTCAGGACCTGCATCGAGCTATGCGCCGATCGGCCGTGTCGAGGTGGCCTATTTCGGGATGCTGAACGACCAGGGCGGCATCAACGGACGCAAGGTCAAGGTGCTGTCATACGATGACGCCTACAGTCCGCCGAAGACGGTGGAGCAGACCCGCAAGCTGGTCGAGGAGGATGGTGTCGCCTGTATCTACAGTCAGCTGGGCACACCCACCAGCCTTGCCAGCCGCAAGTATCTCAACGCCAAGAAAGTGCCGCAGATTTTCGTCGCTTCCGGCGCGACGACGTTCGGTGATCCGGAGCACTATCCGTGGACTATCGGCTGGCAGGTGAGCTACCAGATCGAAGGCCGGGTCTATGCGCGCTACATTCTGGAAAAGAAGCCCGACGCGAAGATCGCGATGCTGTACCAGAACGACGATTCCGGTCGTGACTTCCTGAAAGGCTTCAAGGACGGCCTCGGCGACAAGGTCGGCCAGCTGGTCATGTCCACCAGCTATGAGACGACCGATCCGACGGTGGACTCCCAGGTCGTTGCACTGCAGGCGTCCGGCGCGGACGCGCTGTTCATGGCAGGCATCCCGAAGTTCAACGCCATGACACTTCGAAAAGTGCGCGACATGGGCTGGAATCCAATCTACGTAATCGCCTCGGTCGGATCTTCAGTCTCCTCCGGCCTCATGCCCGCCGGGCTCGACAAGGCGGTCGGGTTGGTGACCGGTGCCTACATGAAGGATCCGTCAGACCCGCAATGGAAGGACGATGCAGGCTACAAGGACTGGCTCGCCTTCATGCAGAAATACATGCCGAATGCGGATCTGAGCGACATCAACAACGTGTATGGCTACTGTTCCGCGCAGACCGGCGCGCAGGTGTTCAAGCAGTGCGGCAACGACCTGTCGCGCGCGAACATCATGAAGCAGGCGGCGAGTTTGGATATCCAGCTGCCGATGTTCCAGAATGGCATTCGTTTCCAGACCAGCCCGACCGACTTCCTGGCGATCAAGAAGTTGCGTTTGCAACGGTTTGACGGCAAGGCCTGGGTGCCGTTCGGCGATCCGATCGCGGCGTAGGTCACCGACGGCGCGTCTCTCGGGAAACGGCATCGGCGACGCGCCGGTTCGGCCGCGGGAGCACGGCAGCGATGCGGCAGGGTCGGGTGATTCACCTGCCGTTAATCACATGGCGATACGATCCGGCGCATGTCGTCTCGTCGACGCCGTGGCCAGATCGCCTACACCAGCGGCCTCGCCGCCGAGGACAAGGCATGCGCGGCGCTGGTGGCTGACGGCTGGTCCATCTTGGGTCGCCGACTGCGTACCCCGGCCGGAGAAATCGACGCAGTCGCGGAAAAGGCCGGCCTGCTGGCGATCATCGAGGTCAAGCACCGGCCGGTCCTGGCCGATGCGGTCTTCGCTCTGACGGAACGACAGCAGGCTCGGCTGATTGCCGCATGCGATCTCCTGCTGATCGAACATCCGGAGTGGGGGTCGGCGGGTGTGCGGTTCGACCTGCTGGTGGTCGATCGTCTCGGCCAGGTGCGGCGGGTTGCGGACGCATTCCGCGGCTGACCAGGAATGGCCATAGCTGATTGGCCGTGGCAGCCCCTGATTAGCGTGGTTGACTGTTGATCAGCGTCCGTTCAGCGACAGGTCGACGGCCGGTTCGTAGCGCAGCGCGGTCAGATACATCGTGACACTGCCCAATCCCCTGGTCTCGAACGACAGCCGCACTGGCAGCGGAGGTCCGTTATTGCTCAGCGCCGCCAGCCAGGCGGAGCCGTGCAGCGGCTTGTGCTCCTTATCGGCGTCATCCAGCTTGAACCCGGCGGTCTGCTGCGCCGTGAAGTCGCAGCGCAGCGCATTGCCGCTGAACAATGAGCGGCTGCTCGCGGGCAACATCTCCCGCGTGCCGGTCACCGCCTGCACCGTCGCGATCCGTCGGCCGTCGAAGGTGCGAACCGACCCGCCACAAGTGCCAGTGTGCCCGACCGTGCGAACGAGCTGGGCCAACGCGCTGACCGTGTCGATGGTATTCTGCTGCAGCGCGGCAGGGACCGGCGCACGCGGCACGTCCACAGTCGGTACCAGTTCGCGGATGACAGGAGAACCCTGCTGGTAGTCGATCCGCACAACGCGCTGCTCGCCGTGCCATTGGCCCTGGGAAACAAACTCGTTGGGTCTGGGTGACATACCGGCCCAACTACCGGTGACAGCGTATGACTGGTTCCCGTGGACGAATATGCTGGTTATTCCGGTCGTGTGGTAGGCAATATTGACCTGATAGCTGTTCGGCCCGAGGCCGATGTCAGCCTCCATATCGGCGACGTGCAGACCGCCGATATAGGCGCTGTAACTGGCATGCGCCTGCACCTGATCCTGCGCGACGGCGGCCGCGGGAACCGCCAACACAAGCCATAAGCCTAAGCATGCCGGTTTCATCCTTCGACTGTATGGCGCCCCGCCTGGGAGGCAAGCGCTTTTCGATCACAAAGACGACGTCATCGCCCGCCTTATCGGTCGACCGTCTGAACCGCCTCCTCGAGTTCCTGAAATGTCGGCATGTGTTCGGATGGCACCATTTTTCGGCCGGACTCCACGCTGACCTGCGGCGCGTTACCATGCAGATGGGTCACCAGCACAGCCCGAATCACCTCGGGATAGGCCGCCTCCTCCTCGACCACCCCCTTCAGGCGTGTCGCGCATGGTCCCACCATGCCATACGCCAGCAGTACCCCGAGGAATGTCCCGACAAGGGCACCGCCAATCATGGCGCCGAGAATTGCCGGCGGCTGGTCGATGTGCGACATCGTCTTGATGACGCCGAGCACCGCGGCAACGATCCCAAGGGCCGGCAGCGCGTCGGCAATGGTTTGCAGCGCATGCGCCGGATGCATCTCCTCGGCGAGGTTCTTCTTCAGCTCCCGCGCCATGACGTCCTCGATCTGATTGGGATCGTCGGCGTTCATGCCCACCATGCGTAGATAGTCACAGATGATCGTGCTGGCGTGATGGTTGGCGAGGATCTTGGGGAATTTCTGAAACGCCGTGCTCTCTTCCGGCTTTTCGATATGTGGCTCGAGCGCCATCGCACCCTTCGTACTCGCCAGCCGGACCAGGAAGAACAGCAGGCACAGCAGATCCATGTAGTCTGACTTCTTGAACGCGCCGCCTTTGAAGATCTTGCCGAACCCGTGGAGCGTGTGTTTCAACCCGGTCATGCTGTTCGCCATCACGAACGTGCCGATCGCCGCGCCGCCGATCGTCCACATCTCGAACGGGATAGCTTCGATCAGCGGCTCAATGCTGCCGCCCGCGGTCAGATAGCTGCCAAACACGCAGATGAGCAGGAAGACAAGGCCGCCGATCACCAGCATGGCGAGCGATCACGGTGCGACTGGGGGCAGCCG
>Ga0153954_1001070_pt1 | contig 16610 bp, 15 predicted proteins | sample TSFL038MetaG_FD_102277 | JGI IMG/M metagenome (GOLD analysis project Ga0153954, IMG submission 102277) | Attine ant fungus gardens microbial communities from Florida, USA - TSFL038 MetaG | ecosystem: Host-associated > Fungi > Mycelium > Unclassified | place: USA: Florida, Wekiwa Springs State... | reverse complement strand
GCGGCGTGCCGCGGGCCCAGGTGGCGCTGGCGTGGTTGTTGCAGAAGAAGGGCGTGACGTCGCCGATCGTCGGCGCGTCGAAGCCGGAGCATCTGACTGATGCCGTCGCGGCGTTGTCGCTCAAGCTGAGCGATGATGAGATCAAGATGCTGGAGGCGCCCTACGTCCCGCATCGGGTTGCCGGTTTCGGCTAAAAGCGTGATTGGCGCCGCGGGTGATAAGCACCACTTAGATCCTCATGGTGAGGAGCGCGGAGCGCGTCTCGAACCATGAGGCTCGATCTCGGCCTCATCCTTCGAGACGCTTGCTTGCGCAAGCCCTCGGGATGAGGGGATAAAGGGCTTGCGACGCAGTAGGGATGACACACGGATGACAAAAGCGGCCCATCGATGATCCTGTTTCTTCTGGCCTATCTCGGCGGCGTGCTGACCATCGTCAGTCCATGCATCCTGCCCGTCATTCCCTTCGTGTTGGCACGCGCCGACCGTCCGTTTCTGCGAAGCGGGTTGCCGATGCTGATCGGGATGGCGCTGGCCTTCGCCGTGGTTGCGAGCCTGGCGTCGGTCGCCGGCGGCTGGGTGGTCTCGGCCAACCAATACGGCCGCGTGGCGGCGCTGATCCTGCTTGCCGTGTTCGGGCTGACATTGATCTTCTCCGGACTCGCGGATCGCATGATGCGGCCGCTGGTCGCGATCGGCGCGCGTATCTCCCAATCGGCGGAGCAGGCGAGCGAAGAGACCGTGCTTGCGCCGCTGGTGCTGGGGATCGCGACCGGCTTTCTCTGGGCGCCATGCGCCGGCCCGGTTCTCGGCCTGATCCTGACCGGCGCGGCGCTGCAGGGCGCGAGCGTGCAAACAACGCTGTTGCTGCTCACTTATGCTGCCGGCGCCGGAACGTCACTGGCGCTGGCGCTCGTGGTTGGCGGGCGCGTCTTTGCCGCGATGAAGAAGTCGATCGGGGCCGGCGAATGGATTCGCCGTGGGCTGGGCGTGGCGGTTCTCGCCGCCGTGATCGCGATCGCGCTTGGCGCCGATACCGGCTTCCTCACCAACCTCTCGGTCGGCAGCACCACGGCGCTCGAGCAGCGCCTGCTCGATCGGCTGCGTCCGCACCAGAAGGCCGCGACCTCATCGCCTGCGATGCAAGGTAACTCGTCGGCGCAATCCGCCGCGGAGTTGCCGGTCGAGGATCTGTCGCCGTCGCTGGATGGCGCCCAGGAATGGTTAAACTCGAAACCGCTGACAATGGAGGGCCTGAAAGGCAAGGTCGTGCTGGTCGACTTCTGGACCTATTCCTGCATCAACTGCCTGCGCTCGATTCCCTACGTGCGGGCATGGGCCGAGAAATATCACGACCATGGTTTGGTCGTGATCGGCGTGCACGCGCCGGAATTCGCCTTCGAGCGCAACGTCGACAACGTCAAGAATGCGATTGCGATGCTGAAGATCGGCTATCCCGTCGCGATCGACAATGACTACAAGATCTGGCGCTCCTTCGAGAATGAATACTGGCCGGCACATTATTTCATCGACGCCAATGGCAAGGTGCGTCATCACCATTTTGGCGAAGGCGAATATGCGGAATCGGAGCGCGTCATCCAGAAGCTCTTGGTCGATGCCGGCAACAAGAATGTTCCGACCGATATTGTCGCCGTGAACGCATCCGGCGCCGAAGCGGCTTCCGCCAAGGCCGACGTCAAATCGCCCGAGACCTATATCGGCTATGACCGCGGCGAGCACTTCGTGTCGCCGGGCGGCGTCGCGCAAGACGAAAGCCACACCTATGCCGCCGGCGAGCCGCAGCTCAACGAGTGGTCGCTGACCGGCAAATGGACCATCGGCGAAGAACGCGCGCAGCTCGACGAAGCCGACGGCAGCATCGTCTATCGTTTCCACGCGCGCGACCTGCATCTGGTGCTCGGCCCGTCCACGTCAGGCAGCAATATCCGCTTCCGCATCACGATCGACGGCAAGGCGCCCGGCGATGCTCACGGCATGGACACCGACGCCGAAGGCAATGGCGTGGTGACGACGCAGCGGCTGTACCAGCTCGTTCGCGCCCCCGGCGAAATTGCCGATCACACCTTCGAAATTCGCTTCCTTGATCCCGGCGTGCAGGCCTACGCCTTCACCTTCGGCTGAGCGCACATCGCCCCTTGAAATGCGGTCGCGGAGCGTGCTGTTGTCGGCGCGACGGAGGAACGTCTCACACGATTGGAGAGAGTAATGACTTACCCGAACGTCCAGCTCTATATCGACGGAAAATGGCGCCCGGCGGGCTCCGGCCGCACCATCCCGGTGCTCAATCCGGCCACGGAAGAGACGATCGGCACCGTCGCCCATGCCGACAAGGCCGATCTCGATGAAGCGCTGGTGGCGGCCGAAAAGGGTTTCAGGGCCTGGCGGATGGTCTCGCCCTATGAGCGCTCCAAGGTGATGCGCAAGGCCGCCGAGCTGATCCGCGAGCGGGCCGACAAGATTGCGACCATCATGACGATGGAGCAGGGCAAGGTGCTGGCCGAGGCCAGGATCGAAACCCTGTCGGCAGCCGACACCATCGAATGGTTCGCCGAGGAAGGCCGCCGGACCTATGGGCGCATGATCCCGGCGCGCGTGCCCGGCGTTTACCAGATGGCAATCAAGGATCCGGTCGGCCCGGTCGCGGCCTTCACGCCCTGGAATTTCCCGATCAACCAGGTCGTGAAAAAGATGGCCGCCGCGCTTGCGGCTGGCTGCTCCTTTATCGTCAAGGCGCCGGAAGAAACGCCGGCTTCCCCCGCCGAACTGATCCGCGCGTTTGCCGACGCCGGCGTGCCGGCTGGCGTGATCAATCTGGTCTATGGTGTGCCTGCGGAGATCTCGGAATATCTGATTCCGCACCCGACCATCCGCAAGATTTCCTTCACCGGCTCGACCAAGGTCGGCAAGGATCTCGCCGCGATGGCGGGCCTGCACATGAAACGCGTGACCATGGAGCTTGGCGGTCACGCCCCGGTGATCGTATTCGACGACGCCGACATCGAGTCGGCGGCCAAGATCATGGTTGCCGCAAAATACCGCAACGCCGGCCAGGTCTGCATCTCGCCGACGCGGTTCCTGGTGCAGGAGGGCGTCTACGACAAGTTCGTCAAGCAGTTCGTCGACGGCGCCAAGGCGCTCAAGGTCGGTAACGGCCTCGACGCCAGCTCCACTATGGGCGCGCTCGCCAATGACCGCCGTATCACCGCGATCGAATCCATGGTGCAGGACGCCGTCGGCAAGGGCGCCAAGGTCGCGACCGGCGGCAACCGCGTCGGCAACAAGGGCTATTTCTTCGAGCCCACCGTCGTCACCGACGTGCCGAAATCGGCGCGCGCGATGAATGACGAGCCGTTCGCGCCGCTGGCGCTGATCTCGCCGTTCTCGAAATTCGATGACGCCGCGGAGGAAGCCAACCGTCTGCCGTTCGGCCTCGCCTCCTATGCCTTCACCAAATCGGCCAAGACCGCGACCGCGATCGGCGCCGCGGTGGAAGCCGGCATGATGTCGATCAACCATTTCGCATTGGCGCTGCCCGAGACACCTTTCGGCGGCATCAAGGATTCCGGCTACGGATCGGAAGGCGGCATCGAAGGCCTCGACGCCTACCTCAGCACCAGGTTCATCACGCAGACCGGGGTCTAACTCCCGGTCGAAGCGAGGCATCATCCGGCAGGATGATGCCTCGCCTCCGCGGCAATCAGCCGAGCGCGCGGACGAGATGCATGGCTCCGATCAGCGCGCTGACCGAGAGCACCACGGAACCGATCATGTAGGCCAAAGCCGCAATCATTTGTCCGCGTTCCATGAGATAGAAAGCATCGAGCGAGAAGGTCGAGAAGGTGGTGTAGCCGCCGCAGATGCCGACGGTGAGAAACACCCGCACCATCTCCGGCAAATTCCAGCGGATCGCGAACAGGCTGATGAAGGCGCCGATGAGGGCGGAGCCGCTGACATTGATGAGCAGGATGCCCCAGGGAAAGCTGGTGCCGAACGCCCTGCCCGCGCCGATCGCCACCAGATAGCGCGCCACCGATCCGATCGCGCCGCCGACGGCGACCGCGAGAATGAGCTGAGGGTTCATCGGCCACGCCTCTCGATGGCGAGCCATTCCGCGACGCCGGCAAAGAGTCCCATGGCAAAAGTGATGTAGACGATCTCGCCCGATGCTCCCGGCACGTGGCCAGCGATGGCAACGAGCCATGTCGATCCGACAAGCCATATCGCAATGGCAGGCCATATCGCATTGGCAAGCCCTGTCGCATTGGAAAGTCCTGTCGCATTGGAAAGAGAGGTTGGCAGTCCGGTCATCAAGCGCCCTTTCTGTTCAAGGGCACGGGATGCCGGCAGGACGAACGTCTACCGACGCTCTCGCGCCCGGTAGAAGTCATCAGCCTCGCGGCGGTTATCGGGGGACCTCATCCCCATCCAGTAACTCAGGCAATCGTACGTGCTGCATTGCAGCGGTCAAGTCCGGATCGCCGGTGACGCGCTCGTGGCAACGGTTCCGTTGTGGAAAGTTGAACTGTTCGTGATGAAAGACCGACCAAACAAGGCGATTGACAGCGCGGGCGGCTAGCAGTTTATTAGACCTCACGGGGAAAGCGATCTCCCCGTGAGGCGACATGCCCAAGAATCGCGTCCTGATTCACACGGGGACGCAGCATGTCTTACACCTCGATCTCACCAGACAAACTGTCTCGACTCATCGGCACCGCTCACGCGCCGACGCTCATCGATGTCCGCATCGATGAGGATTTCGCCGCCGACCCGCGGCTCATTCCCGGCGCAACGCGCCGCTCACATTGCGACGTTCAGGACTGGGCCGGCAGTCTCGCCGGCCAATCGGTCGTCGTCATCTGCCACAAGGGCGAAAAGCTCAGCGAAGGCACGGCGGCCTGGCTCCGTCACAACAACATCGCGGCGGAAACTCTCGAAGGCGGACAGCTCGCCTGGACACAGGCGGAGCTGCTGACCGTTGCTGCCGAGAGGATCCCAAAGCGCGACGCGCGTGGCCGCACTGTCTGGGTGACGCGATCGCGGCCGAAGATCGACCGCATCGCCTGCCCGTGGCTGATCCGCCGTTTCATCGATCCTGCGGCGGTCTTCCTGTTCGTGACGCCTGCCGAGGTGGGCGCGGTCGCCGAGCGGTTCGACGCCACGCCGTTCGACGTGGAGAACGTGTTCTGGAGCCACCGCGGCGAGCGGTGCAGCTTCGACGTCATGGTGCAGGAGTTCGGCCTGTCGACGCCGCCATTGGAGCGGCTCGCGACCATGGTGCGCGCCGCCGACACCGCGCGGCTCGATCTTTCGCCGGAAGCACCTGGCCTGCTCGCCGCCTCGCTCGGCCTGTCGCGCATGTATGACGACGATCTCGAGCAGCTCAGCGCAGGCATGCTGCTCTACGACGCGTTCTACCGCTGGTGCCGGGATGCAGCGAAGGAGACCCACAACTGGCCGACCAGCAAGGTCAAGCCGTGACGCTTTCAATTCAGGCTGAGGACGATGGGGCAACAACAGCAAGGAGTTGCAACCATGCGCAGGATTTTCTGGATGGCTTCACTTGTCGTGGCCCTCGCTACCAGCGCGAACGCGCAGAAGATGGATTGGAAGATCTTCGCCGAACCCTTCATCCCGGCCGCCCACGCCCAGGATATCGACTGGCAGAAGGTCGACGAGACGCTCGGCCGGAAGCCTGTCGTGTCGGGCGACGTGCATCGCTACGGCTTTCCGCGCACGGATCTCTCGGTGACCTTGGACGGGGTCGCGATCAAGCCGGCGCTCGCGCTCGGCGGCTGGGTCGCGTTCAAGCCCATGCATGGCGGCGCCATGATCATGGGCGACCTCGTGCTGCTGGAGTCCGAGGTCAATCCGGTGATGGCGAAGATGATCGCGAGCGGGCTCGAGATTACGGCCGTGCACAACCACCTGCTGCGCGCAAGCCCGGCGACCTTCTACATGCATGTCGCCGGCCACGGTGACCCCGTCAAGCTGGCATCCGCGATCCGCGATGGCCTCGCCGAGAGCAAGACTCCGCTCACCAGCGCCGCCTCAACGTCGCCGCCGCCGGCCGTCGATCTCGACACCGCCCAGCTCGATGAGATCATCGGCGTCAAGGGACAGGCCAATGGCGGCGTCTACCAGTTCAACGTGCCCCGGCGCGATCCCATCAGCGAAGAAGGCATGACATTGAGCCCGGTCGGGCCGATGGGTGTCGCCATCGGCATCAACTTCCAGCCGACCGGCAACGGCAAGGCCGCCATCACCGGCGATTTCGTCCTGACCGGCGACGAAGTGAATCCGGTGATCATGGCGCTGCGGACTCACGGCATCGACGTCACCGCGTTGCACAGCCACATGCTGGATGAACAGCCGCGGCTGTTCTTCATGCATTTCTGGGCCAATGACGACGCGATCAAGCTCGCGAAAGGGCTGCGCGCCGCGCTCGACAAGACCGCGAGCACCAAGAGTTGAAATCGAGAACAGGGGGGATGACATGACGACGACGGAAACCATCAAGCGCGGCAGGATCGGCGAGCTGACGCGCTACTTCCTGAGGCTTGGCTGTCTCGGCTTCGGCGGGCCCGTAGCCTTGGTCGGCCAGATGGAGCGCGAGCTCGTCGATGGCAAGAAATGGCTCACCAAGGAGCAGATGCGCGAGGCCATCGCCATCTGCCAGTCCCTGCCCGGCCCGCTCGCGATCCAGGTCGGCATCTACATTTCCTGGCTCCGCGGCGGCTTCTGGGGTGCGTGGGCCGGCGGCTGGACTTTCATCCTGCCGAACTTCCTCATCGTCGCCGCACTCGGCGCGCTCTATGTCTATCTCGGCGATCTGCAGCCGGTCACCGCCATCTTCTATGGCGTGAGCCCTGCGGTGATCGCACTGATCCTGCATTCCTGCTACCGCCTCGCCAAGCTCGGCATGGAAGACTGGCTGCAATGGGCGATCGCGGCGGTATGCCTTGGCGTCACCGTGATCCTGCAGGCCGAGGTCGCACTCTTGTTCATCGGCGCCGGCATCGTCGGCATTCTCTATTATGGCAGCCTGTTCAAACGCACGCCTGCGACCCTATCGGGGATTGCGGTCGTGCCGGCGGCGGCAGGTCCCATCGCACCAGCCGCGGCGGGGTCGACGCTGTCCAAGCTTTTGCTGTTCTTCCTCAAGGCTGGCTCGCTGACATTCGGAAGCGGCCTTGTCATCGTGCCGTTTCTCGAGCAAGGGCTCGTGCAGCAGTATAACTGGCTCGACGAACGCCAATTTCTCGTCGCGGTCGCGATCGGCATGATCAGCCCAGGCCCGGTGGTGATCACCGCGACCTTTGTCGGTTATCTCGTCGCGGGATTCTGGGGTTCGCTCGTCTCTACGATCGGCATCTTCCTGCCATCATTCCTGCTCGTGCTGATCGCAGCCCCCCTGCTCGCGCGCCATCGCGGCAATGCCAATGTGCAAGGCTTCGTCAAAGGCGCCTACGCCGCCGCGATCGGAACGATTCTCGGTGCCTGCATCCTGCTCGGCAAAATCGCAATCGGGGACTGGCTGACGGCGCTGATTGGCATCGTTTCATTGGCGGTGCTGTTCCGCTGGAAGGTAAGCAATCCGCTTCTGATCGCCGCGACGGCGGTCATCGGCCTGATCGCGTATCCGATCCTGCAACCGGGCTGGGTGATGGTGCACTGACGCAAACCGTCATTTTCCGCCCGAGCGCAAGTCCACCGCCCGCACGTCGCATATCGTTCGTATTCCTGTAATGGTCGGCGCTCAGATTGAGCCTGCGTCAACTCGACGCAGCCTGCCCCGCATTTCTGTAACTTTCATGTCAGGAAACGATCATGATCGCCAAAGGATCACGCCCGCGCACCGGGCGTCCGCCGTGTACACATGGCCTTGCGCTCGCTTTGCTCGCCTCCACGGCGCTCGGCAGCACGCTCGCTCGCGCCGATGACGACAACGTCCATTTCCAGCCGGGCCACCTCCTGGTGAGCCGCTCCGTCTACGACAACAACGCCACCAATGTGGTGGCCGGGGCGACGCAGCTTCCGCTGAATTGCGTGGCGCCCAATTGCGTCACCGCCAATGCGAGCGGCACCTATCCGACGGTGTTCAACAACGACCAGGTCGACGGCTCCTTCGGCATTACCTCGAAGATCGTGCTCGACGAGCTGCAGCTGGATGGCCGGCCGGTGCAGTCGCTCGAGGTGCCGAACAGCCCCGGACGCGGCCAGGGGCGGAACGGGGACCAGATGGTCACGAGCTTCTCGTCGAAGTCGGAACTCGCGCTCAACCTCTCCGTCGATTCCCGTGCCGTCTCGTTCATGGGCTATCTCGCCCCGGTCGACACGATCGACGTGTCGAATTCCAACACGCCCGATGTGGTCGATCCGACCAATCCGGTGCCATCAAGCTATTTGCGCGTGATCGCCGCCGTCGACGAGCAAGGACACTTCACCTTCACCAAGACCAATGCCTATAGCGGCAACAACGGCCGCGCCGCGATCCTGAACGACCACCACGGCGCCAACGTGTTCTACACGGCCGGCAACGCCGGAAACGGCGGCAACCCGCAGCCGAACGGCGTCATTGTCGGCGGCGGCACGCAAATCGCGACGCAATCCCATATGCCGCTCGCCCAGCAGCCCGATCCGGGCCTGCCGACACCGGTCGGAAGCTTCAACGTCACCCAGCTCGGACTGAAGATCGACAAGATCGGCAAGGACACCAATTTCCGCGGCCTGACCGTGTTCAACAACGTCATCTACCTGACCAAGGGCAGCGGCAGCAACGGTGTCAACACCGTGTATTTCATCGACACCTCCGGTTTGGACACCAACCAAAAGCCGCTGGCCTGCCCGACCGGGACCGGCGTGCCGAGCGCGAACGCCTCGCTGCCGACGACGCCGATCATCTACAACGCGGCGCAGCTGCAGACGCTCGGCGTGACGCCTTACAACATGTGCGTGCTGAAGGGCTTCCCGACCAATCTTGCCAAGAACGCGACCGCGTTCCCGTTCGGCGTCTGGTTCGCGAACGCCAAGACCCTCTATGTCGCCGACGAAGGCGACGGCACCACGACCTACAACGCCGCCACCAACACCTTTACCGCTGCCGCGGCCGAGACCGGCGCGGGATTGCAGAAATGGGTGTTCAACGACGCCACCGGCAGCTGGACGCTCGCCTACACGCTGCAAGCCGGCCTCGGCCTCGGGGTGCCCTACACGGTGAAGGGCTATCCGACCGGCAACAACAGCCTGACCAACCTGCCATGGTCGCCCGCCACCGACGGCCTGCGCAACATCACCGGCCGCGTCAATCGTGACGGCACGGCGACGATCTGGGCGATCACCTCCACCGTGAGCGGCAGCGGCGACCAGGGCGCCGATCCGAACCGGCTCGTGATGATCACCGACAAGCTGGCCGCGACCACGCTGCCCACGGGCGAGAGCTTCACCACGGCGCGCACCGCCGGCTTCGGCGAAGTGCTCCGCGGCGTGTCGTTCACCCCGGGCACCGACTTCGATCACGACGTGGCCGACGGGCGCGGCTCCTGCGGCCATGATCAGGGTCAAGGCCGCAACGATTGCCACGACGCGGATTGATCTCGTAGAACATCGACTGACACGCGCTGACGCAGGAGGCTGGACGCCTCCTGCGTTTTCTTTTTCAGGGATCGCGATCGAGGAGAGGTCCGGTTCCGACAGCCTGCGGGATCTGGCACCGGGCGCATTGCCCCGCCATCAAGCCACGCTTCAAGCCACACTTCAAGCCACACTTGGGGTCAGGGGGCGCCGGTGGGCGAGAGACATTCCACTTCATCCAGACGCCTGATCCTGTAGATGAGCACGGAAATCAGCCAGCCCGCCACAAAGACGCCGATGATCAGGTGACCCAAGACGCCGAAGCTCTCGTTCGCTTGGTCGATGAGGGTCCAGAAACGGCCTTCGAATCCGAGCTTGTCCGCGAAGAGGCCGAGCGCTTCGATGCCGCCGATCAAGAGAGCGACGACGATCGAGATCAGCGTCATGGTGAGATTGTAGTAGAGCTTACGGACGGGTTTGACGAATGCCCAGCCATAGGCGTGCACCATCAGCACGCCGTCGGTGGTGTCGATCAGCGACATGCCGGCGGTAAACAGCGCCGGAAAGATCAGGATCGACCAGATCGAGAGTCCGGCCGAGCCTTGCGCCGCGGATATCCCGAGCAAGCCAACCTCGCTCGCCGTGTCGAAACCGAGGCCGAACAGGAAGCCGAGCGGGTACAGATGCCAGCTTCTGGTGACGACGCCGAACAACGAACGCAGGATGCGGGACACGACGCCCCGACGGGAAAGCAGGGCGTGGAGCGCGTCATCCGTCACCTTCTCTCCGCGCCTCACCGCCGCGAAAGCGCGATAGATGGAGACCAGGATGGCCATATTGATCATCGCGATGACGAGCAGGAAAGTCGCGGAAACACCGGTTCCTATCACGCTGCCGACGCCCTTGAACCAGGCGAATCTCGCCTCCAGCGCTCCGACCGAGAGAGCGACGACGAGCGAGGCGATGATGACAATGGTCGAGTGTCCGAGCGCGAAGAAGAACCCGGCCGAGATCGGCCGCTTGCCCTCCTGCATCAGCTTGCGCGTGACGTTGTCGATGGCGGCGATGTGATCGGGATCGACGGCGTGGCGGAGACCGAACGTGTACGCCAGCGAGGCGGTCCCGAGCAGGACCGGCAGATCGTGGAACTGCTTGAACGCGCAGAGCCACGCCAGCACGTTCGCGGAAGCAAGCACCGCGTAGAGGAACGCTGTTTTCGCTTTCGGGGCATCGGGCTTGTCGTCAAAAGCCCGCAGGATCGGAAAGTTCACTGCCGCCTCGTCGTCCGGATCAGCGACGACCGTCGACGGTCTTTTCGCCGACGGTTCTCGTAAGCGACTCCGAAGTCGAGATCGCCGAGCGGCATCCAGACGCCCTCGCCACGCCAGCGCACATCGATGACCTTGCTCACGAACGGCATCGCCTTCCTGAACGCCGCGCAGGTCTTAGGCGCCAGCTCCTCCTCGAAGCCAGCGTGAAAGCGAACTCGCCGGCGCGGATGATCAATTGGCTCATTTTGGCTTGCTCAGGTCAATCAATGACCTGCTATCCATTGCAGCCTGCTCCCGCGAAGGCAAGGCTCAAATCTCTCCCTGCCTCCGACAAACTCGTCCCGGGCGCGTCAAGAAAAATGACTCGCGCTTTCAGCCGGCGTACGATCCTCGGCAAAAGCAAATGCCGGGAGACAAGAGTGTCGCTGAAAAACTTCATCGGGATCGACCACGCGGTGGTCATGGTGCGTGACCTCGACAAGGCGGCCGAGAGCTGGAAGCATCTCGGCTTCACGCTGTCCCCCCGCGGCACGCACAGCGCGCATATGGGAACGGGCAACTACACCATCATGCTCGACCCTGATTACATCGAGTTGCTCGGCGTGCTCGCGCCGACCGAGCATAACGCGCCGACTCGTGCGCTCCTGGAAAAGCACGAGGGCATCGAGCGTGTCGCCTTCACCGCGGTCGATTCAGCGGCCGGCGCCGAAGAAATCCAAGGGCGCGGCTATGCCCCGATCGGGCCGACCGATTTCGAACGGCCGGTGACAATGCCGGATGGCACGCTATCGGCGGCGAAGTTCCGGACGGTTCAATGGCCGATCGCGGAAGCGCCCGCCGGGATGCGCATCTTCGCCTGCCAGCACAAGACGCGCGGGACGGTATGGATCCCGGAATTGATGAAGCATGCCAACGGCGCCCGCCGCCTGAAGCAGGTGCTGCTGGTGGTCCCGGAGCCTGCCAGGGAAGCGACGCATCTCTCCAAGATGATCGACGGCAAGACGCGGACCGAGGCGGACGGCGCGGTCGCCGTGCCGTCGGGCGGCGACCGTGCTGACTTCGTGTTCCTGACAAAAGATCAGCTGATCAAGCGCTATCCCGGCGTTTCGCTCGCTGGCCTGCCCGATCGCGCCGCCGCGGGCCTTGTGATCGCGGCCGACCTCAATGCGGCCGAGAAGGCACTTGGCGCAAGCGGCGTTCGCAGCGGCCAGGCCATCTGCGTGCCGCCCGCCGCCGCCAACGGCACGCTGCTCGCTTTCGTCAACGGCTAATCTTGTTGCGTCACAAGCGGCTCAATCCCCTCATCCTGAGGAGCTTGCATTAGCAAGCGTCTCGAAGGATGAGGCCTCCGTCGGGCTTCATGGTTCGAGACGGCGCTCACGCGCCTCCTCACCATGAGGGTTCGGCGCGCTGGGTGGCGGTGCTCATCGCCGCAGCGGCGTGACGGCGGCTTCGCCGCCGCGCTGCTCCCAGCCGTGGCGTTCCAACTCGGGATCGTCGTGCTCTTCCTCCGGCCAGCCGAGACAGAGATACGCAACGAATGTCCAGGCGTGTGGAAGCTCCAGCGTCGCGCAAGCCGCTTCGGGATCGAGAATCGAAACCCAGCCGACACCCAGTCCTTCCACGCGCGCGGCGAGCCACAGCGTCTGGATCGCGGCGACGACGGAATAGCGGATGGTTTCCGGCATGGTCTGGCGGCCGAGGCCGTGGCCCTGCCCGGTCGCCTCGTCGGCGCAGACGGCAAGATGCACCGGCGCCTGCGACAATCCCTCGAGCTTCAGCCGCGCGTAGCGCGCCTGGCGTTCGCCGGCATAGCCGTTGAGCGCGGCCTCATTGGCGCTCGCGAAATTCTCGCGGATCGCGGCGCGCCGTTCCGGCGTCTCCACCAGCACAAAGCGCCAGGGCTGGCTCAGGCCCACCGATGGCGCGAGCGAGGCCAACGCCAGCAACCGCTCGATCAGCCGCGGATCGACGCTGTCGGTGCGAAATCGCCGGACATCACGCCGCCAGCGCAACAGCTCCGCGAAGCGTTCGCGAAAGTCGGCGTCAAAACGCGGAGGTTGCTTGGTGTCGGTGCTCAAAAGGTGTCAGGCCCTGATCGCGTGCGACACGGCGTAACAAATCGGATGTGCCGCTGAAAGGGGCTAAATCGCCGGGCCGCGCGGTTGACCTGCGACGTCAGCCGGATACGCTCATTCGCATACAAATGAATAATCCGGCTTGATCCGGCCGTTGGCCCGCGCGCACAATGCGCAGGCCGAAGGCACCGAACAAAAGGACAAACCATGGCGCATGAAGCCCCCCAGGCGACCGGTTCAAGCAAGCTGGTGATTCGCAATATCGGGCTCTTGCTGTCAGGCGCGCTGGAGAAGCCGATCCTCGATGCCGACACGATCGTGGCCGAGAACGGCAAGATAACCGCCATCGGCCGCGCCAAGGACGTCGACGCGGAAGGCGCAACCACCATCGTCGATGCGCACGGAACGACGGTGGCGCCCGGCCTGATCGACAGCCACGTCCACCCCGTCGCCGGCGACTGGACGCCGCGGCAGAACCAGATCAACTGGATCGACTCCTATCTGCATGGCGGCGTCACCACCATGATCTCGGCCGGCGAGGTCCACATGCCGGGCCGGCCGCGCGACGTGGTCGGGCTGAAGGCGATGGCGGTGTTCGCGCAACGCGCGTTCTGGACGCTGCGCCCGGGCGGCGTGAAGGTGCATGCCGGCGCGCCGGTGATCGAATGCGAGATGGTCGAGGAGGATTTCAAGGAGATGGCCGCGGCCGGCGTGAAACTGCTTGGCGAAGTTGGCCTCGGCGGCGTCAAGGACGGGCCCACCGCGCGCAAGATGGTCGGCTGGGCGCGCAAATACGGCATCCAGAGCACGATCCATACCGGCGGCCCCTCGATCCCCGGTTCCGGCCTGATCGACAAGGACGTGGTGCTGGAAGCCGACACCGACGTGGTCGGCCATATCAATGGCGGCCACACCGCCCTGCCCGACGACCAGATCCGCTGCATCTGCGAGGGCTGCAAACGCGGGCTTGAGCTCGTGCACAACGGCAATGAACGCTCGGCGCTCTACACACTGCGCATGGCGCGCGAGATGGGCGATCTCTCCCGCGTCATCCTCGGCACCGATGCTCCGGCCGGCTCCGGCGTGCAGCCGCTCGGCATTCTGCGCATGGTCTCGATGCTGTCCTCGCTCGGCGATCTGCCGGCCGAGCTCGCCTTCTGCCTCGCAACCGGCAACACCGCACGCATGCGCGCGCTCGATTGCGGCCTGATCGAGATCGGCCGCGCGGCGGATTTCGTCATCATGGACAAGGCGCAGCATTCGCCGGGCAGGAACATCCTGGAGAGCGTGCAGCTCGGCGATCTCCCGGGCGTGAGCATGACCGTTATCGACGGCATCGTGCGCACCCAGCGCAGCCGCAACACACCGCCGGCGGACAAGGTGGCGGAGGTGGTGGGGCAATAGCGCCTCACAACTTCCGTCGTCATTCCGGGACATCGCGAAGCGATGGGCCCGGAATCCATAACCACAGCCGGGGATATGGATTCCGGGCTCGCGCTGGGCGCGCCCCGGAATGACGACGAAGGACCGTAGGGTAGGCAAAGCCAACGGGTCGCGCGAACGCGCGCCCGATGACAGGCTCCGCGTGCCCACCAGCTTCAAGACGAGCGAATTGAGGTGGTGGGCACGGCGCAAGAGCGCCTTTGCCCACCCTACGCATCCGTACATTCACCTCAGCTTGTTCAACAGCGCGAACAGCATCTCGCGCTCCCTCGCATCGAGCGGTGCCAGCGTCTCCTTCGAAATCGCCAGCGCGTTCGCCGCAGCCTTCTCCGCCATCTGCTGCCCGGCGCGGGTCAGGCTCACCAGCAGACGACGGCCATCCTCGGGATCTGGCGATGTCTCGGTCAGGCCGCGCGCGGTGAGGCGATCGATCACGCCCTTGATGGTCGCAACATCCATCGCGGTCAAACGTCCGAGCTGGTTTTGCGAGCACGGGCCCGTCTCGTTGAGCTTGGAGAGCGCCGCCCATTGCGGTGAGGTCAAATTGATTCCGATGTCGCGCGCAAAAATCGCGGCGTGGCGCTGCCAGACCTGGCGCAGGATGAAGCCGATCTGCTCGTCGAGGATATAGCCCGGCTTCGACGGCTTGACGCTCTTTTTCAAGGTGGCGCTCCTGCCCATCTCTCCCCTCGCCTTCTCTATAGCGACAGATGCGCGTCGCGGATGTCCGGACGCGCATCAAGCTCGGCCATCGTGCCGCCAAAGCAGATCCGGCCACGCTCGATGATATAGGCGCGGTCGGAGATCAATTTCGCGAAATGCAGATTCTGCTCGGACACGACGATGCTGACGCCTTCCCTCTTCATGGTGAGGATGGCGTCGACCATCTGCTCGACGATCTTTGGTGAAAGTCCTTCCGAGGGTTCGTCCAGCAGCACCAGCGACGGATTACCCATCAGCGTGCGCGCAATCGTCAGCATCTGCTGCTCGCCGCCGCTCATGCGCCCGCCCGGACGGTTGCGCATCTCGCCGAGATTGGGGAACAATGAAAACAGCTTTTCGCGCGTCCACTGCGGCGCATTCGGCCGCCTCGGCCGGCGGCCGACCTCGAGATTTTCCTCCACCGTCAGATCGGTGAAGATGCGCCGCTCCTCCGGCACGTAGCCGAGGCCGGAACGCACGATCTCATGCGTCGGCTCACGCGAGACGTCCCGCCCCTCGAAGACGAGGCGGCCGGAGCGCTGCGCGACCAGCCCCACGATCGAGCGAAAGGTCGTCGACTTGCCGGCGCCGTTGCGTCCCAATAGCGCCACGACCTCGCCTTCACCAACTTCGAGGGCGATATCGAACAGGATGTGCGCCGGGCCGTAATGGCTGTTGAGATTCTCGACGCTGAGCTTCATGTCGACGTGCCCTCGCGATGCCGGGCATCATAGACCAGGCCCTCGCCGAGATAGACCGCTCGCACTTGCCTGTTGCCGCGGACTTCCGCCGGCGTACCTTCGGCGATCAGCGCGCCGCGGTTGAGCACCAGGATGCGGTCGGCATGTTCGAACACCACATCCATGTCGTGTTCGGTAAAGAGCACGCCGATCGATTTCTCTCGCGCGATCCGCGCGGTGAGCCGCATCAGCTCGACGCGCTCGCGCGGCGCCATGCCCGCCGTCGGCTCGTCCATCAGGAGCAACCTTGGCTGGTTGGCGAGCGCCACCGCCAGCTCGAGCCGCTTGAGATCGCCATAAGCGAGCTCGCCGCAGGGACGATCCGCATAGCCGCTCATGCCGACCAGTTCGAGCAGGCGGCCGGCCTCGTCGCGCGCCAGTTTTGGCGTCGACGACCAGAGGTTAAAGAGTTTCCCGCGATGAGAGACCAGCGCGATCTGGACGTTCTCCCGCACGGTCATGGTCGGGAATGTCGCCGTGATCTGGAAGGTGCGCCCGACCCCGAGACGCCAGATCTCGCGCGGCGCATGGCCCGTGGTGTTCTCGCCAAGCAAGGTGATGCGGCCGCTGTCCGGAATCTTCTGGCCATTGAGCATGTCGAAGCAGGTGCTCTTGCCCGCGCCGTTGGGGCCGATCAGTGCCAGGATCTCGCCGGCATTCAGCGCGAAAGAGACGCCGCGCACCGCATGCACGCCGCCATAGGACTTGGTCAGGCCTTCGACCGACAGGAGTGTGGCTGTGGCGCTCATTCGGCCGACTCGATGCGTGAGGCGAGCACCGCCGGTT
>Ga0153954_1001069_pt1 | contig 16616 bp, 16 predicted proteins | sample TSFL038MetaG_FD_102277 | JGI IMG/M metagenome (GOLD analysis project Ga0153954, IMG submission 102277) | Attine ant fungus gardens microbial communities from Florida, USA - TSFL038 MetaG | ecosystem: Host-associated > Fungi > Mycelium > Unclassified | place: USA: Florida, Wekiwa Springs State... | reverse complement strand
GCTCCTTGACCTGCGTGGCGTACTTCCACATCTCAAGCTCGTAGACCTTGCCGGTATCGAGGAAAATGCGGGTGAGGGGTTCCAGGGCCAGCAGGCAGACGAGAGTCACGCCGATGACCAACAAAGTATTCTTCAACACGGGGGCCGCTGCTCTACTGTCGTGGTTCGTTGTTTCGTCGATATCATAATCGCGGCGTGTCTTTTACCTATCCATCGGGGCAGAATCATCCCCCCTGTAACGCCGTATTGAACCTGCAGATATCCTCAAGTCAGGGCTTTCCGGAGGCGCGCGGTGAGCAAAAAGGTCGAACCGAGTGCGGTACAAATGTCGCAGGGTAGCCCCTCGGCGGTCGACGCCTTCGTGCGCGAGGTGAGCCGGCTGCCCGCGGCCGGCACGGGCGGCCGCGGGCGGATCCTCTTTGCCATGGACGCCACGGCGAGCCGTGAGCCGACCTGGGACGCGGCTACCAGTCAGCAGGGCGAGATGTTCGTGGCGGCGAGCGAGCTTGGCGGCATTGACGTCCGGCTCGCCTTCTATCGCGGCTACGATGAATTCAAGGTGAGCCGGTGGACCTCCGACGGTCGCGAGCTCGCGCGCCTGATGGGATCGGTGCGCTGTCTTGCCGGCCGTACGCAGATCGCACGCCTGTTGCGCTACGCCGGCGAGCAGAAGCGCGAGAGCCGGCTCGATGTCGTCGTCTTCGTCGGCGATTGCTGTGAGGAGGATGTCGATGAGGTGGGGCATGTGGCGGGCGAGCTCGGTTTGCTTGGCCTGCCGGTCTTCGTCTTCCAGGAAGGCGATGATCGCACAGCGTCTCGTCTTTTTCCGCAGATCGCCAAGCTCACCCGGGGTGCCTGGTGCAAGTTCGACCGCACGAGCCCCGACCAACTCCGGCGACTGCTGGGCGCCGTCGCTGCCTACGCTGCCGGCGGCCGCGAAGCGCTGCTGAAGTACGGCAAGGACAAGGCTGGGCCGGTAGCGCTGCTGACAAGTCAGCTCAAGTGAGCCTCTGATGCAGCACTTCATGGGATAACCGCGCTTGCGCCGCGTTGTCTGCGGAGGTCACGGATACTAGAGTGCCTCGCCGCTATGCGGCCAGTGAATCGGGGCGTGGAGCGGGTCGTTTGATCGCAAGCATGACGGGATATGCGCGGGCGCAGGGGATGGACGGGCGCCGGCACTGGGTTTGGGAAGCGCGCAGCGTCAATGGACGCAATCTGGAGATCCGCTGCCGCGTGCCGGCGGGCTTCGATCGTTTGGAGAATCCGTCCCGTGGCGCCGTCGGCGCCAAGCTGAAGCGCGGCAATGTCTCGCTCACGCTCACCGTCGGCAGTGAACGACAGGCCAAGCCCCTGCGTATCAATCGCGCGCTTCTCGCCGAATTGGGTGTCCTGGTCGAGGAAGTCCGCAAGAGCACCGGGGCCGCGGCGCCGTCGGCCGACGGTCTGCTGCGCGTGCGCGGCGTGATCGAGGAAGAGGAAGGCGAGGTCGCGGAAGGTGAAGAGGCGCTGGCCGCTCTCGACAAGGGCCTGACGGCAACTCTCGACGAGGCGCTCAAGGCGTTGGTCGCCGCTCGTGCGGCCGAAGGCAAGGCGTTGGCGCGGGTGATCGAGGGCCATATTGGCGAGATCGAAGGTTTCTGCCAGCGTGCCGGCGAGCGGGCCCAGGCGCAGATCGGCGTGATCCGCAGCCGCTTCGAGACGCAACTCGGCGAACTGCTCGAACGGGCGCCGCAGCTTTCCGAGGAACGCTTCGCCCAGGAAGTCGCGTTACTGGTCGGCAAGGCCGATGTGCGCGAGGAACTCGACCGGCTCGCCGCCCACATCGCCCAGGCGCGTACGCTGCTCGCCGAGGCGCGGCCGGACAATCCGGTCGGTCGCAAGTTCGACTTCCTGTGCCAGGAATTCAATCGTGAGGCCAATACGCTATGCTCGAAGTCGGCCGATATCGAGCTGACGCGCATCGGCATCGACCTGAAGGGCGCCATCGAGCGCATGCGGGAGCAGGTGCAGAATGTCGAATGACCCGGCGCCGGAGATCCAGCGGCGCGGCCTGATGCTGGTGCTGTCATCGCCGTCGGGGGCGGGCAAGACGACGCTGTCGCGGCAGCTGCTGGACAACGACAAGCAGATCCAGCTCAGCGTCTCGGCCACGACGCGCGCCCGCCGGCCGAGCGAGAAGGACGGCGTCGACTATCGTTTCGTCGATACCGCGACGTTCAGCGGCATGATCGAGCGGGGAGAATTCCTCGAGCATGCCCGGGTGTTCGACCACTACTACGGCACGCCGCGCGCGCCCGTCGAGGCAGCGCTCAAGGGCGGCCGCGACGTGCTGTTCGACATCGATTGGCAGGGCACGCAGCAGCTTCAGGAAAAGGGGCGCGACGACCTGGTGACGGTATTCATCCTGCCGCCATCGACACGCGACCTCGAGAAGCGTCTGCGGACACGTGCCCAGGATTCGCCCGACGTCGTCGCCAAGCGCATGGACAAGGCGTCCGACGAGATGAGCCACTACGCCGAATACGACTACACGATCATCAATCGCGACATCGCGACCAGCTTGATGGAGCTGAAGTCGATCCTGACCGCCGAGCGCCTGAAGCGCGAGCGGCAGATCGGCCTGTCGAACTTCGTGAAGGCGCTACGCGAGGGACGTTGAGATCGGCCGGCCGATGCCGGTCTGACCCTGCGAGCGCAGGACAAGCTGCGAGGGCGTGTAGGGGCGGCCGGAGAATTCGGCGATCATCCGGTCGCTCGCCGCTTCGATCGTCTCTTCGAGCTGGAGCATGAAAGCCTGCTTGTCGTGGGCGACCGGGATCGGCGGCAGGAATTCGATCGCGGCGCGGCCAGGCACCTTGCGCCAGTCGCGGCGGTTCCAGCGCAGGCCGACGCAGGTGGCGACCGGCGTCACCGGCAGATCGAGGTCGCGCGAGAGGTAGAAGATGCCGGAGCGATAGCGTTCGCGCTCGCCCGGCGCCATGAGATGGCCCTCAGGATAGATCGAGATGTAGCGGCCCCTGTCGTAGGCGCGGCGGGCGAAGCGGGCGAGATGCTCGCGCTCCTTGCCGCCGCCGCAGGAATCGACGCGGATCATCTGCAGGCGATAGAGGATCGCGCCGATCACCGGCAACCGGAACAACTCCTGCATCGCCACGAAGGCGATGTCCGGGATTTCTGCCGCGAGCAGGATGCCGTCACATTCGCTGTGGTGCTTGCTGGCGAGCAGGACGGGGCCGGTCTTCGGCAGATGCTCGCGGCCGCGCACCTCGATCTTCATGCCGCCGATCCAGCGCATGCCCCAGACGACGGTGCGAGCCCAACGATGCAACAAGCCGCGCAGCAGCCTCGGCGTCGGGATCGGCACCAGCAGGATGCCGAGCAGCGCCGCCAGCAGGGTCAGGCCGTAGAAATAGATGTTGAAGGTCCAGGATCTGATCATGGAAAGAGTATAGTGAGTATTCACTCACTTTTCAAGAGGCTAGCCAGCCGGACGAAATCGCCGATCGCGAGTTCCTCGGCCCGGGCGGTCGGAGAAAGGCCCAGGCCTGTCAGCGCGCCAGCGGGATCGGGCAGCACGCCCGCCAAAGAGCCGCGCAGCATCTTGCGGCGCTGGCCGAAAGCGGCGGCGGTCGCCCGTTCGAGCGGCACAAGATCGGTCAGACGCTCGGCATTCAGGCGCGGCGTAAGGCGCGCGACGGAGGAGGTCACTTTGGGTGGCGGAACGAAGGCCGAGGGCGCGATGTCGAACAGGCGGCGCACCTCGCAGACATGTTGGGCCAGCACGGACAGGCGGCCGTAGTCCTTGGTGCACGGTGAGGCGGCCAGGCGATCGACGACCTCCTTCTGGAACATCAGCACCATGTCGGCGATTTCGTCGGCAGCGTGGAGCCAGCGGATCAGCAGCGTCGTGGACACGTTGTAGGGCAGGTTGGCGACGATACGGCGCGGCGCCGGTCCCAGGCTGCGCACGTCGATCTCGAGAGCGTCCCCCTCGATGACTTCCAGCCGACCGTCCGAGACCGCCTGCAGCTCCTGCAGGGCCGCAATGGCGCGGGGATCGACCTCGATCGCCACGACATGGCCGGCTCCTTCGAGCAACAGCGCGCGCGTGAGGCCGCCGGGGCCGGGGCCGACTTCGATCACCGTGCCGGTGTCAAGCGGAGCGGCCGCGCGCGCGATCCGGCGCGTGAGGTTGAGGTCGAGAAGGAAATGCTGGCCCAGCCGCTTGCGGGCGTCGAGCCCATGACGGGCGATCGTCTCGCGCAGCGGCGGCAGGTCCGCGACGGTCGCTGCCGTCATCCGTCAGCTACCGCGCCGGCGCGCCATGTCGTCGGCCATGGCCAGCGCGGCGATCAGGCTCGCCGGATCGGCGCGCCCGGTGCCGGCAATGTCCAACGCCGTGCCGTGATCGGGCGAGGTGCGCACGAAGGGCAGGCCGAGCGTGACATTGACGCCGCCCGAGAAGTCGATGGTCTTGATCGGGATCAGCGCCTGGTCGTGATACATGCAGAGCGCGGCATCGTAGGTCGACCGCGCCGCCGCATGGAACAGCGTGTCGGCGGGGGCTGGGCCGCGCACATGGATGCCTTCGCGCCGTAGGATCTCGATCGCCGGCGCAATCGTTCGGGCCTCATCATTACCCATCGTGCCCTGCTCGCCGGCATGCGGATTGAGGGCGGCGACGGCAAGGCGCGGCTCGGCGATACCGAACAACATGCGTAGGCCTTCGGCGGTGATGCGTCCGGCACGCACGATGGCGTCCGGGTCCAGTGTCCGTACGGCGTCGGCCAGCGACAGATGGATCGTTACCGGCACGACGCGCAGCTCGCGACAGGCCAGCATCATGGCGACGTCGGTACCGCCGGCCAGCTCGGCCAGGAACTCGGTGTGGCCGGGATGGCGGAAGCCGGCATCCTGCAGCGTCTTCTTCTGGATGGGGTTGGTCGCGAAGCCCGCGATCTCACCGGCCTTGGCGAGCGTCACCGCGCGCTCGATGGCCTCGATCGTCGCCGGCGCGTTGGCCGGATCGGGATGCCCGGCCCGGCCCGGCGCGCGCAGGCGGACCGGCAGCACGGGCAGCGCCGAGGCGAAGGCCCCTGCTGCTTCGCCTGAATGGGCGATTTCCCTGATCGGCACGTCGAGATGAAGCTCGCGGGCCAGGGTGTCGAGCCGTGCCGGATCATCAAGAACGAAGAATGGACGCGCGGCAGGTTGCCGGGCCTGCCAGGCTTTGAGGCTGAGCTCGCCGCCGACACCGGCCGGCTCGCCCATGGTCACGGCGAGCGGCCGGGGCGTGGTCATGGCTGCTTGATCATATCTATGGTCGCAGCACGACGCAGATCTCGCATATACCGGCGGGCCGCTGCCTCGAGCTTCTGAAGCAGGATCTGCTGCGAGACGATCTCGCGTGACGGCAGGCCGCTCGCACCTTCCTTGCTGCAGAGCGAGACCACCTGCAATCCTTCGGCGACGCGGAACGGCCCTGCGGTACCGCCAACCTGGAGCTTGGGAATCTCTGTGAACATCTGCTGGTTGGCGGCAAGGTCGCCGACACGAATGCCCTGCAGATCGCCCGACGTTGCGCCCTTCATCTGGCGCGCCTGGACGTGCAGGTCAGTGCATTGACGCACGGCGGCCATCGCTTTCTGGGCCTCGGCTGTCGCGCGGCTCGTCTCCTCGGGCGAGGCGTTCACCGGCAACGCCAGGGTGAGCTGCACGAGATTCAGGCGAACATCGTCCGGTTTCGCCGAAGCGAAAGGCCTGCGGTCGACCACGTAGATGATGTGCCAGCCGGCTGGCGTGCGGATGAGGTCCGACGGCTGGCGCAGCGGCAACTTCTCGATGGCGGCGTCGAGCGTGGGGTCAAGCGATCCGGGCAGGACCCAGCCGAGATCGCCACCGTTCGCTGCCGATGCCCCTTGAGAGAATTGCTGGGCAAGGCCGGCGAAGGGGGCGCCGCGCTTCAGCTGATCAAGCACGCGTTCGGCGGCTTTGCGTGCGTCCTCGGCCTGCTCCGGCCGGTCGATGGGGACGAAAATCTCGGCGACGCGCGATTCGGTCTTGCCGACATTGGACCGCATGCGGGCGAGAGCGTCGTCGATCTCGGCGTCGGAGACGTCGACCTTCGGGCGGACACGGCGGCGGACGATCTTGGCCCAGGCCAGCGAAGCCTCGATCTGCTGCGAGGCGATCTCGAACGGCACGCCGATGCTCTTGATGTAGGCCCGGAACGTTCCCGGCGCCATGCCGCCGGCGCGCTCGATCTCGCCGATGCGGCCGTTGATCTCGGCCTCCGATGTCCGCAGGCCTATGCCGTCGGCATGCTGGATCTGCAGCTTTTCGTCGATCATCTGGCGGAGGATTTGCGGCGCGAGCCGCTGGTGCATCTCCGGCGTGTCCTGCAGTCCCGTGCTTTTGACCGCGAAGACGATGCGCTCGTTGAGATCGAAATCCGTGATCGAACCGTCATTTACACGCGCAATGACACGCACGGCCTGGGCCGAGGCGAGAGTGGGACAGAGGATGAGGAGGAACGCTGCGAAAGCGCGGATGAGCGGCGCGGTCATTGAGCCGTCGTTTGTGAAGAGAGGGGAAAACATTATAGGTGGCAGTATTCGTCGTGCAAACGGACCAGCGGCCAATTGGCCGTTCCAGCGCCGCCGCTTGACGCTCCTAGGTGAGTGGTTTAGCCCGAAGGGGCGCATGATCGCAAACGAAGCGCCAATGATTGCAACGACCTCGCCGAGTAGAAGGCAGGGACCATGGAACCCAGTTATGTCCGGACTGGGGTACCATTTGGACAATTTGGCGCGCTGGCTTGTCGCTGGCGCCCCAAAGCTTGTGACATTTTATGCTGCCCTGATCGCGCCAGGTATGCCGAAACTGGGCACCCATCCCGGTTGGCGCTTTGCCGGCGAATACTACGATCAACGGCTTTGGTTTGCATGCCGTCGCGGGGCGATCTGGGAGGCGGCCAAGAAGCGCGATCCGGCCATGCCGCTGGTACTGTCGTGGTATGACGGCCTTGTCGTCGAGGTCACCCTCGGCAACGACAATAGTCTTTGCCTGTATGTTTGCGGCTCTTTTGAGCCCAACGAATTCACCTTTCTCTACAGTTTCCTGAAGGCCGGCATGGTCTTCATCGATGTCGGCGCCAACGACGGCTACTACTCGCTGTTTGCCGCGCGGCGGGTTGGCCCGACAGGGAAGGTCGTGGCCGTCGAACCGAGCACGCGCGAACGGGTCAACCTGCGGCGCAATCTCATGCGGAACAATCTGTCGAATGTCGAGGTGGTCGCGGCGGCATTGGGCGCTGTGTCCGGAGAGGCCGATCTCCGGTTGGCGCAGGGCGCGCATTCGGGACACAACACGCTTGGTCAGTTCGCCCATGATGATGTCATGGCGGCAAACCTCGAAAGGGTGACGGTGAAAACCCTCGACAGTGTCGTCCACGAGCTCGGCCTGGAGCGGGTCGATTTCATCAAGATCGACGTCGAGGGGGCTGAAGCGAACGTTGTCACCGGCAGCCGCCGCGTGCTCAGGGAAATGAAGCCCGTCATGCTGCTGGAGATCAACGAGAATGCCCTGAAAGCCCAGGGCGGCAGTGCCGAGGCCTTCCTGAACACGCTGAGATCCGATTTTGGCTACGAGGTTCTGGTCTTCTCTCCGTCGACTGGCCGGCCGGAGCTGGCGCCGGCGGACGGGAGCCTTTCGTCCAACGTCATTGCCGCGCCGCGCGACCGCGTGGTTGAATTGCTGGCGGGAGATGGGGCTCTTCGCACAACGTGACGTCCTCCCTCTATCCGGCTGCCAAACGTCTGCGGGATTGGGCGGTCCGGCAATCGCTTCCTCTTTGGGCTGAAGCCGGTTTCGACCGCGGGCACGATCGATTTGAGGAGCGGCTCACGCTGCAAGGACGGCCAGTGACCGACGCCCCGCAGCGGCTGATGGTTCAGGCTCGACAGATCTATTCCTTCAGCTTGGCGGCGCGACGTGGCTGGTATCCGGATGATCGTTCGCTGGTCGAACTGGCATATCGTTCGATGGTGCACGACTTCTTCCGTCGCGATGATCGCGACGGCTGGATCTTCTCGGTCCGGCGCGACGGTACGATCCATGATGCCACCCGCGATCTCTATGCACATGCATTCGTGCTTCTCGGCACGGCATCCTATGTCGGGGCGGGGGGCTCTCACGCGGCCCTCGGTGTTGCCGACGAGACGTTGGAATTCGTCGATGCCCACCTCGCGGCTCCCGAAGGCGGTTATGTCGACGCTTTGCCGCGGCCGGATGGCCTGCGGCGCCAGAACCCGCATATGCACTTGCTCGAGGGATTGCTCGCACTCTGGTCGGTTTCGCGGGAGAGGAAATACCTGACGCGCGCCGAAGGAATTTTCGAGCTGTTCGCGTCCCGATTCTTCGGGCCGCCCGGCGTCCTGGGGGAGTATTTCGACGACAGGCTCGCGCCCGCCCCGGGGATCGACGGTGAACTCGTGGAGCCGGGTCACCACTACGAATGGATATGGCTTCTACACTGGCTGTCGCGCGAAAGCGGGCGGAATGTCCAGACCTACACCGATGCGCTCTACCAGCATGCGGATCGGTACGGCTACGACGGAGATAGCTTGGTCATGGACGAGGTGAGGCGAGACGGACAGGCCTACAAACGCTCCCGGCGAATCTGGCCGATGACCGAGGCGATCAAGGCAAATCTGGCCGAGGCCAAGGCAGGGCGCGACGGAGCGGCGGCAAAGGCCGCGGGACTGACCCACCGGCTTTGCGATCGATTTCTGAATGGCGTCGCACCAGGCGGATGGATGGATCGCCTCGATGAGCAGGGACGTCCCGCGACCGACGTCATGCCGGCCAGCACGCTCTATCACATCCTTTGTGCCTTGAACGAACTGGACCGGTTCGCGTCGAGCTGAGGACGTTCACCGCGTCAGGAAACGATCGCCTTCCGTCGCGATTCGGTGGCGCCAGTAGTCGAGCAGGTCGCGTATCGTCTGCTGGTAGGGGATTTCCGGCTTCCAGCCCGTATGGGCGTGAAACTTGGCGGTGTTGGGGACCTGGAGATCGGCATCGATGGGGCGAAGGCGATCCGGGTCGATTTCGACCCTGATGCTGGCCTTCAGCGGCGAAAACGAGATCAGCGTGTCGAGGATCTCCTTGACCGTGCATGAGTGCGTGCCGCCGATATTGTAGTAGGCGCCGGAAACAGGATTGACGGTCACCAGCATATAGTAGGCGCGAACTGCATCGCGCACATCCGCCACCGTCCGCAACGATTGCAGGTTTCCGACTTTGACCACCGGCGGAATCAGATTGTGCTCGATCATCGCGATCTGCTTGGCGAAGGTCGATTCGGCGAAGACGTCGCCGCGGCGCGGGCCGGTATGGGTGAACATGCGCGTGGTCATGATCGTCATCCCATAGGCTTCCGCGTAAAAGCGGCCCACGAGATCCGTTCCCACCTTCGAGATCGCGTAAGGAGAGGCGGGATGGAAGGAGCATTCCTCGTCGATCGGCAACTTCTCCTTCGGCACTCGTCCGAACACCTCGGAGGACGCGCAGACATGGATCACCGCTTTGGGGGCATGTTCGCGCAGCGCATCCAGTACGCGAACGGTGCCCTGGATATTGGTGTCCATGGTGTCGAGCGGCGCGTCGAAGCTGGTGCGCGGAAAGCTCTGGGCGGCGAGGTGAAAGACGTAGTCCGGCTTGGACACCTTCGCTACATCGCGGATCGACATGGTGTCGCGCAGGTCGCCATACAGCAGCTGGACGCGGTCCTTGCTGTTGATCCGGTGGACAATATGGCCAAGGTTGTCCATCGGGCTGCGCCAGCGGCACATCCCGTAGATATCCCAGTCGGTATTGGCGAGCAGATAGTCGGTGAGGTGCGAGCCCACCATGCCGGTGATGCCGGTGATCAATGCGCGAGGGCGTGCCATGTGCGTTCTTGCTGCCGATCCTATTGTCGCAAACGGCCGGCAAACTAGTGCAGGGAGGGGCCCTCCGCTACCCTTCCATAGCGTCCCGGGAGGTGGTTTTAGGTGGATTTTCAGCTGCTTGACCGGCCGATTCCGACCCGTCACATTCCGCCCGCTTCAATCGGGGACTACGTGGACAGCAGGATTTTCGACATTTCGGGGAAGCGTATCTGGGTGGCCGGCCATCGTGGCATGGTCGGCGGTGCTGTCATGCGCCGGCTTGCTCGTGAAAACTGCGAACTGCTGACGGCGAGCCATGGCGATCTCGATCTGACCCGCCAGTCCGATGTCGAGCGCTGGATCGAGCGTCATCGCCCGGATGCCGTGATCATGGCCGCGGCGCGGGTCGGCGGCATTCACGCCAACTCGACGCTTCCCGCGGAATTCCTGTCGATCAACCTGATGATCGGCGCCAACGTCGTGAGCGCGGCCCATAAGGTCGGCGTGAAACGGCTGGTCAATCTCGGCAGCAGCTGCATGTATCCGGTGGGCGCACCGCAACCGATCGCGGAAGCGAGTCTTGGCGCCGGGCCGCCGGAGCCCACCAACGCCGCCTATGCCATGGCCAAGCTCGCGACGGCGGGGATGGCCTCGACCTATCGGTCCCAATATGGCGTCGACTACATCACCGTCATTCCGACGAACCTCTACGGTCCGGGTGACAATTTCGATCCGCTGATGAGCCATGTCGCGCCCGCCTTGATGCGGCGCATGATCGAGGCCCGCGACAAAGGCGTGGCCGAGGTCGCGATCTGGGGATCTGGCAAGCCCCGCCGCGAGCTGATGTTCGTCGATGATGCGGCGGATGCAATCGTCTTCCTGCTCGAGCGCTATTCGGCGGCGGAGCCGATCAATATCGGCATCGGTGTCGACGTCTCCATCCGCGAGCTTGCGAAGCTTACGGCGAAGGTCGTGGGCTATCGGGGCACGCTGACGTTCGACGCGAGCAAGCCCGACGGCGCGCCGCGTCGGCTGCTCGACAATACCCGGCTCGCGGCGCTCGGCTGGCGCGCCTCCACCGATCTCGCGGATGGCCTGGCCGAAATGTATCGCTGGTACAGCAACCAAAAGGTAAGTGCGGCGGCGTGATGCAAGAGCGTGTGAACAATCCGGCGGCCCGGCTCTACCGGTCGATGTATCTCATCCGGCGCGTGGAAGAGGAGATCATCCGCCTCTACCCGACGGACAAGATCAAGAGCCCCGTCCATCTCAGCATCGGCCAGGAAGCGGTGTCCGCCGCCGTCTGCGACCATCTGGAAAAGACGGACGTGCTGTTCGGCACCTATCGCGGCCACGCACTCTACCTTGCGAAGGGCGGCGACGTGCCGCGCATGATGGCCGAGCTCTACGGCAAGGTGGATGGTTGCGCGCGGGGCAAGGCGGGCTCCATGCATCTCGTCGATCCGAGCGTCGGTATGATGGGCACGTCGGCGGTCGTGGCCACCGGCATCTCCAACGCCGTCGGCGCCGCGCTCGCGCTCAAGATGCAGAAGTCGAAGGCGATCGTGGTTTGCTTCTTCGGCGAAGGCTCGACCGACGAGGGCGCCTGGCACGAAAGCATGAACTTCGCGTCGCTCAAGAGGCTGCCGATCCTGTTTGTCTGCGAGAACAATTTTTTCGCCATCTACAGCCACGTGAAGGACCGGCTCGCTGGTCCCGGCCTGCTGGCGCGCAGCGAGGCTTACGGCATTCCGGCCGAGCGCATCGAGGACCATGAGCCGATGAAACTGCATGAGCGCGCCGGTGCGGCGATCGCCGCCGTGCGCCGTGGCGAGGGCCCGCGCTTCCTCGAATGCATGACCTACCGCTGGCGCGATCACGTCGGCCCGACCGAGGATCGCATCCACAAGTACCGGCCCGACGCCGAGCTCGACGCCAAGATCGATGGCGACAACCTCAAGATCGTCGGCGAGCTTCTGCCAGCCGAACTGAAGAAATCCATCGAGGACGCCGAGGAAAGGCGTATCGCCGAGGCGATCGCCTTTGCCGAAGCCAGCACCTTCCCCGAAGACCAGGAGATCTACGATCATGTCTTCGCCCGCTGAAGGCCGTACGCTGACCTACGGCGAGGCCGTCTTCGAGGCGACCCGCTCCGAGATGGCGCGCGACCCCAAGGTCTTCGTCATGGGCCAGGGCGTCGACGATGCGCGCGGCATGTTCGGTACGACACTGGGGCTGCACAAGGAATTTGGCGCGGAGCGCAATTTCGACGTGCCGCTCGCCGAGGATGCCATGACAGGCGTCGGTATCGGCGCAGCACTGATGGGCATGCGCCCCATCCAGGTGCATCAGCGCATGGACTTCGTGCTCTTGTGCATGAACCAGATCGTGAACATGGCGGCCAAGATGAGCTACATGTTCTCCGGCGCCCATCATGTCCCGATGGTGATCCGCGCGATCATCGGCCGAAGCTGGGGGCAGGGCGCGCAGCACAGCCAGGCCTTCCACTCCTACTTCATGCACATTCCCGGTCTGAGGGTCGTGGCGCCGACCACGCCGCATGACGCCAAGGGCTGCCTGATCACGGCCATCCGCGACAACAATCCGGTGGTCATGATCGAGCATCGCATGCTCCACAATGTGAAGGGCCTGGTACCGGCGGAGAGCTACGAAATTCCGTACGGCAAGGCGCGTGTGCTGAGCCCGGGCAAGGACGTCACTATCGTCGGCATCAGCCACATGGCGCTGGAATGTGTGCGGGCAAAGCACCTGCTCGAGGCCGCGAACATAGACGCCGAAGTGATCGATCCGGTGTCGCTGTCGCCCCTCGACACCGAGACCATCGCGAAGTCCGTCGAGCGCACCGGCCGCCTGCTGGTGGTCGATACGGGCTGGCTGAGCTGCGGGGCGTCGTCGGAGATCCTGTCCGAGGTGTTCGAGCGCATCGGCCAACGCCGGCCGTTCGTGGCCAAGCGGCTGGGCTATCTGCCGACGCCGTGCCCGACGACGAAGATCCTGGAAAACCTCTACTATCCGTCGCCGCAGTCGATCGCGGAGGCGGCCTATCTGCTGACGCGTGGTGCCGACGCGCTCGTCTGGAAGGCGGGCAAGGTCGACAGCAACGAAGTCGCAGAGTTCCGCGGCCCGTTCTAAGTTCATTCAAACATCTGAGGGGTTGATGGCCAACGCCAACAAAGACGCGCTTCGTGCCGCCGTGTTCAAGGCAGTCGAGAACTACTGCGCCGCCGATTTCGGATATGCGTTCGATCCCAAGAATCCAATCGTGCGCCTGCATGAGCCCACCTTTCAGGCTGACGAGATCAACGCTGCGCTCGAGTGCCTTCTGTCGACCTACGTCACGATGGGTCCGAAGGTGAAGAAGTTCGAGGAGACCTTCGTCAAGGAATTCGGCTGGACCGACGGCGTGATGAACAATTCAGGCTCGTCAGCCAACCTGCTGGCGGTGGCGGCGCTGGCCAACCCTGCCACCGAGGACGGCCTGAAGCCCGGAGACGAAGTGATCGTGCCCGCGCTTTCCTGGTCGACCACGGTGTGGCCGGTGATCCAGTGCGGGTTGAAGCCCGTGATCGTCGACATCGATCCGGCGAGCTTCAACATCGACCCGAACGAGATCGAGAAGGCGATCGGTCCCAAGACGCGCGCCGTCATGATCGTGCCGGTCTACGGCAACCCCTGTGCGATGGACGCCATCGTCGACATCTGCAAGCGCAAGAACCTCATCCTGATCGAGGATTGCTGCGAAGCGCTCGGCGCTTATTACGACGGCAAGGCGGTCGGCAAGTTCGGTCGCGTCGGCACCTTCAGCTTCTACTTTTCGCACCACATGACCACGCTTGAGGGCGGCATCACCGTCACCGACGATTTCGAGCTAGCCGAGCTGATGCGCATCCTGCGCGCCCACGGCTGGGTACGCGAGGTCAAGGACCGCGAGAGCTGGCTGAAGAAGTATCCCGAGTTCGATCCGCGCTTCCTGTTCGTGAACGTGGGCTACAACCTTCGCCCGATGGAGCTGTCGGGCGCGATGGGCCTGGTGCAGCTGCCGCGTCTCGCCAAGTTCGTTGACACGCGCCGCGAGAACTCGGCCTGGTTCCGCCGCGAGTTCGCCCAGTACGGCGATTTCTTCGACTTCCAGGAGGAGACGCCCAAGGGCCGCCACTCCTGGTTCGGCTTCCCGATGCGCGTGAAGGAAAAGGCCGGCTTCAAAGTGACCGAACTCACCAAGGCGCTGAACGCGGTGAACGTCGAGACCCGGCCGATCATCGCGGGCAACATCGCCCGCCAGCCGGCGCTCAAGCTTTACGACCATCGCGTAGTCGGCGACATGAAGCACTCCAACGCCGTGATGGACGGCGCCTTCTCCTTCGGCAACCACCAGGATGTCGATTCGGGCGCGCGCTCCTACGTGGCGGAGCAGGTCAAGGCGTTCATGCGCGCGCGGTCGCTGATCTAGGCCATGATCATCACGCGCACGCCGCTGCGCGTCTCCTTCTTCGGGGGCGGCACGGACTATCCGACCTGGTTCCGCGAGCATGGCGGGGCGGTGCTGTCGACGACGATCGACAAGTACCTCTACCTGCATGTGCGCTACCTGCCGCCGTTCTTCGACTTCAAGAGCCGCATCGTCTGGTCGCAGATCGAGCAGGTGCAGGGCACGGGCGAGATCAAGCATCCGGCAATCCGTGGCGTGCTGGAATGGATGAAGATCGGCGACGGCGTCGAGATCCACCATCATGGCGACTTGCCGGCGCGCACCGGCCTCGGTTCGAGCTCATCCTTCACTGTCGGCCTGCTGCACGGTCTGCACGCGTTGCGGGGCGAGCTGGTCTCCAAGCGCGCGCTGGCCGAAGAGGCGATCTATGTCGAGCAGACGGTGCTGCGCGAGAATGTCGGCGTGCAGGATCAGATCGCCTCGGCCTTTGGCGGTCTGAATCGGGTCGACATACGGCCGGACGCCTCGTTCGAGGTCGTGCCGCTGGTCGTACAGGCAGAAAGACTGGCGAGCCTGCAGGACCATCTGTTGATGATCTATACCGGCCTGTCGCGCCATGCTTCCGAGATCGCGGCCGAGCAGGTTTCGACCATGGGCGACAAGACCGTCGAGATGAAGGCGATGCGCGCCATGGTCGACGAGGGCGAGAAGATCCTGGCTGGCACGGGCTCGCTGCGTGACTTCGGCCGCCTGCTGGACGAGGCCTGGCAGCGCAAGCGCTCGCTCTCCAGCAAGATCGCGCCGACCATGGTCAACGAGATGTACGACGCCGCGCTCAAGGCCGGAGCCGACGGCGGCAAGCTCCTGGGCGCGGGTGGCGGTGGCTTCATGCTGATCTTCGTCGAGCCGGAGAAGCGCGCCGCGGTGCTGCGCTCGCTCGACAAGCTTCTGCCGGTGCCGTTCAAGTTCGAGCGCGGCGGCACCCAGATCGTGCTCTACGAAGCCCAGCAGCGATTGGGTAACTGACATGGCCAGGCGGCGCGTTCTCATCTGCGGCGCGACCGGCTTCATCGGCCGTAATCTGACCGAGACACTGGCCAGGCGCGCCGATCTCGAGATCCACGCGCTCGGCTTCACGCGGCCAGCCTATCCGTCGACCGGCGTCACCTGGCATCAGGGCGACCTGCGCGACCCGGCCGTCGTGAACCGGATCGTGCAGGGCATGGATGTCGTCATCCAGGCCGCAGCCACGACCTCCGGTTCGCGCGATATCGTCAAGACGCCGTACATCCACGTGACGGACAATGCCGTCATGAACTCGCTGCTGTTGCGCGCCTGCTACGACCACAAGGTCGGCCAGTTCGTGTTCTTCAGCTGCTCGGTGATGTACCAGCCGCGCGAGACGCCGTGGCGCGAGGAGGAGTGGGACGCGAGCCAGGAGCTGCACGTCAATTACTTCGGCGCCGGCTGGACCAAGATCTATATCGAGAAGATGTGCGAGTTCTTCAGCCGCCTCGGCGTAACGAAGCACACAGTGATCCGCCACACCAACGTGTTCGGGCCGCACGACAAGTTCGATCTCGAACGCAGCCACGTCTTCGGCGCCACCGTGACCAAGACGATGACCAGCACGACCGGCGCCATCACCGTCTGGGGCACGGGCGAGGAGGCGCGCGACCTGATCTATGTCGACGACCTGGTCCGCTTCGTCGAATTGTCGATCGACAAGCAGACCAAGCCCTACGAGATGCTGCACGCGAGCGCGGGCCACGCCATCCAGATCAAGGACCTGGTGGCCCGCATCGTCGCCGCCTCGGGCCGGGCGTTGCGCATCGAGCACGATCTCGCCGGGCCGACGATCAAGACGTCGTTCGCGCTCGACAATCGCCGCGCCCTGGAGGTGCTGGGCTGGAGGCCGGAAATCTCGTTCAACGAGGGCGTCCGCCGCACCGTGCAGTGGTGGACGCAGGCGTTCGGCAAATGAGGTACCGCGCACTCGGTCGGACGGGGCTGCAGGTCTCGGAGATCGGTTTCGGCGCCTGGGGTATCGGCGGTCGCACCGTCGGCACGACCTCCTATGGCGACACCGATGACCGCACCTCACTCGCTGCACTCGATCGCGCGCTGGATTGCGGCATCACCTTCTTCGACACGTCGAGTGCCTACGGCAACGGCCACAGCGAAGCGTTGATCGGTCAGGCTTTCGAGAAAAAGCGCGATCGCGTGGTGAT
>Ga0153954_1001068_pt1 | contig 16636 bp, 15 predicted proteins | sample TSFL038MetaG_FD_102277 | JGI IMG/M metagenome (GOLD analysis project Ga0153954, IMG submission 102277) | Attine ant fungus gardens microbial communities from Florida, USA - TSFL038 MetaG | ecosystem: Host-associated > Fungi > Mycelium > Unclassified | place: USA: Florida, Wekiwa Springs State... | reverse complement strand
TCAACACCCTCGTTTCCGGCGGCACCGGCTCCGGCAAGACCACGCTGCTCAATTGTCTGACGCGCTACATCGACCACGACGAGCGCATCATCACCTGCGAAGACGCAGCCGAGCTGCAACTGCAGCAGCCGCACACCGTCCGCCTCGAGACCCGCCCGCCCAACCTCGAAGGCGAAGGCCAGGTCACCATGCGCGACCTGGTCAAGAACTGCCTGCGCATGCGGCCGGAGCGCATCATCGTCGGCGAGGTGCGCGGCCCCGAGGCATTCGACCTGCTGCAGGCGATGAACACCGGCCACGACGGCTCGATGGGCACGTTGCACGCGAACAGCCCGCGCGAGGCGCTCTCGCGCATCGAGTCCATGATCACCATGGGCGGCTACACGCTGCCCTCACGCACCATCCGTGAGATGCTGTGCGGCTCGATCGACGTGATCGTGCAGGCGGCACGCCTGCGCGACGGGTCCCGACGCATCACCCACATCACCGAGGTGGTCGGGATGGAGGGCGACGTGATCATCACCCAGGACATCTTCGTCTACGACATCACCGGGGAGGACGCGCAAGGCAACCTCATCGGCCGCCACCGCTCGACCGGCATCGGACGCCCGCGCTTCTGGGAGCGGGCGCGCTACTACGGCGAGGAGCAGCGCCTCGCCGCCGCGCTCGACGCCGCCGAAGGCTTGAGCCAGGGAACCTGAGGCATGCCGAACATCGCGCTTTTCTTCCTTGTGGCGGTCGCGATCGGCGGCGTCGCCTGGGTGTTCCTTTATCCGCTCCTTTCGGGCGAGCGGAAGGCCGAGCGGCGCAAGGACACCGTGGTGCGGACCGCGGCGTCCGCGCCCGCGCGCACGGCACGCAACGCTGCGAAGTCGCGCCGGGAGCAGGTCGAGGGCACGCTACGGGAGCTGGAAGAGCGCCGCGCCAAGTCGGTGCCGCTGAACGTCAAGATCGAGCAGGCCGGCCTCAATTGGTCGAAGCAGCGCTTCATGATCATCAGCGGCATTCTCGGCATCGTCGCGTTCCTGTTCGTCCTGATGATGAACGGCGGAGCCATTGCCGCCCTCACCATGGCGTTCGCGGCCGCCTTCGGCGTGCCGCTGTGGCTTCTCAAGTATCTCAAGAAGCGGCGCGAGGCGAAGTTCCTGATGGCGTTTCCCGACGCGGTCGACGTCATCGTGCGCGGCATCAAGGCCGGCCTGCCGCTGATCGACAGCATGCGCGTCATCACCGCCGACGCGCCTGAGCCCCTGAAAGGCGAGTTCCGCTCCATTCTCGAGACGCAGACCTTCGGCATCCCGATCGGAGAGGCCTGCGGCAAGCTCTACGAGCGCGTTCCGGTCCCAGAGGCGAACTTCTTCGGCATCGTCGTCGGCATCCAGCAGAAGGCCGGCGGCAATCTCTCGGAGGCTTTGGGAAACCTGTCCCGCGTCCTGCGCGACCGCAAGAAGATGAAAGCGAAGATCCAGGCGATGTCGATGGAGGCGAAGGCATCCGCGACCATCATCGGCGTGCTGCCGCTGGCGGTGATGGGACTCGTCTACATCACCAGCCCGCGATACATCGAGCTCCTCTGGGTGCATCCCATGGGGCGCGTGATGCTTGCATGCTCCGCGCTCTGGATGTTCGTCGGCATCATGGTGATGCGCAAGATGATCAACTTCGATTTCTGACGCATGCGGGGGTGACACCCACCTCCCGCTGTCATCGGGCAAAAGCAGATGGTTGATTTCCTGATCGAGAGGCTCAGCGATACGCGCTTCGTGGCCATGCTGTCGGCGGCGATCGCCGCGATCGCGACCGTCGTCACGCTCGCCATGCCGCTGATCGCAACCGACACGCTCGGCAAGCGCATGAAGTCGGTGGCGCTCGAGCGCGAAAGAATCCGCCAACGCGAACGCGAGCGACTGTCGCGCGGCGACAAGGTCTCGTTGCGACGCTCGCCGAAGGCGTACATGCAGCGGATCGTGGACCAGTTCAACCTCGGCAAGTGGGTGGGCCAGGAGGAGGCGCGCGCGCTGCTGATCCAGGCCGGCTACCGCGGACACGCGCCCTACATCACCTTTCTGTTCTTTCGTCTCCTGATGCCCATCGTCATGCTGGTGGCATCCCTGTTCTATCTGTTCGTGGTGATCGACATCGGTCAGCCGCCCCTGATCAAGCTCGCCATGTGCATCGGCGCGACCTATCTCGGCATGCAACTGCCGAGCCTGTTCGTTAAGAACAAGATCGCGCGCCGCCAACTGTCGATCAAGCGCGCGTTCCCGGACGCGCTCGATCTGATGCTGATCTGCGTCGAATCCGGAATGTCGATCGAGGCTGCCTTCCGCAAGGTCTCCGGCGAGATCGGAAGCCAGTCGATCGCGCTCGCAGAAGAGCTCACCTTGACCACGGCGGAGCTGTCATACCTGCAGGACCGCCGCCAGGCCTACGAAAACCTCGCCAAGCGCACCAATATCGAAGGGGTGAAATCGGTCTGCATGGCCCTGCAGCAGGCCGAGCGCTACGGCACGCCGATGGCGCAGACGCTCCGCGTGATGGCGCAGGAGAATCGCGACCTGCGCATGGCGGAGGCGGAGAAGAAGGCGGCGAGCCTTCCGCCCAAGCTCACCGTGCCGATGATCCTGTTCTTCCTGCCGGTGCTCTTCATCGTTATTCTTGGACCGGCCGCCATCCGCGTGCTGGAGATCAAGTAGCCGGGTCGCGAACGGCGAATGTTCCCACCGCGGCTTCCTCTATGCACGGATCGCCGACCGATCAGGTGACTGATCAGGTACCCTGCGCCCGCATCGACGGCTTGCCGGCCTGCGGATCCTTCCAGCCGTTCTGCTGCGCCAGCATCTTGCGCAGATAGGAGACGTTGGCGGCGGCCTCGTCCGACGGCAGGTCGGCGCGGGCGATCGTCTCGGCCTCCGCGAAGCGACCTTGCAGACCGACGACCAGCGCCAGGTTCTGCCGCACGCGCGCATCGCTCGAGCCCTGCGCGGAGGCGCGCCGCAGCGTTGATTCAGCCCGCACCAGGTCCTTGGAGAGCGCATAGGAAAGGCCGAGGTTGGAGAGCACCGACGGCTCGTCGGGCACGATCCGCAGCGCGGTCGCGTAGTAGCGTTGCGCCTCCTCGTGGCGTCCCATCTGGTCGAGCACCGCCCCCTGAACCGAGAGGATGCGCCAGTCGGGCTGGTCGGGAGTGTGCGCGCGGTTGAGCACGTCGAGCGCCTGCTTGTAGTCGCCGTTGTCGGCGAGCGCGCGTCCGTAGGCTCCGAGCACGGCCAGGTTCTTCGGATGCGTCAGGGCAGCCTGCTCAAGCACGGCGACCGCTTGCGAACGCTGGCCGTTTGCGCGTAGCGCTGCCGCGTATTTGATCGCCGCATCGGGGTCGCGCGGATCGGCACGATAACGCTCGCCCAACACGTCGGTCGGCCGGTCGCCGGTTCCCTCGGAAGTCGGCGCCGCAGCCTGGGCGGTGCCGATCGAGCCGGTCACCTCCATCGGCTGCGTCGTCTGGCACCCGGCCAGCGCCACGGCGAGCGCAGCCGCCGGCGCAAGGCGCCGGACAATCCCAGGAAGATTGAAGCACACTGAGCAGGTCATTTGCGGCCTCGTTGGGCCCCCACGAGGATACCGGCAGTAAAGCGTTAACCTTAACGCAGGGTTAATCGACAACCTTCGTGCGCGTCGGCGACCTTCTGCACCCCTCCGAAAAACGCTATAGCAGGCGCATTCAAGGGACGATTCTGCGATGCATCCAGTCTTCCTTCCGCGCGGACACCACCAGGCCACGGTTCCAGTCACGTTCGTTGATGCGGCGAGTTGGCGCGGTGTACGCGAGCAACTTGATTCGCGCGAGCGCGCCTTCGCAGATGCCGCCGGCTTCGAGCCGAAGCCGGGCCGCCACCTCCTCGTCCCCGCGTCTGACGGTTCGCTCGCCGGCGTCCTGTTCGCACTCGAGGCTGCCGACGATCCGCACCGTGATCTGTTCCGTCCCGGAGCGCTGACCGGCATCGTACCCGCCGGCGCCTACCGCTTTGCTAATGCCGCACACGATCAGAAGCTCGCCGCGCTCGCGGTGGCGCTCGGCGCCTACCGCTTCACCCGCTATCGCAAGCAGGAGGAGAAGGATCTGCGGCTCGAACTGCCCGGCAATGTCGACGGCGACGATCTCACGCGCATCGCGGAGGGCGTGTGCCTGGCGCGCGATCTCATCAACACGCCGGCGAACGACATGGGACCGCCGGAGCTCGAGGACGCCGCACGCACCCTTGCCGGCCGCCATGGCGCCGCGGTGCGCAGCATCGTGGGCGACGATCTCATCAAGGAGAATTTCCCCCTCATCCACGCGGTCGGGCGGGCGGCCGCGCGCGCGCCGCGGCTGATCGACATCACCTGGGGCGATCCCGGCCATCCCAAGGTGACGCTGGTGGGCAAAGGCGTGTGCTTCGATACCGGCGGGCTCGACATCAAGCCCGAGAGCGGCATGCTCAACATGAAGAAGGACATGGGCGGCGCGGCGACGATGCTGGCGCTCGCGCACATGCTCATGGGGCGCGGCATCAAGCTCAGGCTGCGCGTGCTGATCCCGGCGGTGGAGAACGCCATCTCCGGGGCGGCCTTCCGCCCGCGCGACATCTACCGCTCGCGCAAGGGCCTCACCGTCGAGATCGGAAACACCGATGCGGAGGGCCGCCTGATCCTCGCCGACGCGCTCTCGCTTGCCGACGAGGAGCGGCCCGAGCTGATCGCCGACATGGCAACCCTGACCGGGGCGGCCCGGGTCGCGCTCGGTGCCGACATCCCGCCGTTCTATACCGACGACGACGCGCTGGCGTCCGCGCTCACGGGCTGTGGCGCGAGCGAGAACGACCCGGTGTGGCGGATGCCGCTGTGGCGCCCCTACGATACGCTGCTCGATTCGAAGGTGGCGGACATGAACAATGTCGCCTCGGGCGGCTTCGCCGGCTCGATCACCGCGGCGCTGTTCCTGCGCCGGTTCGTGAGCGCGGCCAAGGCCTGGCTCCACTTCGACATCTTCGCCTGGAACCAGGCCAGCAAGCCGGGGCGCCCCGAAGGCGCCGAATGCCAAGCAGCGCGTGCGCTCTATGCGCTCTTGGTGGCCCGCTATGGCTGAGGCGCCCACGCAACTTTACGAGATCGCCGACGCGCAGGCGCCGCTGCGCCGCTCCCCCTCCCCCGATGCGGCGCTCGACACCGAGGCGCTCAAAGGCGAGCGCGTGGCCATCGACGAGATCACCGACGAAGGCTGGGCGCATGGCCGGCTCGAGACCGACGGCTATGTCGGCTTCCTGCCGGCGTCGGCCTTGGCCTCACCCGGCCCGCCGACCACTCACAAGGTCGCGGCGCTGCGCACGCTCGCCTTTCCCGGTCCCTCGATCAAGCTGCCGCCGCTCGCGTTCCTGTCGCTGGGCTGCCGCCTCGCCATCGCGCGCATCGAGCCGCCGTTCGCCGTCACCGCCTCCGGCGCGTATCTCCCGGCGCGCCACCTTGTGCCGGTCGACGTCAACGAGAGCGACTTCGTCGCGGTCGCCGAGCGATTTGTCGGCGTCCCCTATCTGTGGGGTGGCAAGACCAGCCTCGGCCTCGATTGCTCGGGATTGGTGCAGGTCTCGCTCGCCGCTTGCGGCATCGCCGCGCCGCGCGACAGCGTCGACCAGGAAAAAGCGTTGGGCGAGCCGCTCGGATCGGCGGGCGCAGCACGCCGGGGTGACCTGCTGTTCTGGAAGGGCCACGTCGCCATCGCGCGCGACGCGGCCACCATGATCCATGCCAACGCCCACCACATGGCGGTCGCGATCGAGCCGATCGCCGAGGCCATCGCCCGCATCCGCGCCGCGGGCAGCGAGCTCACGAGCGTGCGGCGGCTATGAGCTGCGGCCGCGGCCGCCGCGATTTGCTCAATGCGGGCTCATCCGCGCCGATGCGGGATGCCCCGGCACCTTGAAGCGTTTGCCCGTGTCGGTGATGTTGGTGCCATCGACCGCCAGGATCGAAAAGTCCTGGTCGAGATAGTTGCCCACTAGCAGGTAGCGGCCGTCCGGCGTGAACACCGCGGCCTCCGGCAGGCCGCCGACCTCGATATCCCCGAGCTTGGTCACCTTCTTGCCGTCGATCCGCAGCACTGCCACATGGCCGTTGCGATTGTAGAAGTAGGCCTGCTTGTTGTTGGAGCCGGCCAGGATCACCGAGACCGCAACATCTCCCTTCGGGCTGATGGCGAGGCCCTCGGGGCCGTCGCCGACCACCACGCGGTCGATGATCCGCGGCGGCTGCGCCTCGATATCGATGACGCTCGTGGTGTCGACGCTGCCGTCCGAGGCGCCATTGTTGCCATTGTCCGAGGTCAGCGCGATCTTGCCGCCGGGCGCAACAGCCACGTTGTAGGGCCACAAGCCGGTCGGCAGGTCGGTCTTGGTGTCGGTGACCTTGTCGCCCGCGACGTTGAGCACGGAAACCTTGTGCGCGGGGAACTTGGTCGCCAAGGCGCGCTGTCCATCGGGTGTGAAAGCGACATGAGAGACGCTGTCACCCATTGGAACCGTATCGATCAGCTTAACGTCCGTTCCCTTGATCGAGAGCACGCTGATCGACTTGTCGTCGCGATTGGCGACGAGCGCGAGATTGCCGGCCGGATTGATGCTGAGCCCCGAAGGCTGCTTGCCGACCGTGACGGACCCCACGACCTTGGGCGGATTGGCCTTCAGGTCGATGACATGGACTTTGTTGTCGACCACCTGCTTCAGGTGGTCGCCGTCCTTCACCACGTCGACCGAGTCGGCCACCAGCCCGACCGAGCCGGTCGGATCGATGTCGACATTGACGGGTGGCCCGACCACCGAATTCTTGACCGGAAGATTGGCAACGATCTTCGGGTTCAAGGGATCGGCCAGATCGACGATCAGCACCGAATCCTTGCCGGGCGCGGACAGGATCGGTTTTGACTGGTCGTCCCACAGCACCTTTTCGTCGTTGCCGACGATCATGAATGGAGCGCCGCGCGCAACGCCGAGGCCGCCGGCGGCCATCGCCGCAGCCGCCAATACTCCCACCATACCTTGCAGGCGCATGTGATCCTCCCGGAATTGTTTTGTTCGTGCTTGACGCACGAATGCTACACCAGGGCCGCAAGCGGCGGAACAGCGCGCCGACCGAGTCATGCGGCGTCATGTAGCGATCAGGGCGGCCGAGGCGGCCCAACCTGATCTCTCCGGTATGAGGGGCGGCGCTCAGGCCTCCTTATTGCACTTGCTCGGCACGGATGAGCTTCTGCAATACCTGCTTGTAGCGCACCGGCCCCACGTCGATCGCAAGCAGTACCGGGTCGACCGGCGTGAGCGCCTCGTCGATGATCGCCTGCTGGGCCTCGATCACCGGCGCATCCTGCTCCTCGAAGGCAAACCGGCGGGTGGTCGCGATCTTGTCCTGGATCTGCGCGTTGAGCTTCTCGTCCGCGGTCAGCACGTTGAAGCGCACGGCGGTGAAAAAGTAGTGCGTGGTCCGGTCGGTCTCCGGGGTCAGCATGTGGATGGCGTGATAGCCGGTGCCGCTCTCGGGCACCGCGCCCGGCATGCAGATTCCGGTCACCAGACGCAACGTGCTCGGCGCCATCCAGCGCATGCGGGTGAACTTGTCGACGCGCTCCGGTTTCGTCGGCATCAGGATGGCGAACAGGCCGGGCGCGGCGGCATTGGTCGAATGGCGCCCGACCACCACGTCGTTGCCGTCGAGCTCGACGGTGATCTCGGCTTCCACCGTCTCGGAATTGCCGAGGATGCCGGCATGCAGATACGAGCCGTGGCTGAGGTCGAGCAGGTTGTCGATGATCAGCTCGTAATTGGCGCGGATGGTGATGCGGTCGCGCTTGGTGGCGTGCATCTCCGGCACATTGTCGAGCACGCTGAAGTCCGGCACCGTGGCAGGGTCGGCCGGCTGGTCGCCCATCCAGATCCAGATCGCCTTGTGCTTCTCTGTCACCGGATAGCTGCGCACGCGCAGCCGTGGCGGGATGTGCTTGGTGCCGTGCGGATTGAGGACGCAGGCCCCGGTCGGGTCGAATTCCAGCCCATGATACGGGCACTGGACGGCGTTGCCGTTGACGATCTGGCCCATATGCAGGGGCGAGAAACGGTGCGGGCAGCGGTTTTCCAGGGCGGCGACCTTGCCGTCCGCGGTGCGATAGAGGACCACGGGCTCCTTCAGGATGGTGCGGGCCAGCAACTGGCCGTCCACGAGGTCGTCCGACCAGGCCGCGACATACCAGGCGTTGCGCAGGTAGGTCCCGCTGACCATTTTCTTCTTGCTTTCGGAGAGCTCGCCATCGAGCCCGGGTGTACGCGCCATCGCTTGGCCTCCGTTGCGTGATGGGCCGTGCGTGCAATGAACGGACAGAAATCTTCGCTTGCACGCTCGACGAAGAAGATGCCTTTGCTAGGATTATCTTTCGGGATTTCCGCGCCGGTCAAGCTGTCGCCGCGCGGGAGCGCGCAACGTCGCGACCGGCGCAGCTTTCGGAAAGGCCGACGGGTGACATCAAAGACGTGCAACCGCGCCCGCTGGCCGCAGGCCCTACTGGCCTGTGCACTGGCGCTTTGGTCGCTGGCGGGAACAGACTCCCACGCGCAGGTGGCGGACTATCCGGCCCGCCCGGTCCGCTGGCTGGTCGGATTTTCGGCAGGGGGTTCATCGGACATCGTCGCGCGGCTGGTCAGCGAATGGCTGCAGGAGCGCCTGGGCCAGCCCTTCCTGGTCGACAACAGGCCGGGCGCCGGCAGCAACATCGCCACCGAGATGCTCGTCAATGCGGCGCCCGATGGCTACACGCTCGGCTCGGTCACCTCCGCCAACGCCATCAATGCGAGCGTGAACAAGCGGTCGCTGTCCTTCGACCTCAACAAGCAGATCGTGCCGGTGGCGGGATCTGCGCGCGGCCCGAATGTGATGGTGGTTCACCCCGGAGTACCGGCCAAGACCGTCGCCGAGTTCATCGCCTACGCGAAAGCCAATCCGGGCAAGGTCAACATGGGATCCGCCGGCGTCGGCACCACCAGCCACATGGCGGGAGAATTGTTCAAGGCGATGACGGGCGTGAACCTCGTCCACGTCCCCTACCGCGGCTCGGCGCCCGCTCTCACCGACCTGATGGCCGGCCAGGTGCAGGTGATGTTCGACGCCATGATCACCACCCTGCCGCATATCCAATCGGGCAGGCTGCGCGCGCTCGGCGTCACCACCGCGACGCGTTCGCAGACGCTCCCGGAGGTTCCGAGCATCGCCGAGACCGTGCCGGGATATGAGGCTGTCATCTGGTACGGCGTCGGCGCCCCGCTCAACACGCCGCCGGAGATCGTGGTCAAGCTCAACCGCGAGATGAACACGGCGCTCGCGTCGGCGAAGATCACGTCGCGCCTGGCCGAGCTCGGAGCCGCGCCGATCATCGCCAGCCCGCAGGAGTTCGGAGCGTTCGTGCGCGCCGAGACCGAAAAGTGGGAAGCGGTCGTGCGAACGTCCGGGACCAAGGTCGATTAGGGCCTCGCGCGTAGGATGGGTTGAGCGCACGCGCTTGCGTGCGCGAAACCCATCAGCGATGGTGCCGCGGGCGGATGGCGTTTGATGGGTTTCGCGCGCGAAGATGCGCGCTCAACCCATCCTACAGAGCCTGCCTCGGCTTCAATCGAGGAAAGTGGTCAACGTCGCGTCCTTCGGGTGCACGATGGTCGCCAAGAGCTCGGCCGGCTCGGTCTCGCTGGGATTCTCGGAGACGAGGTGGATCGAGCCGAAGGGCTCGAAGAAAGTCTGCCCGGGCTTGTAGTCGGCCAGCGCCTGGCCCGAGACGTGCGACCGAACCGTGCCCTTGAGGATGTAGGCGGTCACCGCGCCGCCGTGCTTGTGCCTCGGGGTGAAGCCGTGCGGCGGATACTGCACCAGCAACGTGGTGATCTCCTGGCCATCGCCGAGGTCGGAGACCGAGATGGTCGTGACCTTCGATGGCGGTCGGCCCTCGGCCGCCGCCATCGCGTACACGCCCTGCCCGCACCATTCGAGCAGCGCATCGCCGAAGCTGGCGCCTGGACGACCGGGCACCAGCACGGTTGCAAACACCATGCCGATCGTGCTTGCGGCCATGAACGCGTTGAGCGCCGAGCGAGCGGTGCCGGCGCCATCCGGGCCGCGCAATGCCGATGCAGTGACAAAGGCCATCGCAATTCCTCCTGTTGTTATTGCTGCCGAGCCGCCCGTTTCGTTACGCAGCCTTCGCGGTGGCCGGCACCATCGGCGCGTAGCGATAGGCGATCGCGAACCGGTTCCAGGCGTTGATCAGCACCACGGCGCTGGTGAGATGGGCGAGCTCCACGTCGGAGAACTCGGCCGTAGCAGCGGCGTAGACATCATCCGGAACGCCATGGCTCTGGGCCACGAGGGTCAGACTCTCCGTCCAGGCGAGCGCGGCGCGCTCGCGCCGCGAATAGACCGGGGCCTCGCGCCACGCAGCGAGCAGCTGCAGCTTCTCTTCGGACATCTTCATCTTGCGCGCGTCGGTCGCATGCATCTGCAGGCAGAACGCGCAGCCGTTGACCTGCGAGGCGCGCAGCTTGACCAGCTCGAGAATCTCCGGCTCCAGGCCGCTCGCCGCGATGACCTGACTGAGCGACATCAATGCCGCCATGTCCTGCGGAATCAGCTTCTTCATGTGCTCCCACTGCTGGCGGGGCTTCGGGCTATCGAGCATGAGGCTTCTCCCTCGGTTGATGTTTGAGCAACTCGCTTTCGTTCTGCGATGCGAGGCGACAATTGTGCGCGAGCCATTGTGCGCCGCGCGCGAGCACGCCCTTGTCGGCATGCGCAAGCACCGAGCGGTTGATGTCGGCGAGCGTGGTGTGCGCGAGCTCGGCCCGCCACGCCTCCTCGGCGCGCAGCATCGCGGCATTGATGGCGCAGGGCCGCCGATAGGCGGATCGGTCCCCCGCCACCGGCCCGCGCTGCCGGATCTCGGTGCAACGAAAGGCCGGCTCCTTGCCGTCGATCGCCTGCACCACGTCGAGCAGCGAGATGCGCTCCGCCGCGCGCGCCAAGCGGTAGCCGCCGCGCGGCCCCGGTACCGACTCGAGCAGGTTCGCGGCTGTCAGCGCCTTGAGATGCTTCAAGAGATAGCTTTCCGAGACGCCGTGGTACTCGGCCAGAGCCTTGCCGGGGAGCGTCGCGCCCGGCGCGAGGCCGGCCAGCAAGGCCGCGCAATGGATGCCCCACTCCACGCCGTCACCGAGCTTCATCGTCATATCCCTTTCGTTACCTATCATGGATAATTTTTATCCACGATCAAAGCCGAACCTGTTCAGGCCAGGACTGCGCCATGCGCATGACGCCGGATCCGATTGCGCAGATGTCGTGGAGCCGCCGGCGACGCGATCAATAGCCCGCGGTGCGGTCGACCACGTGCTCGAGCGGCAGGCCGGCCTCGAAGCGGGCAATCTGTTGCACGATATTGGCCACCAGCGCCTGCGGGTCGGAGGCCGCGGCGTTGTGCGGGGTGATGGTGACCTTGGGATGCGCCCAGAGCGGGCTCGTCGCCGGCAGCGGCTCGGTCGGAAACACGTCGAGCGTGGCAGCCGCGAGCGTGCCCTCGTCCAATGCGGCCAGGATGTCGGCGTCGACTTGCAGCGCGCCCCGACCGGCATTGATCAGGTAGGCACCCCCTGCCCGGCCATCGCGCTTGAGCTTGCGCAGCAGGTCCAGCCGTAGCAACCCGCGCGTGGCCACCGTCGCCGGCAGCAGCACGACCAGGATCTCGGTGCGGCGCAGGAAGGCATCGAGACCGCCGTCGCCATGGAACGTCTCGATGCCGGGCAACACCTTGCGCGACCGGCTCCATCCTGCGGTCTGGAAACCGAGCCGCGACAGCGCTTGCGCGGCAGCGCAGCCAAGCACGCCGAGCCCCATCACGCCGACCGCGACCGCGCTCGCCGGCGGCTGCTCATGCTCGTACCAGCGCCGCTCACGCTGCTGAGCGTCATAGAGGCGCTGGCGCCGGTGGTGCATCAGCACGTGCAGCACGACGTATTCCGTCATGCGCAGGGTGAGATCGGGATCGACGATGCGCACGACCGGCACCTGCGGCAGCGTCGGATCCGCGAGCAGGTGGTCGACGCCGGCACCGAGCGAAAAGACCGCCTTGAGATTGGGGAAACCGGCGAGGAGACCGCGCGGCGCGTGCCAGGCGCAGGCATAGGCGATGTCGCCCGCCCCTCCGACGCGCTCAGGCCATACCCTGACCTCGCGCTGTGGGGCGAGTGCGCGCAGGCCGCCTCCCACGGCCCGGGATCGATGCCGCTCACCGCCAGCAGAATGCTTCCCATCGCTTATCCGCCCAGCCGGCGCAGCACCACATCCGCCAATTCCTCGGCGCTGGCCGCGGTCGTATCGAGGCGCAGGTCGGGCGCCTCCGGCGGATCATACGGGGAATCGAGGCCGGTGAAGTTCTTGATCCGGCCTTCCTTCGCTTTGGCGTAGAGGCCCTTCGGGTCGCGCCGCATGCATTCGGCGAGCGGGGCATCGACGAAAATCTCGATGAACTCGCCTTGTTGCAGAAGCTCGCGCACCATCTGCCGCTCGGCGCGGAACGGCGAGATGAAGGCGCAGAGCACCACGAGACCCGCGTCCAGCATCAGCTTGGCGACCTCGCCGATGCGGCGGATATTCTCGACCCGGTCGGAATCGGTGAAGCCGAGGTCGCGGTTGAGCCCGTGCCGCACATTGTCGCCGTCGAGCATGTAGGTGTGCCGGCCCTCCGCATGCAGCCGCTGCTCGACGATGCGGGCGATGGTGGATTTCCCGGATCCGGACAGCCCCGTGAACCACAGCACGCGCGGCGTCTGCCGCTTCAGCTGCGCGCGCGCCGCCTTGTCGACCGCGAGCTTCTCCCAATGGATGTTGGTCGCGCGCCGCAGCGCGAACCGGATCATCCCCGCCGCCAGGGTCTCATTGCTGTCGCGGTCGACCAGGATGAAGGCGCCGGTGCCGCGGTTGGCGGCATAGGCGTCGAACGCGACGGGCGCCGCGGTGGCCAGATTGCAGAACGCGATCTCATTCGTCGTGAGCCTGCGCGCGGCCAGGTGCTCGCGGCTGTTGATATCGACCTTGTGCTTGATCGCGGTGATCGATGCCGGCATCCACTTGGTGCCGATCCGCATCAGATAATTGCGACCGGGCAGCAGCGGCGTCGATGCGACCCAGAGCAGGTGCGCCGCGAATTGATCGCCGACCTCCGGGCGGTCATCACGCGCGGCGATAAGGTCACCGCGCGCCGCATCGGTTTCCGGCGCGAGCACCAACGTCACGGCCTCTCCGGCGCGGGCTTCCTCGCAGTCGCCGTCGGCTGCGACGATGCGCGCAACCGTCGCCGGGTTGCCCACGGGCAGGACCACGACCTCGTCGCCCCGGCGAATGCGCCCCGTCCCCACGGTACCGGCAAGGCCGCGGAAGTCCGCCGCGTGGCGGTTGACCCATTGCACCGGAAAGCGGAACGCTGCGTCATCTGCCCCGACATCGAGCGTCTCGAGATGGCCGATCAGCGTGGGGCCTTCGAACCACGGGGTATGGGCGCTCTTGGCCGTGACGTTGTCGCCATGACGCGCCGAGATCGGGATCGGAACGACCGATTGGAACCCGAGCGGCGCAGCGAACGCGATAAAGTCGCGAGCGATCTGCTCGAAGGCTGCGCGGTCGTGACCGATCAGGTCCATCTTGTTGACGGCAAGCACCACGTGCCGGATGCCGAACAGCGCGCAGATGTGGGAATGGCGCCGGGTCTGCGGCAACAGGCCCTTGCGCGCATCGACCAGCAGCACGGCGACCTCGGCCGTGGAGGCGCCGGTCGCCATATTGCGGGTGTACTGCTCATGCCCGGGCGCGTCGGCGACGATGAACGAGCGCCGCGCCGTCGCGAAGATGCGGTAGGCGACGTCGATGGTGATGCCTTGCTGGCGCTCGGCCTCGAGGCCGTCGAGCAGCAGCGCGAAATCGAGCTCCTGCGCGGCATTCCCGTAGCGCTTGGAATCGCGCGCCAGCGCCGCCGCATGATCCTCGCACACCAGCCGCGCGTCATAGAGGAGCCGGCCGATCAAGGTCGACTTGCCGTCATCGACCGATCCGCAGGTCAGCACCCGCAGCGTCCCGCGCGCAGCCGGCGGGTCAGCGTAAGCGGCTGCATCGCCCTGGAGCTCGGCAAGCCGGGCATCGCCAGCGGTGACGTCGTGCATCAGAAATAGCCTTCCCGCTTCTTGCGCTCCATCGAGGCCGTGTCGTCGCTGTCGATCAGGCGGCCTTGCCGTTCCGACGTGCGCGCGAGCCGCATTTCGCCAATGACCTCGTCGAGCGTGGCTGCGGTCGATTCGACCGCGCCGGTGAGCGGATAGCAGCCGAGCGTCCGGAAGCGGACCTGGCGATGTTGCGGCACCTCGCCGTCCATCAGCGGCAGGCGCTCGTCGTCCACCATGATCAGGGTGCCGGCACGTTCGACCACCGGCCGCTCGGCTGCGAAGTAGAGCGGCACCACGGGAATACCCTGCTCGCGGATGTAGAGCCACACGTCGAGCTCGGTCCAGTTCGAGAGCGGGAACACGCGCATGGTCTCTCCGTGCGCCAGGCGCGTGTTGTAGAGCTGCCAGAATTCGGGACGCTGGTTGCGCGGATCCCATCCATGGTTGCTGTTCCGGAAGGAAAATACGCGCTCCTTCGCGCGCGACTTCTCCTCGTCGCGCCGCGCGCCGCCGAGCGCGGCGTCGAAACCGTGCCGATCGAGCGCCTGCTTCAGCGCCTCCGTCTTCATGACGCGCGTGTGCACGGCGGAGCCCGAGCGCACCGGATCGACACCGGCCCGCAAGCCGTCCTCGTTGACATGCACGATCAGGTCCAGACCAAGCTCGCGCGCGGCGCGATCACGGAACGCAATCATCTCGCGGAATTTCCAGGTCGTATCGACGTGCAGCACCGGGAACGGCAGCTTCGACGGATGAAAAGCCTTGCGCGCCAGATGCAGCAGCACGCTCGAATCCTTGCCGATCGAATAGAGCATGACGGGATTGGCGAACGCGGCCACGACCTCGCGCATGATCGCGATGGAGTCAGCCTCGAGTTGGCGGAGATGGCGCGAATCCATGTCGCTCGCTGATCGGTTGAAGGACATCAGAGCGCATTCCGAGACGCACCGGCGCGCACGATCTCCGGCAGGCGGCTGCGGTTGATCGCGAGCCATTGCAGCGCCGTCACGAGCAGGCCGTTCGCCACCGCGCCGTCGGCCAAGGCCGCAAGCACGGCGTCGATCGAGCACCGCATAGGCCGGATGTCCTCGCGCTCCTCGGCCAGGCCTGCTCGCTCGGGCACGCCGAGCGCGTCGATCACTCCGAGAAAGAGCGTCACCCTTTCATCGGACGTACCCGGGGTGGGAAAATAGCTGAGCAGCTCGATCAGCGGGTCTGGCGCGACGCCGATCTCCTCCACGCATTCGCGGCGCGCGGCCTCGATCGGCGCTTCGCCGGCTTCGACGTGACCGGCGGCAAGCTCGATGAGATGTCCTTTGCCATCGGCGAGATGCGCCGCCAGGCGAAACTGCCGCAGCAGCACGACCTCGCCGCGCGCGAGATCGATCGGCAGGATCCCGACCGCCGGTCCGGCCCGCAGGAGATCGGCGCGGCGCGGCGCATCCTCGCCGGCGAGGGTGAAATAGGATCGCTGATAGCGCCGAAATCCGTCGGCCAGAGTCTGCTGTTCCGAGATCGCGACATCCGCGCACCCATCGGCGATCGGGTCGCCTGCAAGCTTCGCCGACATGGCTGCTCCTACTGCGCGACGACGCCCTCGGGCCCGGTCTCCAGGTTGAAGGCTGCGGCGAACAGCGCGCGGGTATAGGGGCTGGTGGGCCGCGCGAACAGATCGGCGGCGGGCCCCTCCTCCACGATCTTGCCGTGACGCATGACGACGAGGCGGCTCGCCAGCGCCGCCACCACGCGCAGATCGTGCGAGATGAAAAGATAGGTGAGGTTGTGGCGCTTCTGCAGCGTGCGCAGCAGCTCGCAGATCTGCGCCTGGATCAGCATGTCGAGCGCGCTGGTGGGCTCGTCGAGCACGACGAAGCTCGGCTCGAGCACGATGGCGCGCGCGACCGCAATGCGCTGGCGCTGACCGCCGGAGAACTCGTGGGGATAGCGGAAGCGCGTCTCGGGATCGAGGCCGACATCGCACAGCGCCTGGATCACGCGCGCCTCGCGCTCCGACGGGCCGAGCTTGGGGTGATGCACCCACAGCCCCTCCTCGATGATGTCGGCAACCGACATGCGCGGGGACAGCGAGCCGTAGGGATCCTGGAAGACGATCTGCATGTGATGGCGGAACGGCCGCATCTGCTTGAAGGTCAGCCCGGCGATCTTGTTGCCGAGAAACACGATCGGTCCCTCGGACGAGATCAGCCGCAGGATGGCGAGCCCGAGCGTGGTCTTACCGGAGCCGGACTCGCCGACGATGCCGAGCGTCTCGCCCTGGCGCACCACGATGCTCACCCCGTCGACCGCCTTGATGTGGCCGACCACCCGCCGCATCACGCCCCGCTTGATCGGGAACCAGACCTTGAGATCCT
>Ga0153954_1001067_pt1 | contig 16638 bp, 17 predicted proteins | sample TSFL038MetaG_FD_102277 | JGI IMG/M metagenome (GOLD analysis project Ga0153954, IMG submission 102277) | Attine ant fungus gardens microbial communities from Florida, USA - TSFL038 MetaG | ecosystem: Host-associated > Fungi > Mycelium > Unclassified | place: USA: Florida, Wekiwa Springs State... | reverse complement strand
TGGTTCTGCCGGCGGGCGGCATTGGTGACGCGGAGACCACCGGCGATGTCTCCGACCATCCCTGGGCCGGGGCGCGGGTGAAGATGACGCTCATCGCGCGGGATGAGGGGGGCAATATCGGCCGCAGCGATCCGATCGAGATCACGCTGCCGCAGCGGCCCTTCGTCAAGCCGATCGCCAAGGCGCTGGTCGAGCAACGCCGCAATCTCGTGCTTTATCCCGAAGAACGCGACAAGGTGCAGACGGCGCTTGACGCCTTGATGATCGCGCCGAACGTGTTTGGCGTTTCGGATTCGATATTCCTCGGCCTCTCCTTCGCCTCGGCCTCGCTGCAGGATGCGCAAAGCGACAAGGAGCTTGTCGGCGTCGCCGATTTTCTCTGGGCGATGGCGCTGCAGATCGAAAATGGCAGCCTCTCTGATGCGGAGCGTGATCTGCGTGCCGCCGAGCAGCACTTGCGCGACGCCTTGCAGCGCAATGCCGCGCCCGACGAAATCCGCAAGCTGACCGATAGCCTACGCGCCGCTTTGGACAAATTCCTTCGCGAGTTCGCCGCGCGCCAGGCGCAGCAGCATGGGCAGGAAGCACAGCGTTCGCCGAACGGACCGCAATCCGTCACACGGCAGGATTTGCAGTCGATGCTCGATCGCATGGAGCAGATGGCCAATGCCGGCGACCGCGAAGACGCGCAGAAGATGCTCGAGCAATTGCAGAACACGCTCGAAAATCTGCAGATGGCGAATCAGCAGAATCAAAATCCTGCCATGCAGGCCATGAACCAGGCGATGCGCGATCTCGACCGGTTGACGCGCGACCAACAGAAGCTGCGGGATCAAACGCAGCGGCTGGCGCGTTCGCAGGATCAGGATCAGCCGGACCAGAACGGCGCCAATCAGCCGATGAGCGCGCAGCAATTGCATGATCTGCAACAAGACCTGCAGAAGCGGCTTCAGGACTTGCAGAAGCAGCTTCAAAAGCTCGGGCAGAACCACTCCGGCCTGAAAGACGCGCAAAAGGCCATGGAGGACGCGGCGAAGTCGCTGAGTGCCGGCCGTCAGCAGGGTCAGGATCAACAGGGTCAACAAGGTCAGCAGGGCCAGGGCCAACAGCAAGGACAGGAAGGCCAGGGCCAGCAGGGCGGCGAAGGGCAAGGCGACCAGCAAGGTCAGCAGCAGGGCCAGGGCCAAAGCCCGGGCGATTCCGCCGTCGCGGCGCAGGGCCGCGCCTTGGAGGGTCTGCGCAAAGGCGCCGAGCAGCTTGCACAGGCGATGCAGCAAGGGCAGGGCCAAGGGCAGCAGGCCGGCAATCAGCAGGGCCCCGGGCAGGCCGAAGGCGCAGGCGACGAGGATCCGCTCGGCCGGCCGATGGCCGACGATCCGGTGCTCAATCCCAATTCGCGCTTGAATATGGAGGGCTTGCCGGCAGCCGAGCGGGCGCAGCGTGTGCTTGAGGAACTGCGCCGCCGGCTCAGCGATCCCTGGCGGTCGCAGGAAGAACTCGATTATCTCGAGCGGCTGTTGAAGCCTTATTGAGCGAGTGAAAACAAAGTTTGTGACGCGCGGTTGACATCGCGTCCCGGCAAGCTCATGAGGCAAATATGCATAGGTTCGGCAATGCGCTTGTAGGCGTGGCGGTCTTCGCCGTCTTCGCGGTGCTCGTCGCCGGTCTCGTCAACATGTTGCGCGGCGGCAGCCCGAACATGTCGCAAAAGCTGATGCGCTGGCGCGTCGGTTTGCAGTTCATTGCTATTCTTATCATTCTCGGCGTGCTGTTATTCCGGAAGTAGGCCGATGGTCACGCTCAGCAAGATTTATACGCGCGGTGGTGACGCGGGTATGACTTCGCTCGGCGACGGGGCGCGCCGGCGTAAGGATGATCTGCGTATCGACGCTTACGGGACCGTCGATGAGGCGAATAGTTTCATCGGTCTCGCGCGTGCGGCGTTGAGCGAGGCCCCGAATGAGGCGAGGCTCGCTGCACTTCTCGCCTCCATCCAGAATGATCTTTTCGATCTCGGTGCCGATCTCTGTGTGCCGGAGCGGGAAGATGCCCCGGCGCGTTTGCGCATACGGCAGGATCAGGTCGACCGGCTGGAGCGCGAGATCGACATGCTGAATGCCGATCTGCTGCCGCTCACCTCATTCGTCCTGCCTGGCGGTTCGAACGCCGCGGCCGCGGTACATGTGGCGCGCGCCGTGGTGCGCCGGGCCGAGCGGCTGATGGTGACGCTCGCCGCGGAGCCCGGCGAGACGGTCGGCGCACCGGCTTTGAAGTATATCAATCGTTTGTCTGATTTCCTCTTCGTCGCCGCGCGGCATCTCAACCGCCTCGGCGAAGGCGATGTGCTTTGGACGCCGGGTGGCGCGTCATGACTTTTGAAGAAGACCAATTTCGAAACCTGATGGACGAGCAGACGCGCAATCGCGATCGCTCGCTGATCCGCAGTTTTGCCGAAGCGATGCCGCAGGCCGTCGTCGTCATCAACAGGAACGACCGTATCGTCGCCGCCAATTCCGCCGCGCATGCGATCCTGCCCGGGCTGCAGACCGATATTCCGCTCGCGCGCATGTTGCGTTCTCCCGACGTGCTCGATGCGATCGACCGGGTGCGCGATGCCGGCCGCAGCCAGCGCGTCGTCTGGTCGGAGAAATTTCCGGTCGAGCGTTTGTTCGAGGTCAATATCGCGCCGCTCGCCGACGAGACATTCGAACAGGCGCTGATCCTTTCGCTGCATGATCTGAGCGATGCGCGGCGGCTCGAACGGATGCGCGTCGATTTCGTTGCCAATGCCAGCCATGAATTGCGCACGCCGCTCGCCTCGTTGCTCGGTTTCGTCGAGACACTGGAAGGGCCGGCCAAGGAGGATGCCGAGGCGCGGACCCGCTTTCTCGCCATCATGCGCGAGCAGGCGCAGCGCATGTCGCGGCTTGTCGACGATCTGCTCTCGCTGTCCCGGATCGAGCAGCATTTGCATGTCAGGCCCGAGACGCCAGTCGATCTCATCGGCATCTTCCGCCATATCGCCGACACGCTATCGCCGGTTGCCGAAGAGCGCGGTGTCGATCTCGTCATCGAGGCACCGGCGGAGGTCGTTGTCCCGGGCGATCGCGACGAGCTGCTTCGCGTGGCGGAAAACCTGATCGAGAATTCGATCAAATATGGCGCGTCAGATCCCGCAACGGTCGACCGGCGCGTCGTCGTCGAATTGAGCGAACATGGCCGGCAGGCGCATATCGCCGTGCGCGATTTCGGCCCGGGGATCGCGCCGGAACATCTGCCGCGACTGACCGAGCGTTTCTATCGTGTCGATGCCGGGCAAAGCCGTGCCAAAGGCGGAACGGGTTTGGGCTTGGCAATCGTCAAACATATCGTCGCCCGTCACGGCGGCCGCTTGAACATTGAATCTAAACTGAAAGAAGGCGCGACCTTTACGGTAACGCTGCCGCTTTTCGAAGGTTAACGACCCTCTCCACTGCCGTCATGTAAACGTCATCCAGCCGTCGTAAATGCGTTGCTCGCCCTTCCTAGGGTGCGGCCCGCGCGCTCCGGCCGGAGGCCGGTGTGCAGCGCTATTTCCTCAGTTTTGAGAGGCTAAAGATGAGTTTCAAGACCCTCGTTCGGACGGGTTTGATTGCTGGCGCGATTGTGGGCGCCGCGATCGCCGCCCAAGCTACCGACATCTCCGGTGCCGGGGCCACGTTTCCCTACCCGATCTATTCGAAGTGGGCGGCCGCCTATAAGACCGAGACCGGCGACAGCCTGAACTATCAGTCGATCGGCTCCGGCGGCGGCATCAAGCAGATCGAGGCCCGCACGGTGACCTTCGGCGCGACCGACAAGCCGCTCGCGGTGGCCGATCTCGACAAGAACGGTCTCGTTCAGTGGCCGCAGGTCATGGGCGGCATCGTCCCCGTCGTCAACCTCGACGGCGTCGCAGCCGGCACGATCGTCCTCGACGGTCCGACCCTTGCCAAGATTTTCATGGGCGAGATCAAGACCTGGGACGATCCGGCGATTGCCAAGCTGAATGCCGGCGTCAAGCTGCCGTCGACCGCGATTGCGGTTGTTCACCGCGCTGACGGTTCGGGCACCACGTTCAACTTCACCGACTATCTGTCGAAGGTTTCGCCGGATTGGAAGGCGAAGGTCGGTTCCGCGACCGCCGTGCAATGGCCGACCGGCATCGGCGCCAAGGGTAACGAAGGCGTTGCCAACAACGTCATCCAGACCAAGGGCGCGATCGGTTACGTCGAATATGCCTACGCGCTGCAGAACAAGCTGACCTATACCAAGCTCGTCAACAGCGCTGGTAAGGTCGTTGCGCCGACGAAGGATGCTTTCGCCGCCGCGGCGGCGAATGCCGACTGGGCGCATGCGCCGGGCTTCCACCTGATCCTCACCAACCAGCCGGGCGATGCTTCGTGGCCGATCACCGCTGCGACCTTCATCCTGCTGCCGAAGCAGCCGAAGGACGAAGCGGCGGCGAAGGCGGCGCTGAAGTTCTTTGGTTGGGCCTTTGACAAGGGTGGCGATGCCGCCGAGTCTCTGGACTACATCCCGATCCCGGCTTCGGTCGTGGCGCTCATCAAGAAGACCTGGGCCGACGAGGTCAAGGGCGCTGACGGCAAGGCTCTGACGAACTGAGCCATTGCGTTTCTGACGAATTCCGGCGCGGCGGTCACCGCCGCGCCGTCAAGACGATGAGATCATTTGACGGTGCCGATTTGGCAGGCGAGCCTGCCCTCGATCGGTGAACCGGGTGCGGTCCGCAGGTGATCGTGCTTTATAGTGGCGGAGACGGCGTTTGGCGGACATAGCGGTGAAAGGCGGCCAGGTGGCCTACGAAGATGCCGCGCGGCGCGCGCGCGTTCTAAGCGGCTTCAAATTCCGCGATTCGACATTCCGTTGGCTGACTTTTGCGGCGGCTGTCGCGGTCCTGCTTCTCCTCGGAGGTGTCATCGCCTCGCTGATCCACGGCTCCATTCCCGCTTTCAGAGCCTTCGGCTTCCGCTTCTTCATCACGAATGTCTGGAATCCCGCGATCGACCAATATGGCGCGCTCGCCGCGGTCTACGGGACGCTTGTTACCTCTTTCATCGCCATGATCATCGCCGTGCCGATCGGTCTCGGCGTCGCGATCTTCCTGACCGAATTGTGCCCGCATGCGCTGCGCCGGCCCATCGGCACGGCGATCGAGCTCCTCGCCGGCATTCCTTCGATCATCTACGGCATCTGGGGCCTGTTCGTCCTCGCGCCTTTCTTGCAGACGCATGTCCAGCCCGGATTGATCAATCTTTTCGCCAAAGTGCCCGGCCTCAATGTCTTGTTCGCCGGACCGCCCTATGGCATCGGCCTGCTGACCGCGGGCTTCATCCTAGCGATCATGGTTCTGCCCTTCGTCTCCGCCGTTGCGCGCGATGTCTTCGACACGGTGCCGCCGCTGCTCAAGGAGGCGGGCTATGGCATGGGCTTTACCACCTGGGAAGTGATCAAGAACATCGTCATCCCCTATACGCGGGTCGGCGTCTTGGGCGGTGTGATGCTCGGTCTCGGCCGCGCGCTCGGCGAGACGATGGCGGTCACGTTCGTGATCGGCAACGCCGATACGATCCCGAGTTCGCTGCTGGCGCCCGGCACGACCATTTCCGCCGCGATCGCCAACGAGTTTACCGAGGCGGTCGGTGATCTCTACACCTCGTCGCTGATCGCACTCGGCCTCATCCTCTTCATCATCACCTTCGTCGTGCTGGCGATCTCGCGGTTGATGCTGATGCGGCTCGAAAAGCAGGGGCGATAGTCATGGCGCTTTACGACACCCGCAAGCGCGCCAACGCGATCTGGCTCGGCCTCTGCTACGCTTCCGTGGCCTTCGGCCTGATCTTCCTGGCCTTGATCCTCGTCACGCTGCTTTGGAACGGCTTTTCCGGCATTTCGCTCAGGGTCTTCACGCAGAATACGCCGCCGCCGGATAGCGTCGGCGGCCTTCTCAATGCCATCGTCGGCAGCCTGATCATGACCACACTCGGCGTCGCGATCGGGACGCCGCTGGGTATTCTCGCCGGGACATACATGGCCGAATACGGCCGCGGCACGAAGCTCACCACGGTCGTGCGCTTCATCAACGACATCCTGCTCAGCGCGCCGTCGATCGTCATCGGCCTCTTCATCTATCAGGTGATGGTGACGCAGATGGGCCATTTCTCCGGCATCGCCGGCGCCGTGTCACTGGCGGTGATCGTGATCCCGATCGTCGTGCGGACGACCGAGAACATGTTGCTTCTTGTGCCCGGCGCTCTGCGCGAGGCGGCGAGTGCCCTTGGCCTGCCGCGCTCCACGGTCGTGCTGCAGATCGCCTATAAAGCCGCGCGAGCCGGTCTCATCACCGGCATACTGCTGGCCGTCGCGCGCGTCAGCGGCGAAACAGCGCCGTTGCTCTTCACCGCGCTCAACAATCAGTTCTATTCGAACAATCTCAACGCGCCGATGGCGAGCCTGCCGGCGATCATCTTCCAATTCGCGATGAGCCCCTACAAGACCTGGCAAGGCCTGGCTTGGACCGGTGCCCTTCTCATCACGCTTGCCGTGCTTGGCCTGTCGATCCTTGCCCGGTCTCTCAGTTCTGAAGGACGTACACGATGACCGCCGTGGCGACTATAGTACAGGCGAAGAACGAGCTTCCGACGAAGATCTCCGTCAACAACCTGCAATTCTACTACGGCCAGCATCATGCGGTGAAGAACGTCAACATCTCGCTTTACACCAACAAGGTGACGGCGCTGATCGGCCCGTCCGGTTGCGGGAAATCGACGCTGCTGCGCGTGCTGAACCGGATGTACGATCTTTATCCCGGTCAGCGCGCCGAGGGCGAAGTGCTGCTCGATGGCAAGAACATCCTCTCGCCGGGACAGGACCTCAACTTTCTGCGGTCGCGCGTCGGCATGGTGTTTCAGAAGCCGACGCCGTTTCCGATGTCGATCTACGACAACATCGCTTTCGGCGTGAAGCTCTACGAACGCATGTCGCGCCCGGATCTCGATGCGCGAGTCGAAACGGCGCTGCGCGGCGCGGCTCTTTGGGACGAGGTGAAGGACAAGCTCACGGCCAGCGGCCTGTCGCTCTCAGGCGGCCAGCAGCAGCGCTTGTGCATCGCCCGCACCGTCGCGATCCAACCCGAAGTCATCTTGTTCGACGAGCCATGCTCGGCGCTCGATCCGATCTCCACAGCAAAAGTGGAGGAATTGATCGATGAACTGAAAGAGAAATATACGATCGCCATCGTAACGCATAATATGCACCAGGCGGTTCGTGTCTCGGAATATACCGCGTTCATGTATCTCGGCGAGCTGGTCGAATTCGGCGCGACCACGCAGATTTTCAGCGCTCCCACAAATCAACGAACGCAGAACTACGTCACCGGCCGTTTCGGCTAAGGTTTCCGGTTTCAGGGCCTCACGCATGACCGACCATACCGTCAAAGCCTACGACAACGAGCTTGAAGTCCTTGGCCGCAAGATTGCGGAAATGGGCGGCATCGCCGAGCAGATGTTAAGCAATGCAATGGATGCGCTTGCAACGCTCGATGCGGACCTCGCGCGCGCAACGATTGCAACGGACATACGGCTCGACGTGCTCCAGCGCGACATCGAAGAGCATGCGATCATGACGATCGCCAAGCGCCAGCCGCTGGCGGCGGATTTACGCGAAATCGTCGCGGCAATCCGTATTTCCGGCGATCTCGAGCGCGTCGGCGACCTCGCCAAGAATATCGCCAAGCGGGCGCTGAAACTTTCCGGCGAAACGCGGCTGCCGCGCGCCATCGTCGGCTTGAAGTCGATGCACGAAGCGGCAGCCATGCTGCTGAAGGACGCGCTCGACGCTTATGCGCTGCGCGATGTCGAGCGGGCGCGGATGGTCTGGACGCATGACGTCGAGCTCGATGCGCTCGAAGATTCGGTTTTCCGCGACCTTCTGACCTTCATGATGGAAGACCCGCGAAACATCTCGTTCTGCGCCCATCTCCTGTTCTGCTCGAAGAATATCGAGCGGATCGGCGACCATTCCACCAATATCGCGGAGACGGTGGTTTATCTCGTCACCGGCGAAACTCTGCCGATGGACCGGCCGAAAGGCCCCTCACCCGCAACCGATTATTTGTCCTTGCCCAAATGACTTGCCCAAGTGAGCCATAGATGAACAACCAGATCATCTCTGTACCGGATTCGCGACCTGCGCAGGAGGCCCGCAGTGCACCGCCGCGGCCGAATTCCGCGGCCGTCGCGCCGCCGCGCATTCTTGTCGTCGAGGACGAGGCGGCGCTGAGCCTGCTGCTCAGTTACAATCTCGAGGCCGAAGGCTTTGTCGTCGAGCGCGTCGAGCGGGGCGACGAGGCGGAATTGCGGCTCGTCGAATCGCCGCCCGATCTTGTCATTCTCGATTGGATGCTGCCTGGCGTCTCCGGCCTTGAAATCTGCCGCCGCATGCGGGCGCGGGATGCGACGCGCAGCCTGCCGGTCATTATGCTGACGGCGCGCGGCGACGAGAGCGAACGGGTGCGTGGCCTTTCGATCGGCGCCGACGATTATATCGTCAAGCCCTTCTCCGTGCCGGAATTGATGGCCCGCGTGCGGGCCCTGCTGCGGCGAGCGCGGCCGGACCGGGTTGCGGCGCTGCTTGTTGCCGGCGATCTCGCGCTCGACCGGGAAAATTGGCGGGTCAGCCGCGGCGACCGCAACGTCCACTTGGGGCCGACCGAATTCCGCCTGCTCGAATATCTGATGGGCAAGCCCGGCCGCGTCTTCTCGCGGGCGCAATTGCTCGATTCGATCTGGGGCTTTTCGGCTGAGATCGACGAGCGCACCGTCGATGTTCATGTCGGCCGGCTGCGCAAAGCCTTGTCGCTCGGCGGCGAGCGCGACCCCATCCGCACGATCCGCGGCGCCGGCTATTCCTTCGACGAGACGTTCGGCAAGAACGACTGATCGCGCTGCCTTAAACGGCGCATACCGGCCACGAAGCAATCCCAAGCCGGATTGCTTCGGCCGATTCGCTGCGGCTGATTAAGCCGATTGCGTGCGCCGCTCGCGGCGCCGGTCCTGCACCGGCTGGTAGGCGATACGGCCGTGATAGGTGCAATAGGGGCCGTTCTGATTGGCGTTCTTCTTGGCGCCGCAGAAACGGAATTCGCCTGAGGCGGGGTCACCCATCGGCCAGCGGCACATGGATTCCTTCAAATCCATGATCGTGACCATTTCCGACATCGGGATCACCACGTCCTCCTCGGGCGCCGGCAGAAGCGCTTCGACCGGTTGCGGCCTTATGGCCAGTGCCGTATTGCCTCGCACGATTGGGGCGCTGATGCGCTGATGCACGGCTGGCCGGGCGGTCTTCACCCGCGGCCGGGCGATCGCAGGGGTGGCGGCTTTCACGCGCCCGGACATGCCGAGGCGGTGAACCTTGCCGATCACTGCATTGCGGCTGATGCCATTTGCAAGCTCGCGCGCGATCTGGCTGGCACTCAGTCCTTCGAGCCAGAGTTTGCGCAGGAGCTCTACCCGTTCATCGGTCCAGGACATTTAGTCCTCCTCGATTTGAATCGAAAAATTAGCCTGAACGCGGCTGACGCGACCCGGCACGCGCGGCGCGGCAGGTGGAATCCGGAATCGACGCAGCGCCGGAAAACCGGCGTCGTATAAAAGGTTACGCATTTTGAATGGCCCGCCGCACGAGATGTCGTAGTCGACATCTGAAAAGCTACACTAGCCGTTGAATCTTGCGCAAGAGTCGCCATGTCCTGCGCGGCGGCGTTTTCAACAGTCCATCGGACTAGTCCCCAGCCCGCGTCATTGTGACTCGGGCCGGCGGGGTGTTCCGGGCGTTTTGTGACGGGCAGGCGACTTAAGCGCAATCATTTGACCGCTGCGCCGGCGGCCCGTACAATGCGGGTTCGTGTTGCCGCTCCCGCCGGAGCGGCACTTTTCGTTGGGGGATCGCCCTTTCGCCGCGCTGCGGCTGGATCGCCGCTGCCGGATCATTTCTGGAGCTTTTGCCGTGACTTCGTCGCTTCTGCCTACCTATGCGCGTTTCAACCTCGCTTTCGAGCGCGGCGAAGGCGCTTGGCTCTACGTGGCGAACGGCGACAAATATCTCGATTTCGGCGCCGGCATCGCCGTCGTCAGCGTCGGCCATTCGCACCCGCATCTGGTCGAGGCGTTGATCGATCAGGGCCGCAAGCTCTGGCATGTCTCCAATCTTTTCGAGGTTCCGCAGGCCGAAAAGCTCGGCGCCCGGCTTGCCGCGGCGAGCTTTGCCGATCTCGCCTTCTTCACCAATTCCGGCACTGAGGCGATGGAGGGCGCGATCAAGACCGCGCGCCGCCACCAATTCGTCAGCGGCCATCCGGAGCGCTACCGGATCATCACCTTCCAGGGCGCCTTTCACGGCCGTACGCTTGCGTCCGTCGCGGCCGGCGGCAATCCGAAATATCTCGAAGGCTTCGGCCCGCCGCTCGAAGGGTTCGATCAGGTCCCGTTCGGCGATCTCGCCGCCGCCAAAGCGGCGATCACGCGGGAGACGGCGGCCATCATGATCGAGCCGGTGCAGGGCGAAGGCGGCATCCGCGTTGCGTCCCCGGACTTTCTCGAAGCGCTGCGCGCGCTCTGCGACGCGCATGGGCTGCTGCTGATTTTCGACGAAGTGCAGAGCGGCATGGGTCGCACCGGCAAGCTCTTCGCCCATCAGCATTCGCGCATCACGCCGGATATCATGGGCCTCGCCAAGGGGATCGGCGGCGGCTTCCCGCTCGGCGCCTTTTTGACGACGCGCGCCGTCGGCGCCTGCATGACACCCGGCACGCATGGCACGACCTATGGCGGCAATCCGCTGGCGACCGCGGTCGGCAATGCTTTGCTCGATGTCGTTCTTGCCGACGGATTCCTCGACCACGTGGCAAAGACCGGCGCCGGGTTCGGCCAGGGCCTCGGCGAATTGCAGAAGCGCTATCCCGATGTGATCGAAGCGGTGCGCGGCATGGGGCTGATGTTTGGGCTGCGCGTCGTCGGCCCGGTCGGCGACTTCGTCAATGCGGCGCTGGCGGAAGGGCTCATCACCATTCCGGCGAGCGACAATGTCGTGCGCCTGTTGCCGCCCTTGAACGTCACCGAGGTCGAGGTCGCGCTTGCGCTCACGCGCCTTAATGCCGCCGCGGAAAAACTCTCGGCAGCGCGCGCGAAGGCGGCGCAGCGGGGAGCGGCGTAATGAGTGCCGTCTTACGTAACGTGGCGCTGCCCAAGCATTTTCTCGATCTGTCGGAAGTCTCCGCCGAGGAATTGCGGCGGATTCTGTCGCTTGCCGGCGCGATCAAGAGCAATCGCCGCAAGGGCCAGCTCGCGGCGGAGCGGCCGCTGACCGGCAAGATGCTGGCGATGATCTTCGACAAGCCGTCGACCCGCACGCGCGTCTCCTTCGATGTCGCGATGCGGGAGCTCGGCGGCGAGACCATCATGCTGACCGGCAAGGAGATGCAGCTCGGCCGCGGCGAGACGATCGCCGATACGGCGCGGGTGCTTTCGCGTTTCGTCGATGCCATCGTCATCCGCGTGCTCGATCATAACGAGCTCAGCGAATTGGCGCGGAACGCCGAAGTGCCCGTCGTCAACGGCCTGACCAAGAAATCGCATCCCTGCCAGGTGATGGCGGATGTGTTGACCTTTGAAGAGCATCGCGGCCCGATCAAGGATCGCACGATTGCCTGGACGGGCGACGCCAACAATGTGTTGTCGAGCTGGATCCAGGCGGCGCAACGCTTCGACTTCACGATCAATGTCGCAACACCGGCCGAGCTCGATGTGACGCATGAGATGAAATCCTGGGCGAAGGCCAATCAGGCACGTCTCAATGTCACCCGTGACCCTTATGAAGCGGTGCGGGGCGCCGATGCGGTGATTTCCGACTGCTGGGTGTCGATGGGCGACAAGGACGAGAATTTCCGCCACAATCTGCTCGCGCCTTATCAGGTCAATGCCAAGCTGATGAACGCAGCCGCCAAGGACGCGATCTTCATGCATTGCCTGCCGGCGCACCGCGGCGAGGAGGTCACCGATGAGGTGATCGACGGGCCGCAATCCGTCGTCTTCGACGAGGCCGAAAACCGGCTGCATGCGCAGAAGGGCATTCTGGCCTGGTGTTTCGACGCGGTGGCGGGATGAGCGAGGCGGATACGCCTCTGCGCCCGGTTTCCGACCAGGCTCACGACGACATGGTTCTGCCTTTCGCGGTCGAACCGCTTGATGTGCGCGGCCGTATCGTGCGGCTTGGCCCGGCGATCGACGAGATCCTGACCCGCCACGCTTATCCGCCGGCGATCGCGCGGCTTGTCGGCGAGGCGGCGGCGCTCACCGTGCTGCTGGGCGCGGCGCTGAAATCGGAAGGCCGGCTGCAATTGCAGACGCGCAGCGATGGCGTCGTCGATATGATCGTCGTCGATTTCGATGCGCCGGACCGTTTGCGCGCTTTCGCCCGGTTCGATGAGGCGCGGCTCGCCGAAACCGCGCCGGGTGCCGAATTGCTTGGCCACGGCCATCTGGCCTTGACGATCGAGCAGGGCAGCGATGTTGCGCGTTACCAGGGCGTCGTCGCGCTCGACGGCCAGGGGCTGGAAGAGGCGGCGCATCAATATTTCCGCCAGTCCGAACAAATTCCGACCTTCGTCCGGCTAGCCGTCGCCGAAAGCCTGACGGGTGCCGCAACCAATTGGCGTGCCGGCGGTCTGATGCTGCAATTTTTGCCGGCCTCGGCCGAGCGCCAGCGCCAGGCGGATCTTGCGCCGGGCGATGTGCCGGACGGCGCGCCCATCCCCAAGGTTCTCGACGACGACGCCTGGGCGGAGGCGAAAGCGCTCGGCGGTACGCTCGAGGACCACGAATTGGTCGATCCAACCCTTTCGAGCGAACGCCTGCTCTATCGGCTGTTCCACGAGCGCGGCGTCAAGGTCTTCGCGCCGCAGGCGGTCCGCGCCGCCTGCCGCTGTTCGGACGAGCGCATCGCCGCCATGCTGCGCAATTTCACCCAGCAGGAACGCGACGACATGGTCGGCGACAACGGCAAGATCGGCGTCACCTGCGAATTTTGCTCGACCTATCGCGAGTTCGACCCGGCGGACTTCAAGGCAGAGTAAGTTCGGCCTTTTCGGCGATCGCGGATTCGACCGCGAGCGCTTTGACGACGGCGGGACGCGCCAGCATCCGCGCCCGATGCGCCTCAAGGCTCGGGAATTCGCCCGGCGCAAACTTAAACCGCGCGGCGAAGCGCCAGAACAGCCGGAACAGGAAAATATCGACGATCGAATAATCGCCAAGCGCCCATTCGCGGGTACCGAGCCTTTGCGTTGCCAAAACAAAGGCGGCGCGCGCCTCAGCGGCATCGGCGCGGGCACCATGCACGGTCGAGGCGAGGAACGACATCCAGGATAGCGCCTGCGCTTCGCCCTCGATGTCCTGGGGCAGGAGCTTCGCCTGCGGATAGGTCTTGCCCAGATAAAAGAGGATCGCGAGCACTTCGGTCAAAAGCCGCCCGTCAATGAGGAGGCTCGGCACTTTGCCTTCGGGATTGATCGCGAGAAATTCCGGCTTGCGCGTTTCCTTGGTGGCGACGAGAACCGGCCGGCCCTCGAAGGGAACGCCGGCCTCATGGAGCGCGATATGGGCCGCGAGCGAACTCGATCCCGGCGAAAAATAAAGAACGAGCACGAAATTCCCCTTTCGTCAGATTGAAAATTCCCCGCGCCGGAAGCCCTGCGCATAGAGCAAGGCAGTGAGATCGGCGTGGTCGAGACGCGCGGCGACCTTTTCGGCAAGCCTTGGCTTCGGCCGGAAGCCGATGCCGAGGCCGGCTTCCAGCAACATGTCGAGATCGTTGGCGCCGTCGCCGACGGCGAGCGTTTCGATCGGCTGCAGGCCGCGCATCTGCCGCAGACGCAGGAGGGTCATCCGCTTGGTTGTCCCATCGTGGACCGGCTCCGCGACTTCGCCCGTCAATTGGCCGTTCTCAACGAGAAGCTCATTGGCGGCACTTTCGTCAAATCCAATCCGTTCGGCGATCGGGGTGGCAAAATGCGAGAAGCTGCTGGAGACGAGCACCGTATAGGCGCCGTGCGCCCGCAGGGTCCTGACAAGCGTCTCGGCGCCCGGCGTCAGGCGGATACGCTCGGCGAGAATTTTATCGAAGACGCCGACATCAATGCCGGCGAAATGCACGACCCCCGCCCGCAAGGCCGGGGCGACGGCCACCTCGCCGCGCACGGCGCGCTGCGCCGACGCTGTAATTTCCGCCCGCTTGCCGGCGAAATCGGCAAGCTCATGGACGCTCTCCTGCGCGATCATGGTCGAGTCCATATCGGCGAGAAGCAGCTTCTTGCGCCGGTCCGCGGCCGGCTGGATGATGATGTCGATCGGCCGATCTTTGATCAGATCGATTAAAATCGCGCCGATCTCTTTATCTACGGGCGAAAAGAAAATATCGGCGGCGATCAGCGGATCGAGCCAGTCCGTGCGCGCGCCCGGCAGCTGCCGGACAGCGGCCGCAAGAAGTGCGTCGTCGAGCGCCGGCCGGATCGGATCGCAGACAAGCGTCGCGACATGAGTCATAAGAACGTCACATGGCCGAAAACGAAATTTCCGCGCTTCTCATCGCAGGCCCGACGGCGAGCGGCAAGTCGCAACTTGCGCTGCGCCTAGCGGAGCGTCTTGGCGGTGCGCTGGTCAATGCCGATTCGATGCAGGTCTATCGCGACCTCAATATTCTGGCGGCGCGGCCGGGCGCGGCGGAGATGGCGCGCGCGCCGCATCTGCTTTTTGGCCATGTCGACGGCGCGATCAATTATTCCGTCGGCCGCTATCTTGAGGACATCGAGCGTGTCCTTGCGCGATTGCGCAACGAGGGCCAATTGCCGATCATCGTCGGTGGCACGGGGCTTTATTTCAAGGCGCTGACGCAGGGACTTTCGGAAATGCCGAAAGTGCCCGAGCCTGTCCGTGCCGAATGGCGGGCCCGCGCCGAGACGATGCCCGTTGCCGCCCTTCATGCGGCGCTCGCTGCACGCGATCCAATCATGGCGGCGCGGCTCCGACCGAGCGATCCGCAGCGCATCTTGCGGGCGCTGGAGGTTCACGCCGCGACTGGCCAAAGTCTTGCCTTCTTTCAGGCCGCGAAAGCAAAGCCTTTGCTCGATATCGATGCTTGTTTTGCCATTTTTCTGGCGCCAGATCGCGCTGATCTGAAAGTGGCGATCAACCGGCGATTCGACGCAATGCTCGAAGCCGGCGCGCTGGACGAAGTCGCGACACTCGACCGCAGGGGCCTCGATCCGTCTCTGCCGGTGATGCGAGCGCTCGGCGTGCCGCAGTTACTGCGTCACCTGAAAGGCGAAATCGACCTCGCGGCGGCGGCAGAACTCGCCAAGCGCGATACGCGGGCCTATGCCAAGCGGCAACTCACTTTTGCCCGACATCAATTGCCCTATTTCAAATGGATGACATTCGACGAAATTGAGACATTTTCATTTGCGAATCATCTCACGCGAATTTGACGATTGAAACCGACTGTGTATCCGGTTTCTGGATTCAGACTTGCCAAGGCATTAGGGCCTTGGTTAAATAAAAAACTTCCTCCCGATATACATGGACCTTGTATGAATCAGCGCGAACGGCAGATGCTCGAAATCCTGAAGCGCGGCCGCGATGAATCCGGCTACGTTGCTGTCAAGGCCGAGTTCGAGGCCGAAGGAACCCGCATCGAAGAGCTGTTGAGGCTGATCGAGATCGCGCGTAAGGCCAACCTCAAGGTTGGGCTGAAGATTGGTGGCTGTGAGGCCATGCGCGATCTGATCGAGAGCCAGCAGATCGGCGTCGAATATATCATCGCTCCGATGATCGAAAGCGAGTATGCGCTGTCGAAGTTCATCGATGCCAAGAATAAGATTTATTCGACCGAGACGCAGGTCGATACCGACTTCCTCTTCAATCTCGAAACAGATATCGCGTTTAAATCGCTCGACGGTCTCGCCAAGGAAGCGGCCAAGCCGCATGGCACGCAGGGCATCGTTTTTGGCCGCGTCGACTTTTCCTTGTCGAAGGGGCTCTCGCGCGACGCCATCAACGATGATGTCGTGACGCAGGATGTCTGCGCGACGGCGCGGGTGTGCAAAGAAAAAGGCCTCGATCTCGTCGTCGGCGGCGGTGTTTCGATCGATGCCGTAGCGGCGCTGCGCGAAGTCAAGAAAATCCATCTGACGCGTTTCGAGACCCGCAAGGTGGTTTTTGCCGCGGCCGCGCTGGAGCAGGAGCACGTCAAGACCGGGCTCCTCAATGCCGTTCATTTCGAGCTTCTGTGGCTCTTGAACAAGCGGGACTATTACGGCGCGATTCAGAGCGAAGACGCCAAGCGCATCGACATGCTCGAAAAGCGTTGGCACGTCCTGCAAGCGGACGTCGAGAAAAACCGCAGCACGATGAAAGTTGTCAGCGGTTAGCCGCTGCGTCAAATGCCGAGCAGTGTGACCGCGACTGAGAAGGATGTCAGATCCGAATCTGATCGCATCCTTCTTTTCGGCGCGAGTGGCGCGATCGGCGGCGCGATTGCCAAAAG
>Ga0153954_1001066_pt1 | contig 16661 bp, 11 predicted proteins | sample TSFL038MetaG_FD_102277 | JGI IMG/M metagenome (GOLD analysis project Ga0153954, IMG submission 102277) | Attine ant fungus gardens microbial communities from Florida, USA - TSFL038 MetaG | ecosystem: Host-associated > Fungi > Mycelium > Unclassified | place: USA: Florida, Wekiwa Springs State... | reverse complement strand
GATTCCTAGCGAGGGCCAGAGACCTTCGTCGCGACCGTGCGGCCGTCATGAGGGAGATGCGCCGATCTTTCGGCCCGTCGCCGAGGGTCCTTTGCCGACGTCGTCTTCGGACGATCTCCCGGTACCGCGACGTTCTCGGAAGCATCAAACAAGGTCAGTTGAGCGGTACGCATGCAACTGCGATATACCGAATTGCAGAGCCAAATAACCAGGAAAATGACACGGTTCCTTGACAAGGTGGTGTGCTTATGTTCTTATTTTCGGCGCCGAAGGGCCGCGCTCCAGGAGGGAGGTCGCGGATCCGGAGGCCCAGAGACAATCGCCGGATCGATCCCGCGGGGAGCCCGGAAGTCGGGCAAGGCAGGGTCAGCGGCAAGGGACAAGGGAGAGACTTGGTGAAACGCCGAGCAATGAAGTTGTTCGCCCTGGCGGTGCTGAGTGCGTCCTGGGCGGTAAGTGCCGTCCCGGCCACAGCCGGCGCCGCGGGGTGTCCGAACGAAATCTTCCGGGGCGGCCTTTCGGCGCTGCTGCCGGAATGTCGCGCCTACGAGAAGGTCAGCCCGGACGAAAAGGCGAACGGCGATGTCGAAACGCGCCTAGGCTTCGCTCAGTCACGCGGTGCGGCCGGCCTCGATGAAGACGGCTACGCGTTCCTCTCCTACAACGGCTTGCCCGGCTCCGAAGGGGGAGCCCTCCAGACCGGCAACGTGGCGAGGCGGGGCGGCGACGGCTGGATCTCCTCTCCCTTCTCGCCGTCCATCGTCAACGAAACGACCATCCCGATGGTCTCGAGTTCGCTGCTGATATCCCAGGACCTCAACAAGGTCCTCGTGGAAAGCCAGAAGCCGCTGACCCCCGACGCACAGCCGGGGCCGAACCTGTACGTGCGGACGATCTCGCCGCCGTCGGTGCAGCTGATCACCCCAATGCCGATCCCGATTGTCATTGGGAACGGGTACACGGTGACTGCGGTAAACATCTATGGCGCGTCGAATGACTTCTCTCACATCGTCTTCCAGAACCGGGCGAAGCTGACGCCGGATTCGCCCGCGCTTCCGCCGAGCGGCCAAGGCATGAACCTCTATGAATGGAACGGGTCGACGCTCAAGAACATCGACATCTTGCCGGGGCAGACGCAACCCGACAGCCGCGGCGTAGGAGTGTCAAATGCGACCGGCGCCGTCTCCCCTGACGGTCAGCGGGTGATCTTCAGGGCGCCGGAAGGAGGCCCATATGTCCTCCGTGATCACGGAACGCCGATTTACCTCGGGACCTGCGTCCAAGGCAAATGCGCCTATGCCGCCTCGCGCGATCTTTCGACGATCTTCACCGCCACCGGCGGCGATCTCTATCGCTACGACGTCGAAGCCGGCGAAATGGTCGACCTGACCGCCGGTGCGGCGGGGGGCGGCAGCGCCGAAGTCAATGCCGTGAACCTGCTCGCCGCGCCGGACGGCGACGCCGTGTTCTTCGTCGCCAAAGCGGCGATGGCGCCGGGCGCGACCGCGGGTGCCCCGAACCTGTATCGCTGGAGCGCGGGCGACGGGATCGAATTCGTTGCCCGGCTCAATCCCAGCGACCCGTTCGTGGCGGCCCAAAACGTCAATGCGCAGAGCATGGAGGCGTCGATCTCCGACGCCGGCGATGCGGTCGCCTTCACCTCGGTCGGGGCGCTTACCGGTGAATCACCGGCGGGCGTGAGGGAGATCTACCACTGGTCGAAGGCCGAAGGCCTGACCTGTGCCTCGTGCAACGCCGGGTTGGCGTCCCCGGCCGGGTATCCGGTGCCGCCCACGCAGATCCTCGGCGGGGCCGGCGCCACGATCCTGAGCTCCCCCAGCCCGCTGAGCGCCGACGGCAAGAAGGTCTTCTTCTCGACCGTCGACCGGCTCCTGCCCCAGGACACCAACGGCAAGATGGATGCCTACGAGTGGGTGGGTGGGACGGTCCACCTGATCTCGACCGGGACCGGCGATTACGGTGCCGAATTCCTCGACGCCAGCCCCTCGGCGAAGGACATCTTCTTCGTGACCCGTGATCGGCTGGTCGCCGCCGATCGCGACGAAAACACCGACGTCTACGACGCCCGCGAAGGCGGCGGCTTCGCCGAACCGGCGCCGGCCGTGCCCTGCGAAGCCGAAGCGTGCCGGCCGCCGCTCGAGGCGGCACCGGCAGCGCCGCAGGTCGGATCGCGGAGCTTCTCCGGCCCACCGAACCAGAAGCCGAAGAGCAGCGCCAAGAAGAAGCAGAAGCCGAAGCAGCAGAAGAAACAACACCAGAAGAAGAAGAAGCAGCAGAAGAAGTCCAAGCAGTGCAAGGGAAAGTCAAAGGCAAAGTCAAAGGCAAATAAGTGCTCGCAGAAGTCGCACAAGGCTCGTTCGACCGGGAAGCGCGGGTGAGGGGGATGAGGACTCTGAAAACCGATAAGTCGACGCTCTCGGTACTGCTGGGGGCGGTCGCCATCTGTCTGTTGGCGCTCGCCCTGGTCGTGCCGGGCGCATCCGCCGCCGCCCCGTTCTCGATCGAATTCGACGGCACGATGATCAGCGACCCCGCCGGCGATCCGGCCACGCAGGCCGGTTCGCATCCCTATGAGGTCGGCGCGATGATGACCTTCGCGAAGGACCCCGACACCGGCAAATTGGTGCAGAACCCCAAAGACATCGACATCGAACTGCCGGCCGGGCTGATCGGCAATCCCGCATCGGCTCCGCGCTGCGTGATGTCACAGACTTGGGCGGAAATATCGGCGATCGGAACGTCCGAAGCATGCGCCGAATCCACCCAGGTCGGCGTGGCGGCGGTCAAAATCCTTGGGGTGCTCACCCTCAAAGTCCCGATCTTCAACATGGTGCCGCCGCCGAATTCGCCGGCGATGTTCGTGATCCAGCCCGACGACGTGGTGCCGGTGACCGCGACGGTCCGTCCGGCCGAGGCACCGGGCCAGGGCGGCGGCCTCGGTGGCTACGGCATCGACCTGCACTTCAGGAATGTCAGCCAGGGCGTTCCCTTGGAAGCCGCCGGCCTGACCTTCTGGGGCAACCCGGCCGATCCACGGCATGATGCCGAACGAGGCGCGTGTCTGATCGGGTCTCAGGGATTTGGGCCGATGCCGGCCGACCCCTGCCACTTCCAAGGACCGGAAAAGCCGTTCATGACCCTCCCCAGCACCTGCACCGGGGAACCGCTGGTCACCCGCGCCCACGTCACCTCCTGGGCCGACGAAGACGCCAGCGCCGAATACGTGACCCACGATGCGGCCGGCACGCCGTACGCCCTCGAAGGCTGTGACGAACTTCCCTTCACGGGCTCGGTGTCGACGGCGCTGGAGTCGAGCGCGGCCGATTCACCCTCGGGGCTGACGGTCGACCTCAAGGTGCCGCAGAGCAACAACACGACCGGGCTGGGTACCGCACAGCTGAAGAAGGCGGCGGTGACCCTGCCGCCGGGCGTCTCGGTCAACCCGTCGGCGGCCAGTGGGCTCGTCGGCTGCTCGGTCGCCCAGTTCGACCAGTTTGGCGAAGGGCCCTCCAATTGTCCGGCGAACTCGAAGATCGGGGCCGTGAACATCGACACCCCGCTGCTCGACGAACCGATGACGGGCAGCGTCTACCAGGCCCGCCAGGACGAAAACCCGTTCGGCTCGCTGCTCGCGATCTACATGGTCGCCGAAGGGTCGGGCGTGAGGCTGAAGCTGCCGGGCAAGGTGTCTGCCGATCCGCTCACCGGTCAGCTCGTCACCACGTTCGACGAGAACCCGCAGCTCCCGTTCACCGACCTGAGCCTGCGGTTCTTCAGCGGGCCGCGGGCGGCGCTGGCGACGCCGAGGACCTGCGGGACGCAGGCGACGACGGCGGCGCTGACCCCCTGGTCGGGCACCGCCGACGTCGGTGCGGAAAGCGCGCTGACGGTCAGCTCCGGCCCGAACGGCTCCGCCTGCCCGACGAGCCTCGGGGCGCGCCCCTTTGGTCTGGGGCTGGAAGCGGGCACGGCCTCCAACGCGGCGGCGGGGTACAGCCCGCTGACCTTTAAGGTGAGCCGCCCGGATGGTGCGCAGGAACTGTCCCGCATCGAAACGGTCCTGCCGAAGGGGCTGCTGGCGAAGCTGGCGGGGGTCCCCGAGTGTGCCGAGGCGAGTGCCGCGGCCGGGACCTGCGGGGTCGAGAGCCAGATCGGCTCGGTCAAGGTCGGGGCCGGTGCGGGCCCGACGCCGTTCTACGTGCAGGACGGTCGCGCCTACCTGACCGGACCGTACGCCGGGGCGCCGCTGGGGCTCGACTTCGTCGTCCCCGCCGTCGCCGGGCCACTCGACCTCGGCGTGGTGAACGTCCGTGCCGGGCTCTTCATCGATCCGGTGACCACCCAGGTGACGGTCAAGTCCGACCCGCTGCCGACGATTCTCCAGGGCATCCCCCTGCGGCTCCGCTCGGTGGAAATCGGCATCGACCGGCAGGGGTTCATGGTCAACCCGACGTCATGTGACCCGACCGCGGTCGGCAGCGGCGTCACCAGCACCGAAGGGGCCCTCGCCCAGCTGTCGGACCGCTTCCAGGCGGCCGGCTGCGGCGGACTGGCCTTCGCGCCGAAGCTGGCCATGTCGGTGAAGGGCAAGACGCGGCGGGGTGCCTACCCGGCGTTCAAGGCGGTGCTGACGCCGCCGCCGGGGCAGGCGAACCTTCGCCGGGCCGCGGTCTCCCTGCCGCCGACCGAGTTCCTCGAGAACGCCCACATCCGCACCGTCTGCACCCGGGCGCAGTACAACGCCGGCCCGGGCGGTGGGGCGGAGTGCCCGAAGGCCTCGATCTACGGCAAGGCGAAAGCCTGGTCGCCGTTGCTCGACCGTCCGCTCGAAGGGCCGGTGTTCCTGCGCAGCTCCGAACACAAGCTGCCGGACCTGGTGGCGTCCCTGAGCGGGCAGATCCACGTCGACCTCGACGGGCGGATCGACTCGGTCCACCGGCGCATCCGTAACACGTTCGAAATGGTCCCGGACGCTCCCGTGTCCCGGTTCGTCCTTGAAATGCAGGGCGGCAAGAAGGGGCTCCTGGTCAACAATACGGAGCTCTGCAAGACCACCCCGAAGGGGACGGCCGTCTTCACCGGTCAGAACGGCAAGCAGGTCACCCTGAACCCGGTCATGAAGGCCGAATGCAAGGGCAAGAAGAAGAACGCGAAGCACAAGAAGAAGTAGGAGGCGCCCGGGTGGTGCGCTGCCGGACCCGATCTGGCAGCGCACTGCCCAGGGCTTTGCTGTGGCGCCTTACTCGCCCTATACGCGAGTAAGGCGCCACAGGCGGCCCGCACCTACGCTCGAGGGCGCTGAGGCTCTGGAGACACTTGCGTACCGACGGGGGGCGGCGGGCGCCATAGACTGATCCGCGGATGGAGGGATTCGGCAGGTGAGGGGCCACCGATCGCTCGCCGGGCTCGCGGCGGTGCTGGCTTGCTGCGCCGCCCTCGGGGTGATCGGCCTCGGGGTCGAAGATCGGCTCGATCCGCTCTCCCTGAGCATCCCGGGAACCGCGGCGGCCGAAGCAGAAGACCTCTCGCAGGAACACTTCGGCGACTCCTCGCCGTTCGTGGTCCTGTTGCAAGGGCCCAAGGCGGCGGTCGACCGGCAGGGGATCGGCCTGGTGCGGGCGCTGCGGCGCGAGCCGGGGGCGGCGGTGATCTCGCCCTGGGACCGCGGTTCGCTCGCCGCCTTGCGGCCGGCTCCCGGGAAGGCGCTCGTGCTGGTTGACTATCGCGTACCGCTTGCGTACTCGATGCGCCACACGGTGCCGCGGCTCGAAGATCTCCTCGGTGCCCGCGTCCGGGCACCCGTCGTCGCCACCCAGTCGGGCTTCGCCAGTCTCGCCCGGGCGCTGCAAGAGGAATCGCTCGACGCCTCCGAGCGGGCCGAGCTGATCGCGGCGCCGCTCCTGCTCCTGATCCTGCTTTTCGTCTTCCGCTCGTTGGTCGCGGCGGCGATCCCGCTCGCCTTCGGCGCGCTCACCGTCTTCGCCGGCCGCGGCGTGCTTTCGCTGCTCGCCGGCGTGATGACGATCGACGCCCTCGCGCTCGTCGTCTGCACGATGATGGGGCTGGCGCTCGGCGTCGACTACTCACTGCTCGTCGTCTCCCGCTTCCGCGAGGAGCTCGGGGCGGGCCGCTCGCCCGCCGACGCGGCGCGGGCCACCCGCCGGACCGCCGGCCGCACGACCTTCTTCGCCGGCGCCACGCTGATGGTCGCGCTCGTCTTTTCCGCCGCGCTGCAGCCCGGCTCCCTGCTGCTCTCGCTGGCGGTCGCGACCGCCGTCGTCACCGCGATCTCGATCGTCATCTCGACCCTCGCCCTACCGCCCCTGCTCGCGCTGCTCGGGGAGCGGGTCAACCGCGGGCGCCTCCCGGGGGGGATGACGCGGGGCCGCTTCACGGTCGCCGGCGCGGTCGGCGCCGCCCTGCGCAGGCCCGCGGTCGCGGCGGTCGCGGTTGCCGGCCCGCTGGTGCTCCTCGCGCTGCCCGCCGCGTCGCTCACCACCGGCCCGCCCGGCATCGACGAGCTTTCCGGCTCCAATCCCGCGCGGGTCAGCGCGGAGACGATTGACCGGGCCGTCGGCCCCGGTTGGGAGGCGCCCTTCGTCCTCGTCGCGGCGACCGAGCGCGGGCCGATCACGAATCGCCAGGACCTCGACCTCCTCGCCCGCACCCAGCACCGCATCGCCCGCCAGCCGGGCATCCGCGCGGTGATCGGCCCGGCGCCGCTATCGAAGCGGGCGGCGCCGCTGCGCTCGCTCGGCGCCAAGCTCAGTGGCGACGGGTCCGGGACGCCGGAGCAGGTCGGCGGCCTCGGGCCGAAGCTCCGCCGCGCGGCGGGCGCGGTGGCCGAACTCCGCTCGGGACTCGACGAAGGCGCCGCCGGCAGTGGCCTGCTCGCCGCGGGATCCGAACGAGCGGTGGCCGGGGCCGGGCTGATCGCCACCGAGCTGCGCCGCGCCGCCGGCCGCGGCGAAGAAGCCACCACCGCGATCGAACGGCTGCAAGACGGCAGCGGCAAGCTCGCCGAAGGCCAGCGCCGCACCGCGGTCGGCACCCTGACCCTGGCGCTCGGCCTGCGCTCGCTGCTGCCGCGCCTGCGCGGAGGTGAGCTCGCCCGGTCCCGCAAGCTCGCCCGCCGGCTCGAACGCGCCGCCGCCGCCGACCCGGCGCTGCGCAAGCCGGCCGCCGAAGCGCGGACGCTGGCCCGGGCGGTCGCCCTCACCCGCGACGAAGTCCGCCGCCTGCGCGCGGTCGCCCAGGAAGTGAACGGGGCGCTCAACCGGCTCGTCCCCGGCGGTCGCAAGCTCGAACGCGGCGTGGCCCGGCTCTCGCACGCCGCCGCCGGGCTGGGCAGCGGCCTCGACCGTCTCGGCGGGGGCGCCGAACGCCTCTCGAACGGCCTGGTCGAACTGCAGCACGGGGCCGAGGCGCTCGGCTCGGGCCTCGCCGAAGGCGCCCACCGCGCCTACCCGCTGCAGGTCGGGCTGCGGCACGCGGGGGTTCGCGTGGCCGCGGTGGCGGCGCCGCTCGAGGAAGGCGCCCGCAGGCTGCGCACGGACTCGCCGCACCTCTTCGAATCCGGCTACTTCGTCCTCTCCGCCCTCGACGGCGCCTCGCCGCGCCGCCGCGCCGAAGCGGGGGAGGCGATCAGTCTCGACAGCGGCGGGCAGGCGGCGCGCCTGCTCGTCGTCTCCACCCACCCGTTCAACAGCGAGGGCTCGCGGGAGACCGGGGACATGCTGCGGGCGGACGCCGAGCGGCTCGCCGCGGCGGGCGGGCTGCGCACCGGCGTGGCGGGTGGCGCCGCGACGCTCAACGCCTACGGCTCGACCACCGAATCGCGATTGCCGCTGGTGATCGGCGCCTTCGTCCTGCTGACCCTCGTAGCGCTCGTCTTCGTCCTTCGCGCGCCGCTCCTGGCGTTGCTGACGGTGGTCCTCAACCTCGGCACGGTGGCGGCGGCGATCGGGGTCGTGACGCTCGTCTGCAAGCTGCCCGACGGCGTGCCGCTCGGCGGCCACCCTTATATAGACACGGTCGGCGCGGGAGCGATCTTCGGCGTCACCTTCGGGCTCTCGATCGACTACGCGGTCTTCCTGCTCGCCCGCATGCGCGAGAGCTATGATGTCGATGGCGACCACCGCGCGGCGATCGCCTTCGGGATCGAGCGCACCGCGGGCGTCATCACCGGCGCGGCGGCGATCATGGCGGCCGTCTTCATCTCCTTCGCCGCCGCCCCGATCGCCACGGTCAGCCAGATGGGGATCGGCCTCACGGTGGCGATCCTGCTCGACGCGACGGCGGTGAGGATCGTCCTGCTGCCGGCGCTGATGTTGCTGATCGGTGAGCGAGTGTGGAAAGTTCCGCCGGCGCTCGACCGCATCTTGCCGCGCCGTAAGGTGCTGACGGAATCATGAGAGAGAAAAACAGGAAGATCAGGGATATGACGCGGGTTGTGATCATGGCGGCGCTGCTGGCGCTGCTCGGCGGCGCCGTCGCGGTGGCCGCCGAACCGCCCACCAGGGCCGAATACGTGAGCCAACTGGAGACCATCTGCAAGCCGGACGCGGCGGAGACGCAGGTGGCGATGCGCGGCGCCCGCGGCGACCTTCAGGCCGAACGCCTGCCCGTCGTGACGGCGAAGTTCGCCAAGGCGGCGCGGATCTTCGGCGGCACCGTGAAGAAGATCAGCGCGATGCCGCGGCCGTCGGCCGATGAAGCGCGGCTGGCGAAGTGGTTCGGTTATCTGAACCGGCAGGAGAGTTATCTAAAGCAGATCACCACGCAACTGCGGGCCGGCAAGGCGATCAAGGCGCAGCGCCTGACCGCACGCTTCATCCACAGCGGCAACCTGGCCAACAACGTGGTGCTGGCCTTCGGCTTCAACTACTGCAGCTTCAAGTTCTCGAGATACGGATGAGCGGGCGGCGGCGCGGGGCGGCGGGGCGGGCGCTCGCGGCGCTCGCCGTCGCTGCGGTCGCGGTCGCGGTCGGCGCCTCGACGGCGGGCGGCGAGCGCACCCAGGACGGCCACCTGATTGTCTCGCTCGACGGCGGCCTGGCCCCGTTGGCGTTGCCGCGCGACCGCCCGGCGCCGGTCGCGGTGCGGCTCGCGGGCGGCCTGCAGACCACCGACGGCACTTTGCTCCCGCGGGTCACCCGGGTCGAACTGAGCCTGCCCGGGCAGGGTGTCCTCGACACTCGCGGCCTGCCCGTCTGCTCGGCGCGGAAGCTCCGTGCCGCGACCTCGCGGGCGGCCCTCGGAGCGTGTCGGGATGCGCTCGTCGGGCGCGGGCGGCTCGAGGCTCAGGTGTACGTCCCGAACCAGCCGCCGTTCACGGTCCACGCCGAGCTGCTCGCCTTCAACGGGCGAGTGCGGGGGAGACGGGCGGTGATCCTCCACGGCTTCGCCGCCAACCCACCGACCGTCGTTGTCCTCCCGTTCCTCCTGCGCCTCGAAACGAGCCGCCTGCGCACCCGACTGGTCGCCGACCTCCCCCCGGAGCTCGGCCCCTGGCCGCACTTCGCCCACTTCGAAGTGAAGCTCTTCCGCCGCTTTCACTTCCGCGGTCACGAGCGCAGCTACATCAGCGCCTCCTGCCCGATCCCGCAACGGTTCACCGCAGGCTTCTTCTCCTTCGCCAAGGCCAGCTTCACCCTCGCCGGCGGGCAACGGGTGGGCACCAGCATCACCCGCTCCTGCCGCGCCCGCCCCTGAAGCTGGCGGCCGCAAGGGACGAGACCCCTCAGGCCGGAGCCCGGGGAAAGGGAAGGACCGGAGATGGTCACGCACGCGCTGCGTGGATTGGGCGCCCCCAATCTCGGGCGGCCGCAGCGGCCCGAACCCTTGCCGTCCCTTCCCCCCGGACCTCCGCCCCCAGCCCGGGCCCTCGGGCTGGGGGCTGCTCCGCGGGACGGCGGCTCCAGTGTCTCGTCCAGAGACGGATTTGACCGCTTAGTGGTCTGTTAGTGTCCCAAAATATGGGGCAGGACCGTGGACGTGTGGGCGGACAGCGGGAGGTCTTCGGGCAGTTGCTCGGCGAACTCGAAGGGAGCGTCGCCGGAGCTTGCCGCAGCCAGGACGAGTGGCCGGCTCAGGTCGCCGCCGGCATTTACGCGGGGGTGAGATTCTCGATCGACCACCCGCAGGTGGTCGAGGCGCTGCTGGTGTTGGAGAGGACGGAAGTGGCGTCCAAAAGCGGATATACAGACACGATCGAGCGCCTTGCGGCGCTTATCTCCCGCGATGCGCCAGCTGGCTCGCGCCTTCCCGGCAGTACCGACGAGGCGCTTGTCGCGGGCATCGTGGGCCTGGTGGGGGACCACCTCAGGATCGGCCGTTCGGAGGCCCTGGAAGCGCTGCGCCCCGACCTCGTCCTGCTCGCGCTGCTGCCCTACCTGGGGTTCTCCGGGGCCCAGGACTGGGCCAATCGGTTCGCCGCTGATGAAGTTCGGGATTGACGAACTGGTGCGTATATGTTCTCATTAGGACGGTCGAACCCCCTGTTCGACGGTTACCGGGGCGGCTCGTTTCCCTGAACGGTCGCTCCCACGCAGAGCTTCACCCAAGCCCGGGGGGCTATCCCTGACGCCCTCCGGGCCTTCTGCGTTGCCGCAGTCGCCGCTCGTACTCGGCCAGTGACTCCTCGAACGCCCGCCGGGAGAAGTCGGGCCAGAGCTCCTCGCGGAAGATCAGCTCCGAGTCGGCGAGCTGCCACAGCAGGTAGTTGGAGAGCCGGCGCTCGCCGCTGGTCCTGATCATCAGCTGCGGGTTGTGCATGTCGGGGGCGTAGAGGCCGCGGGCGAAGTCGTCCTCGTCGCCGCCGCCGAAGGCCGCCGCGGCGCGGACGATCTCGGCCCGCCCGCCGTAGTTGAAGGGGACGAAGAAGGTGATCCGCCGGTTCGCGTCGGTCAGCTCTTCGGCCCATTCCATCCGCTCGACGAGGCTGTCGGGGAGCGGCGCGCCGCGATCGCCGATGAAGCGCAGCCGCACCCCCTCGGCGTGAAGTTCGGGCGTCACCCCCTCGATGTACTCGGCGAGCAGCGACAGCAGGCCCTCGACCTCCTGGCTCGAGCGTTCCCAGTTCTCGGTCGAGAAGGCGTAGATCGTCAGCTCCTGGACGCCGAGCTCGGCCGCGTCGCGAAGGCGCGCCCGCACGGTCTCGGCCCCGGCCCGGTGGCCTTCGCCGACCGGCAGGTCGCGCGCCTGGGCCCAGCGCCCGTTGCCGTCGGTGATGATCGCGACGTAGCGGGGGCGCCGATTGGTGGTCGGGTCGACCTTCACCGCGTGAGCCCGATCGCCGTGGACAGGGCGCGGACGGGGGCGCCGTCGGCGGATGCCGGGCGCTGCGGGAGCTCGGCCGCGGCGTCGCCGAGGTAGTAGGCGAGGACCCCGTTCAGGATCGCTTCGTGGGTGCCGCGGCGGGGCACCTCGCGGAGCGCCCGCCGGGCGCCGGCGGCGAGGAAGTCGATCCGCGCCGCCGCCTCGTCCTCGCGGTCGCGCAGGTAGTTGTGCTCGCCGGCGCGCCGGTCGCGATCGAGGTCGACGAGGTCGTCGAGGAGCACCGTGAGCGCGCCGATCCAGGGGTCGTACGCCGCGGCGAGGAGCTCCGCCTCGGCGGCGCTCGCGCCGGGCGTGCCGGCGAGCGCGATCAGCGCGTGGGCGCCGACGGAGGAGCTCGCGCCCGCGGCCACCTCCCACCAGCGCAGCCCGGGCGCGGCGGGGAGCGTCGCCGTCCACGCCTCCAGCCCGGCGCCCCCGTCGGCGTGGGTGTGGCTCTGGCCGGCGCCGCAGCGCTCGGCGGCGCGACGGGCGGCCGGGAGCGCCGCGGGGGAGGGGAGGGTCGCCACCGCGGCCTGGCAGCAGGCGACCAGCGCGTCGAGATAGCCGCCGTCCTCGCCGCGGGGATGGTGCGCGTACCAGTCGGCCGGCGCGGCGCCCGGGGTCAGCGCCGCGACCAGCGACCCGTGCAACCGCAGGCCGTCGGCGAGCGCGTCCGGCCCGTCCTCCTCGCCCAGGGTGTCGAGGTAGTCGACGATGACCTGCAGCGCGGTCGAGGCCCGCACCACCGCGAGGCGTCCGCGCCGGGGCGCGAGCGTCAGCAGCGCCGCCGTCGCCTCCACGTTGCCGCGCTTCTCGGTCAACGCGGCGCGCGCTTGCTCGCCCAGGGACGGGTCCGGGATCGCCGCGGCGCGGGCCGACCACAGCTCCAGCTCGCGGTCGACCACGGGCAGGATCGCCGCCCGATAACGGGCCAAGGTGGCAAGCGTGACCCCTACCTGGAGCGGCGCCTCGAGCGCTCGTGGTACGTCAAAGGACTTCATCGGCGAAGGATTCAAGGGTAATGGCGTTGACCGTAGTTACGAAAGTGCTCAGGGGAGGTACGTATTTGTTCTCCGAACGTAACCGGAGGCGACTGCCCCGGACCTCTAACCTCGTTGCATGGACACGCAGCGCCTCGACGAGGTCCTCGCCGTCGCGGGCGAGCCCGCCTACCGCGCCTCCCAGGTCTGGGAGTGGGTCGCCCGTGGGGTCGAAGGTTACGAGGAGATGACCAACCTGCCCGCGGCGCTGCGCGAGCGGCTCGCCGCCGACGTGCCGCTGTCGACGCTCGCGGTCCGCGCCGAGGCACGCTCCGACGACGGCACCGTGAAGACGCTCTTCGACACCGCCGACGGCCGGCCGCTCGAGGCGGTGCTGATGCGCTATCGCGACGGCCGCCGCTCGGTCTGCGTCTCCTCCCAGTCGGGCTGCCCGCTCACCTGCACCTTCTGCGCGACCGGGAAGATGAAGTTCGGCCGCAACCTCACCGCCGACGAGATCCTCGATCAGGCGCTCCACTTCCGTCGCGTCGAATCGATCGACCACGTCGTCTTCATGGGGATGGGGGAGCCGACGATGAACATCGACAACGTGCTCGCCGCCTGCGAGCGCCTGCCCGACGTCGGCGTCACCAACCGCCGGACCTCGATCTCCACGGTCGGCTGGGTCCCCGGGATCGACCGGCTGGCCGAGTGCGAGATGCCGATCGGCCTGGCCCTCTCTCTGCACGCTCCCAACGACGGCCTGCGCTCGCAGCTGATGCCGGTCAACGACCGCTACCCGCTGGCCGAGGTGTTGGCGGCCTGCGACCGGTACCGCGCCAGGCGCCGCCGCAAGATCTTCGTCGAGTACGTGATGCTCGACGGCGTCAACGACCACCCCGAGCACGCCCGCGAACTCGCCGCCCTGCTCGATCCGCGGATCTACAAGATCAACCTGATCCCGTACAACCCGACCGGCGCCTACGACGGCTCCTCGCCGGAGCGGATCGAGGCCTTCCGCGCGATCCTCGCCGAGCACCGCGTCCCCGCCACCGTCCGCCTCACCCGCGGCCGCGACATCGATGCCGCCTGCGGCCAGCTCGCCGCCAAGGCAACCGGCTGACTGGCCGGCCAGCCAGTTAATATCCGCGCCCATGGCCACGGTCGACTCGACGGCGCCCATCGCAAGCCGCCCACCGCGGCTCACCGCCAATCCCTTCCGCCGCGTCTACGACGACCTCGCGGTCGAGGTGCGGGCGCGGGGGAAGTATCCGCCCGGACCGCCGGACTTCGACTGGGCGCGGACCAGGCAGGTCGCCCGCGATCCGCTGCCGCTCCTGCTCGGCGCCTACGAAGAGCACGGGCCGATCTTCTCGATGCGGCTCCTCCACATCCGCACGGTCTTCATGCTCGGCCCGGAGGCGAACCACTACGTCACCGTCGGCCGGCCGGAGAACTTCCACTGGCGCGAGTCGAGCTTCGGCGACCTGATCCCGCTGCTCGGTGACGGCCTCCTGACGATCGACGACTCCTACCACGACCGCGCCCGGGCGATCATGCTGCCCGCCTTCCACCGCGAACAGGTCGAGGCCTCGACCGCGGCGATGGTCGCCGAGGCCGAAGCGGCGCTGGCGACGCTCGAGCCCGACACCGTGGTCGACGTCTACGCCTGGATGCGCCGGCTGGCGATGCGGATCGCGATGCGGGCGCTGCTCGGGCTCGACCCCGACGACCGCGGCAAGGGCGCCGTCGCCGCCGAGAACTTCGAGGCGGCGCTCGGCTTCTTCGGCATCGATTACGCCCTGCGCCTGGTGCGCGGCCCCGGCTCGCCGTGGCGCCGGCTGATGGCCGCCCGCGCCGCCCTCGACCGGATCGTCTACGAGGAGATCGAGCGCCGCCGCGCCGCCCCTGACCGTGGCCGCCGCGACATCCTCTCGCTGCTGGTCGGGGCGCGGGGCGAGCACGGCGAGCGGTTCACCGACACCGAGATCCGCGATCAGCTGATGACGCTGATGTTCGCCGGCCACGACACCTCGACCTCGACCGTCACCTTCGCCCTCTACGAGCTCGCCCACCACCCCGACGTGCTGGAGCGCCTCTGCGAGGAGCAGGACCGGGTGCTCGGCGGCGCGCCGCCGACGATCGACCAGCTGGAGAAGGAGCTGCCCTACCTCGACATGGTCGTCGACGAGGTGCTGCGCCTCTACCCGCCCGCCTGGATCGGCCCCCGCCGCGCCGTCCGCGATTTCGAGTGGGGCGGCTACCGGGTGCCGCGCGGCGCCTACGTCAACTACTGCTCCTGGGCCAGCCACCGCCTGCCCGAGGTCTTCCCCGAGCCCGAGGCCTTCGTCCCGGAGCGCTTCACCCGCGAGCGCAAAGCCGCCCTGCCGCGCGGCGCCTACGTCCCCTTCGGCGGCGGCAAGCGGGTCTGCATCGGCAAACGCTTCGGCCAGACCGAGGTGAAGCTGGTGACGACGATGCTGCTGCAGCGCCTTCGCGCCGACGCCCTGCCGGGCCGCACCATGACGGTCCGCCAGATGCCGACGCTCTCGCCCGCCGGCGGCCTGAAGATGCGGCTTAGGAAGCGCGCCTAGACTCCGGAGCCATGTTGCAACCGGACGCGGTCGCCGCCGGTATCCGCCTCGCGCGCGCCGAAGAGGCGTGGCAGCCGATCCTCTTCGGCGGCATGATCCCGATCGTCGGCGCCGGCGCCATCTTCTGGCTGATCCGCTGGGCGATCAAGGAACCGCCGGAAGACAAGGGACCCGAAAACGACCAGCCGCCACCGCCAGGCCTCGACGACGACGGCCACGAAGGCCCACTGTCCTGACCGCGCCCGGGAGAGGGTCGCTCGGTGGGGGGGAGAGGATCCGTGACCGGGGGAGGATCACGGGAAAGGGTCCGTGCCCCAGGAAGGTCACGGGAGGGCCACGGATCCCTCACGACCGAGGGACGGCTCCGTCGCAGATGCGTGACCCCGTGACGAAGACCGCGGACGGTCGACTCACGCGCCGTCCCGGACCTCCCCGCGGTGAGTTCGCAGTTATCCGCGCATAGCGCGGATAACTGCGAACGCGCTCGTCGCCCCTACTTGATGAACAGCATCTCCTCGTACTTCGGCAGCGGCCAGAGGTCGTCGGCGACGACCCGCTCCAGTTGATCGCCGACCTCCCGCACCCTGCCCATCGCGGCCAGTTGGCTGTCGCGGGCGTACTTGGCGAGCTCCAGCCCCTCGAGGTCGTCGGGCACCGCGTTCGCCTCTTTCAGCTCGCCGAGCGTGCCGACCAGGTCGTCGACCAGCTCGCGGATCTCGCCCTCGAGCGCCGACACGCCGGCCTGGGAGATCAGCGCCAGCTGCCGCAGGCCGGCCGGGAGGATCATCGTCTGGCCGATCGAGAACGTCTCCTCGGCCTCGATGTTCGCCCGCATCGCGTACTGCTCGACCCACACGTCGTAGCGCGACTCGAGCTCCCGCTTGCTGAGCACGTTGTACGCCTCGAACGCCCTCACGGTCGAGTCGGCCAGCACCTCCGGCAGCGCGTCCGGCGTCGTCTTCAGGTTCTTCAGGCCGCGCCGCTCGGCCTCCTGGTGCCACTCCTCGGAGTAGTTGTCACCGCCGAAGCAGACGACCTTGTTCGCCAGGTAGGAGTCTTTGACGATCTCGATCACGGCCTCGGGCATCCCCTGCCCCGCGTCGAGCTTCGCCTTCAGCTTGACCGACAGGTCGTCGATCGCCTCGGCGGCGATCGTGTTCAGGACCGTGTTCGGGAAGGCCAGCGACATGCTCGACCCGAGCGCCCGGAACTCGAATTTGTTGCCGGTGAAGGCGAACGGCGAGGTCCGGTTGCGGTCGCCGCCGTCGAGCGGCAGCGGCGGCAGCACCGAGGAGCCGAGGTCGAGGAAGGAGGCCGGCGTGTTGGGATCGCCCTTCCCCGTCGAGATCGCCTCGAACACTTTTTCGAGTTCGGCGCCGAGGAAGATCGAGATGATCGCCGGCGGCGCCTCGTTCGCGCCGAGGCGGTGGTCCTGGCCGATGTTGGCGACCGAGGCCCGCAGCAGGCCCTGGTGCACGTTCACCGCCTGTATTACTGCCGTGCAGAAGAACAGGAAGTGGATGTTGTCCTCCGGCGTGTCACCCGGGTTCAGCAGGTTGGTGCCGGAATCGGTCCCCATCGACCAGTTGTTGTGCTTGCCCGACCCGTTGACGCCGGCGAACGGCTTCTCGTGCAGCAGGCAGATCAGCCCGTAACGGCGGGCGACGTTTTCCAGCACCTGCATCAGCAACTGCTGGTGGTCGGAACCGACGTTCGTGCTCTCGAAGATCGGCGCGATCTCGTACTG
>Ga0153954_1001064_pt1 | contig 16685 bp, 15 predicted proteins | sample TSFL038MetaG_FD_102277 | JGI IMG/M metagenome (GOLD analysis project Ga0153954, IMG submission 102277) | Attine ant fungus gardens microbial communities from Florida, USA - TSFL038 MetaG | ecosystem: Host-associated > Fungi > Mycelium > Unclassified | place: USA: Florida, Wekiwa Springs State... | reverse complement strand
CGGTGAGCGACATAGCCGTCGATCGGTCCGTTGCCCTGACGGAACGTGCCCTTGCTCGCCGCCGTCTCGGTGTGCGCGGTCTGTGCGGCCTCCGTGGTGCGTTGACGCGGAGTGGCGCGCCGTGCCGTCTGCGTCGTGCGGCCAGCGCGTCCCGTGCCGCCCGATTGCGGGCGCGACTTGGGCGACTCGACCGTGACGGCGGGAAGCTGCGTTGCCGAATTACTGTCCTGCGAGACCGTCTGTGCTGCAACTCGGGTTCCGCAACCGATCACCGCAGCACCCGCAAGAAACACGAGAAGAGTTTTTGAATCGATCGAAACGGAAGTCTTCAACGTCGTGCCCCACTTGAACCTGTGAGGCACCCCTAACGCCGTGATGCAGTCGTGAAAAGAAAGTGGACGCGAATTCGTTCTAGAAGCTCTCAACTTTGGAAGCGCTCGAAATTGAGTGCGTCGCTTAGAACTGTTCTATGCATGATCAGCGATGACGACAGGCTATAGCGTTCGGCAGAGGTCGCGGCCTCGCTGATTGCAGAAGTTCCTGTTTGGCTGGTTGAAGAAGGGCGTGTGAGCGACGATGGAAGAGTTGAATGGCAAGATGATCGCGTGCCAGATCCTGATCACCGGACTGATCGCGCGCGTCGCCAACGAGCAGCGCGATCCCCTGCGGTTCCTCACCGACTTTCGCGACGAGATCAGGGCAGTGGTGAAGGGAATCAACATCGCCGGCATGCAGAACACCGATCGTGTGCGCCACGTCGCGCAGCAGACGGTGGATGAACTGTTCTCGCTGATGAAACCGCCGGGCGGTGATTAGTTGCGCGACAACCAACGCGTGAAAAAGCGGTATCGGAATCCGCTTTCTTAGAACGCTTATAATTTCGAATTAGAAAAATTCAAAAGTGGAATTCTAGAATCGTTTTGATCTGGACACATTCAAGGCTCTACGCGCGCGCTTCGCGTTGACCCGGAATTTTTCGCTCGATACCAAGCCCGTATCGCTCTGCTTTCATTGGGGATGAGCGATTAAGAAACTTCAAGTGATGGGGCATGTGGATATGGGGCTGGCAATAGCACCGCGATCGTTGCGTTCGTTCGCGGCAATCAATTCGATCGAAGAGAAGCTCGAAGGTTATTCCGGCAAGAAAGTCACGGCGGTCGCAAGCCTGATTGCGGTTGCATCGGTGACCGGCGCCGAGGCGCAGCAGACGAACCTCCCGCCGGTGACGGTCGATGCCCCGGTCGCTCGCCCGCGGCCTGCTGCGTCAAAGCCGACGCCGGACCAGGTCCGCGCGCGCGAAGGGTTGCGTCGCGCCGCACGCCGCAGCCAGCCGACGCAGGCCGCGCCGGTGCCGTTCCCCGATGCCGGCGGCTTGCGCGCGGACCGCGATCCGTATGCCGATCCCGCCGCGCCCTACAAAGTCGATCACCTGCAGGCTTCCGGCAAGTTTCCGGAGCCCATCCTGAACACGCCGAAGAGCATCACGGTGCTCAGCAGGGAAGTGCTAAACGACAAGAATGCGACCACGCTGAAGCAGGCGATCCTGTCGACGGCCGGCGTGACGCTCGGAACCGGGGAGGGCGGCAACGCCTTCGGCGATCGTTTCTTCATCCGCGGCTTCGATGTCCGCAACGACGTCTTCATCGACGGCGTGCGCGATCCCGGCGTCAGCGTGCGCGAAAACTTCTTCACCGAGCAGGTCGAAATCCTGCGCGGACCCGCCTCGTCCTTTGCCGGGCGCGGCACCGCAGGCGGCGCGATCAATATCGTGACCAAGCAGGCGACGACGCAGGGCAGCTTCTACAACATGGACACCACGCTCGGCACCGACGCCACCAAGCGGGTGACGCTCGATGTCAACCAGGTGATCAGTCCGACGCTCGCCGTTCGTGCGGGAGGCCTGTTCCAGGATGCCAATGTTGCGGGCCGCAACTACGTCACCGATGACCGCAATGGCGCATTCGTTGCCACGACCTGGAAGCCGGTCGATGCAGTTAATATCCAGGCGAACTACATCCACACCGAGTTGACCGGCATCCCGGACTTCGGCGTGCCCTATTATCGGCCGGGACCTTTCAACGCGGCCAATCAAGCTTTGACCACCGCAGGCGGTCCATTCCCGGACTTCGGCGCTCCTCGCGAAAACTTCTATGGCTTTGTCAACCGCGACTTCTATCGCACCGGACAGGACATCGGCACTCTCAATGCCGAGGTGCACATTACGCCCGATCTGGTTGTGACCAACAAGTTCCGGGATTCGAGCTCGAGCCAGATGTATGTCGGCACGCTCCCGGAGTCTCCGGTACTGCTTAATCCGCTGTCGGCCTCGACGCTTAGCGCCAACCCGCAAAGCCGGTTCCAGGTCACGAATGTTATCGCCAACCAGACGGAGGCAACCTACAAGTTCGACGACGGGCTCGGCTTCAAGCACACCGCGCTCGCCGGCGTCGAAATCGACCGCGAAACATCGTCCATCAACAGCTTCACCGGGCTTAGCTCGGAAATCACGACCGGCACGACGGCCTTTACCGGCACCGGATCGCTGTCAGGGGTCAGCGTGTTCGCGCCGCAATTCGCTGAAACGCCGTTCAACCATGGGCTGGCGCTTGGCGCCCACCCGACCAATATCGGTATCGATACCAACAGCGGTTATCTCCTCGACACCGCCAACTACCATGATCTCGTCATCCTCAACGCCGGCGTTCGCTATGACGATTACAACATCAACACGGCCGGCTGGGGCTCGGGCGCTCTTGCGAACGTATACGGCACCCAGTCCGCGGAGTTCGGCATTCCGAACTTCAATCTCGGCCTGACCTTGAAGCCGCTGCCGAACGGCAGCGTCTATGCGGCCTACGCAACCTCGTCCAACCCGGTCGGCGCCGAATTCGACGGCACGAGCACGGCCTATGGCGGTCTTGCTTCGGTGCTCGCTGGCGGAAACACGCAAATCTTCGGCCCCGAAAAGAACACGGCGATCGAGATCGGCACCAAGTGGGAGCTGTTCAACCGCCATCTGCTGTTGACGGCGGCATTGTTCCAGACCACCAAGGAGAACGCCCGCGAGGCGCAGAACGTGAGCAACCCCGCCGCTGCGGCCGCGCTTGACTGCACGTATCCGAGCGGAACGACCGGCAGCATTTCCTGCATCACCGCGGGCGCGGCCTATTATGTTCGTGGCATCGATCTCGGCGTCGGCGGCAAGATCACTGACAAATGGAGTGTGTTCGGCGGACTTGTCCTGATGCAGTCGGCGGTGACGAGGTCGCTGGCACCGCCGGCCGATCCGGCGCTCTACACCAGCAATGTCGGGCTGCCGCTCGCCAACGTCGCGCATCAATCCTTCAGCTTGCTCACGAAGTACCAGCTCAACGACATCTGGGAGCTTGGCGGGCAGGCGGTGTATCGCTCGAAGATTTACGGCGGTACGCTGCTGGCGGCCAACGCGGGCACCTCGCTTCCGAGCTATTGGCGCTTCGATGCCTTCGCGGAAGCGAAGATCGACAAGAACTGGAAGGTCAAGCTGTTCGTCAACAACATCTTCGACAAGCGTTACTACGACGCCTTGTATATGAGCGCCGCTCCGTTCGTGCTGGAAGCGCCCGGCCGCGCAGCGTATCTCGTGCTGTCGGCGCGGTACTGACCGGACATGCTGGTCTGTGTACCAAATGTGCTGAGCAAGGCTGATGTGGCGGAGTTCCGCCACATCATGGACGCCAGCGAATGGGAGGACGGCCGCTCCACCGCGGGCGCGCAGTCGGCGCTGGTGAAGCGCAACGAACAATTGCCGCCTGACAGCGAGGTCGCGCGCAAGCTCGGTAACCACATCATCTCGGCGTTGACGGCCAATCCGCAGTTTCTGGCTGCTGCGATTCCGCTGCACATCTTCCCGCCGCTGTTCAACCGCTACGCCGCCTCCGACGGACATCATTTCGGCGTGCATGTCGACAACGCCGTGCGCGGTGACCGCCTCACGGGCTTGCGGATCCGCACCGATCTATCCGTCACGCTGTTCCTCTCGGAGCCCGACGAGTACGACGGCGGCGAACTCGTGGTCGAGGACACCTATGGTTCGCACGAGGTCAAACTGCCGGCCGGCGATCTCGTGCTCTATCCGGCCTCGAGCCTGCATCTGGTGACGCCGGTGACGCGCGGCGCGCGCGTGGCATCGTTCTTCTGGCTGCAAAGCATGATCCGGGATACCCATGCCCGCAGCCTGATCTTCGATCTCGATACGTCGATCCAGACTCTGGTCGAGCGGCTCGGGCGCGATGATCCCGAGACGGTCAAGCTCACCGGCATCTACCACAATCTCATCCGCCATTGGGCGGAGGTGTAGCTTGCCCTCGATATTTGGTAGGGGGCGCACGGTGCGCCTCAACGCGACCTGTAAATTCGAGCCTCGATTAGAGCGGTTCTGGTTCAATCGGAACCAATTTCCCTCTAAACCATCTCTGTATCGGAAAAGGCCAATGCTTGGTGCGCGCGTCGGGAATTCTTCCCGACCGCGTCTCAAGACCTTTTGTCCTCGTCCGCCGGGATTGACCTTGAATGGCCTCAATAACCGGCATAACGACAAGCACGTCGGCCGGAGATGGGCGTTAATGTTTAGAACCATTCTTAAAATAGGAGTGGCGTCGGCGATGTTGTCGCTGGCGTCTGTCGCTTTCGCTCAGCAAAGCGCCGCGCCCATCACGCAGCCCGTGCCCTTTGTGAACCAGCCGGCGGCCGCGACCCCGGCCGCTGCGAACCCGCCGGCTGCGGCGACCCCGCCAGTCGCCCAGGTTGCGCCGGCGCCGGCTCAACCCGCGACATCGTCTTCGGCGACCACGGACAGATCATCTCCGGCGACTGATGCGGCGCAGCCTTCGGAGAACGCACCGGCCGCGTCGGGGTCGCCCACCGCTGAGGCCGCGTCCGCACCTGCCAAGCCCACCACCTTGCAGGTGCCTCGCGAATTGTCGCCGTGGTCGATGTTCCTGTCGGCCGATATCGTCGTGAAGGTGGTCATGATGGGGCTCGCCTTCGCCTCGCTGATGACCTGGACCATCCTGCTCGCGAAAACGATCGAGCTCTCGGTCGCCAAAGGCAAACTCAAATCGTCGCTCAGAAAGGTGGAGGACGTCCGCTCGCTCGCGGAAGCGCAGGTGGCGCTCGGCAAGAAGAGCGGCGTGCTCGCGGCATTCCTCGCCGAGGCGCTGCATGAAGCGCGGCTGTCGGCCGGCATCTCCTCCGACACCGGCATCAAGGAGCGTGCCGCGTCGAGCTTTGGCGAAATCTCCCGCGCCGAGGCGCGCCGCATCCGCATCGGCATGAGCGTGCTGGCGACCATCGGCGCCACGTCGCCCTTCGTCGGCCTGTTCGGCACAGTCTGGGGCATCATGAACAGCTTCATCGGCATCTCGAAAGCGCAGACCACGAACCTCGCGGTGGTCGCGCCCGGCATCGCCGAAGCGCTGCTCGCGACCGCAATCGGCCTCGTCGCCGCGATTCCGGCCGTGATCATCTACAATCACTTCGCGCGGGTGACGAAGAGCTATCTGGAGCTCGTCAATCGCGCTTCGGGCGCGGCGGCGCGGCTGTTGTCGCGCGATCTCGACCGCGCCGGTGGCGTCGTGCATTCGCGCGCGGCGGAGTAGGGTCAGGAGTTAAGCGACATGGGCGCTTCGATCGCGGAAGGCGGACTGGACGACGACGAGGAGTTCGCGGAAGCGCACGAGATCAACGTCACGCCCTTCATCGACGTCATGCTGGTGCTTTTGATCATCTTCATGGTTGCGGCGCCGCTGTCGACGGTCGATCTGCCGATCAACCTGCCGACCTTGAGCGCGACGCCGCAGAAGAAGCCGGACAAGCCGACCTATCTCAGCATCAAATCCGACCTGACGCTCGCGATCGGCGAGACGGCGGTCAAGCGCGTCGATCTGATCTCGTCGCTCGATGCGGCGCCCGGCATGGACAAGGATCACTACGTGTTCCTGCGCGCCGACAAGGCGGTGCCCTATGGCGAGCTGATGGGCGTGATGGAGCTGTTGCGCCAGGGCGGCTATAACAAGATCAAGCTGGTGGCGCTGGAAGGCGTGGCCGCGCCGGCGCCGGAACAGGCCACGGAAGCTGCGAAGCCGTAACGGACAGCGATGTCTTATTTCGATAACGAGCGAGGACCATCCCGTCGGCTGTGGTTTTTGGCTGCTGCCGTGGCGCTCGCGCTGCATCTCGGCGGCGCGGCGCTTGCGCTCGGCCATCTGAAAACCGATGACAACGATGACGGCCTCGGCGCCAGCGGCGCCGAATTCGCCGTCGAAGTGGAATCGCCGAAGGTTCCGGACGACGATCTGCCGCCCGGACCGGATACCGACGCGGCGCAGGCCTCGCAGCAGCAGGTCGAGCAGAAGGCCGAGGTCAAGGAAACCGACCTTCCCACTGAAAAACCGCAAGAGAGCGACGATCCCGATCGCGTCGTTTCGGAGAACAACACCCAGAAGCCCACCGAAGACGATCCCAAGGTCGCCGCGGTTCAGACCGAGGCCGCGCCGGAGCAACAGGCCCAGGAAGCCACATCGCGGCAGCAACTGGCTGATGCCCACGAGTCCGAGCAGGTCAAGGCGCCCAATCCCGGCATCGGCAAGGACAAGCTGAAGCTCACGGCAAATTGGGGCCGCAAGATCAGCGCCTATTTCGAGCTGCACAAGCGCTATCCGGTGAACCGGAGCAAGGCAGCGAACGTCCAGGTGAGCCTCGTGATCAATCGCCGCGGTAACATTGTCTCCGCCACCGTCGTGCAGTCGTCCGGCGACGCTGCCTTCGACGACGCGGCACTGTCCATGGTTCATCGCTCCGATCCGGTGCCGCCACCACCGGCCGCGTTGACCGATGATCAATTCAACTTCAGCCTCCCCGTCAATTTCACCAAGCCGAAGTAGTAGGGCGGTTGGCCCACGACATTCGTCGTCATGGCTGGGCTTGACGACGGTGCGAAGTTACGTAGGGCGGAGCAAAACGCTCAGCTCTTCTTCAGCAGCGGGCAGGCGCTTTTTCCAGCGGCAGAACGGCTTCGTCGGCGGGGAGACGGCAATGGAGGCGAAGAGACGGGGACGGGGCCAGCGCTCTGCGCGCGGCGGAAGATCGGCTAGCGCCAGAGATACTTGATCCCGACCCAGACCACGACCAGGCAGGCGAAGATGAGCGCTACCGGCAGTTGTGATTTGGCGTTGGGGTTGAAGCCTCCCGCTTGCGGCTTGGGGCGGGGCGCGGGCCGGCGGAAGGCGGTGACGTTGTCGGTGATCGGCTCGGTCTGGCGCGGACGCACGTCCGGTGCCGCGCCAACGCCGCCCATCTCGGCGTAATAGGCCTTGTACAGCTGGATGATGGTGGCCTCGGTGGCCTCGGCCTCCGGCATTTCACCCAGGAGCTTACGGTAGCTCGCCAGGACATTCTGCGCCTCCGCCGGCAGCGCCGAGGCGCCATTCAGCTTCGCCATCATTTTCCAGGTCGCAAAATCGGCGCGCGCCCTCGTATCGGCACGTCGCGCAATCAGCATATCCGCAGCCTTGACCAATCGTCCCTCGGGTCTTTGTCGCCCTTTCGACTAGGCGTTACCGGTTAACAAAAGAATGAACCAAATGATGGTGCCGGTCGCTTTTCGAAGTATCGCAGAGATAACATCAAGATTTAGACCGAACTGCGAACCCGCAAGTGGCAGCAGGATCAAAATCGCAATCAGGATCAGCATCCCGAACGGTTCCAGCCGGGCCAGCGGAACGGCGAGGGTGCGTGGCAGGATACCGACCGCGACCCGCCCGCCGTCGAGCGGCGGGATCGGCATCATGTTGAAGACAGCCAGCACGACGTTGATCAGGATTGCGTTTTTCAGGTTGTCGAAGACCCATTGCTGGGCATTGTCAGGGACGAAAGGAAGCACGTGCAGCGCGGCCGCGGCGAGTGCCGCCAGCAGAATGTTGGTGGCGGGACCGGCCAGCGCCACCAGGATCATGCCGACCCTGGGATCGCGCAGCGCACGGAAATTCACCGGAACCGGTTTGGCATAGCCGAACAGGAACGGCGAATTGGCGAACAGCAGCATCGCCGGCAGGATCAGCGTACCAAAGGGATCAATGTGACGGAGCGGATTGAAGCTGACCCGGCCGAGCTTGAAGGCGGTGTCATCGCCGAGCTGATGGGCGACAAAGCCGTGCGCCGCCTCATGGAAGGTGATGGCGAAGATGAGCGGCAGCACCCAGACCGAAATGCCGTAGAGCGTGACGTTCAAGGCCCAAAACTCCAGATTGTCCTCCGGCAGTCTATCATATCCGCGTCAGGAGGGGACGGTTCCCGGATAATGCGGCAGGCCGTCGTCGAGCTTCACCCAATGCATCTTTTCCGCCACCCAGATCTGTTCGGTGGGGACAAAGGCGTGGCGGTCGTCGAATGTCGCGAGCGCCACGCCCGCGGCCGAGCCGTCCTTGCGCCAGGAAAACAGCCGCGTGCCGCAGCGAGGGCAGAATACGCGGTCGACCCGGTCCGAGCTTGGGAAGCGCGCGGTCTCGCCTTTGATCGTCAGCGCGGTTTGCGGAAACAGCGCTCGGGCATAGAACGGCGATCCCATTGCCTTCTGGCAGTTCCGGCAATGGCAGATGCGTACATTGATCGGCTCGCCCTCCGCCTTGAAGCGGACGGCGCCGCACAGGCAACCGCCTTCCCTTGTCATGGCGGCCCCCTAATACGTCGCGCGCCCGCCGGAGATGTCGAACACCGCGCCGGTCGAGAACGCGCAATCTTCGGAGGCGAGCCAGGCCACCATCGCGGCGAGTTCTTCCACCAGCACGAAACGGTTTTTCGGGATCTTCGACAGCATGAAGTCGATATGCGCTTGCGTCATCTGGTCGAAGATCGCGGTCTTCGCCGCGGCCGGCGTCACCGCATTGACCAGGATATCGTGCGCGGCCAGTTCCTTGCCAAGCGATTTGGTCAACGCGATGAGCCCGGCCTTCGAGGCCGAATAATGCGCGGCATTCGGGTTGCCTTCCTTGCCGGCAATGGAGGCGATGTTGATGATGCGGCCGTATTTGTTCTCGATCATGGCCGGCACGATCGCCTTGCAGCAGATGAAGGGGCCGTCGAGGTTGACGCGCAGCACCTTGCGCCATTCGTCGAGATCGGTCTCCCACACCGTCCTGTTGATGCCGGCGATGCCGGCATTGTTGACGAGGATATCGATCTTGCCGAATGCCTTCAGCGTGGCGTCGCGGGTCGCCTCCACCGCGGCGAGATCGCTGACGTCAACCTTGAACGCCGAGACGGCATTGCCGGTTTCCTTGTTGATTTCCTTGTTGATTTCTTTGTTGATTTCTTGGGCGGTCTTTTCCGCAAGCACCAGGTCGAAATCCCAGATCGCGACCTTGGCGCCGGAAGCGACAAAACGCTCGGTGATGGCGCGGCCGAACCCTTGCGCACCGCCGGTGACGACGGCGATGCGACCGTTGAGATCGATCTTGTTCATGGTGACGTTTCCTTGAATCTCGAATTAAGTTGTTTTTGCTGTCATTCCGGGGCGATGCGCAGCATCGAACCCGGAATCTCGAGATTCCGGGTCTGGTCCTTCGGACCATCCCGGAATGACGCTTACAGCGTCCAGCCGCCGTCGATCACATGCGCCACGCCGGTCGTGAACGCGCTCTCGTCGCTTGCGAGGTAGACCGCGAGCGATGCGATCTCGTCCGCCGTGCCGAGCCGTCCCATCGGCTGCCGCGCCACGAACATTTCGCGTCCGCCGGGGCCGGCGGTGGCTGCGCGCTGCAGCATCGACGGCGTCTCGACGGTGCCGGGGCAGATGCAGTTGCAACGGATGCGCCGGCCGACGAAATCGCAGGCGACCGAGCGGGTCAGCGCCGCAACCGCCGCCTTGGTGGCGCCGTAGACGTAGCGGTTCGGCGCGGCCTTCACCACGCCGGCGGCGGAGGCGATGTTCACGATCGAGCCGCCGCCGCCTTCCAGCATCAGCGGCAGGAAGGCGCGGATCGTGCGGTGCATCGATTTGACGTTGAGGTCGAAGGAGAAGTCCCAGTCGTCGTCGGAGCAGTCGAGGATGGTGCCGTGATGCACGAAGCCCGCGGCGTTCAAGAGGATATCGACCTTGCCGACGCGCTTGGCCATCGCAGCGACGTCAGCGCTGCTGCGCGCGTCGAGCTTAGCCACTTCCGCCACGCCTTCGCTTTTGAGCGTCGCAAGGCCCTTCTCGTCGATATCGGTCGCGAACACGCTCGCGCCCTCGCGCGCAAATGCGACCGCACAGGCCCGGCCTATCCCGGCGGCTGCCGCGGTCACGAATGCGCGTTTGCCCTTGAGGCGGTCTGACATTTTTTTCTCCTTATTGTTGTTCGTCATTCCGGGGCGCCCCGAACTCGGGTTTACCCGAGTTCGGCTATTTTAAGTCCAAGTCGGCAACAGCCGACTTGGATGGCGCGAACTATGGTGCGCAATTGCGCACCTGAGAATCTCGAGATTCCGGGTCTGGTCCTTCGGACCATCCCGGAATGACGGCGCGTGAATTGGCTCGCAATGACGATGACGAGATCAGTGATTATCCCTCGCCACGCCGAACTTGCCGGCGATGTCGTGATAGCGCGTGGCGAGCTCCATGCAGGCGCCGGTGGCGTGCTGGCCGACCGTGAAGCGATAGAGCTCCTGCCACGGCGTCTGGTTGGCCGGGTGCGGGAAGCCGCCCTTGGCCTTCAGCTCGGCGTGGCGCTGCTTGATCTCCGCGTCGGAGATCAGGATGTTGGCGCTGCCCTTGTTGAGGTCGATGCGGACCTTGTCGCCGGTCTTCAGGATCGCAAGCCCGCCATCGGCGGCTGCTTCCGGGGAGGCGTTGAGTATCGAAGGCGAGCCTGATGTGCCTGACTGCCTTCCATCGCCGATGCTGGGCAGGGAGAGAATGCCGCGTTTGATCAGTGCGGCCGGTGGCTGCATGTTCACGACCTCGGCGCCGCCGGGATAGCCGATCGGGCCGGTGCCGCGGATGAACAGCATGCAGTGCTCGTCGATGCCGAGCGAGGGATCGTCGATCCGGTGGTGATAATCCTCGGGGCCCTCGAACACGATGGCGCGGCCCTCGAAGGCATTGGGATCCTTCGGATTGACCAGGTAACGTTCGCGAAATTCCTTCGAGATCACGCTGGTCTTCATGATCGCGGAATCGAAGAGATTGCCGCGCAGCACCAGGAAGCCGGCGTCCTTCACCAAGGGCTTGTCGTAGCTCCAGATCACGTCGCCATCGGGCTTGGCGGCCTCGCGGCAGTTCTCGCCCATGGTCTTGCCGTTCACGGTGACTGCATCCTCGTGGATGCGCTTGTGAGCCATCAATTCACGAACCACGGCCGGCACGCCGCCGGCGCGGTGATATTCCTCGCCGAGATAGAACCCGGCCGGCTGCATGTTGACGAGCAGCGGCACGTCGTGGCCGTGCTTCTGCCAATCGTCGATCGAGAGCTCCACGCCGATATGACGCGCGAGCGCGTTGATGTGGATCGGCGCATTGGTCGAGCCGCCGATCGCGGAATTGACCACGATGCAGTTCTCGAACGCCTTGCGCGTCAGGATGTCGGACGGCTTCAAATCTTCCCAGACCATCTCGACGATGCGCTTGCCCGTTTCATAGGCGATCTGGCCGCGCTCGCGGTAGGGCGCGGGGATCGCCGCACAGCCGGGAAGCGACATGCCGAGCGCTTCCGCCAGCGAGTTCATGGTCGAGGCCGTGCCCATCGTGTTGCAATGGCCGACCGAGGGCGCCGAGGAGGCCACGATCTCGATGAACTGCTCGTAGTCGATCTCGCCGGCGGCCAGCCGCTCGCGCGCTTTCCAGACGACGGTGCCCGAACCGGTGCGCTGGCCCTCATGCCAGCCGTTGAGCATCGGTCCACCCGAAAGCACGATGGCCGGCAGATTGACGGTCGCCGCTGCCATCAGGCAGGCCGGCGTGGTCTTGTCGCAGCCGGTGGTGAGCACCACGCCGTCAAGCGGATAGCCGAACAGGATTTCGACCAGGCCGAGATAGGCGAGGTTTCGATCGAGCGCCGCGGTCGGGCGCTTGCCGGTTTCCTGGATCGGATGGGTCGGAAACTCCATCGCGATGCCGCCCGCGGCGCGAATTCCTTCGCGGACCCGGTGGGCAAGCTCGAGGTGATGCCGGTTGCATGGCGAAAGATCGTTGCCGGTCTGGGCAATGCCAATGATCGGCTTGCCGGATTGCAGCTCCTGCCGGGTCAGCCCGTAGTTGAGGTAGCGCTCCAGATAGAGCGCGGTCATGCCCGGATTGGTCGGATCGTTGAACCACTCGCTGGAACGGAGTTTGCGCATCTTGCCGTGACTTGCGGCACCGTGACTTGCGGCATCGTGCCCGTTGGATTGGGGTTTTTTCATTGGTCTTTTCTCCCGCCGTGCAAACTCGCGAAGGCCCTTCCATGGGCTCTCTGATCTCTACCTTGCGCAAATTCCCGCGCATTACAAACCCCCGGCGCTTGCTGCGCTCCGGGAAATTGGACCTTAGTTGAAGAAGCTTGATTGCGCTATCATTTTGTCTTTTTCTTCTTTCTGCCACACAATCATTGATTGTATCGTTCTCACATCCGCCGCGCCGAACTTTGCCGCTGCATGACGGAGAATCCGAGATCGACAACCGGTTCTGTCGGTCGCCTGCCTTCCAACGCTTCGATCACCATGATTGCTGCATTCTTGCCCATCTCGTAGCGGTTGGTCCGCACGCTGGTCAGCGTCGGCACGCTGGATGACATGAATTCGAGGTCGTTGAAGCCGACGATCGCCATTTGCTCGGGAACCGACATGTGCCGGCGCTCGCATTCGAACAGGGCGCCAAGCGCAAGGTCGTCATTGATGCAGAACACCGCCTCGATGTCCGGCGCCTTCGCGAGCAGGTCGGCGAACAGCGCGCCGCCCAATGTGACCGAGGTCGGCACCGCCGTGGTCACGATGAGGCGCGGATCGAACAGGCCGGCTTCGCTCATCGCCGCAGAATAGCCTTCGAGCCGCCGCTGCACCCTGGGATCCATGCGCGCGCCCAAAAAGCCTATTCCGCGGTATCCCTGTTCGAGCAGATGAAGAATTGCCGCTTTCGATGCATCAAAATGCGAAAAACCGATCATCATGTCGATCGGCTCCGGGCCGAGCTCCATGATCTGCACGATCGGACAATCGACTTGCTCCAGGATCGCGCGAGAATCCTGCGTCTGATTGATGCCCGTGACGATCAGTCCGGCGGGCTTCTGTGCCAAAAAGAGACGCAACAGTGTCTCTTCCTGCAGGATGCTGTAGCGCGTATTGGCAAGCTGGATCGAGTAGCGGCTGCCGTCGAGCGCGTCATAGATGCCGCGCAGCACGTCGGAAAACACGTTATTGGTCAAAGAGGGAATCAGGACGCCGATCACTTCGGTGCGCTGCGACGCCAGCGCGCGCGCCGCGAGATTCGGCACATAGCCCAGTTCCTTTGCGGCGCTTTCGACCCGCACCCGCTTGCCGACCGACACCGTTTCCGGATTCCTGAAGAAGCGCGACGCCGTGATCGGGCTGACGCCGGCCAGCTTGGCAACTTCGGTGAGGCGGATCTTGCCGGCCTTGATGCGTTTTCGTCCCATTAGCCGCTCTTATCACAGGCAGTTTCCCGGACAAGCCAATGTTGACAGCGCTACCAACGGATTGCTAATCGACCGATTGCCAAAACCGTATAAACTGCGGACAATAACAACTGTCCGACCAGGCATCCCGACAACAAGCCGGGAGCGTCAGGATCAAGAACAGAGCGGTCACGGCGCTCGTCGTACGCCGCCGGGAAATTTCGAGGGAGGGTAGTGGATGTCGTCGGTCCAGATTCGCGACGTGCGCAAATCGTTCGGCAGTTTTGAAGTCCTGCACGGCGTGACCATTCCAATCGAGGACGGCGAATTCGTCGTTCTGGTCGGCCCCTCCGGCTGCGGCAAGTCGACCTTGCTCAGAATGCTCGCGGGGCTTGAGAACATCACCTCCGGCACGATCTCGATCGGCGAGCGCGTGGTCAACAATGTCCAGCCCAAGGAGCGGGACATTGCCATGGTGTTCCAGAATTACGCGCTCTATCCGCATATGACCGTCGCCGACAATATGGGCTTCTCGCTGAAGTTGCGTGGCGCCAAGTCGGACGAGATCAAGAAGGGCGTGGCGCGCGCCGCCGAGATCCTGGCGCTGACGCCGCTGCTCGACCGCTATCCGCGGCAGCTCTCCGGCGGCCAGCGCCAGCGCGTGGCGATGGGCCGTGCCATCGTCCGCGATCCCCAGGTGTTCCTGTTCGACGAGCCGCTCTCCAACCTCGACGCCAAGCTGCGCGTTGCGATGCGCACCGAGATCAAGGAGCTGCATCAGCGGCTCAAGACCACCACCGTCTACGTGACCCACGACCAGATCGAGGCCATGACCATGGCCGACAAGATCGTGGTGATGCATGACGGCATCGTCGAGCAGATCGGCTCGCCGCTCGAGCTCTACGACAAGCCCGACAATCAGTTCGTCGCCGGCTTCATCGGCTCGCCCGCGATGAATTTCCTGAAGGGCAAGGTGAAGGCGAATGGCGCGGCGACCTTCGAGGGGCCGAACGGCGTCAAGCTGCCGCTGAAATCCGCGCCCGCCAATTCCGACGGCCAGCCCGCGGTCTATGGCGTGCGGCCCGAGCATTTCACCATCGCCGACGACGGCGCCGACGCCGAGATCCTCGTGGTCGAGCCGACCGGTTCCGAAACCCAGGTTTTTGCCAAGCTCGGCGGCGAGCAGGTCGTCGCCGTATTCCGCGAACGGTATTTGTTCAATCCGGGCGACAAGGTTCGCCTGAAACCCGATCCGTCACTGGTTCACCTCTTTGACGAGACCACCGGCAAACGGCTCAACGCCTGAGCCCAACAAGCCTAAGAGCAATAAGAACACTGAAAACGGAGAAAACGCCAAACAGACTCACAGGGAGAAAATACGATGCAGGACTTTACCCGCCGCGCCTTGCTTCAGGGCGGCACGGCGCTGACCGCAGCCGGTGTGCTGACTGGGCCGGCGCTGCTCGACTTCGCCAAGGCCTGGGCGCAGACTGCACCATGGAAGCCCGAGCAGGGCGCCAAGCTGACGCTGATGCGCTGGAAGCGCTTCGTGCCGGCGGAAGACGACGCATTCAACGCCATGGTCGCGGCGTTCCAGAAGGCGACCGGCACCGAGATGAACGTGTTCTCCGAATCCTTCGAGGACGTGCAGCCAAAGGCCTCGGTCGCCGCCAACACTGGATCCGGCCTCGACATGGCCTGGGGCCTGCACACGCTGCCGCAGCTGTTCCCGACCAAAGTCCTGAAGATGAACGACGTTGCCGACTACCTCGGCAAGAAATATGGCGGCTGGACCGACGCCGCGGCGAAGACCTGCAAGCATGGCGACGACTGGCTCGGCATTCCCGTCGCCACCATCGGCGGCTATCTCACTTACCGCAAATCCGCGATCGAAAAGGCCGGCTTCAAGCAGGTGCCGTCCGACTTCCCGGCCTATCTCGAACTCTGCAAGGCGCTGAAGAAGAACAATACCCCGGCGGGCTTCGCGCTCGGCCACGCCACCGGCGACGCCAATGCCTGGGTGCACAACGTGCTCTGGGGCTTCAACGCCTGGACCGTCGACAAGGATGACAAGGTCATCATCAACTCGCCGGAGACGATGAAGGCGCTGGAATACGCCAAGCAGCTCTCCGACACCTTCATTCCCGGCGTGGCCTCCTGGAACGACTCGTCCAACAACAAGGCGTTCCTTTCAGGCGAGTTGTACCTCACCTCGAACGGCATCTCGATCTATGTCGCCGCCAAGGACGATCCGAAGATGAAGGATCTGGCCGAGGACATCGATCACGCGTTGTGGCCGGTCGGCCCGATCGGCAAGCCGACGGAGCTGCAGCTGGCGGTGCCGATCCTCGCTTTCAATTTCTGCAAATATCCGCAGGCTGCGAAGGCGTTCATCGCCTACATGCTGGAGAAGGAGAACTTCGAGAAGTGGCTGTCGGGCGCGCGGGGCTATCTCACCCATACGCTCAACGACTACGACAAGGCGCCGGTGTGGACCGAGGATCCGAAGAACGCCGTGTTCGGGCAGGCCAGCAAGCGGGCGCTGCCGGCCTCCGGCATCGGCACCCCCGGCGAGAAGGCAGCGACCGCGATCGCGGACTTCATCGTGGTCGACATGTTCGCCAATTACTGCACCGGTGCGAAGGACGCCAAGGGCTCCATCGCGGATGCCGAACGCCAGTTGAAGCGAATTTATCGCTCGTAAGGCCAGCCAGAAGCGGGCGGCAGGCGACTGCCGCCCGTTCCGCTTAAACCCTCGGGAATTCGTCAAGGACATCGCCCATGGCCGACCTTGCCCTTGCTCCCCAGCGCGCCAAGCAGCAGATCCGCGAAGCGACCGCCTGGGACCAGCTCAAGCATAACAGGAACTTCCTCGGCTTCTGGTTCATGCTGCCGGCGCTGGCGTTCCTGATCTTCTTTTTGGCTTATCCGCTCGGCCTCGGCATCTGGCTTTCCTTCACCGACACCCGCATCGGCCGTGTCGGCCAGTTCATCGGCACCGAGAACTACGAATGGCTGTGGGATGACGCCATCTTCTGGCTGTCGGTGTTCAACACGTTG
>Ga0153954_1001063_pt1 | contig 16720 bp, 16 predicted proteins | sample TSFL038MetaG_FD_102277 | JGI IMG/M metagenome (GOLD analysis project Ga0153954, IMG submission 102277) | Attine ant fungus gardens microbial communities from Florida, USA - TSFL038 MetaG | ecosystem: Host-associated > Fungi > Mycelium > Unclassified | place: USA: Florida, Wekiwa Springs State... | reverse complement strand
TTGAACGGACTCTCCGCCACCATCATGCCGCCCAGAAAGGCGCCGAGCGTCATTGACAATCCGACCATGGCGGCCGTCCAGCCCGCAGCGAGTGCAATAAGCAGCGCGGTGGCGGTGAAGACCTCTTCCCCTCCGTGTCGCGAAAGAATTGCGAAAAGCGGGCGGACGATGAAGCGGGCAGAGAGCAACGCTACTGCGATTGCGACCACGGTCTTCAACAGGGCGGCGAGCATTGCCGGCCCGGCGGCGCCTGTCTCCAATGTCGTCGTCAGGATGAGGAGGAAAATGGCCGCAACATCCTGAAAGATCAGGATCGCTATGGCCGTGAGCGCGACCGGGCAATTTTGTTGCCGGCGGTCCGCAATGACCCCTGCCACGATCGCGGTTGACGAAAGCGCTAGCGTAGCGCCGACGACGAGCGCCGCGACCGGCGACAGGCCGAGCGCCCACGCGCAGCAACCGATAAGGATCGTCGACGCACTGACCTGAAGCGGTCCGAATCCGAAAATGTCACCCGCCTCGCGTCGGACGTGCGCAGTCGAGAAATGAAGGCCTATATCGAAGAGCAGAAAAACGACGCCGAGCTCGGCGAGCAGGTGAACCGTTCCTCCAGCCGAAAGAAGCTCGGGGCGAACGGCAGACACGATCATGCCGAGGAAAAGGTAACCAACGATCGGATGCACTTTTACCATGCGCGACAAGACGGCGGTCGCGATGCCCAAGGTGAGTATAACCAGTACCGGAAAGATGGCGTCTGCAATCTCCACCGGCATTACCCTTGCTGGCTTCCAAGACCGGGCCACGGCGTCTGGCGCGAGCTGAACGACGGAGCTCGTTGCATCTCATTCCCTCCTGGCGGCAACACCGGCAAATCATCGGCGCGTCTCACACCTGTTCGCCCTCCGATGCCGCGACCGAGCGCACTTCTCCTGATGCGGCTTGCCCTCAAATTTCGGACGCCATCGATATGCCTACCGACCCGGGACGCGCGACGGTCTCGGACAGTGGCGGCCGACACCCCGGCAAGGGAAATCATCTCTCGCCATAGAATCGATAGACGATCGTTATCGTCGCTCGCCGCGCCGCGATGCCGTCGCGCCCTGCGCAACTTCCCTTGATTACCAACGGCGGTGAGGAGCGGCGCGGCGCTATTCCTTGCCGCTATCGAAACCATACGTGTCGGCTATTGGAAAACTTCATCCCACGCTGCGATCAATAGCTGGCACTGTCGGTGTCTTCATCGAGTAGCGCCCGGGGGGCAACTGTTTCAATCAGCACGAACAGGAGAGTGATGATGTCCGAACCCTTTCCCCTCCCTACTGAACCCGAAGACATTATCCCGTCGCTGGTAAAGCGATTTAACTCCGGCGACGTGCGCAACCAGATGGCCCTGTACGCCCCGGATGCCGTGTTCGTCGCGAATGACGGGCGAGTCATCACTGATCACGCGGAGATCGCTGCCATAATAGGGCGCGATATCAAGCTCGGCCTTCCGCTGGTAACCAATGTGCGTCATGTGTTCGTCGGTGGCGATACTGCCCAGATCGTCGTGGACTGGTCCATTGATGGCAAGGGTCCTGACGGCCAGGATGTGCACCTGGGAGGCTCGGCATGCGATATCGCGCGCCGCGGTGCGGATGGATTCTGGCGGTACCTGATCGACAATAATCAAGGGACCGCGGTGCGAAAGCCCGCCTGACATATGTGCGCCACGGCGGCTCTAAGCGATGGAGCCGCTCTTCAGCCTGGCATCGAGCATTGTCGTTAGATGCCAAACAGGCATCGCGGCTCGCCTTCGGATACGGCGGACTCGCCGTCGCCGCCACCCCGTTCACTGTCCTTGGCGCACGCAATCCGCACGCCGACCCATCGGGGAACAGCACCTGCGACGGCTCGAAACGTCTCCGGTTCAACAATACAGGGAACAATGTCATGAGGATCGTCGGTATCTTTGGAGTCGGCCTGGCCGCATCGTTTGTGATCGGCGTCGTCACCGCCTACGGATTTGATACGCGCTCGCAGTCTGGCGGAACGAGTGCGGCCGGAACGACCGCGGCTGTTGTCGATGACAAAGGGAATCTGCACGTGCCCTCGGACTATCGGACCGCTTATCAGGTACTGGGCACCTGGGCAGTGGCTAAGGACGACGGTCCGGGCTCAAAGCAGCTGCACGTGGTCTATGCATCGCCAGGGACCATCGACGCGTATCGCAAGGACGGTCGCTTTCCCGACGGTGCCGTTCTCGTCAAGGAAGTGTTCAATACGACTACCAACGATATGACAACCGGAACCGTAAGCAGTGCCGGCACCCTCGCTGGCTGGTTCGTCATGGTGAAAGACCGCCCCGCCGGCCGCTTCCCGGGAAACAAGCTTTGGGGCGATGGCTGGGGTTGGTCCTGGTTCGACGCAGCAAATCCGCAGAAGACTACGTCCACCGATTACACGACGGACTGCCAGTCGTGTCACGAGCCGGCGCGACGGTCCGGCTGGATTTACACTCAGGGCTATCCAGTCCTGACCCGATAAGCGGGGCGTGACCTCGCGGCGATCGACCTGACGGTCATGGGAGACACTCCATATCCGATCGAGTGACGGGCGTTACCGCCTCCGAGACGAGTGAACCGAGGAGACGATTATCATGAAGGCGATCGTGGTAACGGACCAGGCTGCGGGGACGGCCGGAATGACGCTCGTGGAGCGGCCGGAGCCGCAGGCCGCAATCAACGACGTGGTCGTTCAGGTTCATGCGTCGGGATTCACCTCGGGTGAGCTGACGTGGCCATCGACGTGGACCGATCGCCTCGACCGCGACCGAACACCGTCAATTCCTGGGCAGGAGCTGGCCGGAGTGGTCACCGCTCTCGGCTATGGCACGACGGGACTGTCACTGGGACAGCGAGTGTGCGGCCTCTCGGACTCCTATCGCGGCGGCACGCTGGCGGAGTATGTGGCCATCGAGGCACGCAACCTCGCGCCGCTGCCGGGCGACGTCGACTTCACGGTGGGTGCGAGCGTGGCGATGCCGGGCCTGACCGCGTGGCAGGGACTGTTCGTGCACGGCCGCCTTCAGGCGGGGCAGAGCGTCCTCGTGCACGGTGCGGCCGGCGCAGTCGGGTCGATGGTAACGCAACTCGCACGATTGGCCGGCGCCTACGTCATCGGCACCGGACGTGCCCCCGATCGTCATAAGGCACTCGACTTCGGCGCGAAGGAATTCGTCGACCTCGACAACGACACCCTCGAAGACGTCGGCGGAGTCGATCTGGTGTTCGATGTCATCGGCGGCGACATCGGGATGCGGTCCGCTGGCGTGATCCGGCCCGGAGGAACACTGGTGACCATCGCCGGCCCGACCAAGGCGCGGCCCGCCGACGGCAGGACGGTTGACTTCGTTGTCGAGGCCAATCGTCCCCAACTAGGTGAGATCGTCCAGCGCGTGCGGGACGGACGACTGCGGACGAACATCGGCACTGTCGCGACCCTCGACGACGCTGTCGCCGCCTTCAACCCGACCGAGCGACGGCCGGGGAAGACAATCGTTCGCGTTCGTCTGTGACGACTAGCGGGAGAGCGACTCAACCCACACCTTGCCCGCCACAACTCCGGAGACGAGAATGCTGCTACCCCGCCGACCGGTTCCCGAATTACGAATGCCGACCCTTGCTCATGGCGACTTTGATCTTGCTGCCGATGCACCGAAGCTATTTACGTTGATATCATTTTATCGGGGGCTCCATTGCCCGGTCTGTCTCAAGTATCTGCGTGACCTGGAATCACTGATCCCCGAATATGAGCGTCGCGGCACAAAGGTCATCGCCGTCAGCTCTGATGTTCGCGAACGCGCTCAGGAAATGGCGAACAAGGTCGGCGCCAACTTGCGATTCGGGTATTCTCTGCCGCTCACCGTTGCTCGCAAATGGGGACTTTACATTTCATCGTCGCGCGGAAAGTCATCGATTAACATCGAAGAGCCTCCGCTATTTTCGGAGCCTGGCGTCTTCCTCGTCCGACCGGACGGTACTTTGTATTACAGCGCTGTTCAAACAATGCCTTTCGCGCGTCCGCTATTTTCGGAATTACTTCAGGCGATCGACTTTGCCATCGCCAGAGATTATCCAGCGCGTGGCGAATATGACGGTCCTCTCTGAGCGTCCGTCGACTTAGCGGCTAACGCCAAAAGCCAGACGCGCCCAAGCATGTCGCGGGACTTCGTATGTACCGACAAGCCTACGAGGAGGTAGAAAGTGATGCTCGACCATACACTCTTCACGCGCTGGCCTGCTCGGCTGGGTGCGCAATCTGATCAGGTCTTACGAAGCGCGTGAGCTCGTCGGCTACGACCACTTTGTTCATGTGCAGGCGTGGCTCAATCGTGGCCTCGCGCGTTCGGCGGTGCAGCGCGGGTCCAAATGGCGGCGGTTTAGTGACGGTCATCAGCAGGCCCGCGAGGCCCGGAGGAAACAATGAAGAACGAAGGCCGACCTATAGGCGGTAGGGATGAGCTGATCCAGATCAGCATCGGATTCTTGCGCGAGGTAAAGGATATGACGCCGGGCGCGGAAATGGAGAAGTGGCTCAATAAGAAGTACGGCGAAGAGAGCCAACTCTATCGCGATCTGGCGCGCTTGATCAGGGCCGGCGTTGCCGACGGCTGGGCCGCTAATCTGGAAGTTAACGGTCCGAATTACCGGCGCAGCCGGATCCTCGAAGCTTCGCCCGACACCTTCCAGTTCAGCATTACCACTGTGTACATGAACAGCAACGAGGCCAGGACCTTCAAAGATGAAGAGAACAATGACGTGCTCCGCGGTGACTACCACGGGCACCCTTATGGCGAGATCAATTTGGTCGTTCCGCTCGATGAGGGCGCTCAGTTGAAGGGCCTGCAAGGGTGGCAGGGTGCCGGTTGGACGGCGCCCGACCCGGGAAGCCGGCATTATCCGGAAGTTCGTGGCGGTGCAGTGATTGCATTGTTTTATCTGCCCGCTGGTCGAATTTCATACGATTTTCCCGCTCCTACTTGACGGCCGGCCGGCCAGCCCCGGCTTGACCCCGATCGGCTTCGATCGCTTTCTTGATGTGCAGGCGTGCCTGGAACATCCGGCGATGCGGCGCGACAGCGTTGTCCGTAATCAGCGACCCCGCGAGGCCGCGAGGGGACAATGAAGATCGAAGACCACCTATAGGCAGAAGGAGAAAGCCCATGAAGATCCGAACCATCATCGCTGCCAGCGGCGCGGCTCTCGTCATCTCAATGGCCAGCCCGATCTACGCCGATGATAGCGAAGGGCAAACCGTCACGAAGAACTTCGAGGCGGCGATTCCTAATATCCCTGGCAAGTCGCTGATCGCCGTGGTAGTCGAGTATGCCCCCGGCGCGGCCTCTCCACCGCACACGCACGCGAAGTCGGCTTTCATATACGCTTATGTGATCTCCGGCTCGATCGAGTCGAAGGTGAACGACCGCGAGACGCGCATCTATCGAGCCGGCGAGAGCTGGTCCGAAGCGCCGGGCGCGATCCATTCGATCAGCCGCAACGCGAGCAAGACCGAGCCGGCAAAGCTGCTCGCCGTCTTCGTCCTCGACACCAATGACAAAACGCTGACCACGCCCATCAGATAGACCATAACACGTGCTCGACCGCGCCAAGCATTGAAGGCTTGCACGGTGCGCGGTCCGCCATCGCGAGGCCGCCAGAATGTGCGTGGAGTTCAGGCGCATTCTATGCAATCAGTCGAAATCAAAGCCATTTATAACAACGATTTTGATATTTGGCTTCCGCTGTGGAATGCCTATCAGCGCCCGTTAACGTCGCGTGATGACGGCGGCCGGTCGATTACCCAACATCCACACCTTTCCAGAATGCGATGTAACCTTTGATGGCAGCTGCGGCATCGGACGGCTCGGCGTAATACCACGCAGCGTCTTCATTCGTTTTGTCATCGACGACAAGCGAATAGTAATTCGCCAGCCCCTTCCAAGGACACCTGCTGGTCGTCGCGCTCGGCCGAAGATATTGCTTGTTGACGGAGTCAGGTGGGAAGTAGTGGTTGCCTTCGATGACAACGGTCTCGTCCGATTCCGCGATCACTCTCCCGTTCCATGTCGCGACTGCCATTTCTCAGTCCTTTCCATGCCATGATTTCGAGTTGATAGTTGAGAGTGCGCGGTCAGACCTGTTTATGTGTTTCTTCTGCCTCGAGGGTAACTGCTACGTCGGCGTTCGCCGACCGGCAGACTTCCTTTCCCTCCACGAGGGCGACCAGGCCGAAGTCGATAAAGTGATGTGCGCCTTGTAAGCGCACCCACCACTATCGCGAACTGTTAGTGTGATGCGGTTGTCAACGATCGTGTCGACGGCGCCTACATAGACAACTTCAGCACGTCCGTATCGATTGGCAGACTGCGCAGGCGTTTACCGGTAGCGGCGAAGATCGCATTGGTCACTGCCGCACTGACAATGGCCGTAGGAGCTTCACCAATGCCACCTGGAGCTTCCGCGTTCTTAACCAGGTGTGTCTCCACCACGGGCACCTCGTCGATACGCATCGGCAGATAGGTGTCGAAATTGCTCTGCTCGACCCGTCCTTCCTTGAAGGTGATCGAGCCATGGAGCGCGGCGGTCAGCCCGAAAAGCGTTCCACCTTGAATTTGTGCTTCGATCGTATCGGGATTGACATACATTCCGCAGTCAATCGCACAGACGATCCGCTTGACTTTAACAGAGCCATCGGCCGCCACTTCGACCTCGGCGACCTGCGACGTGTAACTTCCGTATGCGAATTGTACCGAAATCCCGCGGCCATGCCGTGCGGGAAGCGGCGCGCCCCACCCTGCTTTTTCCGCAGCAAGCGACAGAACGGCGAGCGCTCTTGGATTATGGCCAAGCAATCCCTTGCGATAAGCGACGGGATCCTGTTTCGCGGCATGCGCGAGCTCGTCCATGAAGCTTTCAACCACAAAAACATTGTGAGTCGGTCCGACACCTCGCCACCAGGACGTCCGGACACCAGGAGGTTCGACCCGGACAAAGTCGACATGGATATTGGGCAATGCATAGGGCGGCTTGGCCGCCGCTTCTACGGCATCGGGGTCAAATCCGTCCTTGACGTAAGGGGGGTAATAGCGAGCCATGACTGCGGAGCCAGCGATGCGATGCGTCCAGGCAACCGGCTTGCCCGCCGCATCAAGTCCGGCCGACAGCCGATCGAGATAATACGGCCGATACATATCGTGCTGGATGTCTTCCTCGCGGCTCCAGATCACTTTCACCGGGCCGTCGACGTGCTTGGCGATCTTGACGGCGAGGATCGTGCCATCGGCTTCCAGCCTTCGGCCGAAGCCCCCGCCAATCAGATGATTGTGAATTTTGATCGCATCCTTTGGCAAGCCGGTGAGTTCGGCCACCTGAGACTGCGTGATCGTAGGCGCCTGTGTGCCGACCCAAATGTCGCACCGATCCTTCTGCAGATGAACGGTGCAGTTCATCGGCTCCATCGCCGCATGTGCCAGGAACGGCACCTGATAGATGGCGTCAAGCCGCTGCGCCGCTTCGGCCAGAGCCTTGCCCGCATCGCCATCGTTACGAGCAACTGCGCCCGGCTTTCTGGATTCGTCCTCCAACTGTTTGACGATATCGGCGTTGCTGACCTTGCCGTTCGGCCCCTCGTCCCACGTGATGGCGGCAGCCTCGAGCCCCTTCTTCGCCGCACCCGTGTGATCCGCCACCACGGCAACAGCTTCGTCGATATCGACCACCTGCCGGACGCCCTTCACTGCCAGCGCGGCCTTCTCGTCCACCGTTTTCGCTTTGCCACCGAGCACGGGCGAAATGGCAATCGCTGCAACCTTCATACCAGGCAGTCGCGTATCGATGCCGAAGAGCGCGCGCCCATCGACTTTTATCGGTGAATCCACGCGCTTGGCACGCGTGCCGATCAGGGTGAAATCCTTCGGGTCTTTCAATTTGACGTTTGCCGCAGAGGGCACAGGCAATTTCGCAGCTGCCGTCGCAAGTTCGGCGTAGCTTAGATGCTTCGAGCCTGACGCATCGACCACGACGCCGCCCTTGGCGCGGCAGGTCGCTGGATCGACTTTCCAGCGCTTTGCGGCTGCCGCGATCAGCAGACTGCGACCCACTGCCCCTGCCTGACGCAGCGGCGTCCAGAAGGCGCGGACAGAGGCGGAACCACCTGTATTTTGAATGCCTATGATCGAGTTGACATAAAGCGCATGATTCGGCGGCGCGTGCTGAACCTGGATCTGGTCAAGCTTCACTTCCAGTTCTTCAGCGAGAAGCATCGAGAGCGACGTGTAAACCCCCTGTCCCATCTCGATCATCGGAATGACCAAGGTCACGGCGCCGGTCGGATTGATCCGTATAAATCCGTTCGGCGCGAAAGTACCCGCGACCTCGTTCTCGACCACCTGCGAAGCAGGCGCCGCGAAGACGGACTCCGTGCTTGCGCCGGTCAGCGCGAAGCCAAGCACCAGACCTGTGCCTTGAAGAAAGGCGCGCCGCGACATCGCTGTTTCATGGGCGATCTGCTCTTTCAGAACAAGCTCATCCATGATTTCAAACTCCTGCAGCATGCTTGATCGCAGCGCGGATGCGCTGATAGGTGCCGCAGCGGCAGACATTGCCCGACATGGCGGCGTCGATGTCGTCATCCGTCGGCTTCGGCGTGTCCTTCAACAATGCCGCCGCCGACATGATCTGGCCGGACTGGCAGTATCCGCACTGCACCACCTCCAGCTCCAGCCAAGCCTTCTGCAAGGCCGCGCCCTGCGGCGTCCGGCCGATCGCCTCGATCGTGGTGATCGCGCTGTCGCCGATGCTGTCGACCGGTGTCTGGCAGGAGCGGACCGGCTGACCGCCGACATGCACGGTGCAGGCTCCGCACAGCGCCCGGCCACAGCCGAACTTGGTGCCGGTCATGCCGAGTACGTCGCGCAGCACCCACAAAAGCGGGATGTCGCCGTCGACATCGACCTGATGGGGTGTGCCGTTGATCTTTAACGTGAAAGCCATGGATGCCACTCGGTCGCTGGGGCTGATAAGACGCGGCCCGCGGGCCCGGACAGCGCCGGCGGGCTGTATGCATCAGGGAGCGCGTCGCTCACGGACGAACGCGGATGACCGTCTTCCCCACGCGTCGCTCGGTCGCGTTGAAGGTGGCGACGGCATCGTCGAGGCTCGCGACGGTTCCGATGTTCGTCCGCAGTCGTCCGTCCCGCACCCGCTGGACGATCTCACTCAGTTGGGCACGGTCGGACTCGACAACGAAGTCGATCGCCAAGCCGTCGGCGGGCCGTGCCTCGGCTGGCCCGACGATGGTCACCAACGTTCCTCCGGGCCGAATCAAGGCCGCGGACCGCTTCTGGATGTCGCCGCCGATGACATCGAGCACCAGATCGACGCCGCCGACGTCTTCCAGAGCGTCGTTCTCGAGGTCGACGAACTCCTTCGCGCCGAAGTCGAGCGCCTTCTGACGGTCGGCGGCCCGTCCGGTGCCAATGACATAGGCGCCAGCCTCTCGTGCGAGTTGCGTCACCATCGAACCGACTGCGCCGGCGGCGCCGTGTGCGAGCACACTCTGCCCCGATTGAAGACGACCGTGCTGAAACAGACCCTGCCACGCGGTGAGGCCTGAGATTGGCAGACTCGCGCCCACCGTGAAGTCGACGTCGCCCGGCAACGGCGCGAGGTTGCGTGCCTCCATGGCTACGTACTCCGCCAGGGTGCCGTCGCGATGCCAGTCCGCGAGGCCGAACACCCGCTGTCCCACCGACAGCCCCGTCGTGCCATAACCGAGGGCGGTGACCACTCCGGCCAGCTCGTGCCCCGGGATCGACGGTGTTCGGTCCCGATCGCGGCGATCGGTCCAGGTCGACGGCCAACCCAGCTCGGTGTTGACAAATCCCGACGCATAAACCTGAACGATGACATCGTTTATCGATGGCCGCGGCTCGGGCTGCTCCACGAGCTTCATCCCGGCGGTTCCCGCGGCCTGGTCCTTCACGACTATCGCTTTCATCGTCCACCTCCTTATGCGTGGCAGGTCGTCATGTTTCGAATTCCTTTGCGGACCATCGAAAATACGGCGCGAAACTCGATGGTCCAATGACCTCTGGCTATGGAATCGATGCCATTGAGGCGGACCGCGAAAGTCACGAGATACATTAAGGAAAGATTGCGGTTCCCGGGCAGTTTCATCTGCAACAAGAAGGTCGCCGCTGGCGATTGCGGGATGTTCCCGCGGAACGATCATAACGCGCGGCTATCGACTTCATGGCGTGACGTCATTTCCCATTCGCTGCGCGGGATCCCATGCTCGACGTCCCCGTGTTCGGCCGGCACACAGCACCCGTCTTGTGCCGCGATGGCGGAATGCCTGCCTGGGGGCGCTCCGATATCGAGCTCGACTACGTCGCAGCACTCTAGAAGCGAGATACGATCATGTTTTCGGTGATTTTCGAGGTCCTTCCCAACAACAAGAACTGGCATGACTACCTCGACAACGCCAAAATGCTGCGCCCCGAGCTCGAACGGATTGAGGGCTTTGTCGACAACATCCGCTACAAGAGCCTCACCCGCGAGGGCTGGATCCTTTCGCTTTCGGACTGGCGGGACGAGAAGTCGCTCGTTCGCTGGCGCACCCACATGCGCCATCACGACGTCCAGCAGAAGGGCCGCGACGAAATCCTCGCGGACTACCACCTGCGCGTCGGCCAGATCACTGCCGACAACCAGGTGCCCGCGGGGTATACCCTCGCGGAGCAGCGGCTCGACGAGACCGAAGTCGGGGATGGAACGACGGTCACGCTGATCAACGCGACGCGCCCCTCGGAATGGAAGCAGACCAACAACCCGTACGACTGCGCCGAGTGGCTCGGCCTGAACCCGTGGGCCGCGGACAGCACATCCTGGGACATCTTCGACGCCATGCTCACGCCCGGCGACCTGATTCTGCTCATTTCCTGGAAGGACGCCGCTGCAGCGCAGGCCTACGAGGATACTTCCGCGCCGAACGACAAGGCGAGGGTCCGGAGAGTGCGGATCGTGCGCGACTATAAGAAATACGACCGTCGCGAGGCGCCTCAGTACTACCCGGACGCCAAGGGTGGCGAAACCCTCCACGCCTGACAAAGCTCCCTCGGAAACCCGGACTGACTTGATCGTGGCGTTAGGAGCGACATCCTCGCCGAGGCTTACGTCACATGAACTCCCGCGACACCGTCGGAGATGGCCGATGCAACCGATAGAGTTCAGATCGAGCCAGCCGGTGTGACGGCGGGAAAATCTTTCTCAGGATCGAACACGTTATTGAAAAAGTTCGTCAGGGAGTACATGGCGACCAACGCGACGATCTCCATGACGTTTGCATCCGTGTAGCCGGCATCGCGGACGGCTTTCAGATCGGCGTCACCGACATGCCCTCGGGTCTCGATGACTTTGCGTGCAAACTGGACCGCGGCGTCCCGCTTCGGATCGGTGGCATGGCCCTTCCGAGCGAGAATGATTTCATCGGCCGGTAGCTTAGCCATATGCCCGGCCGTGAAGCTGTGAACCGTCAGGCAGTAGTTGCAGCCATTCACCTCCGAGACAGCAAGGCCGATGCTGTCTCGCGTCTTCACGTCGAGCGCCTTGCTCAATGAGCCGAGCAGCGCGGCCCATGCGTTGAACGCGATCGGGCTGTGCGCGAAGGTCGCCATCATGTTTGGAGTGAACCCGATGTTCTTGGTGAACGCATCGAGGGTCGGTTTTGACCCGGCCGGCACGTGTTCCGACTTTAGGGCAGCGGTTCTTGGCATCGTAGTCTCCGCAATTTACCGGACTTGCTAAAACTCACACAAGTTCCAGCACATCGGCCACCGGCAGGCGCGGCTTCTGTGCCCAGTTTCCCGGCCGCTCCGGCCCGACGGACAACAGCATGACCGGCACTTCGTCCTCGGCCAGTCCGAACTCGCGGGCGACCGCTTCGAAATCGAATCCGATCATCGGCGTTGAACCCAGGCCCAGCGAACGAGCCGCGTAGATCATCGCTGCAGCGCCGAAAGTCGCGGTGCGTACAGCCTCGTCGCGTCGTCGCTGCGGGTACGCCATATAAAGATCGCGTGCGGGGATCTCCCAATCCGGTACCATTCCCGCTGGCATGATGCCCGCTTCCACCAGAGGTGCCAGGCGCTCCGGAATTACGCTGGTCTCGACCAGCTGGCCGCAGACGATGAAGGTAACTGCCGCTTCGGTGGTCGCGGGCTGATCCCAAGCGATCGGCCGCAGCCGAGCTTTGGCTTCAGGCGACCGTACGGCGATGAAGCGCCAGTTCTGCAAGTGAAAGGATGTCGGCGCGGTGGTGCCGATCCGCACCAGTTCGCGGATTTGGTCGTCGCTCAAGGTAGCCGCGGGGTCGTAGTACTTGGTGGAGCTGCGGCTCAAGATGCATTCTATGACGGCGTTGGTCATGGCGGTTCCGCTGGTCATCATGATTCCTATGGGTGAAGGGATAGGGTGAAGGGCGAGAGCGCTTTCGCTCTTTTTGCTGGAAATGTTGCTGGGATGGAGCCCGTTCGACATCTCATGCCAAGAGCTATGGGTAATCTCCCAGGTGACTCGTGGCGGTTCTGATAAGACGTAGCAGGCCGATATGAGCGGCGCCTACCGGCTGGTCATGCTCCATGGTCTGTCACAACAATCGCGTTCATCCTGCTTGCGTGCGGAAAGTCCGTCATCTCCCGAATTCCGTTGAACACGAGCAAAAATATTGCCGCGAAACGCGATGGGCCAATGACCTTTGCTTATGGAATCGATGCCATTGACGCGGCGGTACAAACACATGCTTGTCACGTCGATCCGGATCTTGGCGGCGCCGGTGAGAAACATAATTAATTGCAAATTCGGCTCGCAGGATCGCAATAATAACGGGGAATGTCCAACGGACGACATCATTCGCCGGATGAGGAAGCATCCTGAGCCTGAGATCCGGAAAGTTGACAAACATTGTTGAGGATGTCGGACGGTTCTTGACGGATCGTAAAATCGGGCTCGACGAAGGCGCTTCTGATCACGCCGCCCCGATCGATTACGTAAGTCGCGGGGATTGGCAGCATCCACGCGGTCGATCCGTGACGGTGCCCGAAGTCGTACCCTTGCCCCGCATAGTGCGCCTTGGCTTCGTCAGGGACACAAAATAGGACGCCGTAAGATATTGCCACGCCGTGGTCCACGTCCGCGAGCATCGTCAGGTCGAGGTTCAACTGCCGTTTCAGCTGCCTCGGCAAGTCGCGTGTCTCGGGAGACAGCACAACAACGTTCGCGTTCAGCCTATCAAATTCGGCCTTGACCGCCTGAAGAGCGCGAAGCTCCGCGTTGCAGAACGGGCACCATCCACCGCGGTAGAAGCTAACGACAAGCGGCCCTTCGCTGCGCAAGTGTTCGGACGAATGAAGCCGTCCATGCGCATCGGGCAGCAGAAAATCCGGCGCCGTATCGCCGACCTGCAACGCGTGCGACGCGACATCCGTCTTGCGAAGCCAATCGACAAGTTGGATGTACGCTTTCCGGTCGTTGTCACTGAGCTCGGATAAAAGCTCACTACGCACCTGATCGAGGGTCTTGGTTAAACGGTCAGACATCAATATTCGTCGCTCATCTGCGCACCAGGCATCTCAAGAAACGGACGATATTGCGCGGTCACGCGCACACGCCGATCGATTCGAGGTGGCTGCGATACCCGGTTTGGAGACGCGATCCCGTGTGTAGTGACCAGTCGCGCAGCCGCGCGACTTTTACGAAGGCGTCAAGCGCCGGTGAGTAGCGGCGTCCCTGGACGGCGAGAAGGTGGACCTCCCGCCATACTGGATCCCCCTCGATCGGAACCGCCTTTAGGGAGGGTAGCCGGGGCATATGCTCGGGAGCGAGAACTATCCCGAACCCCGCGGCTGCCAAATGCTGCAGGTGCAAGTCCCGGTTGCCGCGATGATTGTGTTGGGACGGCGCGTCGGGAAAGCAGAGACTTTGAAATTTCGGAGCCAGGTCGCAGTTGGATTGATCCAGAATAGTGGCTTCGCGAAGCGCTTCCATCCCAACCACTGGGAGGTCCGCAAGCTGATGCGACGGGGCGAGAACCGCGACATAGCGTTCCGCGAACAGCGCCCAATCGTCGATACGTTCTGGCTTATCGTCGAGATCACCAACCAAGGCGACATTTATGTCGCCCTCCAGCAGAAGCTCAACCAGGCGGCCTGGCGGCTCTTCTCGAAGCTCGACATGGAGGCCGGGGACAAATTTGCGAATCTCGGCGATAGGCTCAAGAACGAGCGAAGCGGAAATTGATGGGGCGAGGCCGATAGCTAACGGAGCTACCTCCTTTCGCTGAAACTCACGCGCGCGGCGTCGAACAGCCTCCGTCGACGCGAGTGCGCGCTCGAGCATCGGCAGCACCGCCTTGCCCAGATCGGTGAGGTGGGTGAGTTGACGTTCTCGGTAGATGAGCTGGCCGCCAAGTTCCTGCTCCAGCTTTTGCACGCCCTTGGTCAACGCCGGTTGCGTGACGTTACACATCTCCGCAGCACGCGTGAAGTTCAGCGTGCTAGCAAGAGCTAGAAAGTACCGAACCTGGTGGAGCTCCATTGGATGTTCACCGTCAACGATTCCTGTCGCTACTGGGCGCATGTGATGTCAATGCGGCATCACGCGGCGCGCAGAGGCGTTACCACTGGTGCTGGCGCGATGAAACCCGCGTTGGGCATTCCAGGACGGACGGACACGCTTTCTGGAATCCAGAGCTGACCAGCGCCGGGGATCAGTGCGCCAGGCGTGCGCGAACCTGGCTAAGGAACGGAAAGAGCTGGGTTGGGTCGCAACGTCGTGTGTGCACGAGCTCGCGCCGCTTGCTTTCGGCCTTTGCTGTTTCCGGCTTTCTCTTCTGCCAGCAACGAGCTCAGCCCGACGTCGAGAGTCCGACGAACAGTTTCAAATAGATGAACGGATGTCGTTATCGGTACGCCTTTTAAAATCGCACGCCTGACCGGAGAGATGCCACGAAACCCGGTGTTTGGGCTCAAGTGCCCCTATCACCCTCACCGTTCTTCACGTTCTGCCGATACTCGCTGGGATCAACGTGGTAGGCTTTGCGGAACGCTCGCACGAAGCTTGAGCGGCTCTCATATCCCGCGTTATGAGCCACAACGTCGACGGGCGTCGTCGTCATCGTCAGATCGAGCGCGGCCTGCCGCATCCTGAGGTCGCGGAGGATGGCCATCGGCGACCGACCGAAGATTTCGGAGAAGCGGGCCATGAAGGCCGAACGGCTCAAGCTTGCGGTGTAGGCAAGACTCTGGACCGTGTGCGCAGCGCCAGGGCGGGCCACCATGTCGGCGAACGCGCGCGTAATCTGCCGGTCGGCAAGGATGGAGAAACGGTCCGTCCAGCTCTGCGATGATTTCAGCGAGCGCCGCGCCAATGCAATGATGACTTGCTTCAAAAGCGAGGCCGTCATCGCTCCCATGCCGACCTCTTGCGACAAGAGCTCATTCATGGCCTCCTGGAGCTTGCCATCAATCTGGTCCGACGGTTCAAATTGCTCGACGACCGGTTCACGCAGGTCGCGGAACAGACCAACCGACTGACCGAATGACGCGTTGAAGAATCCGCAAATTTGCACGACCTCGGGCGTCTCGTTCGGAACAGCGACGCGCAAGAGGCCTTCTTCGTCGCGCTTCCAACAATCGCGGTTGATCAGGCGGATAGCACCGTCGCCGCCATCGACCTCGATCGAAAAGGGCGTATTCGGGGGAACGATAATGAGCAGGTGCGGCATCAACTGCATGTTCGGGCCGCCATTGATCGATATCCGTCCAGAACCCTTGAGGTTGTAGTGGATCCCGGGCACATCGATCATTCCCATCTCGGCCCGGTGGCCGCGCGGAACGAGGATCTCGGTCAACGCCACGACGTCGATCTCAAGCGCCCGCATGAGGTTGTTGAGATCGGCTGTGGAGAGCTTCGAGGCAGGGGCGGCGATCATCGACTCGGTCCGCTCCCCCTGTCCGCCTCCGGCCCGCGATTTGGCCGTGTTTCGCATAGCAACCCGCTTACAAGATCAACCCGTGCATCCGCTAGGCGAATCATGCCTTCATCCTTGAACTGGATTTTAGGGCACGCTGAAAGGACTTTCCGCAGCGGCCATCCGCTTAGATATGCAGGTAGATCTGCGGGCGGGAGGGTGTGCTACCGTCGGTATCCCGCTTCCTTAAAGGTCCGCCATGAAGCGCCCTCGGTCCGTTCGGGCGCATCCCCGAAAACCCGGATATCGCCGTGATGGCCGGCCGTGCCTCTGTCTCGGAGTCCGGAAATCGGTCTTGAAAGTCTTAAGGGGAGGCCAGTGCGACCGACCGGTATCCGCCGCCGATCCACGCGTTGATGAGATTTCCGCAGACCGGGCCAGCATCGGCGCCTTCGAATAGCTCCCTTGTCAAGGTGGCGAGGCGGCATCTCTGCAACCGCACGCTCAGCAAGCCAGCCACGCCCGAGGTCGACGGATCCTGCAGGGTCGTGAGGACGAGGACCGGGGTGGTGATCCGAGGGAGCCGGGCGACGAGCTCCGACCAGGCTTCCGTTTGCCCTTTTTCGAAGGCGTCGGCTTGTGCATCTTTGGTTGGCCGACGTTCGGGGGGGAGGACGCCGTCACTCAGGATCAGACTCTCGACCGCTCCTGG
>Ga0153954_1001062_pt1 | contig 16724 bp, 12 predicted proteins | sample TSFL038MetaG_FD_102277 | JGI IMG/M metagenome (GOLD analysis project Ga0153954, IMG submission 102277) | Attine ant fungus gardens microbial communities from Florida, USA - TSFL038 MetaG | ecosystem: Host-associated > Fungi > Mycelium > Unclassified | place: USA: Florida, Wekiwa Springs State... | reverse complement strand
CCTATGTCATCGCCGCGATCTGGGGCGTCGAATCGAATTTCGGCCAGAATTTCGGCAACAAGCCGGTGCTGCAATCGCTGGCAAGCCTTGCCTGCTCCAATTCCATGCGGCCGAGCTATTACCATCGCGAATTTCTGGCGGCGATGCAGATCGTCAACGAGGGCGGCGCCGACCCTGCGCATTTCACCGGTTCCTGGGCGGGCGCCTTCGGCAATACCCAGTTCATGCCCTCCGTCTTCCTGCGGCTTGCCGTCGATCTCGATGGCGACGGGCGCCGCGATATCATCAATTCGGTGCCGGACGCTTTGGGTTCGACCGCCAATTATCTCCACCGCAGCGGCTATGTGCCGGGCCTGCCCTGGGGGTTCGAGGTGAAGCTGGCGCCGGGCTACGGCGGCCGGTCGAATTGGCGCATCAAGCAGCCGCTCGCGGCCTGGGCGGCCCGCGGCTTCACCCATATCGACGGCACGCCGCTGTCGGGCGGCGGCGCTTATGGCCTGTTTCTTCCGGCCGGGCCGCGGGGGCCAGCCTTTCTCGTCAGCCGCAACTTCAATGCGATTTATTCCTACAACGCCGCTGAATCGTACGCTTTGGCGATTGCGCTTTTGTCGGATCGGCTGCGTGGCCACGGCCCGATCGTCACGCCCTGGCCGACAAACGATCCTGGGCTTTCGCGCGCCGGACGCCGCGAAGTCCAACGCCTGCTGATCCAGCACGGCTATGACATCGGCGGCAAGATTGACGGCGTCCTCGGACACAAGACAGAAGACGCCATTGCCGATTTTCAACGCCGCAGCGGCGTGAAGCCCAACGGACGCGCCAGCCAGTCGCTGCTGGCGGCCTTGCGCAGCCATTGATATCCATCAAACGAACCGAACGGGCCGGGCCGTTAAGCATCGCCCACGAAGCAACATTTTCACGACATGAATTGTTCAGGATCCGCACTTCACTTTGAAGTGTAGTCCGACTTGAGAATTTCACCGGGAATTGACTGGCGCCGAGATCGGCTTGTTTTAGATTTGCCATTGGAAACATCGGCCTAGGCCATGCAATATTACGATTTTCTACGTCAGGGATGTGTGGGTGCGGCGCTGCTTGCGGGCTCGGTGACGGCTGCTTTGGCAACCCCGACCGACGTCCAAGGTGTCGTCGAGCTTTTCACCTCGCAGGGCTGCTCTAAGTGCCCGCCGGCCGATCGTTTGCTCACGGCCATGACCGGCAAGCCGGACACTGTGACGCTCACCTTTGCGATCAACTACTGGGACTATATCGGTTGGAAGGATACGCTCGCGGCGCCCGAATTTACCGCCCGGCAGAAAGCCTATGCGTCCGGCCGCGGCGATCTGCATGTCTATACGCCCGAGGCCATCGTCGACGGCGAGTTCGACGCCATCGGCAGCGATCGGCGGGCAATCGATAAAGCCATCGCCGAAGGCCGAAGCGGCGGCCTTGCCTTGAGCGTGCCGGTCCATCTGAACGAGGCCAACGGCGTTCTGCAGATCGACATCGGCCAGGGTGCCGGCCCCGCGGGGATTTATGTTCTGCGCGTGGCCAAATCGCGCACCGTGCTCATTTCGCGCGGCGAGAATTCCGGCCATAACGCCACCTATACGAATGTCGTGCGCGCCATTCACAAGGTCGGCGAGTGGAGCGGGGCGCCGATGAGCCTTAAGCTCATGGAATTGCGCGGCGACGACGAAGGCTATGTCGTCCTGCTCCAGCGCGGCTCTTTGGACAATCCCGGCGTCATTCTCGCCGCCGCCAAGAGCGAGGGGCTCTGAGCCGCCGGCCTTCGCGCCGCGGCAAAGTCGGAATTTTGCCCTGATCCGCCCGTTTCATGTGGCGCCGCGTGATCGGCCCCTCGCCGCCCCGCCTTGAAACAGGATATGTTGCCGTACATGATTCGCAGGACTCGCCTGGCCTTGACGGCCGTGCTTATTTTGCCGTGCAGTTTTGCCGCCGCCCCGGCGTTTGCGCTGGACGACCAAGGGCTTACCTCCAAGCCGTTTCTCGTCGCCGCGGCCGATGACCAGACCGGGTCGCTCCGGCATCATCACCGGGCGAGCAAAAAGGCCGCCAAACAGAGCAAGAAAACCGAGCCGAGCGAGGACGAAAGCGGCAAGCCGGTTCAGGTCGGCAGCTTTGGCGATTGGGGCGCCTTCGTTGCGCAGACCAGCGATTCCAAGACCTGCTACGTCCTGGCCCAGCCGAAGAGCCGGGAGCCCGCCAAACTCAAGCGCGACCCGGCCTATGTGTTCATCTCGAACCGCCCGGGCGAACACATTCACAACGAGATTTCGATCACCATGGGCTTCCCGATGAAGGACAATGGTGACGCCTCGGCCGATGTCGGCGGCACCACCTTCGATCTCGTCTCCAAGGGCCATAACGCTTGGATCAAGAATCCCGCCGAGGAAGGTCATTTCATCTCGGCGCTGAAGCACAATGCCAAGCTCGTCGTCACGGCCGCCTCGACGAGAGGCAAGACGACGACCGACACCTATTCCCTCGCAGGCTTGCGCCAGGCGCTCGATAAAGCGGCGCACGAGTGCCGCTGACACTCTGCGACTGAAAGCGCAAGCGGGTCCGCCTCCCCCATTCGGCTGCCTTGTTCGCCGCAGGCCGCTGGCGCATAATAGCGAGCAGGATAGGTCCGGCTTGCCCGGACGATTGCGCCAAACCGATTGCCAAAGCGCGAATGACAAAGTGCGAAGTGACGGCGCGGACCGCTTGGTGCATGTTTCGATGAAAACATGCACCATCAAGAAGTTGGCGGCCGCCACATAAAAAGTCACTGGGAGGAAGTATGTCCGAGTCTCATGTCTATCCGGTGAGCGACGAATGGGCTCGCCGCGCTTACTTCGACGCGGCCAAATACAAGGAGCTTTATCATCGCTCCATCACCGATCCCGACGGCTTCTGGGGCGAGGAAGCCCGCCGCCGCCTCGACTGGATCAAGCCTTTCAGCAAGGTCAAGAACACATCGTTCGGTCCCGGCGAGGTCTTCATCAAATGGTTCGAAGACGGCGTCACGAATCTCAGCCTCAATTGCATCGACCGTCATCTCGAAAAGCGCGGCGACCAGGTCGCGATCATCTGGGAGGGTGACGACCCGTCGCGCTCACAGAACATCACCTACCGGCAATTGCATGAACGGGTTTGCCGCTTCGCCAATGTCCTGAAGGCGCGCGGCGTGCAGAAGGGCGATACGGTCACGATCTATCTGCCCATGATCCCCGAGGCCGCTTATGCGATGCTGGCCTGTGCGCGGATCGGCGCCATCCATTCGGTGGTCTTCGGCGGTTTCTCGCCGGATTCACTCGCCGGCCGCGTTCGCGATTGCGGCTCCAAACTGCTGATCACCGCCGATGAAGGTCTGCGCGGCGGCAAGAAAGTGCCGCTGAAGGCAAATGTCGATGCGGCGCTCGAGAAGCTGTCCTATGTCGTGAACGACGTGATCGTCGTCAAACATACCGGCGGCGCGATCAATTGGGACCCTGGCCGCGATATCTGGCTGCATGAGGCGCTGGAGAAAGTATCGGCCGATTGCCCGATCACGCCCATGGGCGCGGAGGATCCGCTCTTCATCCTCTACACGTCCGGCTCGACCGGCACGCCCAAAGGCGTCGTGCACACGACCGCCGGCTATCTCCTCTATGCCGCGATGACGCACCAATATGCCTTCGATTACCACGACGGCGACATCTATTGGTGCACGGCGGATATCGGCTGGGTGACCGGCCACAGCTACATCCTCTACGGGCCGCTCGCCAATGGCGCGACGACGCTGATGTTCGAAGGCGTGCCGACCTATCCGACGATCTCCCGCTTCTGGGAGGTGGTCGACAAGCACAAGGTGAATATTTTCTACACCGCGCCAACCGCCATCCGCTCGCTGATGGGCGCCGGCGACGAGCCGGTCAAGAAGACGAGCCGCGCCTCGCTGCGCCTGCTCGCCACGGTCGGCGAGCCGATCAATCCCGAAGCCTGGGAATGGTATTACAATGTCGTCGGCGAGCGCCGCTGCCCTATCATCGATACCTGGTGGCAGACCGAGACCGGCGGCCATATGATCACGCCGCTGCCGGGCGCAACGCCGCTCAAGCCCGGTTCCGCGACCAAGCCCTTCTTCGGCATCAAACCGCAGATCGTCGATGGCAACGGCGCCGTGCAGGAAGGCCCGGCCGAAGGCATATTGGTCATCGCCGATTCCTGGCCCGGACAGATGCGCACGATCTATGGCGATCACGATCGCTTCGTGCAGACCTATTTCTCGTCCTTCCCGGGCAAATATTTCACCGGCGACGGCGCCCGCCGCGATGCGGATGGCGATTATTGGATCACCGGCCGTGTCGATGATGTGATCAACGTTTCTGGGCACCGCATGGGCACGGCGGAAGTCGAAAGCGCGCTCGTCGCCCATATGCACGTCGCCGAAGCCGCTGTCGTCGGCTTCCCACACGACATCAAGGGCCAGGGCATTTTCGCCTATGTCACGTTGATCAACGGCCACGAGCCGAGCGAAAAGCTGCGCAAGGAACTCGTCGCCTGGGTGCGGCAGGAGATCGGCCCGATCGCCTCGCCCGACATTGTTCAATTCGCGCCCGGCCTGCCGAAAACCCGGTCCGGCAAGATCATGCGGCGCATTTTGCGCAAGATCGCCGAGAACGAGTTTCATGCGCTGGGCGATACATCCACGCTCGCCGACCCGGCGGTGGTCGAGGACCTGATCCGCGAACGCAAGAAACATCCGATGTAAGGTTAAGCAAATCCCTTTCCCGCCCGCGCGGGAGAGGGATTCTCTGCGTCCCGCGTGCGGCCGCCGCGCCACATGTGAAGGGGATTTTAACGCTGCCCCCCAAAATCGCTTCAAGCCATTGCGGCCTTTGCTATGGTCGCGGTGGACGAGTTTGTTCGCGTGTAGGGGCGTAATGAGCACCTTGAGTCAAAGGGCTGGCGCCGCGCCGGCCATATCTGTTTTAGCTTTGGCTGTGGCCCTCTGCGGCGCAGCCGCGCCGGCGAAAGCCGCCTGGCACGACGTTCGTTTTTCGGCCGCCTATCCGGCCGGCGAAATCATCATCAGCCAACATCAGCGCGCGCTTTATTTCACCGAAGGCGATGGCCGCGCCATTCGCTATCCGATCGCCGTCGGCAAGCGTGGCATGGCTTGGCTCGGCTCAGCCTCGGTCGAGGGCAAATATCTGGCGCCCGATTGGTCGCCGCCGGATATCGTCGCGCATGACCATCCGGAATTGCCGCGCTTCATCCCCGGCGGCTCGCCGCATAATCCGATGGGCGCGGCCGCGATCACGCTTTCGCGCTACCAGGTCGCGATCCACGGGACGACGCGGCATATGCGCCGCTCGATCGGCACCGCAGCCTCCTATGGCTGCATCCGCATGTATAACGAGGACGTCGAGGATCTCTATCAGCGGGTGAGCATTGGCACGCCGGTTCTGGCCGTGCCTTAAGTCTGTCCGCCGCGGCCCTCCTGACCTATGATAAGGGCGGGAGAGACGCCATGGCAGACACCATCGAAACAAGCTGTGTGATTGCCGGCGGCGGCCCCGCCGGCATGATGGCGGGCCTGCTCTTTGCCCGCGCCGGCGTCGGCACCGTGGTGCTCGAAAAGCACGCCGACTTCTTGCGCGATTTCCGCGGCGACACGATCCATCCTTCGACCTTGCAGGCGATGGACGACCTCGGTCTCTACGATCAATTCCTAGCGCTGCCGCACCAGGAGGCCAAGCAGCTTTCGGCACAATTTGGCGACGAAAGCTTTCCGATCGGCGACTTCTCGCATTTGCCGACGCGGGCGAAATTCGTCGCCTTCATGCCGCAATGGGATTTTCTCAATTTCGTTGCCCGCGAAGCGGCGAAATATCCGAATTTCCGGCTCATCATGCAGGCCGATGTCACCGGCCTGATCGAAGACAGTGGCCGGGTCATGGGCGTCACGGCGCAGACGCCGCAAGGCCCGCTCGACGTCAAGGCGGCGCTGACGATCGGCGCCGATGGCCGCCATTCGATCGTACGCGCCAAGGCGGGCTTTCAGCCGTTGGACATTGGCGCGCCGATGGACGTGCTGTGGTTCAAGCTGACGCGGCGCGCCAGCGACACGGCGGAGCTTTTCGGCCGCATGGGGGCTGGAAAGTTTCTTGTCATGATCAACCGCGGCGACCATTGGCAATGCGGCTACGTCATCCTGAAATCCGGCTTTGCCGCCCTGCAGGCGCGGGGCATTGCGGCGCTGCGCGAGAATATCGCCAGCCTCGCGCCCTTCGTCGCCGACCGTCTCGGCGAGCTTGCGAGCTGGGATAATGTCAGCCTGCTGACGGTCGCCGTCGATCGGCTACCGCTATGGCATAAGCCGGGTCTCATCTGCATCGGCGACAGCGCCCATGCCATGTCGCCGGTCGGCGGCGTCGGCATCAATCTCGCGATCCAGGACGCCATTGCCGCGGCGAATATCCTGGCCCCGGTGCTGGCGCGCGGCGAGGTGCCGAGCGCCGCTTTGCTCGACAGCGTGCAAAAGCGGCGCGAGCCGGCCGTCAAGCTCACCCAGGCCTTCCAGGTCTTCGTGCAGAAACGGGTGATCTCCAACGTCCTCACGCATCAGGATCAAGCGCCAAGGCCCCCCTTGGCGCTGGTTCTGTTGAAAAACATTCCCTGGCTGCAGCGCTGGCCGGCGCGTTTCATCGGCCTCGGCTATCGGCCGGAGCGTATCGCCAAGTAACGCCGTAGCGCCTTTTCGCGCCAAGCCGATGGCGGCTTTGCCGCGACACGTGATAGATCAGCACGACGTCTCCGCTTGGATCATCCATGGACCATCCCGAACTTTCCGAAGCGCTTTATGCGCTCGAAGCGCATCACGCCGATAGCCGCGATGTGACGATTGCGGACCTGTTCGCGCGCGACCCGCGCCGGTTCGCCGATTTTCATGTCGTGCTCGACGATCTGCTCTTCGATTTTTCCAAGCACCGTATCGACCGCACAACGTTCAAACTTCTGATCGATCTGGCGCGGGCCGTAAAATTCGAAGCGCGGCGCGCGGCGCTCTTTGCCGGCGCTATCGTCAACGAGACCGAGGGGCGCCCGGCGCTGCATATGGCGCTGCGCAATATGAGCGGCACGCCGATCGTCGCGAACGGCATCGATGTCATGCCCGAGGTGCTGGCCGAGCGCCGCAAGATGCTGGCCTTTGCAGAGTCGGTGCGGTCCGGCGCGCTGAAAGGCGCTTCGGGTGAAAGCTTCGCCCATATCGTCAATATCGGCATCGGCGGGTCGGACCTCGGCCCGGCCATGGCGGCGCGGGCGCTCTCGCCATTTGTGGCATCGCATTTCGACCTGCATTTCGTCGCCAATGTCGATGGCGCCGATCTCGCGGATACGCTGAAGCGCATCGATCTTCAGCGCACGCTCTTTATCGTCAGCTCGAAGACCTTCACAACACTTGAGACGATGACCAACGCGCAGGCGGCGCGCCAAGCCGTCATCGACGCTTTGGGCGAAGCGGCGGTCGCCAACCATTTCTGCGCCGTTTCGACCGCGGCGAAAGAGGTCGCCGCCTTCGGCATCCGCGACGACCGCCGCTTTCTCTTCTGGGATTGGGTCGGCGGGCGCTATTCGCTCTGGTCGTCGATCGGCCTGTCGCTTGCCATCGGCATCGGCGCGCAAAACTTCGAAGATTTTCTGCACGGCGGCGAAGACATCGACAAACATTTCGCCACAGCGCCGCTCGCCGCGAACATTCCCGTGCTGATGGCGCTGATCGAGATCTGGTATCGCGATTTCTGGGATTATGCGGCGCAGGCAGTCATCCCTTACGATCAACGTCTCGCGCGCTTTCCCGCCTATCTGCAACAGCTCGAAATGGAATCGAACGGCAAATCCGTTTCGCTGGCTGGCAAAATGCTTGAGACACCGACGGGGCCGGTTATTTTCGGCGAACCGGGCACCAATGCCCAGCATGCCTTCTTTCAACTCTTCCACCAGGGCACGGAAATCGTGCCGGTCGATTTTCTGATCGCTGCCACGCCTATCGCGAGCGATCCCAAACAGCATCATCTTCTCGTCGCCAATTGCTTGGCGCAAAGCGAGGCTTTGATGAAGGGCCGCACGCAGGCGGAGGTCGAAGCGAAATTGAAGGCGCAGGGCCTTGCCGATGACGCTATCGCAGTGCTGGCGCCGCACAAGGTCTTTCCCGGCAATCGGCCGTCGAGCACCTTCCTTTACCAGAGCCTCACGCCCCGCATGCTCGGGCGCCTCGTTGCGCTTTATGAGCACAAGGTGTTCGTCCAATCGGTCATCTGGAATATCGATCCTTTCGACCAATGGGGTGTCGAGCTCGGCAAGGAGCTGGCGCTGCGGCTGGCGCCGCTCGTCGCCGACCCGCAGGCATCGACGGTTGCGCTTGATGGTTCGACCGCCGGTCTGCTGGCGCATCTGCGCGGGCTGCGCGGCACTTGAAGCGTAGTCCGCGACAGGCCAAAACCTTGAAGACGAAATTCGGGACCTTTCGCCGTGCTCAACCGCTATAATGTCATCGCAGGGCAAAGCATCGAACGGCTCGCCGCCATCAGCGACGGCGTCTTCGCCGTGGCGATGACCCTTCTGGTGCTCGATCTGCACACGCCCGATGCGACGCGCATCCAAAGCGAGGCCGCGCTATGGCACGCAATCGTCGCGCTGGCGCCGCGTGTGCTCGTCTATCTCATGAGCTTTCTGACGCTTGGCATTTTCTGGGTCGGCCAGCAGACCCAGCTCAACCATCTCGAACGCAGCGACCGCGATTTCACCTGGCTGCATCTCGTCTTTTTATTCGCAGTGTCGCTGATGCCCTTTTCGACATCGCTGATGGCGGAGTTCATTTCCTATCGCGTCGCGCTGATCGCCTATTGGCTGAATATCCTGCTGCTTGGCGGGATACTCTATATCGCCTGGGCCTACGCGTTCCGGACGCGGCTGGGAAAACCCGATGTCACCCAGGAGGTCGACGAAGCCGTCCGACGCCGCATCATCGGCGCGCAAACGCTTTATGCCGTCGGCGCGGCGCTGTGCGTGATCAATACATATTGGGCGTTGGGCTTCATGCTGCTCGTGCAGCTCAATTACGCGATCGCCCCGCGCATGCGATTCATCTCGCGACTCTAGGCGTCGGAGGTTCAAATGGAATCGCCCGGCGCAATTGGGTCTTTTTCATCGCATCGGATTGGTCCGAAAACCGCTTCGCACTTTTCGGTCCGATGCTATAGCCCGCGCAAGACATGAGGCAATCCGGGATCGGATTGCCTCACGCTATAAAAGCGATGTTTCGCGATGCGCTTATTTCAGGTGCTTGGCGAGATACTTGTTCATCTCGAACATGGTGACGGACTTCTTGCCGAAAACGGCATGCAGCTTGTCGTCAGCAAGGATTTCGCGCTTGTTGGCGGGATTCTGCAGCTTGTGCTTCTTGATGTAATCCCAAACCTTGCTCACGACATCCGTGCGCGGCAACGGCTCGGCGCCAACGATCGCAGCAAGTTCCTTGGAGGGCGTCAACGGCTTGTTGAACGCGCTGACGGCCTTTTTCTTCGGGGCGGCCGGGGCCTTGGCTTTAGTCGCAGTCTTTTTCGGTGCGCTCGGCATCGCTTTCTCTCCAATCGAATCGCGCGAACCACGCGGGCTCATTGCCCTAGTACCTAAAATCACTTCTCAAGCAACCAGACCGCAAGGGGAATTGCCGGTTTCCGCGAAATTATTCAGGGCAATTCGTCCCCTTCGCGCTGCACGCGCCCGCTCTAGAGCCAAAAGCCCGCGCTCTTGCGGCCCTCGGAGCCAAAGCCATGCCAAAATTGCATAGCTCAGCCTCGCTCCGAGGGGAATTTAGAGAATCACGGCGTCGTTTTGCTTTTGCGCCGGGCGAGCGTGCGCAGCCGCAACGCGTTGAGCTTGATGAAGCCCGCCGCATCATTGTGATCATAGGCGACCGCGCCATCCTCGAAGGTGACGAGATCCTGATCATAGAGCGAATAGGGACTCGACCGGCCGACGACGCCGACAGAGCCTTTATAGAGTTTAAGCCGCACCGTGCCGGTAACGAATGCCTGGCTCTTGTCGATCAAAGCCTGCAGCATCTCGCGCTCGGGCGAGAACCAGAAGCCGTTGTAGATCAGCTCGGCATATTTCGGCATCAGCTCATCCTTGAGATGCGCGGCGCCGCGATCGAGCGTGATCTGCTCAATGCCGCGATGCGCGGCAAGCAGGATGGTCCCGCCCGGCGTCTCATACATGCCGCGCGATTTCATGCCGACGAAACGGTTCTCGACGAGATCGAGCCGGCCGATGCCATTGGCGCGGCCAAGCGCATTCAGATGCGTGAGGAGCGTTGCCGGCGACATGGCCTTGCCATCGACGGCGACGGGATCGCCCGACTTGAACTCGATCTCGATGAATGTCGGCTTTTCCGGCGCATCCTCGGGATTGATGGTGCGCGAATAGACATAATCGGGCACGTCCTGCGCCGGGTCTTCCAGCACCTTGCCTTCAGAGGATACGTGCAACAGATTGGCATCGACCGAGAAAGGCGCCTCGCCGCGCTTGTCCTTGGCGATCGGAATCTGGTTTTTCTCGGCGAAATTCAGCAAGGCCGTGCGCGAGGTGAGGTTCCATTCGCGCCAGGGCGCGATAACTTTGATGTCCGGCTCGAGCGCATAATAGGCAAGCTCGAAGCGCACCTGATCGTTGCCCTTGCCGGTTGCGCCATGCGCCACCGCATCGGCGCCGACCTTGCGGGCGATCTCGATCTGCTTCTTGGCGATCAGCGGCCGCGCGATCGACGTGCCGAGCAGGTACAGTCCCTCATATTGCGCATTGGCGCGGAACATCGGGAAGACATAGTCGCGGACGAATTCCTCGCGCAGGTCCTCGATGAAAATGTGCTCCGGCTTGATGCCGAGCAGCAACGCCTTCTGCCGCGCCGGCTCCAGCTCCTCGCCCTGGCCGAGATCGGCAGTGAAGGTGACGACCTCACAGCCATAGGTCGTCTGCAGCCATTTGAGGATGATCGACGTGTCGAGGCCGCCGGAATAGGCGAGAACGACGCGCTTGATCTTTTTCGGATCGGACATTTTCTTCTCGAAACTGAGGGATTTGAAGCGGCGCGACTATAGAGAGCGCGCCTTTGGGCGCAAGGGCCTCGCATAGGCGCCGATAGGTCGACGATCGCTTTGGCAATCGTGTCGAATTGATGCAAGAAAATGCGGTGTGATCGGCCGGTCACCGGGCATCCTGCGCTTGCAAATCCCCCCAAAAGTCGTATATCTGCCGATGTAATTTCTCATAGCGGTCATCGTCCGGTGATCGAGGTTTGAGAGTGGGCCGCCCGCCGGACCCGCTCTTTTTTATTGCCGTCGGCGTCCCGCCGGCGCGCCGCTGAGAAAACATTGGAAATCAACATGTTAGGGGCCGGAACAGCCGCCCGCAGCGCAAACGAGATGAGCTTGCAAGCCACGCTGGACGAAAAGCGTTTTACGTCGGAGACCGGCATTGCCGCGCGCATTGCCGCGTTGAGCACCCCGGTGCTGGCCGATTTCGGCTTCCGCCTCGTGCGGGTGAAACTTTCGGCCCAGGCCGGCGCGACGGTGCAGATCATGGCCGAGCGGCCGGATGGCAGCATGACGGTCGACGATTGCGAGACGGTGAGCCAGGCGCTTTCGCCGGTGCTTGATGTCGAGGACCCGATCCCCGGCGGCTACCGGCTGGAGATTTCCTCGCCCGGCATTGACCGGCCGCTCGTCCGCGCCTCGGATTTTTCCCGCGCGCTCGGGCATGAAGCGAAGATCGAAATGCTTGCCCCGGTCGGCGGCCGCAAACGCTTTCGCGGTCTTCTCGAAGGCCTCGACGGCGACGGCGACGAGACACAGATTAGACTTCGTCGCACCGACGCCAAGCCGGACGAAAATCCGGACGTGTCGCTGAAGCTTGCGGAGATGGCTGAAGCCAAGCTCGTCCTGACGGACGCTTTGATCCGCGCCGCTCTGCGCGCGTCGAAACAGACCGAGGCCAATGGTGCCTCGGACGAGGAAGCGCCGCCGCGGCGCGGCCCGGGCCGCTTTGCCCGGCCGAAGGAGCCCGCGGTCAAAGAATCAAACACGAAATCAAAGCCGAAGAAGACCTAAAACAACTGCCGCCGGCGCCGAGCAAACGCCGCCGGATTTCAAGGAGAGAATTCATGGCCGTCAGCGCCAACAAGCTCGAACTTCTGCAGATCGCCGACGCGGTCGCGCGGGAAAAATCGATCGACCGGCAGATCGTGCTGGCCTCGATGGAAGACGCGATGCAGAAGGCCGCCCGCTCCCGCTATGGGCAGGAGACGGAAGTGCGCGCCGAGATCAATCCCAAGACCGGCGAAGTGCGCTTCTCGCGCCTGCTCCAGGTCGTCGATGAGATCGAAAACGACGCCAAGGAGATCACCGTCGCCGAAGCACGCAAGAAGAACCCGGCTGCCCAGGTCGGCGACTGGATCGCCGAGACCTTGCCGCCCTTCGACTTCGGCCGCATCGCCGCGCAATCGGCGAAACAGGTGATCGTGCAGAAGGTACGCGAGGCCGAGCGCGACCGGCAGTACCAAGAGTTCAAGGATCGCATCGGCGAGATCGTCAACGGCGTCGTCAAGCGCGTCGAATATGGCAATGTCATCATCGATCTCGGCCGTGGCGAGGCAACCATCCGCCGCGACGAGATGATCCCGCGTGAACAATTCCGCCCCGGCGACCGGGTGCGCGCTTATGTTTACGACGTGCGGCGCGAGCAGCGCGGCCCGCAGATTTTCCTCTCGCGCACGCATCCGCAATTCATGGCCAAGCTGTTCCGCCAGGAAGTGCCGGAAATCTATGACGGCGTGATCGAAGTGAGAGCGGTGGCGCGTGACCCGGGCTCGCGCGCCAAGATCGCGGTGATCTCGCGGGATTCCTCGATCGATCCGGTCGGCGCCTGCGTCGGTATGCGCGGCTCGCGCGTCCAGGCGGTCGTCAACGAATTGCAGGGCGAGAAGATCGACATCATCCCCTGGTCGGCGGATGCCGCGACTTTCATCGTCAATGCTTTGCAGCCGGCGGAAGTCGTCAAAGTCGTCCTCGACGAGGATTCCGAGCGTATCGAAGTCGTCGTCCCTGACGATCAGCTGTCGCTCGCCATCGGCCGGCGCGGCCAGAACGTCCGCCTCGCCTCGCAGCTCACCGGCTGGGATATCGACATTCTGACCGAAGCCGAAGAATCCGAGCGGCGGCAGAAGGAATTCGTCGAGCGCACCAACACGTTCATGAAGGCGCTCGATGTCGACGAGGTCGTCGGCCAATTGCTGGCTTCGGAAGGCTTCCGCTCGGTGGAGGAACTCGCCTTCGTCGAACCGGCCGAACTTGCCTCGATCGAGGGCTTCGACGCCGACACGGCAGAGGAAATCCAAAACCGGGCGCGCGAGCATCTCGCCAAGCTCGAAGCCGAGCTCGAAGCCAAGCGCAAGTCGCTCGGCGTCGAGGATGAGTTGCGCGAGATCGAAGGCGTCAACACGGCAATGCTCGTCAGACTCGGCGAAAACGATGTGAAGACGGTCGAGGATCTTGCCGGCTGCGCCACCGACGACCTGGTCGGCTGGAGCGAGCGCAAGGACAACGAGACGGTCAAGCACCTTGGCTATTTGGACGGGATGGAGGTTTCGCGCGACGAAGCCGAAGCGCTGATCATGAAGGCCCGCGTCAAGGCCGGCTGGATCGATGAATCAGCCCTCGCCGCCCCGGCCGAAGCGGCGACCGAGGAAGCGCCGGCGGAGCACTAACCGGAGCGGCAGATTGAGCCGAGACAGCAAAGCCGAGCTTCAATCCGAGCGCACGTGCATTGTCACGCGGGCGAAAGGCGCGCCAGAGAGCCTGCTGCGCTTCGTCCGCGCGCCGGACGGCGCGGTCGTGCCGGATTTGCGGCACAAATTGCCGGGCCGCGGCGTCTGGGTCACGGCCGATGCCAAGACCGTTGCCCAGGCGGTCAAGCGAAAGGCTTTCGGGCGGGGCTTCAAGGCCGAGGTGACGGTTTCCGAGGCTCTGCCGGACGAGGTCGCGGCGCTGATGCGGCAGGACTGCCTGCAGACCCTGTCGCTGGCCAAAAAGGCCGGCCAGATCGTCTCGGGCTTCGCCAAGGTTGAAGCGGCGGCGCAGGCGGGCGCGGTGATCGGCCTGATCAGCGCCAGCGACGGCGGCGCCGACGGCAGCCGCAAGCTGCGCCAGGCGCTGCGCCGGGCGGGTCTTGATGTTCCCGAAATTAATCTATTCACCGAGCCGCAATTGAGCTTGGCACTCGGCGGCGCAAATGTGGTACATGCTGCGCTCACGCGCGGCACTCTGGCCGACAGCTTCCTTTCGCAATGCCGGCGTCTGAAATCTTATCTTTTTCCGGTCGCAGCGGCGGACGAGCCGGCCGAGGATGATTTTTCGGCCTCGGTCGATTTGAGCATGGGGTAACAGCGGCTTATACGTGATAGCATCCCCGGCAGACCTTGCAGGTTGGCTTGGGAAAAACGACATAGATTTATGAAAAGTCGCCCGGCAGGGCGCCTCGCGGACATCGCGAGCCATATCGAGGCCCCGCCTACGTCCGCACGGTTGCGGGGCCGAGCCGGCCATAGCGCCGGCTTTTGGTTATAATCGCGCTTGAGCTTTGGATTGGGCCTTGGCCCGGATTGGGAACGAATGACTGACTCGAAAAACCCCGGCGACAGCACACTGACCGTCGCCCCGTCGAAGACTTTGTCGCTCAAACGGCCGGTGGAATCCGGCATTGTGCGGCAGAGTTTTTCGCACGGCCGCACGAAGGCGGTTGTTGTCGAGAAGGTGAAACGCCGGGCGCTTGGACCGGGCGAGACGCATGCCCCCGCGCCTGCGCCGACGCCTGCGCCTGCCAATCCGCCGGTGCAGGCCCGTGCGCCGCACCCCGAGCGCACGCGGCCCGAGCCGCGCCAAGCGCCGCGGGGCGGCAGCGGCGTCGTGCTGCGCACCCTGACCGAGGAAGAGCAGGAGGCGCGCGCCCGCGCTTTGTCCGGCGCCCGTGAACGCGAAGAGGAAGAGCGCCGCCGCGCCGTGGTCGAAGCCAAGGCGCGCGAAGAGCGCGAGGCTCGCGAACAGGTCGAGCGCGCCGCCGCCGAAGAGCGCAAGCGCGAGGAAGAGACCCGTCGCGCCCATGATGCAGAGACCAAGCGCAGGTCCGAACAGGAAGCCAAGCGCCGGCTCGAAGTCGGCGGTCCACCACCCGCGCCGGCGCCCACCGCCGCGCCCGTGGCGCGCAAGCCGCTCGGCCTGACGACGACGGCCGCCCCGGCGCCGCTCGCCGCCCGCCCTGCGACGCAGGAAGAGGAAGAGGCGAAACGCATCATCCGCCGGCCCGGATTGCCGACCAAGGTCGTGCTGCCGCGCCCGACCCGCACTGGCGAACAGAAGAATCGCGGCCGTCTCACCGTCGCCAGCGCGACCGGCGAGGAGGACGAGCGCACCCGTTCGGTCGCCTCGTTCCGCCGCCGCGTGCAGCGCCTGAAGGGCCATGTCGCCGAGCAGAAAGAAAAGCTGTCGCGCGAAGTCATCCTGCCCGAGACGATCACCATTCAGGAACTCGCGAACCGCATGTCGGAGCGCGGCGTCGATGTGATCAAGCTGCTCATGCGGCAAGGCCAGATGGCTAAGATCACTGACGTGATCGATGCCGACACGGCCGAGCTCATCGCCGAGGAACTGGGCCATACCGTCAAGCGCGTCGCCGAATCCGACGTCGAGGAAGGCCTATTCGACACGCCGGATGCCGATGAGCATCTGCTGTCGCGCCCGCCCGTCGTCACGATCATGGGCCATGTCGACCACGGCAAGACCTCGCTGCTCGACGCCATCCGCCATGCGAATGTCGTCTCCGGCGAAGCCGGCGGCATCACCCAGCATATCGGCGCCTATCAGGTGACGGCGCCGAATGGCGAACGCATCACCTTCATCGACACGCCTGGCCACGCCGCCTTTACGGCGATGCGCGCCCGCGGCGCCAAGGTGACCGATATCGTCGTGCTTGTCGTCGCAGCGGACGATGGCGTCATGCCGCAGACGATCGAGGCGATCACGCATGCGCGCGCCGCGGGCGTGCCGCTCATCGTCGCCATCAACAAGATCGATAAGGCGGATGCCAAGCCCGAGCGGGTACGCACCGAGCTTCTGCAATATGAAGTGCAGGTCGAATCCCTGGGCGGCGAGACGCTCGAAGTTGAAGTTTCGGCGACGCAGAAGCTCAATCTCGACAAGCTGCTCGAGATCATTTCGCTGCAGGCTGAAGTGCTCGACCTCAAGGCCAATCCCGACCGGCCGGCGGAAGGCACAGTGATCGAGGCGCGCCTCGACCGCGGCCGCGGCCCGGTCGCGACCGTTCTCGTCCAGCGCGGCACGCTGCGCACCGGCGACATCATCGTCGGCGGTTCGCAATGGGGCCGCGTACGGGCACTGATCGACGACAAGGGCGAGACGCAGGAAAGCGCCGGCCCCTCGATGCCGGTCGAAATCCTGGGCTTCAACGGCTCACCCGAGGCCGGCGACCGTGTCGCCGTCGTCGAGACCGAAGCGCGGGCGCGCGAGATCACCGAATATCGCGAGCGCCAGAAGCGCGAGAAGGCGGCTGCCCGCGGCACCGGTGCGCGCAGCTCGCTCGCCGACATGATGAGCCAATTG
>Ga0153954_1001061_pt1 | contig 16728 bp, 15 predicted proteins | sample TSFL038MetaG_FD_102277 | JGI IMG/M metagenome (GOLD analysis project Ga0153954, IMG submission 102277) | Attine ant fungus gardens microbial communities from Florida, USA - TSFL038 MetaG | ecosystem: Host-associated > Fungi > Mycelium > Unclassified | place: USA: Florida, Wekiwa Springs State... | reverse complement strand
TTGCCCTGAAATCCCTCAAGCGAGTTGAAGGTCGACTGAATGAAGTTCTCGAGGTAGCCCGGCCCCTGGAAGACCGCGACCTGCTTGCGAAGCCCCGACGTGCCCGGCCTTTGGTCGGGGAATGGCTTGGTCGCGACAGTTCGAATCATCGGCGTTCTCCCAATCGGCGGCGGCGCGGACCTTCGATCGCGCCGTTTGGCGCGTCCGGCGCCGGGGGCTCGGTGGGCGACGGTCACGCGACGCCAGCGCAACCGTTACCGCCTAGCAACGAATTGTGAAACTTTCTTCCGCACATATGCTATATGACGGACGCGCAACGTTCGAAGGGCGGCGCGGTTTCTCGCGGGGAGCTGTCAGGCATGGCGCGACGATATTTCGGCACCGACGGCATCAGGGGACGAGCCAACAGCCAGATCACGGCGGACATGGCGCTGAAGGTCGGCCAGGCGGCGGGCCTCGCCTTCCGCCGCGGCGACCATCGCCACCGGGTGGTGATCGGCAAGGACACGCGGCTCTCGAGCTATATGATCGAATACGCGCTGGTCGCCGGATTCACCTCGGTCGGGGCCGACGTTCTGCTCCTTGGCCCGGTTCCCACGCCGGCCGTCGCCATGCTCACCCGCTCGATGCGCTGCGACCTGGGCGTGATGATCTCCGCCTCTCACAACCCCTATGAGGACAACGGCATCAAGCTGTTCGGGCCGGACGGCTACAAGCTCTCCGACGAGGTCGAGACGCGCATCGAGGCCTTGATGGACGGCGACGTCGCGCCGAAGCTCGCCAACGCCCCCGACCTCGGCCGCGCCAAGCGGATCGACGACGTCGAGGCTCGTTACATCGAATACGCCAAGCGCACGCTCTCCCGCGACGTGTCCCTCGAAGGCCTGCGAATTGTCGTCGATTGCGCCAATGGCGCGGCTTACAAGGTTGCGCCGGAGGCGCTCTGGGAGCTCGGCGCCGAGGTGATCAAGATCGGGGTTGAGCCGAACGGGCTCAACATCAATTTCGAGGTCGGCTCGACGTCGCCCGATGCTTTGGCGCGCAAAGTGCGCGAGATGCGGGCCGACGCCGGCATCGCGCTCGACGGCGACGCCGACCGGATGATTCTCATCGACGAAAAGGGCCGGGTGATCGACGGCGACCAGGTGATGGCGGTCATCGCCGAGAGTTGGCGCGACGAGGGACGCCTCGCGAAGCCGGGAGTGGTGGCCACGGTGATGTCGAATCTTGGCCTTGAGCGCCATCTGGCGGGCCTCGGCCTGACGCTCGAGCGCACGGCGGTCGGCGACCGCTATGTGATCGAGCGCATGCGCGAAAAAGGCTTCAACGTCGGCGGCGAGCAATCGGGCCATATCATCCTGTCCGACTATGCGACCACCGGCGACGGCCTGGTCGCGGCGATGCAGGTCTTGGCGGTCATACACAAGCAGGGCAAGCCGGCGAGCGAGACGTGCCGGCGGTTCGAACCGGTGCCGCAGGTGCTGCGCAGCGTCCGCTTCAACGGCGGGAAGCCGCTCGAGGACCCGGCGGTGGCGAAGGCGATCGCGGACGCCACCGCGCGGCTTGGCGACCGCGGGCGCCTCCTGGTCCGTCCATCTGGCACCGAGCCGGTCATCCGGGTGATGGGCGAAGCGGACGATCAAGCGCTGGTCGACGCGCTGGTCGGCGAGGTCTGTCAGGCCGTCGCCAGAGCGGCTTGAGGCGGCGGGACTCAACCGGATCGCGGACGGCTTCGCCAAGTCCGGAAATTCTTAACCGAGCGCGAAAAATCCTGCTGTTAAATTGCTCGAATCACCGTAAAATGCTGTTGTCGTCAACCAGCCGAAAGGAGGTGATCCAGTGTCTCATTGTCTTACGCCCCGCGTGATCGACGAGGCCTGGGTTATTGCCCCCGCGAAGGAATTTCGCGCATAGCTCTCGCTAGGCAAGAACCTTAGGGCGCCGACGAGCTTTGCGTGGCGCGACAATGGAAGGGCCGTTCCGTCAAGGGGGCGGCCCTTCTCTTTTGGCCAGATCGCGGAATAACCGAAATGGCGGCGAAAATTGACACCCGACTTCTGCCTTTTGCCCCGCGCCACGCCATCGAGGCCGCTCTTCGGCCCGATTTCAAATTTTCCATCGGCTTCGGCCGTCCTCAACCTTCTTGTTTCCGCCCGCGGGTCCCGGAATGTTTGTGCCAGCGGGGGCAATCAGCTACATTGCAGGAGGGAGCAGGCCCCCCGCTCCGGACGAGTCCAATGCTTGGGTTTCGCGGTCCGAATGCCCATATTTCGTCCCTGCCATCGCGGCTTTGCCGAGATAGCCGTCAGCAAAGGCTAAAAGAATGGATTTCCTCAAGCCACGGTCGCACCGCATGAACCGCCGCCGAAGAATTTATGAAGGCAAAGCCAAGGTGCTCTACGAGGGCCCGGAGCCTGGCACGCTGATCCAATATTTCAAAGACGACGCGACCGCGTTCAACGCCAAGAAGCACGAGATTATCGAAGGCAAAGGCGTTCTCAACAACCGCATCTCGGAATACATCTTTCAGCGGCTGAACGACATCGGCGTGCCGACCCATTTCATCCGGCGAATCAACATGCGGGAGCAATTGATTCGCGAGGTCGAGATCGTTCCGCTCGAGGTCGTGGTGCGTAACGTCGCGGCCGGCTCGCTGTCGACCCGCCTCGGCCTCGAAGAGGGCACGCAGCTGCCGCGGTCCATCATCGAATTTTACTACAAGAACGACCAGCTCAACGATCCGATGGTGTCGGAAGAACACATCACCGCCTTCGGCTGGGCGGCGCCGCAGGAAATCGACGACATCATGGCGCTCGCCATTCGGATCAACGACTTCCTCTCGGGGCTCTTCCTCGGGGTGGGCATTCGTCTCGTTGATTTCAAGATCGAGACCGGGCGCTTGTGGGAAGGCGAGACCATGCGGATCGTCCTCGCCGACGAGATCAGCCCAGATTCCTGCCGGCTGTGGGACGTCAAAACCAACGACAAGATGGACAAGGACCGCTTCCGCAAGGACCTCGGCGGCATGATCGAAGCCTATACGGAAGTGGCGCGCAGGCTCGGCGTTATGCAGGAGAACGAGTACACGCGCGCCGCCGGCCCCCGGCTGGTCAAATAGGGCGTCGGCGCCAGCAAACAGGAGCGCGCCGCCGCTCGACGGTCAGGTCCCGCCCCCTCGGCTTGCGGGACCGTCCGACCGGCTCGGCGCCTCCGCCATGCGGCGTGGGTGGGAGCGTGACTGCGGTCCACCGCGCCAGAGACCGGCTGCGTTTCGATCTGCGTTGCTCGCCCGCGTAAAAGAGATTGCAAGAGGGACGCGCGGGTGTCGCTTAGCAAGGACCAGCATCTCGATCCTACTGTGGGGCCGAAGCGCATCCTCGCGCTCGACGGCGGCGGCATCCGGGGGATCCTCACCCTCCAGTTCCTTCAAACGATCGAGACGCTGGTAAAAAAGCGCTTCGGCGACAAGACGCTGCTCTGCGACTATTTCGATCTCATCGGCGGCACGTCGACCGGATCGATCATCGCGGCGGGTCTCGCCTGCGGCATGACGGTCGACGCGCTGCAAAAGCTTTACCGCAACATCGGCGCAAGCGTCTTTCAGCTCGGAAAGGTCGCGCGTTTCATTCCCGGGCCGGTTCAGGGGACGCTCGCTCCGAAATTTCCGTCCGCGCCGCTTCAGGCCGAGCTCGACCGGCAACTTGGCGCGGACACCACGCTCGACAGCGACAAGATCCGCACCGGCCTCATGATCATGACCAAGCGGCTCGACACCGGAAGCGCCTGGCCCTTGAACAATTGCGGGCGCGGGAAATACGCCGGCCAGGATGGGAAGCTGCGGCTCACCCAAGTCGTGCGCGCCAGCACGGCCGCCCCGACCTATTTCGCGCCGGAGGAAATCACGATCCACGCTCGCGACGGCTCGGTCGTCGACGGCGCCTTCGTCGATGGCGGCGTGACGCCGTTCAACGATCCGGCGCTGCAACTCCTCATGCTGGCGGCGTTGCAGGGCCATGGCTTCCACTGGCCGACTGGCAAGGATCGGCTCCTGATCGTCTCCGTCGGCACAGGTCAGTACAAACAGCCGCGCCCGGCCAAGGCCGTTGTCAGCGACGTGGCCGCCAAGCAAGGGATCGCCGCGCTGCAATCGCTCATGGACGATTGCGAGCGGATGAACCGCGCGCAGCTGCAATGGCTGACCAACTGTTTGACGCCCTGGATCATTGACCGGGCGGTTGGCGACATGAAGCTCGACAGCCAGAACGGACCGCAGCTCGCGACCTATGTCCGCTACAACGCGATCCTCGAGCAGGCGTGGCTGAAGACCGAACTTGGCGTGGATCTCACGGCCGACAAGCTCGCCCAGATCCGCAAGATGGACGACCCATCGAATATGGACGACCTTGTGGACCTTGGGCGGAAAGCCGCCGCGAAGCAGGTCAAGCCCGAGCATCTGCCGGCGAGCTTCGACCTCTCGAAGGAGTCGGCCTGAAACCGTAAGCGGAGCGACGGCATGCCCGAGACGCGCCCACAGTCGCTCCGCAAGGTCGTTCTCTTCAGCGGCCACATGATCGATGCGCCCGGGCGCGAGAAACCGCGGTTTCCGCCCGACAAGGAGCCGATCGCGGCGCAAGCGATCGCCGGCGCCCTCGCGGACCTCCATATAGGGCCGGACGACCTTTGCATTTGCGGCGGGGCGTGCGGGGGCGATCTTCTGTTCGCCGAAGCCGCCCTTGCGTGCTCCGCTCTCCTCGAGATCTACATCCCCTTCGAAGAGCCGACCTTTCTCGAGAAATCGGTCGACTTCGCCGGCAAGGACTGGCGCGCGCGGTTCTTCGCCGCCAAGGCGCGCGCCGCCCTTCATGTCGCGCCGCTCGAGCTTGGCCCGATCCGAGATGGCGAGAATCCTTACGAGCGCGAGAATCGCTGGATGCTGGACCAGGCGATGCGCTTCGGCGCCGACAAGGTCGATTTTCTCTGCCTCTGGAACGGCGAGGGCGGCGACGGGCCGGGCGGCGCGCAGCACATGATGGAAGAGGTGCGCAAGCGCGGGGGCCGGACGGTGTGGCTCGACACCACGAAGCTGTGGGGCTGACCGGTCTCAAACGACGCCGCTGGATCGCTTGGGGAGGCGAAAATGGCCGTTTGCTTCATGATCATGCCTTTCGGCAGGAAGGCCACACAGGTCGAACCGAGCAGCAGCGCGCCAGGCGAGATCGATTTCAACCCGCTTTGGGACAGAGCGTTCGCTCCGACCATCCAGTCGCTCGGCTATGATCCAGTGCGCGCCGATCAGGACACCGGCGCGCTGATTGTCACCCAGATGATCGAGCGGCTTTATTTCGCCGACCTCGTGCTGGCCGACATGACGATCCCGAACGGCAACGTCTATTACGAGGTCGGCGTTCGGCAGGCGGCAAAGAGGACGGGATGCGTCCTGCTCGCGGCCGATTGGTCGAAGCCCCTCTTCGACGTCGCGCAGTTGAGGACCGTCCGCTATCCGCTCAAGGAAGGAAACATCGAGGCCGAGACCGCCCGCCTCGTGTCGGAGGCGATCAAAGGGCCGATCGAAGCCTTGTCGCGCGGCGACTCGCCCGTCTTCGCCTCGATCAAAGGTTATCCGACGAACCCCGATCCGGCGGCTGCTTCGACCATGAAGGACGTGATGGCTCAGACGGCGGCCCTTCAAGGAAAGGTTCGCGCCGTGCGCGCGACGCCAAAGAGCGGCCGGATGGCCGAGGCCCAGGCGCTCGCTGGGCGCTCGATCAACCCGCGCACAGCCCCGACGGACGCGATCGCGCTCATCCGGCTTGTCAGGGATAGCGTCGACACGCGAGAGGATTGGGCGTGGCTCGCGGACTTCATCGAGAAGTTGCCCCCGGATCTAGCGAACCTTGAGGATGCGCGCGACACCTACGCCTTCGCCCTCGCCAATTCGGGACGGCCTACGGAAGCGATTGCGAAACTGGAAGAGCTCATCGCTCTGTCAGGCCCGACCCCGGAGCGCCTCGGCCTGCTCGGCGGACGCTACAAGCGCCTGTTCGCGAACGCCAAGGATGAAGACAAGCCCGACTTTCTCGATAGCGCCATAGACGCCTATGAGCGCGGCATGGAGCTCGATCTCAATCAATATTATTGCCCGTCGAACCTGCCGCGCCTCTATCGTCAGCGAAAGCGTGATGGCGATGAAGTCCGGGCCGACATCGTCGCCAAGGTCGTCCTTGCCGCCTGCGAGAGAGCCGAGAAGCTTGGCGTCGCCGATGAGTGGTTGAAGCAGACTCTGCTCGGCGCCGCCTTCGACGCCGGAGACTGTGAGAAGGCCGAGAAGCTGGCCGCGGAATTCAAAAGCAGGCCGGGCGAGCGCTGGAAGATCACGAGTACGATCGGCGACCTCGAACTGAGCAAAAATCAAGCTGAGGACAGGGAGATAAAGGATCGCCTCCAGGCGGTCCTTGCGACGCTCCAATCAAGCTGAGCCCACGCTTGACGCCATGCGACCCGCGGTCAAGAAAATCTCCGCGCGGACGTCGGGTGGATGTCCTCGCTCCCTTCACGCTTTACGCGGCGAGCTGCCGCAGTACATAGGGCAGAATCCCGCCGTTACGGAAATATTCAAGCTCGTCCAGCGTATCGATGCGGCACGTGAGCGGCACGCTCCGCCGCGCGCCGTCGGCGCTGACGATCTCGGCATGCAGCGTCTGACGCGGCTTGAGGCTTTCGCCCAAGCCATGGATGGTCACCGTCTCGTCGCCCTTGAGGCCCAGCGTCTGCCAGCTCGTTCCTTCCTCGAACACGAGCGGCAGCACGCCCATGCCGACGAGGTTCGATCGATGGATGCGCTCGAAGCTCTGCGCGATGACCGCCCGTACGCCCAAAAGTTTGGTGCCCTTGGCCGCCCAGTCGCGCGACGAGCCCGTGCCATATTCGCGCCCCGCGAACACGACGAGGGGAACCTTCTCGGCCTCGTAACGCATCGCCGCGTCATAGATCGGGAGACGCTCGCCGGATGGCTGCATCACCGTCAGGCCGCCTTCGACCACATTGCCCGATTCGTCTTTCACCATCTGGTTCTTGATGCGGATGTTGGCGAACGTGCCGCGCATCATCACCTCGTGGTTGCCGCGCCGCGTGCCGTACTGGTTGAAGTCGACCGGACGCACCTGATGCTCAATCAGATATTGCCCGGCCGGGCTCGCCGCTTTGATCGAACCAGCGGGCGAGATGTGATCGGTGGTGATGGAATCGAGGAATAATGCGAGAATGCGAGCATTCTCGATGTCGGCGACCGGAACCGGAGTCTTGGTCAGCCCCTCGAAATAGGGCGGCTCCTGCACATAGGTCGAGCCGATGTCCCAGGCGTAGGTCTGGCCCGCCGGCGCCTTGACCTTGCGCCAGTTCGTATCGCCGTCGAACACGCTCGCGTATTTCGTCTTGAACATTTTTGCGCTGACGGTGGCCTCGACGTAGCTCTGGACCTCCTCCGTCTTCGGCCAGATGTCGGCGAGATAGACGGGCTTGCCCTGCTTGTCGGCGCCGATCGGGTCGCGAGCGAGATCGACCTGCATCGAGCCGGCCAAGGCGTAGGCGACGACCAGCGGCGGGGACGCGAGATAGTTGGCGCGCACGTCCGGGTTGACGCGGCCTTCGAAATTACGATTGCCCGAAAGGACCGCGGCCGCGACCAGATTGTGCTTAGCGATGGCCGCGGAAATCTCGGGCGCGAGCGGGCCCGAATTGCCGATGCAGGTCGTGCAGCCAAAGCCGACGATATTGAAGCCGAGCTTGTCGAGCGGCTTCTGCAGGTCGGCCTCCTTCAGATAGTCCTGAACCACCTGGCTGCCCGGCGCGAGCGAGGTCTTGACCCATGGCTTGACGGTGAGCCCCTTGGCGACCGCGTTGCGCGCCAACAGGCCCGCCGCCATCATGACGCTCGGATTGGACGTGTTGGTGCACGAGGTGATCGCGGCGATAACCACGTCGCCGTGGCCGAGATCATAGTTCGTCCCCTCGACCTTGTGGCGCTCGGCGATCGCAGCGCCCTGGCGGAACTCGCTGGTCATGGCGGCGGCGAATCCGGCCTTGGCGTCGGTCAGGACGACGCGGTCCTGCGGCCGTTTGGGTCCCGCGAGCGATGCGGTGACCTCGCCGAGGTTGAGCGCGAGCGTATCCGTATAAAGCGGGTCGGGGGTCGCGCGGGTGCGGATCGCGCCCTGAGCCTTCGCGTAAGATTCGACCAGAGCGATGCGCGACGGCTTGCGGCCCGAGGTCTTGAGATAGGCGAGCGTCTGCGCGTCGATCGGGAAAAGGCCGCAGGTCGCGCCATATTCCGGCGCCATATTAGCGATCGTCGCACGATCGGCGACCGTCATGGCGTTGAGGCCGGGCCCGTAGAACTCGACGAACTTGCCGACCACGCCCTTCTTGCGCAGCATTTGCGTCACGGTCAGCACGAGATCGGTGGCGGTCACGCCTTCCCGCAATTCGCCCTCGAGCTTGAAGCCGATCACCTCGGGCAACAGCATCGACAAGGGCTGACCGAGCATGGCCGCCTCCGCCTCGATGCCGCCGACCCCCCAGCCGAGCGCAGCGAGACCGTTGACCATGGTGGTGTGGCTGTCGGTGCCGACGAGCGTATCGGGAAAGGCGACTTCTACCGTCTTGCCGTTGCGCTTCTCTTTCGCCGTCCAGACGGTCTGCGCGAGATATTCGAGATTGACCTGATGGCAGATGCCGGTGCCGGGCGGGACCACCCGAAAATTGGAGAACCCCTGCTGGCCCCATTTCAGGAACCGATAGCGCTCCTGGTTCTGTTCGTATTCGCGCGCGACGTTCTGGGCGAAGGCCTTGGCCGTGCCGAAATGATCGACCACCACCGAATGGTCGATGACGAGGTCAACCGGAACGAGCGGATTGATCTTTTCGGGATCGCCGCCGAGCTTGACCATTGCGTCGCGCATCGCGGCCAGATCGACCACCGCGGGCACGCCGGTGAAATCCTGCATCAGCACCCGGGCGGGGCGGAAAGCGATCTCGTGCTCCCGTTTGCCGCGATTGTCGATCCAGGCCGCGATGGCCTCGATGTCTTCCTTCTTGACGGCGCGCCCGTCCTCGTTGCGCAGCAGATTTTCGAGCACGATCTTGAGCGAGAAGGGCAGCTGGGAGACGCCTTGAAGGCCGTTCCGCTCGGCGGCCTTCAAGGAATAAATCTCGTAGGTCTTCGCCCCGACGGTCAGCGTTTTGCGGCATTTGAAGCTGTCGAGGCTGGCCATTTAAGGGCGCTCCGAACGAGGGATGGGGATGGGAGGGCTTATAGATATAATGGGCTGCGTGGGCTACACAAACTGGCGTCTGACGCAAGTTTTGAGCCGCGATTCGCCGCCAGCCGAGGGTAAAATTTGATTGATCTTCAGGGCCGCGTCGCCCTCGTGACCGGCGCTTCGCGCGGCGTCGGGCTGGCGTTTCTTTAATCGCGCTCGGCGAGCCAGAAGCTTTGGGCAAGGCCGCATCCGCTCCTCTCCCCCCGGAGACACCATGTTGCTCAGGGCTCGGGACCTGACCATCGATCGCGGCGGGCGCCGGGTGATCGCCGGCCTCTCGTTCGAAGCGCCGGCCGGAACGGCGCTGCTCGTGACTGGCCCGAACGGCGCCGGCAAAACCAGCCTCTTGCGGACGCTCGCGGGGTTTTTGCCCATCGAATCGGGCGCTCTCGCCCTCGAGGGGGGCGATTCTGAACTGACCGTCGGCGAACAGGCGCATTATCTGGGTCATGCGGAAGGCGTCAAAGGCGCGCTGACCGCAGGCGAAAACCTCGCCTTCGCCGCCGCCATGCTGGGCGGCGATCCCACCCGTCCGGCGCAGCTCGCGGCGCTTGCGGCGCTGGGCCTCGCCCATGCGATCGATTTCCCGACGCGACTCCTGTCCGCCGGACAAAAGCGGCGCGTCGCGCTCGCCCGCCTCATCATTGCGCAACGGCCGCTGTGGCTCCTCGACGAGCCGGCGACCGCGCTCGACGCCGCCGCCCAAGCGGCGCTTGCCGGAATCATGAAGGCGCACCTCGAGGGCGGCGGGATCCTTGTCGCCGCCGTGCACGCGCCGCTCGGCCTCGACGGCGCGCGGGAGCTGAGGCTCGGCGATGACGCGAGGGTGGCGGCGTGAGTCGCTCCTGCCTCCCCTCCCTCATCCGGCGCCATCGCCCGTTCGGTAGAACGCGCGTTTCTCCGAACACCCTATGGGCGCCACCTTCTCCCAGGGGGAGAAGGGCGCTCGCCCCCTTTCCTTCTGGGTTGGAATGAGGGTCGGCCGATGACCCCCGCTCTCGCCCTCTTCGTCCGCGAGTTGCGCATCGCGCGGCGCATCGGCGGAGGCGCCTCGGCCGGCGTCGTGTTCTTCCTCATCCTCGTCGCCGTCATGCCGTTCGCGCTCGGGCCGGACCTCAACCTGCTCGCCCGGCTCGGCCCAGCGATCCTATGGGTCGCGGCCTTGCTCGCGACCCTGCTCGGGCTTGACCGTCTTTTCCAGGCCGATCACGACGATGGCTCGCTCGACCTTCTCATGACCGCGTCGACCCCACTCGAAATCATCGTGCTCGTGAAATGCGCGGCGCACTGGACGGCGAGCGCCCTGCCGCTCGTCGTCTTAAGCCCACTGTTCGGTCTCATGCTGGCGATGGCGCCTCTGCCGCTCGCGCTCACCGCGGCGACGCTCGCCGCCGGCACGCCGGCGCTGACGATGATCGGCGCGATCGGGGCGGCGCTCACCGTCTCGCTCCGGCGCGGCGGCCTGCTCATGGCGATTCTCGTCCTGCCGCTGACGATCCCGGTGCTCATCTTCGGCGTGGCCGCGGCCTCGGCGGCGAGCGGGGGCGCCGCGCCATTCCGGAGCCCGTTCCTTCTCCTCTGCGCGCTGTCGATTGGCGCCATCGCCGCCGCGCCCTTCGCCGCCGCCGCGGCTCTCAGGCACGTGCGCGAGTGAGGGGCTTCGCCGGATTCTATGCGCTGGTCTGGGCTCGTCGCGGCCGGCGCCGAGCGCCGAAGGCGCAGGCGTCGTGTCTTGCACGTGCTGAGGGACGCCCGGCAAACGCCCGATCGGGCGGCTATTGCCGCGAGCTGAAATAGCTGTCCTCGATTCGCCTCCAGTCTGGCGTCGCGGTGATCCCGACCAACGCCTCGTCGATCGATTTCTTGAGCGGGCTGCCGGGCGGAAGGGCGATCGCCATATAGGCGGGTTCGAGCACGCCGTCCGGCGGCTTGATCGTGTCTTTGAAGCGCGCGGAGACGAGGTATTGGAGCGCGCCGATGCTGTTCACGACGACGTCCACCTTGCCGCGGGCGAGCGCCGCGAGCGCGGCGGGAAGCTCGTCAAACGACGTGTAGCGCAAATGCCGCTCATCGAGATACTCGGCCCCGGAGGAATGAGCGACCGCGCCCAGCCGCCTGCCGCCGAGATCCGCCTCATCCACGCGAAGTCCGCCAACGACGCGCTCAGCCGTCATCCTCGAGACGATCGAGGTCGACAGGATCGAGACGAGGGCGACGCTGGCCAGCATCCAAACAACCGCGATGACCCGGCCTGCGGTCGTCTTCGGCGTCTTGTCGCCGTAGCCGACCGTCGTCATCGTCACGACCGCCCAATAGACGCCGTCGCGCAGAGTGTCGACAACCGACTCGTGGCTGTGCGGCTCAGTCGGCCGCTCGGCGATCCACATCGCGACGCCCATGACGATGAGAAGCGCAAAAGTGAGCGCGATGAGGGGCATGAGCTCGCCAAGAACCGCGCCATAGCTCGCCAACGCGGCCATCGGCCCGACGTCCTGGCGCACCGCGACGGCGTCCCCTGAGCGATGCGTCGGATAGCTGAAATCGACGCGCGCCAGCCGGGCGGGCGTGATCGTGATCGCGCCGATGGCGGCGTCGTAATCCTTCCGCTCAAGCCCCTTGAGGATATCCTCCATCTGACCGACCGGGACGAGGCGATATTCGCGTCCAAGGCTTTCCGCGACGCGGCGCCACAGATCCACGCTGACCCCGTCGATCGAGCCGTCGGGCTCCACATGGCCATAAGGCGGGGCGTCATAGACCGCGACCTTGAGCGGCGCCTCCTGGGCTGCGGCGAAAGCGGCGAAGGCGAGGAAGACAAGCGCCGCCCGAAGGGTCCGCGCGAAGGTCGAAGCGGCTGCGGAACCGAGCGGGGCGAAGGATGTCATGAGCCGTCGGGCGAGCGAGATTCGGCGATTGCTAGCGCAGGAAGACGAAACTCCCGTGTCGAAGGGCGGGCTTGGGAAGATCGTTTGTGCTAGCCTGACTGCGTTGACCCGAATCGCTGTCCTGAAGAGACAGCCGAGAATGTGTGCTTCAGCATCGATGGGAGGCCGCGATGAATGCGCTTTACGGCGCCATGGAAAGGCTCAGGCCCTTTATCCTCAGCATTCTGCGCATTGTCATTGGGCTTTTGTTTCTGCAGCATGGGCTTTCCAAGTTTTTCAACTTTCCCGCCCCCTCCCCCGTCGCCTCGCTGAGCGGCCTCCTCATTCTCGCCGCCCTCCTCGAAACCGTCGGCGCGGCCCTGTTTCTCGTCGGCGCCTACACCCGCATCGTGGCGCTCATCCTCTCGGGCGAAATGGCCTTCGCCTATTTCATGGCGCATGCCCCGCAATCGATCTATCCGCTCGTCAACAAGGGGGAGCTGGCGGTCATCTACTGCTTCGTCTTCCTCTATTTCGCCTTTGCAGGCGGCGGTCCGATCAGCGTCGACCGCGCGATCTTGAAACAAGCCTAGCCGCGCCCCGCGCCATCGCTCTCGAAAAGAAGCGAACCCAAGCGCATTTGACAGGCGGCGCTTGAGCGCGCGTCTTAAGGCGCGAGCCCCGTGGGCGTGGGACTGCGCGCGGACCGCGCAAAAGTGAGGCGGGGAAAACATGAACGCGAGCGGAGCGGCCGGCTTGAGCCAGGGCTCGATTTCGGCCCGCATCGACCGGCTGCCGGCGACGCGCACGATCTGGACGATCATCGTTCTGCTCGGCTTCGGCATGTTCTTCGAGCTCTACGATCTTCTGTTTTCGGCCTATGTCGCGCCGAGCCTCGTCAAGTCCGGCCTCCTCACTGCGCAGACAAAGGGGCTGTTTGGCGCGACCGGCGTCGCGAGTTTCATTGCGGCGCTGTTCACCGGCCTCTTCATCGGCACGGCTCTCTGCGGCTTTCTCGCCGATCGTTTCGGCCGCCGGGCGGTCTTCACCTGGTCGCTTGTCTGGTACTCGGCCGCGAACGTCATGGTGGCGCTTCAGCACGACGCCGCCGGCCTCAACTTCTGGCGTTTGATCTCGGGCGTCGGCCTCGGCGTCGAGATCGTGACCATCGGCGCCTATTTGAGCGAGATTGCGCCGAAGCGGCTTCGCGGGCGCGCCTTCGCGGTCAATCAGGCGATCGGCTTCGTCTGCGTGCCGGTCGTCTCCTTTCTCTCCTATATGCTCGTGCCCTCCGCGCCATTCGGGCTCGAGGGCTGGCGCTGGGTGGTGCTGATCGGCGCGCTCGCCGCGCCGGTCGTGGTGGTGTTGCGGCGCGGCCTGCCGGAGAGCCCGCGCTGGCTCGCCAAGCGCGGGCGGCTTGCGGAGGCGGATCAGGTCCTGCGCGGCATCGAAGCCAAGGTCGAGGCCGAATATGGCCGCCCGCTGCCAACCCCCGGCGCCGAGGAGCCGGTTTCGCCCGCGAGCGGCTTCCTCGATCTGTGGACGCCGGGCGTGCGCGGACGCGTCATCCTGATGAGCGTCTTCAACATCTTTCAGACGATCGGCTTCTACGGTTTCAACAATTGGGTGCCGTCGCTGCTCGTCAAGCAGGGGATCACCGTGTCGACCAGCCTCGGCTACACGACCCTGATCGCGCTCGCGGCGCCCGTCGGACCGCTGATCGGCTTCTTTCTCGGCGATCGATTCGAGCGCAAATGGATCATCGTCCTCTCGGCCGGCGCCATCCTCGTTTGCGGCCTCATCTTTGGCCAGGCGCGCGGTTCGGCGCTCATCATCGCCATGGGCGTCGCGCTGACACTCGCCGCCAACATCATGTCGTTCAGCTTCCACGCCTATCAGCAGGAGCTGTTCCCGACCGGCGTTCGGGCTCGCGCCGCCGGCTTCGTCTATTCCTGGAGCCGGCTCTCGGTCATTTTCTCGTCCTTCGTCATCGCCTTCGTGCTCGAGCGCGCCGGCGCGGCGGGAGTTTTCGTCTTCATCGCGGCGGCGATGGGCGTGGTCATGGCGACGGTCGGCCTGTTCGGGCCGCGCACGACCAATCTGGCGCTCGAAACGATCTCGCGCTGAGGGGCTGCGCTCCGAAACATTCCCCCGCAGGCGCGAAAAATGGTAGAGTCGAGCTTATGAATTCCGCCCTGCAAAGATTGCTCCCCGCCATTGAGCAATGGCCCGAGGAGGATCAGGAGGCGCTCGCGGAGGCCGCGCGAGAAATCGAAGCGCTGCGGACCGGCGTCTACTCGATGTCGCCTGAGGAAGACGCTGCGGTGGCGGAGGGCCTCGCTCAAGCCGAGCGCGGAGAATTCGCCCAGCGCGAGCAGATCGCAGAGGTCTGGAAGCGCTTCGGACGATGATCGTCCGCTTCACGCCGCGCGCGGAAGCCGACCTCTCAGCGATCCATGCCCACCTCGAACGGCGCTCCCGGGAGGGCGCACGACGGGTCGCCGCGAGCCTTGAACAGACCCTTAACGTCGTAGCCCGCCATCCGGGGAGCGGGCTTCGACCTCAAGGCCGCAAGTTTTCGTTAAGATCGTCCCCAACTATCCGTACAAGATTTTCTATCGCGTAACCGAACGCTCCGTCGATATCCTGCATATTCGGCATTCCGGGCGGAGGCCGTGGATACCTTGAATGCCTCTCTTGATCGCGTTTTCACCCCGCCAATACGCCGCATTGCCGCCCCGTTCGCCCTGGCGTATGAGAGCCCGTCCATGGTCAATCTCGCCAATCCGACGACCTTCGTCGAGCTGACGCGCCGGGTCCTGCCCTGGCTCGTGGGCGTGACGGCGGTGCTGTTCGCAGCCGGCCTGTGGCTCTCCGTGGCCGCGCCCCCCGACTATCAGCAGGGCGAGACGGTGAAGATCATGTATCTTCACGTGCCGGCCGCCTGGATGGCGACCTTCATCTATGCGGTCATGACGGCGGCCGCGCTTGGCACGCTGGTCTGGCGCCATCCGCTGGCGGACGCGGCGCAGAAGGCCGCGGCGCCGCTTGGCGCCGGTTTCACCTTCATCTGCCTCGTCACCGGGTCGCTCTGGGGCAAGCCGATGTGGGGAACTTTTTGGGTGTGGGACGCGCGCCTGACTTCGGTCCTGGTGCTGTTCATTCTCTACCTCGGCCTCATCGCTTTGTGGCGCGCCATCGAGGAGCCCGGCCGCGCAGCCAAGGCGGCGGCGATCCTGACCCTGGTCGGGGCGGTCGACCTGCCGATCATCAAATTCTCGGTCGACTGGTGGAACACCTTGCACCAGCCGGCGTCGGTCTTCCGCCTCGGCGGGCCGACGATCGCCCCCGAACTGCTCGCGCCGCTCCTCGTGATGTCGCTCGCCTTCACCTGTCTTTTTCTCACCCTGCATTTGATGGCGATCCGCAACGAAGTCCTGCGCCGGAGGATCGCGCGGGTGACGATGCTGGCGGCGGTCGAGGGCGATCGGCTCGCCCCTCGTCTCGCGGCGAGGGGGGCATGATGGCGGATCCGCATATCGGCTTCATCATCGCCGCCTATGCGGTCGCGGCGGCGACGATCGGCGCCATGATCGGCTGGGTCGTCCTCGACGCCCGCCGCTTGCGCGCTCAACTGGACGAGGCGACGGTCGCCCTCGACGCCGCCCGCGGGGCCAAGACCGGCGAGCGCCAATGAGCCTCGAAACCAAACCCGAAGACCGCCGGCCGCGCCGCCGCTGGCTCGCTTATGCGCCGCTGATCGTCTTCATGGCGCTCGCGTGGCTTCTGTTCGAGCGACTCGGCGCGGGCGATCCGGCGAGCATTCCCTCGGTCTTACTCGGCCAGACGGCGCCGCCGCTCGACCTGCCTGGGCTCGACGGCGCCTCGGGCCTGACGGACGCCGACTTGCGGGCGGGCCATGTCAGCATCGTCAATATGTTCGGCTCCTGGTGCGAGCCGTGCCATTACGAGCACCCGAACCTGATGACGCTCGCCGCCGACCCCGAGCTCAAGGCCAAGGGCGTCGCGATTTATGGCGTCGCCCAAAGGGATTCGGCCGAAAACATCCGCCGCTTCCTCGGCGCCAAGGGCGACCCCTACACAAAGGTCGGCCTCGACCCGGACAATCGCACCGGGATCGATTGGGGCGTCTATGGCGTGCCCGAGACCTTCGTCGTCAACGGCGCAGGCAAGCTCGTCTTCAAGCTCGTCGGCCCGCTCACCGCCGAAACGCTCGGCAGTCAGCTCAAGCCGCAGATCCTCAAGGCGGCGGCCCAAACGGGGGACACAAAACAGTCCATGCGCTGACGCCTCGCGCGCCCGCCGTCGCGCGGCGCCGTCATTGCGAGCGCAGCAATCCGGAACGTCAGGACGTCCTGTGACCCGGATCGCCCGCACCGACGACTGAGTATGAATGCGGCGCTCTAGAGCCTTCTTCATCTAGGCTGACGCATAACCAGCGCTGACGAGGTAGTTTGCGCATTCGTCTGGCGGGGCGGCGGTGAGGGCTTGAGCCAGGGCGTCGGCGATGGCGTCGAGGGTTCTGG
>Ga0153954_1001060_pt1 | contig 16729 bp, 20 predicted proteins | sample TSFL038MetaG_FD_102277 | JGI IMG/M metagenome (GOLD analysis project Ga0153954, IMG submission 102277) | Attine ant fungus gardens microbial communities from Florida, USA - TSFL038 MetaG | ecosystem: Host-associated > Fungi > Mycelium > Unclassified | place: USA: Florida, Wekiwa Springs State... | reverse complement strand
GGGGGCCTCGGCGGACCTGCCGCCGAGCCAGCCGGAGAAGACGCCGCCGACGCTTTCCCCCGCGTCCTCGATCGCCGCCCGCGTGGGAGGCACCGAGTACAGGGCCGCCCCGAGGATCGCCAGCGCCGCGAGGGCCTGCAGGGCGAGGCGGGGCCGCATGGGCGCCAGGGCGAGGCGCGGCGATGCCTTCTTCCTGCGGCCCGCCCGCGCGAGGACCCGCGCGACAAGGTCCTCCTCCGGCTCGATGTCCCGAACCGGGACGAAGGCCGCCCTGAAAAAAGCCTCGTCATGATCGGAGAACATGGTCAACCTTCTTCCTTTAGGTCGAGCGTGACCTCGACGAGTTGCTGGTCTTCACGAAGCGATGCGCGGCCGCGCGACAGGAGCGCGCGGACGGTGCCGACCCGGCAGCCGAGGGCGGCGGCGATCTCGGCGTCGGGAAGGTCGTGGACATAACGGAGCGCGAGCGCCATGCGTTGTCTCGCCGGCAATCGCGAGAGGGCTCCGACGAGCGCATGTCGCGCGGCGAGCCGGGAGTCGATGTCGCCGCTCGCCGGCGCCACGCGGATGCCTTCCTCGTCGAGGAGAGCGAGCGGGGCCTCGACCGTCCGCGCGCTTCGTTCCTTCTTCAACCGCCGCATGGCGTGACGCACGGTTATCCGGTGCACCCAGGCATCGAAGGCATCGGGGTCGCGAAGCTTCCCCAGCGAGCCGAGGACGTCGACGGCAACCTCCTGGGCGACATCCGCGGCGTCCTCCCTACTTCGCATCAAGGCCGATGCGGTGCGGAGCGACAGGCGGAGCGCACGGCGGGCCAGCGGCTCGGCCGCGTGACCATCCCCCTTGCGAAAGCGCCGCACCTGGTCGGCGACGAGTCCTCGTGTCTCGCTTGGCTCGTTATCCATCTACTGCCCTAGTGGCAAGAAGACCGGAAAACGTTGCAGGATGGACGACCGGGATCAAACCCAGGCGCCGCCCTCCGGCTCCCAGGTCCCCACCGCGCTCCCGTCGAGCAGGGGGTCGAGGAAGGGGATCGCTCAGGCCGAGAGCAGTTCGGCGCTGGCCGGCGTCTCAGTCGCCAGCGTGAGCCCGGAGAGGCGGATCGCGGGCAGATCCTCCCCGGCCTCCGCCTTCATCAGCCGGATGCCCTCCTCGAGGCTCTCGCGCAACTCCTCAAGGTCGTCTCCCGTCGCGAGGACGCCCGGATACTCGTCAACCGTCTCCCAATAGGAGCCATCCTCCTGGCGGATCCTCACCCGGCAACTCGTGGAGTCGGGGCGCCCGGCAAAACTTGGCTTCAGAAGCGGCTCCGAGGGTGAATGCAAGGCGTTTGCAAGCACTTTCCGGCGCTCCTACCCGAACCCGGCCTTGCCGCGTCCAGCCAGCGACCGTGGCCCGTGCCGGGCCCGATTGTCAGCAGCCGAATCGTATGAACTTGGACGAGCACGCACGCCGTCCTCGCCGACGCGGCGTGGCTAGGGGATCAAAGTGAGCGCTTCAACGTGGCTGGGGCGCACGACGCCGAAGTGGCGGCGGTCCAGGGTTGCGATCTCTGTGATGCCGAGCCGCTCGGCAAGGGCGACCAGGCAGGCATCGGTGGTGCCAAGGGGCAGGTCGGCGTACTGCTCGACCAGATCGGCGGACCGGGAGAGATCGTCGGCGGTCGGTTCCACGATCGTCAGGAATCCGCTCTCGAAGGACCGCAGGAATGCCGCCTCGACCGCGGCGCCGGCGTCACGGCCGAGAAGGTAGGACACCTCGGCGATCACGACGCCCGGCCCGAGCCTCGGCGGACGGGCCGCGGCAAGCGCCTGGACGGATGCAGAATGGTGTTTGTCGCGGCGGTTGGCGGCGGCCACCAGTGGGCCGGTGTCCACCAGGATCATCGACCGGCGGGGAACTCGGCGCGCAGGATCTCGCCGGAGCGCTCGGCCAGGTCGGAGGCTCCGTCGAAGCTGGCGAAGAACGATGGCGGTCGCTCACCGGCCTCCTGATCGCCGTCCTCCGTGGCAGCCACGCGAACCCGCTGGCCGGGTTCGACCCCGTGGCGACGGAACTCGGCCCCCAGCTCGGCGTCATCGCCGGGCACCACAAGCTCCCACACGTCCGCTGCATCGATTCTGCTCATGGAGACAATCGTACCGGTAGGCGACAGAGCGCCCGTCATCTCCGCGGACCGGGTTGCGCGCGGCCGAAGGCTCAGGCCAGTCCAGCCTGATATCGGCGAAGATCAGGCTCGAATGACCGGCGCGTCGTCCTCATCGAGGGCGGCCTCGGCCTGCTCGAACAGTCGGGCGAGGAAGTCGAGCTCTCCCGCCCCAAGCTTCAGACCTCCTTCGACGTCCTGCAGCAACCGGGCCTCCAGGTCCTCGTAACTGGGGCTGCGGCGCATCCAGATCACGGCTTTCATGATCGTCCAAACGAGGGTTTCGAAGCTCGCATCGGCCGAAGCCCCGTCCTGATCGACCCCGGCGAGCGAGTCACGGAGAGCGCAGATGATCGCCAGTGCGGCGATCGACAGCGCCTCGTCGACATCGCTTCCAACACTCGCCAAGAGCAGGGCGCACTCGGCCAACTCCTCTGCCGCGTGGCGGTCCCACCCGATCACCCCGCTGACATCGACGAGACGCTGGATCTCGGCCTCGACCACCTGACCACGAGCGGCCCGACTGAGCGCCAATCCACCGAGATCCTCGGCGAGGGCCTCGCTGTCGAGATCGCCGTGTCGACGGAGGGCCTGCTCGAACCGCTTGATCGCCTCGCCCCAGCGACCACGGCGGAAGGCGAGCCCCCCAAGTCCACCCAGAGCTTCCTGCTGGAGTTCGTCGTCCCCGAGCTGACGCCCGATCGCGAGGGCATCCTTGTAGGCGCGCTCGGCCGATTCGAACTCCTCCCCATCGGCCTTGACCAAGCCGAGCATGTTCAGGGCTGCCGCCTGCGCTCTCGAGTCAGACAGCTCTCGTGCCAGGTCCAGTGCGCGAGACTCCTGGGCCTCAGCTTCGGAAAGGCGCCCACGGCGACGCTCCAACTCCCCGAGATTCATCTGTGCCTGGAACTCGAGGCGACGGTCTCCGATCTCCTCGGCGATCTGCAGCGCCGCCTCGGTGTCCTTAATCGCCCCGCTCAGGTCGCCGATGCGGCCCAGGGCGATTCCGCGATCGTTCCGGACATAGAAGGCGCGACGACGATCTCCGTTTCGGGCAAACACCCGGAGTGCCATGCCGAAGTACCTCGGTGCGGCCGATGGTTGGGAGCTGTGGCTCAGCTGTGCGCCGATGTTGGCCGCGCGCCAGGCGACATCGACCGACGTCCCGAGTTCGCGTTGCAGGTCGAGTGAGCGATCGAGGAAATCAAGCGCCCGCTCGGCGATGCCCGGGTGGGCGAGGGCGATCTCGGCCGCGCGCTTGAGGGTCCCGTCGCGCAACTCGGGATCCTCGGCCAGTCGGGAGGCTTCGTCGAGGCGCCGGAGTGCTTCCTCGGGCTCATCGAGCTGCTCGAGGATCTCACCGAGATTCCGGAGTTGTGCGGCCCTCCACTCGGGACTGGCGTCGGTGGCGGGACCATGCAACGACTGTTCGATCAGCTTCAGGGCCCCCTCAGGCCGACCGAGCTTCGACCAGCATGCCGCCACGTTCGCCCATGCCTCTGCTTCACCCGTGATGTCGCCCAACTCGGCCGCCAGTCGGGCAGCCGCAGCGAACTCCTCGGAGCCCTGCTGCCAGTCGCCCGACACTGAGAACGCATTGCCCTGGGCGGCGCGCAGGATCTTCAGGCGGTTGCGATCGCCGAGGCCATCCGCGATCCCAATTGCTTTCCCGAACCACTGCATCGCCTCGCGCTCTCGCCCCCGTGCCATCGCGTTGGCACCAAGGTTCTGGAGTGCCACAACCTGCCTGGCACCAGAGTGCGCCCTGCGCGCGAACCGCAAGGACTCCTGAAACTCTTTCTTTGCCCGGTCGAGCTCACCCTGTTTGGTCAGCACCATGCCGCGATGGCCGTGCACTGAGGCTCGAAGATCGTTGCTCTGCGGCCCACGAAGATATGGCTCGAGGTCGTCCAAGAGGGCGTGGGCGACCTTGAATTCCCCGTCCCCGACGAAGACGTTGCACATGTTGAGAGCGATCTGTAGGGCGCCGAAGTAGTCCTCGGTCTCCTGCTTAAGTTCGAACCCTTCCCTGAAGTGCCGCCTCGCGACATCATGTTCGTCGCCGATCACCGCCTGGACCCCGAGGTTCTGAAGCGCGGTCGAGGCAAGATCCTTGTCGTCGGTCGCGATCCCGATCTGGCGCATCTGCTCGAAATAGCGAGCAGCATCGGCCGCGCCTTCGCCGCTTGCGATACGCCCTTCGAGATTGAGTATCCATCCTCGCGCCGCTTCGTCGATGGACTCGGCGGGGATGATTTCTCGCAACCTGTTCAGCAGAGCCCGCGCCAACGGGAAGTGGTCCTCGTCGGTGGCGGTCGCCGCCCAACCGTAGAGTTCCCAGAGCACCTCCTCCGTCGATCCGGCCTCAAGCTCGCCTTGCAGGTCCTCGATCGCCTCGTTGAGCGTGATCGCCTTGCCGTCGGCGTCGACGATCTCCGCCTCGTCAAGGATTGCCGGATCGCCGCCGCCGCCTGAAAGCCGTTCGCGAGTCTGGAGCGCCAAGGTGCGGCCCCCGCGCACGAACCACTCCCAGAGGGCGAGATCAATCTCGCTCCTTAGATCATCCAGGTCGTCGAATTCTTTGGTGATCGCCGTGCGACGTGCCTCGCGGATGAAGCGCGTCAACCGCCGGTCATGGCGCACGCCGCGGCGTGCCAGCACGATCAAAGTCGCCGTCCCGGCACGGGCGGCCTTGAACTCTGCCTCGGTCACCCGGGTCAACTCGTCCTCGACGATCAGGACCAGGGCGTCACTCGTCCCCGCCCGCTTGACGCACTCCTCCTCTGAGTAGAAGGAGCCGGCGGGCGCATCGCGCTCCCACGCCCAGGCTCGCGCGGGCCGGAAGCTTTCCACTGCCAAGATCGCGGCGCGACGCTCGGCCTCGAGTGCACCCCCAGCCATCTTCGACGAGATGAAGACGATGAACGATCGGTCGCGCTCGAACAGTATGTTGCTCGGGTCTTTTGGATCGAACACGCGCTCAACCCTGACATCCGGCAAAGATGGGCCAGGATTCGAACCCGCGACCTTTCGGATTATGAGCAGCCTCTTGGAGTTCGTCCGAACTCCGCAAAGCCCGTTCCGCCACCGGGCTTAGCGGCGTATCGTCCGCCTGAGTGGATCGGCTGCCGTAGCCAACCGACGCAGGACAGCCCCGATCTCGGTCTCAAGCTCCTGGTCTCCAGCGAAGACAGCCATCGAGCGCAACGTCTGACCCCGCTCGGCGACGACGGCAGCCCGTTCGAGGACCGGCAATGAGCGCCGGGCTTCAAGCTCCACGATCCGCTTGACCGTCTGCCGGTTGAGCTTTTCGTCTTCGCGGACAAGCTCAGCCCGCAACGGGCTCACCCCTCGCCGTCGATCCTGAATGTGCGCCACGGTGTCCTCCTGTCTCGGATTCAACTCTCGGATGTCTGCTTCGTCGCCCGGCATGCCTCGCTCTTTCTGCTCGAATGCTGTCTGCTGCTAGCAAGATAAGGGCCGCTTCGGACGAGTTTCGTGACACTTCTGCCTGTTTTGGTGGCATTTGAGACACCGATTCGAGACGGGTTTCTTGGCATGAGACATAACCTCCCTATTTGCGGCTTCAGGCACGGGGATACGGCTTCCACAGCCCCGCGCAAAGGCGCCCCCGCGTAGCAACTGCTTGTTTCGCCCCTTCTGTGGATAACGCTGTGGATAACTCCGGTCGCGTTTTGGCTCCAGAGCTTGAGACATCGCCGCGAGACCTCAGAAACTCACCTTGTGATCCACAGGCCTCCAGCCCTAGAACTCGGCGACCGATGAGCAATCCACGCCACAGATCCCAGCGCTTCACCCAGGCCGCGACCAGCGAGCGCAACCGCCTGGTCCGCAAACGGGCGCAGCTCTCCCAGAAAAGAGAGGATCTGCAAAAGCGCCTCGACGCCCTCGACAAAGAGCTTGAGGCGGTGGATCGGGAGATCGTCGTCCTCGAGGGCTTCGCGATCAGCGATATCGATACACACGAGCCTGACGCAGCGGAGCAGATCGCAGGGAGTCAAGACTCGACGACGATCAGCGGGGGCGCGATCCGCACGCTCGCGGTCCCGCTGCTGCTGCGCGAGCGTGGTCCCGGCCCGATCCATTACGCCGAGTGGGCAGGCCTATTGCGTACCGAGGGATACGAGGTCGCCGGCAAACGACCCGACGCCGTCTTCCTCAACCAGGTCACGCGCTCTCCGCTGGTCCGTGCCACGACGAAAGCCGGCTACTACGAGCTCGATCTCGACGCACCGCGGCACCTCGAAGATCGGCTCCGGCAGCAGAAAACCAAGCTGGCAACGCTGATGATCGAGAACCCGAAAGACGCCGGCGAGTTCGAGCGCTACCGCGAAGCGCAACGGCAGCTGCAGACGGCCATAGCCCGAACCGAGCGCGAAATCGCCGAGGCACGAACCGCCCTTGAGGGTTTCGAGGCGAGCCAGTCGTCACAAGTCCGCGCTGCTTAGGGCCGGTCAACACCCCACGGGACCTTCATACGGGCGGGCCGTTCCTTGCAAGGCGCCTGCAAGGCATCCGCCGCCCGCCTGCAAGGCGTCTGCAAGGCCGCGACCACCGAACCTCCCCGAACAGGCACGAATGAGGTCTCCGCAGGCCCCTCGGGCGTCGGGCTTGTTCGCGCCTATTCGGTCTAGTTCGGTGCTTTTTAGCTTCATCGGGGCGCCCGGATTCGAACCGGACCAATGGAATCAGGTGGGAGCTTTTTCCCTGCTAATCAACGCTTTCTGGTTCTCTGGGATCACCTCAGATTCGCTCAGATTGCTACCTCGATTGCTACCACGGGCAAAAGCACGGGCGATCACCTCGCCCTCGGTACCGCTGGGCGAATAGTCAGCATAAATCTGGGTGGTCGCCAGGTCGCGATGCCCCATCCACTCCTGAAGGGTCCGCATCGACACCTCGCCCGTCGCCGCCATGCGGGTGCCGAACGTGTGACGCAGGTCGTGGAACCGGTGCGAGTCGTCGAGTCCCGCCGCCTTCAGCGCCCTCCTGAACCGCCTGGTGATGTTGGCCTTCGGCAGCGGCTCGCCGGTCAGCGTGAAAACCAGGTCGTCGTCGCCTTGGAAGCTGGAGCCCTTGAACAGGCGCTCCAGTTCGCCACCGACCTCGTCGGCCATTGGCACCGAGCGGGTCGAGCGCTTCGACTTCGGCGTGCCGAACTCGTTGCGGACATAGTTCTGCCGCACGCGGATGCGCGCCGCCGTCCAGTCGATGTCGCGCCAGCGAAGGGCGACCAGCTCGCCCTTGCGCAGGCCGGTCATAGCCGCGGTGAGGATCATCGCCTTGTCGATCGCCCGATAGATCCCCCTCGGGACGTTGGCTATCGCCGCGTCAACCTCCTCCAGCGTCAGGAAGCGGATCTCCGTCCTCTCGGGCACCGCGGGCAGCTCGACCCCTTCACAGGGGTTCTCGGCCGCCCAGCGCCGCTGTGGGGCCTTGGCGAAGTTGAACAGCGCCGAGAGCGTCGCGATCACGTTGCGGATCGACTTCGGGGCCAGGTCCTTCTCCTCCAGCGTCGAGATCAGGTCGATCACGTCCTCGGAGCGGATCGAGTCGAGCGACCGCTCGCCGAAGTAAGGATCGAGATGGACCCTGGTCTCCGACTCGACGTTCTCCCAGGTCGAGCGCTTGCGGCCCCTGCGCTTCGCCTGGGCGACATAGCGTCCGGAGACATCGGCGATCGTCAGGTTCTCGCCGACCCGCGGCCGCACCTGCGTCTCGCCCATCTTCCGCCTCAGCTCGGCCTCGGCCTGTCTGCGGGTCAGCCCCTCGCTGCTGCCCGGCACCCGCTTCGGCCCAATCTTCCGCTTCACCTGGCGGCCGTTGCTACGCCAGTGGCCGTACCAAGTCTCGCGACCCGCGGCGTCTACGCGAACGTAGAGGCTGCCGGTGCCATGAGGGCGCCTAGCCATTCTTCCTCCTATCGATCTCTTTGGCGATGACTTCTCCGAATCGTTCAACCCCTCGCCGAAGCTCCGGGTCCCGAAGGCGATTTGCCGCGATCTCGACACGGCCCGACAGGGTCGCGAGGATGTCCGCGTCGGTCGGATTGCGGTATCTCTCGATCTCAGCCTGCCGCTCCTCCTCGGTCATCCATGGGCCGCCGTTGAAAGTGGGCATCAGTCGACCTCGGCCTCGCAGTCGTTGCCGTGATAGGTCCCCGGCGTCGAGGTATTCGTCAGCGTCGCCATTTACCTCCTCCTCCTTTCGATCTCGGCCTCCACTGCCTCGCGCATGCGCTGGTAGGCGTGGTCAGGTTCGTTCCGCTCTCGGAGTTCGTCGAGCGTCTTGCTGCAAATCTCCAGCGCCTCTGTCCGTGGCAGGCCGCGGCGATCGGCATCGTCCACAAGCTCTTCAATCGCACAGGTCGCGAGCCGACTCGCTTTCTCAATGAGCACGGCTTTGACCAGATCGCTCTGAGGATCGACAAAGCCGGTCATGAATCATCGCCGAGGGCGTCGTTCAAAGCCTTGATCGGGCCGCTCAACTCCGTACGCCGGGAATACCGCCAGCGGGTCCTGCCGCGGAAGAGCTCTGGCGTCCGATCGAGCTCGCCCCCATCGACCATGCGAACAAGGAGGCTGCGGATGCTCGCTTCACTCAGACCCAGATCGGCGTCCTCGTGGAGCCGCTTCCAGACCTCGGCGACCGTGAGTCGATCCTCGCCTAGTTGTTCGAGCATGAAGCGTTCCCGGGCCGGCCAGTCCATCTGTTTCCACGCGACTTCTCTCTCTCGACGACGGTCGCGCCGGGGGTCTCCGGTCAATCCCCGAGCCTGGTCCAGCTCGCCGTCCTCGTACTCGTGCTCGTCGACCAGCTCGAAGATCGCCCGCGAGACGGCTTTCTCGCACTCCACATGGAAGTGCAGCTGATCGATCAGGTTTTTCGGGCAACCGTTTTGGCCAGGAACGCCCTTGAAAGAAAGTGCATCCATCGCTTTGAACTGAAGCGAGAACCCGTAGCGTCCTTTCTCGTCTTCGTTTCCCATCGTGTCGCCACACCAATCGCATCTGAGCGTCATCCGCCCTCCTCGTTCGTCAAGAGGCCGCCACGGGACGTAGGCTCCGTACGCGCCCCGCCTAGCGCCAACTTTGCGGGGTGCCACGGGGCCGGTGTTCACGCACGCGGCCCCACTTATTTGTGGCCGAGAGCATATGCCTCGGGAACGTTGATGGTCAAGCGGCCCGCCCCGCGTCGAAGGCCACGGAGAGCCGCGACGACCGCCGCGCCATCTCCTTCGCCCGTCTCCTCGCCTCGGCGCGTCGTTGCTGGCGGGTTGCTGGCGCAGCCTTGTGGTCAGGCTCGTGGGCGGGCGTGGGCGGGTTCAGGGTTGTAGTGATTCTCCGCACACGTGATGGTCGCGCCGAAGGTCGATGCCGATCGCCTGCTGAGGATGATCGTGACCGCGAAGTCGAACGTGTCCCAGTAGTGGCGGTCTCCGCGATCCATCTCGTGGACGGCGGCACGCAGCTTCCCGAGCGCCCACTCGGCGGCCTCCCTTTCCCATCGCGCGACGGAGTCGTCGATCTCGGCATAGCGAATCGCGATGTAGCGCTCGAAGCACTCGATAGCCGCCTCGCGGTTGCCCTCCTCGAACTCTGCCACGGCGAGCATCCCGAGAGGCCGAAGGTTGCGAGGCTCCTCCAACACCCAGCTGCGGAGGACCCGTAGGTCGCGGTCGCGCGACGCTCTGCGCATCCCGCCCCGATCGCTGCGCCACCTGACGTCGTCGCCCTCACCGCAGGGAGAGTCGAGCCCGCGGAACCCCTCATGGAGTCGGCCCACCCAGACCCCGACACCGGACCTCCGAAGACGTGTCCAGCAACCGCCGCCCTCACCGTCGCGGTCGTACGGAAACCGCCAATGGGTCACATGGGCCGGGGTTTGCCTGACGAGCCGACGCAGCCTTCCCGCATTCTCGATCACATCGTCGCAGTCGGCCCAGCAGAGCCAGTCGGTCTCCAACAGGTCGTCGGCGGCGTTGCGGGCGGCGGCGAAGTCGTCGACCCACTCGAAGTGCCCGAGCGTCGAGACGAACCCGGTCTGCCGCTCCTTCTCCGTGGCCGCCCACTCCTCGAAGACCTCGACGGTGCGATCGGTCGAGCCGGTGTCGAGCAGGGCGACCTGGTCGAAGGCGCCCTCGACCGAGGCGAGGAGGTTCGGGAGGGTCGTCTCCTCGTCTTTGGCGATGAGGGCGAGGCCGATGCTAGGCGGTGTCATTTCTCCTCCCCTGGGGCAACCCCCAAAACTTCAAAACCCGTACAGGATCTGTGCCGCTATGCACTCGGTGTCCGGGGCGTCAGCTTTTTGCCCCCTCCGCCACCCCCGACGCAACCGCCGCCGCGCCCCAGGCGGATAGGAGAACGCCATCGCGGTGGCGGTGCGTCGAAGTCTTCATCGGCTCAGCTTCCGCCCGAACCGACGCGGATCGCGCGCTTGACTTTGCTCTCGTCCTCGACCACGGAGGCGCCGGCGAACGTCGAGACCACGGACACGTTGCTGAGCGTGTTGGGGTTGAACACCCGCACGGTCCGCAGCGCGAGGCCGTTGTCGGCGACCGAGGCGCCGAACACGTCCGGCGGGACGATCGGCGCGAGGTTGCCGAAGGCGAACGCCGACCGCTGGAATCCGACCGCCGAGCCCTTCTCGATCGCCGTCGACTCGACCACGGACATCCCGTAGATCGTTCCGAGGGTGGCCGACTCGAGCGCGGTCAGACCGGCGGCACCGCGGGCGTCGGCCCGCGAGAACTTGTCGATCTTCAGCAACCGAGTCGCGATGTCGGTGCCGACCGCGACGGCCCGGTTGGTGAGCGGGACCTCGTCGTCGGAGAGCTTCTCGCGGATCGCGAGCAGCGTGTCTTCGTCTGCATCGGGGTCGGCTTCCGGCGCCCAGGCGACCTCGTCGTCTTCGTCGAGGCCGTTCATCACGTCGGCCAGCTCGTTCTCGGCCGCGGTGGCGACCGAGGCGACCTGCGGCGCGAGCACCTGCCGACCGAAGTTGACGAGGTCGAGGGTCATCTCCTCGTCGGCGAGGTTGCAGGCGTCGTACCAGTGGTGCAGCCCGACGGTCACTTCTTCCTCGACGATGTCGTCGAATTCGATCGACTCGCCCCGGGTTTTCTGCTCGTGGGCTTCACGCGGCACCGGGACGCGGAGCCGGGTGGTGCCGCCGGAGCCGGTGTAGTCGGCGGAGCCGACGCGGCTGACGAGGGCGGGCAGCACGATCTGGCGGCGAAGCAGCTCGATCGAGAGTTCGCCGATTTTCACTGCGGTGAGTACTGACATAAGGGTTATCTCCTGGCGCATGTATGCGCGCCGTCTGAAGGGACGTAGCTACTGGTCTCGCTTCACGCGGCGGGCGGCATCACGCCTGGTGCCCGTTATGTGTGGTGTCGGGCGGGCGTCACGCCTCACTCGACACCACACAGTCTACGGTCGGCCGGGGATGCTCAGTCGAGCACCCGGTCGGCGACTTCGCTCGCCGAAGGACCGGGATGGGTAATGCCGGTCGCGCCGGTTCGCAGGGTCCCCTCCTGGATCCGCCCTAGCGCGTTCGGGCGGTCGGGGAAGGCGGCCCTCAGGGCGTCGGCGGACGCGGCCATCTCCTCGGCCGTGTCGCCGGTCAGGAAGGCAGCCTGCGCGGAGGTCAGGCCCCTCTCCTCGGCCACGGAGCGGCGCAGCTCGGTCGCCTCCAGCTCGGCCAATCGCTTCTCGGCCGTGTCGGCACGGGTGGCCTGCGCCTTCGCCGCGGCGCGCTCCTTCCGAACGACCTCGCTCAACTTCTCGCGGTCGAGGTCGGTGAACTCGTCGGCGGCGGGGGCCTGCTCCTGCCCGGTGTCTACATTTTTAGACACGTCCTCGACCGTGCTACCGCCGTCGGTGGCGGTCTCGGTGATCGTGTTCTCCTCGGTCATCTTCTAGTCCTCCTGGTCTTCATCGGCGAACGGCTGCTCGCCGTCGATCAGCTTGTCCACGTCCTCGACGGTCCTGGGAAGTCCGCGCAGCAGCTCTTCTGCCTGCCCGGCGAAGTCGAAGGTCTCCCCGTAGTCGCGCGCAAGGCCCTCCAGCAGCAGCGCGGGCAGGCGCGACATGTGCCAGACCAGGCGCTGCTTGTTGGCGTTCCCGTTCCAGATCACGGCTACGCCCTCGGGGTCGTTCCGGTAGGCGGCGCTCGCCATCGCGATCGAGTCGCGCTGGGCTTCGATCACCGACTCCGTCAGCGCGTCGATGTCGGGGTCACCGGGCATCGCCTGCCTCCCTTCGGTTAGTCGGGCTGAGCGGCAACGTGACGAACCTGGCCGGCCGCGTCCGCCGACGCTCCTCGGGCGTCGGCGGATATCGCCTCTTCGTTGTGCCACGGCATTCGCGGCAGAGGGTCATGGGCGGCGCTATCAGCGCGCCGCACTCCTCCGTTTCGCACTTGCGCACGATGGTTCCTTTCGTTGGTGGGGTTAGAGGGGTGAAGGGCTGCCGCACCCGCGCCGGGGGAAGGGAGTCCCCGTCGCGTAGGTGCGGCCTCCGCCGTCCAGGAGCCGGCGAAGCTGTGTGAAGCTCTGAGCGTCATGCGGCCGTCCTTCGGGGTCTCGGACCGTGGCGCCGAGAGGTCTGGACCCACTCGGTCAGCTCGTCGGCGTCGAAGCGGACGTAGCGGCCGAGGCGCACATGCGGGATGCGGTCCGCCCGGGCCTCGGCCAACAGCCAGGTCTTCGGCACCGAGAGCAGCTCGGCGGCGCCGGCGGCATCGAGCAGCGGGCCGGTCATCGTCCCGCCCTCCCGATCGCCTCAAGCTGTCGGTCTCGCCAGTCGGCGATGGCGGCGAGGGCGTCGTCGCGGTCGTCACCGAGCAGGGCGGCGTCGAGCGGCCCGTCCCCGACCAGGTCGACGCGGTCCTGCAGCTCGGGGGTCAGCTTCGAGTAGGCGAGGTTGACGACCCTGATCGCCAGCGCCAGTTCGGCGCGCGGCGAGTTCATTTCGCCCCCCGTCGCTGCGAATTATGCGAAGTAAGCGAATTAAGTCCCTGTCCCGGAGGCCTTTGTTCGCTTACTTCGCTTTGTTCGCTCCCGGCAAGCCAGCGTTCGGCCGGTCGGCCGCCGGTCTTCTCGGTGACCGAGAATGCAAGGCCGCGCTGGGCCAGCGCGGCAAAGGCACGGTCGAGGTCGGCGGCGGACTGGTGCCTGCCGAAGGCGTTGGAGATGTCCTTCCTCGTCATCCCCTCCGGGTTCGCCTTCAGGCGCGCGAGGATCGAGTCGGCAGTCGGGTCGCCAAGCGACTCGCCGAAGATATAGGCGGCGGATTCGACGCTGTAGTTCCACAGCGCCAACGCGGCCTTCAGGTGCTCGGCGGTGACGATCGCGCCGCCGTCGGGCTTCGGGTCGAGCACCGAGTAGATGACCGCCAACCGGCGAACCTGCGCCGCGGCACGCGCGGTCACGGCCCCGAGCATCCCGTCGCCCGGGTCGGTCAGCGCCGGGTAGACGCTCACCCACAGCTCTTTGGCGTCCTCGGTGAACCCCTGGCTGCCGGTGTTGGCGTAGGTGATCGCGTCGGAGAGACGGGCGACGTACGGGGACCAGTCGACGCTGTCGAGGTCGCCGCCGAAGGGCAGCGCCTTCGAGCGGGTCGCGTAGATCCAGAGGAAGCGGTTGGCGAAGCCGTTCGCCGCCTCGGTCGCGTTCAGCTTGCGCTGAAGCTCGGCCACGGTGATATGGCCGATCACTGAGATGTGGGCCCCGGTCGCCTTTGCCCGGTTCGACTTCACCAGGGTGTCGAGCACCTGGCCGTCCCAGGCCTGTCGCAGGACGGCCGAGAGGGTGTTGCCGTCGCGGTTCATCCGCTCCAGCACCGAGGCGAACTCGGGCTCGATGATGAGCGCCCGCTTGTCCTCGATCCCGATGTCGGTGATCTCGGTGACGAAGCCGTTCACGGCCTCGAGGTCGTCGTCGCCGGCGGCGCGGACCTCCTCGATCGCGTCGCGGACCAGCCAGATCAGACCCTCGCCGCTGGAGGAGCCGGTGACAATCCGCGACTCCCAGGATGCGTCCGCCTCGACGACCAGGCGGCGGGCCTGACCGAAGCTGCTCCCCTTGCGGGCGATGGCGGAGGGGCCGACGATCGCGACGTAGAGGTTGCAGTGGTGATCGTCGGCCTCGACCCGGAAGCCGGGGCCGCGGCCCACCGCGTTGCCGACCGCGGCGAGGAGTTGGACGAGCACCGCGGCCGGGTCGGCCTCGGTGTGAGGATCGATCGCCTGCACGATCTCTCCGGCGAGTCCGTAGAAGGCGTCGTCGCCGAGCTTCGTCGGTGGCTGCGGCTGCGAACTAAACGAACTTGACGAACTAACCCCGCAGTCGACGCAGACCGGGCCATCGAACCCGCGCATCGTGGCCAACTCGACGCCGACCGTGCCGCACTTCGCGCAGCCGGTCATCAGGAACCATTCCCCAGGAGAGACGCCAGCTTTGCCCGCGTGATGTCCAGCCGCGCCGCCTCGCGGACGGCGTCGTCAAGCTCCTCGGTCCCCAGGGACTCGCCCCAATTCGACATGGGGTGCGGGAAGCTGATCGAGCCACCCCGGAGTACGATCACGCTCGCGCAGTGGCCTTCGACTGAGTAGACGAGCTCGATGTCGGTGCCGCGGTAGCGGGTGACCGATTCCAGGCGCGGTTCGGGTCCGACCCGACCGAGCTCGATCCTAGACTGCATGACGAGCCGACTCCACCGGCTCGGATTTGGCGGCGGCAGCGTTGACGGCGCTGCCGTTGTCGTTTAGGAGGTTCGAGATGCGGCGGTAAACGGGGCTCGTTGCCGGGTCCGGTTCATAACCCCGCTCAAGCACACGCACGTATGCGGTCGAACAGTCGGCGAGGCGGGCGAGCTGCTCCTGACTCAGGCCAGCAGCAAGGCGAAGGTCGCGAATCGGTCGGGCCGAGTCCGTACTGTCGTTAGCGATCATGCAACTGAGCATTCCGCCGCAAGCGCCAGTCGGCCCAACTACCGGGGATCTGCCGACCCTCGAACTCATCACCGGGGTCCTCGACCCGATCTGGAAGCCCGTCGCCCCCGGAGACGACGACTACATGCGCTGGTTCGGGGCGTGGAACCTTCAGCACGGCTGGGACTTCAACAACCACGAGTGGTACTGGAGCCAGCACCTAAGCCTCTGGCCCAGAAAACCGGGGGCGCCCTCGCATACGGGGCTCTTTGCACCGCATGCGGGCCGGTGGCTGCGACGCGGCTACTCGAAGCGACAGATCGCAGTCGCCCTTGGGTATGCCCGGACGGGAGATGTGACGGTTTCCCTATGGCGCTTGGCCGAGGACTATCGGGACTTCCTCGAACGGAAGCAGGGCGCGATGCCCCCTTTCTTGCAGGTCGACGGCCCGGAGTCGGCGGCGATCGTCGAGCGCGGTTACGTGGAAGGCGTCAGGGTGGCCCGCGGCGAGATTCGTCCCGAGGACGCGCCTGACAACCTCTACATCTTGAGCAACAGGGTCGACCCGAGCGAGGCGGATGCCGAAGAGCGCATTCGTCGGTTCGCCCGGATGACGTTTCGCAGTCCGCGGATCGTCAGCACCGAGGAATGGGCCGACGGAGACCGCTTCGGTATGCCCGAGCCGTTCTCCGTGGCTCTTCTCTACTCCGACTACGACAAGGAGCGGCTGGCGCGAGCCGTGGCGGAGTTGGAAGCCAAACAGCCGTTCCACGCCGCCGCTTAAGGCCAGAGATTTCACCCCTACCCCGGTCGCAGCTCGGACAGATTGCTACCTCCGCGTTACCACGACCTACCCCAGAAACGGCGGAAGCCCGCCTGTAGGGCGGGCTTCCGGTAATCGGGGCGCCCGGATTCGAACCGGGGACCTCCGCCACCCAAAGGCGGCGCGCTACCAGGCTGCGCCACGCCCCGACGGGGCCCAGTCTAAGGCGATCATCTAGCTTCTGGGGCGATGGCTGACGTATTGCCGTTGCGGGCACTGCACTACGACCTCGCCAAGGTCGGCGGGCTGGGGGCGGTCGCGTCGCCTCCTTACGACGTGATCGACGCGGCCGGACGGGCGCGGCTGCTCGGTCGCTCTCCTTATAACGCGGTGGCGATCGACCTGCCGGTGCCGTTCGACCCGGACGACCCGGCGAGCCGGCCGGTCGGCGATCCCTACGAGGACGCGGCGCGGCGGGTCGACGCGTGGCGGGCCGAGGGGGTCCTCGAGGCCGACGCCGAGGACGCGGTCTGGGCGCTGTCCCAGGACTACACCGCCCCCGACGGCGCGCGGTACACCCGCCACGGCGTGCTCGCCCGGGTCCGGGTCGAGGACTACGAGACCGGCACCGTCCGCCCCCACGAGCGCACCCACCCCGGCCCGCTCAAGGACCGCCTCGAGCTGACCCGCGCCACGCGGCTGAACCTCTCGCCGATCTTCTCGCTCTCCACCGTGGACCCCTGGCCGCTGGTCGAGCCCGCCCTCTCCCCCGCGCCCTGGGGCGAGGTAACCGACGACGACGGCACCGTCAACCGCGTCTGGCGGGTCGCCGACCCGGCCGTCGTCGCCGCCGTGGTCGAGCGCCT
>Ga0153954_1001059_pt1 | contig 16750 bp, 15 predicted proteins | sample TSFL038MetaG_FD_102277 | JGI IMG/M metagenome (GOLD analysis project Ga0153954, IMG submission 102277) | Attine ant fungus gardens microbial communities from Florida, USA - TSFL038 MetaG | ecosystem: Host-associated > Fungi > Mycelium > Unclassified | place: USA: Florida, Wekiwa Springs State... | reverse complement strand
CTGATTATCCAAGCCAGGGCGCTCTTCGACGAGCAGGCAGGAAAAGGTTACGAGGGCTTCGAGGTCTGGGATGGTGCCCGCTTCGTCTTTCGATTTGTCAGCGAGGCGCGCACGCACCAACGAGCGTCGCGGCCAGTGGAGAGAGCGCAGGGGGCAAGCTCGCGAGCGAATGGAAGTTCGACAGATAGCGGCACGAGTCCAAGTTCGCCGGATGGTGATTGAGGCTCTGTGCTCACACGTCGCTTTCGTTCAAAGCTGCGTTTATCGACTGTTGTGCTGATCGGCCTTTTCCCTAACGCGCCAGTCCCACGGATAATGGCAAGCGAACGCGTGGACGCCTAGCCCAGCCGTCCTCGCCGCCAACAGAAGCATCACCAACACGAACGGCGGCTCGCGCGAGTGCCTTCAAGGAGATTGTCGATCGAACCGATGAGTTGATACCCCGCAGCGTCCCAGGCGTTAGCGCCAGGCACCAGCGCCGCCGATGATTGCCCGATTTGAGCTAGTGTGCGCTAACGGGCTTCCCACGATTTGAGCGACTTCAAGTCCAGTCAAAAGTCAGAAGCGCGATTTTGGACTGCGGATCGTAGAAAAGCAGGATGTCGTCAGCACCATCTTCCCGATAGTTGTACCCGGTAGCGCAGGCAATGAACTGAAAAGGGCGACCGTCCTCGGTCAAAGGTCGGGGATTGTCTCCATCTTCTGACACTAGGGGGAGATCGGTGTTTTCCCAATTGCCTCCGGGTGCCGCTCCTCCCAACTGGTTCAATAAGGGCAACTGCTTCCTGTTGAGGTAAGGATCATCTCCCTCTTTGCGTTCCGGATCGAAGCGATAGAGCCCGCCGTGTCGAAGGTGCCGGGCATGTATCGTCTCGTAACTGGCCTGCTGCTCGGCATATTGTTTTTCAAGAATAGCGTGCGTGCCCTTCCCCACAGCCGGATTTTCGAGCTGAAAATAGCGGAAATCGCCGAGTAGGCTGTATCGATTGTCGATACAGCGGAAGGCGAGCCAGTTCTCGCGCAAGTAGTAGTTGAAGTATTGGGACCCACCCGCGCCAAGCGTGTCGTCGAAAGGTTCTATCGGACTAACGAGATGAACCCAGCCGCGCCAGTCTGCGTTGACCGCAGAAAGATCGATAGACACTAAAGGGTGCAAATAACGTGCGTGCTTTTCGACAGGGCTGACGAAGACGTCGACCGCCGCCGGGAAGGGCCGCAAGTATTCCACCGGACCAAAAATTTTCTCCAGCAACGCTTAACCTCCCGTTCCGGGCGATGCCAACAATCCTACGGACGGAACCGGTCGACTTCCAGCGAGACGAAGGAGCCGTTCGCCAAGGCCTTCCATGCCGGCCAACGCGGCATCGTCATCTTTCGCACCTTCAACGAAGGCAAAGAGATCGAGAAACCGTCGGGCAAGACCGCGACTGAGCAATGGACGATCGATCCGCAGGATGGCCACGGCCGTGGCTTCGCCTTCGTGTGGCGGCGCTTCGAGATTGCCGATCTGCCGGCGCCCCTGCTCGCCTGCGTGATGGTGACGGTGCCCGCGAACGAACTGATCCGGCGCAGCATCAAACCGCTGGAGCAGGACCGGCGCATGGGCGGCGACCGTGACGCGCTGGCCGTCGTGGCGATTCGGAAAGCTGACAACGCCTTTTTTAGTATCAGTGAAGCTGGGCTTGATTGGTCGCACAATCTTTTGTGGCTGACAGTCCATGGCGATGCCGAAGGCGCCCGCCGATCGGCCCAAGAGATGATTGACCTCTGCGATAGAGAGAACCTCGGCGACCTGTGGACGCCAGCCGAGGCGTCCCACAATCCTGCCTTGGCCGATGCATGAGCGACGAATCCAAATACGTCTCGCTAATCATCCCGCGATCAGCACTAGAGCAGCCCAGGAGGCCAGCACCATTAGTGGCCCCCGCGAATAGCAGTGGCGGAGCAAATGAAGAGAAGTGGATGCGCATTGGAGGGTTCGTCGCCCTGGCTTATGTCGGCTTGATCTTGTGGGGCTTCTCGTGGCTCTGGGATCACGCCAAGGGAACGGAGGTTCACTGCGTGTATGCCGCCGATGGCATCCGGACGATCTGCGGCGAGAGTGCCGATTAGGACAGGTTAAGGGAACTTGAGAGGATGCTGAGAGGGCCGCTGAGCACACCGCTTGGCGGCCCTTTCCTTATAAATCTAACTAGGCTCGCTTAACGGCTCGCAAGATGACGAGCAAGACAACGGCCCCGATGACGGCGGTAATGATGGAGGCGACGAAGCCAGAGCCGATGCTGATGCCTAGCGCGCCAGCAAGCCAGCCCCCAATGATCGCGCCGATGATGCCAACGACGATATCGCCTATGAGGCCGTAGCCACCGCCCTTTACGAGCAGACCAGCGAGCCAGCCTGCGAGCGCGCCAATGATTAGCCAAACAAGAATGCCGTGACCTTCCATCCCAGCCTCCCGTGAGTTCAACCTGTCGGAGAGTGTGAGTGCGGCACTAGGGCGTCAAGGTCGGTCCAGTGTGTAGAACGGCGGTGTAGGCGAGGGGGAGCGAGAAGTCTCCGAGTACATCGCTTGGCGGCCCCTTGGCGTGTTATAGTCATCGCGTATACACGCCGTCTATCAGCCACGATTTCGGCTCGGAGCGACGCATGAATCTAAATTGGCGTTGGCCTGCTCTGTTTATCTGGATGGTGCTCGCCGTTGGTTGGCTGTTCCTCGGTGGTTTGTTTGAGCCTCCGAGCATTGGTCGGATTCTCTTGAGAGTGGCACCGGCCTTTGTCTTCGCGTTCGTGGTGGCGATGGTTTGGATTGTTGGGGAACGTTCAAAGCGGAGCAGGAGAGACCGCAGAATCGATTAGTGGCCCGCTAGCTCTGCTCGTCGGCTATTCTTCAATCGTCTTTCGCGCCAGCCTCATATCAACGAGCCCAGGTAGAGCGGATGTCGGCACCTTGCAAAGGCGAGAGGAGAGCGCGCATCGTGCCGTTCCGCGTTGACAAAAGAACTGATCCATATTCACACACGCTCACGCACTCGCAGCGATCATCTCTGCCTTGATCCGGGCCACCGTGCCGGAGCCCACGCCGAACTCAGCAGCGATCTTGTGCTTACCCTTGTCTCCCTTGGCGATGGCCCGGCGAATACTCGCTTCCAACCTCTCATCGATCTTCGGGCGACCCAACGCCACGCCATTAGCCCTTGCCCGATCAAGCCCGGCATTGACACGCTGTACGATCATGTCGCGCTCGAACTCCGCAAAGGCACCCGTGACGGCAAATAGGAGCTTCCCTTGGGCCGTCGTGGTGTCGAGCATCTGTTTATCTATGAAGAGGTCCACCCTGCACTCCTCAAGGTGCTTGATGGTGTGCAGCAAGTCGGACAGAGACCGGCCCACACGATCTAGGGCGAACGCCATTACGATATCGAACTTGCCGCGCCCAGCGTCGGCTAGCATCTGGTCGAAGCCAGGACGATCCTTGCGGCCCTTGGCGCCGCTAATGCCCTTATCGCTGTAGGTGGCGACGATCTCCCATCCACGATGCCCAGCGATGGCCTCCAGGGCCTTCTCTTGGTTCTCTACGGTCTGACGATCAGTGGACACCCGGAGGTACAGGGCGGCGCGCTTGGACTTCGCCATGGTGGTAACGGCTCCTCTATCGAAGATGACCAACCATAAACAAGATCCGGGCAGTAATCAATTGTTATTCGCCCATGAAGATCAAGCCCACAGCGCCCATTGATTTCGTTGGGCTTTATCGAGGTAGTTTCAGAGGGGTTTTCTGCCCAAGCCCATCTGGCCCAGCGAGAAGCGCGGACTGCTGTGTTACCATCCCGCCCTATGGCGTTTACCTCTGCTGGCGTCCTCTGGATGCTTGTCGTCTATCTGGCCTTCCAAGTGGTGCGGCCTGGAGTTTGTGCGACCGCCATTCTGTTGTTTCTAGCGATTGGCTTTGTCGGGCGGAGGTGGAGCTGGCTTGCGGCACTCCTGGCGTCAGCGCTTTCGGCAAGCATTTGGATGTACGTTGATCTTCACGGAGGCAGAGTGGCTGCGTTCGTGTGGCAGTGGCACTGGGCCTTCCTTTTCATCGCCGGCTTAATTGATTGTGGGGTGGCCGCTCTGGTCCTTCGAGTGATCAGGTTCATGAGACAAAGAGAAACCTCTGTGGCCGGCTCGAAGCAGTAGGTAAGCGAACCGCTCCGGCATGGTCGCCCTCCGGCAATTGGCCCGCGCCGGCCCAGAGGGGGGATCGCGCCCCATTACGGTAGCGCTAAGGGGCTTGAGAATATCCCGGACCAAACATTCCGGACCTAGCCCACATCGAAGCCTAGCCCCCGGCGCAACCTCTCAGGACCACCACAGGATCACCACGACGCCCGCAGACGGAAGCCCATAGAGAGGCGCGCGCGGGAGGTGGCGAGGGGTTGTCGGGAGGCAGCCGGGAGGAGCGCGGGGGTGGCTAGTGTCTGAGGTGGTAGCGATGGAGCTGCCATGATCTCGACACTAAAGAATTGACCCTAGGCCCTGATGCTAGAGAGCTGACGAAGAGCTGCTCCCTCGGGCTTTAGACGGAGGAGCGATACATCATCTGAGCGGTAAACTCGTCGGTGCTCGTGAGAAAGCGGGGAACACGCCGATAGCATTGCCGAGCCAGTTGATACCCGTCCCGAGGATGGAGTTGTCGCTCTGACCGAAGGTGTTGGCCGCGATCCGACGCTAAGGCAGCAAAGAAGCGCTACGCGACTGCCGCCGCAGAGTACGAAGCACTCGTTGAGAAGTGGGAAGCGCCAGCACCAGCAACTATCGAGGCTCAACCATCCGAGGCCATCTCGCTCACACCGGCCGAGGTGCTGGTACAAGCCGGTGAACTCTGGCGTTGGATACTTGAGCAGTACGCCGCCAACCCGGCCCCCGAAGGATCGTTCTCGAAGTTCGCCGGCAATGGTCCTTGGGGAGCTACAAATGAGCCATGGTCGGGCCAGCGCTATCAGCTCGTAGGGGCGCGCAAAGCAAAACTGTCCGCCTCTTCCGTTGCAGACCTTCACTTTGTACCACCTCTTTGTACCAGCTTGGCTGAAAGAGTGTCGAGAAAGCCTAGCTTTCCTGTGTTTACGGGCCTTTTGGGGGCCACTGGCGGACAGGGCGGGATTCGAACCCGCGGTGGCTGTTACACCACGCACGCTTTCCAAGCGTGTGCCTTAAACCACTCGGCCACCTGTCCGGATCGTGAGCGGTCGGCCGCTCTTATAGCGCGGCAATCCGCGGGGGCAACGGCATCTTCCCCCGGCACCAACCCTTGGCTAGGGTGCCGGCCGTTATTGGGGGAGAGATGGTCCTGATCCGGGCCTTGGGGTGGTTGCTGTTGGCGCTCGCCATCGCGGCCGTTGTGAACGACTGTCTGGCTTGGTGGTCGGAGGGGGTATTCCGCCTGCTGAGCCTGGGCGAGCTGTGGACGCGCCTGAGTTTCGGCTCGCTCCAGTCCACTCAGACCTTCCTCGCCGGCCATGCCCGCGGCCTCTTGTGGCTGTGGTTCCTGATGCCGGTCCTGAGCCTGCCCGCGCTGCCGATCCTGGCCTTGGCAGGCATGATCCTGCTCTGGATCGGACGCCGTATGAGCGGAGGGGCCGAGGGAGGCTTCGTCCTCGGTTCCAGGCCGCGGCGCCGGCGGCGGGGACGCGGCGGAATCTCGTGATCCCGCCGGCTTTCGGCGCTAGCGGCTGTCCATCTTCAGCGCGGCGATGAAGGCCGACTGCGGGATCTCCACGTCGCCCACCTGGCGCATGCGTTTCTTGCCCTTCTTCTGCTTCTCGAGAAGCTTCTTCTTGCGGCTGATGTCGCCGCCATAGCACTTGGCGAGCACGTCCTTACGCAACGCGCTGATCGTCTCGCGCGCAATGACCCGGCCGCCGATCGCCGCCTGGATGGCGATCTTGAAGAGCTGGCGCGGGATCAGGTCCTTCAGCCGCTCGCAGAGGGCACGGCCGCGCGATTCGGCGGCGGCCTTGTGCACGATCATGCTGAGGGCGTCGACCGGCTCGGAGTTCACCAGGATCGAGAGCTTCACCAACTCGCTCTCCTCGTAGCCCACCATCTCGTAGTCGAAGCTGGCATAGCCGCGCGTCACCGACTTCAGCCTGTCGTAGAAGTCGAACACCACCTCGTTCAGCGGCAGCTTGTAGACCGCCATGGCGCGCGTGCCGGCGTAAGTGAGCTCGATCTGCTGGCCGCGCCGTTCCTGGCAGAGCGTCAGCACGGCGCCGAGATGCTCATCGGGCGTGATGATCGTCGCCTTGATCCACGGCTCCTGCATCGACTCGATCTTCATCGGGTCGGGATAGTCGGCCGGATTGTGCAGCTCCATCTCGCTGCCGTCGGTCATCTTCACCTTGTAGACGACCGAAGGCGCGGTGGTGACGAGGTCGAGATTGAACTCGCGCTCCAGCCGCTCCTGGACGATCTCCAGGTGCAGGAGGCCGAGGAAGCCGCAGCGGAAGCCGAAGCCCAACGCCGCGCTGGTCTCGGGTTCGAAGTGGAAGGAGGCGTCGTTGAGGCGGAGTTTGCCCAGCGACTCGCGCAAGGTTTCGAACTCCGCGGCGTCGGCCGGGAAGAGGCCGCAGAACACGACGGGCACTGAAGGCTTGAAGCCGGCCAGCATCTCGGCCGCGGGCTTGCGATCGTCGGTGATCGTGTCGCCCACCTTGCAGTCGGCGATGGTCTTGATGCCGGCGATGATGAAGCCGATCTCGCCGGGACCGAGCTCGGCCACGTCTGTCGGCTTGGGCTTGAAGACGCCGACCTTGTCGAGGTCGTAGGCCGCGCCCACCGCCATCATGCGGATCTTCATGCCCTTCTTCAGGACCCCGTCCTGAACGCGAACAAGAGTCACGACGCCGAGGTAAGGGTCGTACCAGCTGTCGACCAGCAGGGCCTTGAGCGGCGCGTTGCGGTCGCCCTTGGGCGGTGGCAGCCGCTTGACCATCGCCTCAAGGAGATCGTCGATGCCGAGGCCGGTCTTGGCCGAGACCTTGATCGCCTCCGACGTGTCGATGCCGACCACGTCCTCGATCTCCTTCGACACGCGCTCGGGCTCGGCCGACGGCAGGTCGATCTTGTTCAGGACGGGGATGATCTCGTGGTTGGCGTCGATCGCGTGATAGGCATTGGCGAGCGTCTGCGCCTCGACACCCTGGCTGGCATCGACCACCAGCAGCGAGCCTTCGCAGGCGGCGAGCGAGCGGCTCACCTCGTAGGCGAAGTCGACGTGACCGGGCGTGTCCATCAGGTTCAGGATGTACGTCTTGCCGTCCTGCGCCGGATATTCCAGCCGCACGGTCTGCGCCTTGATGGTGATGCCGCGCTCGCGCTCGATGTCCATGGAGTCGAGCATCTGGTCGTGGAACTCGCGCTCCGTCACCGCCCCGCAGCGCAGAAGCAGGCGATCGGCGAGCGTGCTCTTGCCATGGTCGATATGGGCGATGATCGAGAAATTGCGGATCAACGACAGGTCGGTCATTGGACTTCGAACTTATACCAAACGGTTTCTGTCATCCTGAGCGAAGCGAAGGATCTAACGCTTCGACACCGCGCTGCTGGACCCTTAGGTCCTTCGCTTCGCTCAGGACGACAAGGACTAGCCACGCAATGTCGCCCCCGTTGCCTTGGCAACAGCGGCCACGATCTTGTTGGAAACGGCCTCGATCTCGGCATCCGTCAGCGTGCGCTCGACGGGCTGCAGAGTCACGGCGATGGCCAGCGACTTCTTGCCGTCGGGCACGCTCTTGCCGGCATAGACGTCGAACACGCGCGCGCCGGTGATCAACGCCTTGTCGGCGTTGCGTGCGGCGCGCACGAGCTTGTCGGCCTCGACGCTCGCGTCGACCAGGAACGCGAAGTCGCGCTCGAGCGGCTGGAAGGCCGAGAGCACGAGCTTCGAGCGCGCCTTGTTCGCCTTCGTCTTGGGCAGCGGCGGCGCGTCGAGGAACACCTCGAAGGCGGCGACCGGTCCCTTGAGGTCGGCTTGGGCCACGATCTCGGGATGCAGCTCGCCGAAATAGGCCATCACGCGATCGCCAAGCTTCAGCGCGCCCGAACGGCCGGGGTGATACCAGTCCGGCGCGCCCGGCTGGGCGGAGAGCGTCTCCGGCGCGCCGATCGCAGCGAGCACGGCAAGCGCATCGGCTTTCGCATCGAAGGCATCGACGGTACGGGGGGCGCCGGCCCAGTTGCGCGGCACGGCCATGTTGTGACGCAGGCCCACGGCCATCATGCGCTGACCTTTGGGCGTTGCATCGTTGTAGGTCGGCCCGACCTCGAACAGGGCCGGATCGGCGAGGCCACGCGCCTCGTTGCGCGCGGCGGCGTCGATCAGGTTGGGCAGGATCGACGGCCGCATCGTGTCGAGGGTCGCATCGATCGAATTCAGGAGGCGCAGCTCGGCCTTCTGCTCGGCACCGAAGCGCTCGGCCTTGGCGCGGGCCATGAACGACCAGGTCACGGCCTCGCTCAGGCCACGCGACGCCAGCGCGCGACGGGCCTGCGGCACGCGCTGCTGCAGCGGCGTGCGCACGGGCTTGGACGTAGCCGACAGCCGCGGCAGCGACGTGGTGGGAATATGGTCGAAGCCGAAGACGCGTGTCACTTCCTCGACGAGATCCGCTTCGCCCACGATGTCGGGACGCCACGACGGCACGGCGGCCGTCCACGGACCGTTGCCCGAGATGCCGAAGCCGAGCTTGGTCAGGATGTCGGCGGTCTCCTTCGCCGGCACGTCGATCGCCGTGAGGTTCTTCACGCGGTCGGCGCGGAGCGTGAAGCTCTTCTCCCAGTCCGGCATCACGCCGCTCTGCACGATTTCGCTCGCCTCGCCGCCGCACAGGTCGAGGATCAGGCGCGTGGCAACGTCGGTGCCCCACTGCACCGACTGCGGATCGATGCCGCGCTCGAAACGGTAGCGCGCGTCGGAGAGGATGCCGAGCTTGCGGCCCGTCGCGGCGACACGGATCGGCGTGAAGTAGGCGACCTCGAGGAAGACGTCGGTCGTGTCGTTCTGCACGCCCGTCTCCTCGCCGCCCATCACGCCACCGATGCCGTGCACGGCCTTCGAATCGGCGATCACCGACACGCCGGGATCGAGCGTGTAGGTCTTGCCGTCGAGCGCCAGGATGATTTCGCCCTCGCGCGCCTGGCGCATGACCAGATCACCCGAAAGCTTCTTGGCGTCGAAGACGTGCAGCGGCCGGTTGAGATCGAACGTCACGAAATTGGTGATGTCGACCAGGGTCGAGATCGGCCGCAAGCCGATCGCCTTCAGCCGGCGCTGCAGCCAGTCGGGCGAGGGGCCGTTCTTCACGCCGCGGAAATAGCGTCCGACGACGATGGGGCAGGGGCTGTCGGGCTTGGGCTCGTAGCCATGCGTCCACTTGATCGGGCTCTGGAAGCTGCCCTTCACCCGTTCGGCCTTCATCGGCTTCAGGGTGCCGAGACCGGAGGCGGCGAGGTCGCGCGCGATGCCGTGCACGCCCAGGCAATCGCCGCGGTTCGGCGTCACCTTGATCTCGATCACCGGATCGTCGAGGCCGAGTGCCTGGGCGGCGGGCACACCGGTCGTCGTCTCGGCCGGCAGGTCGATGATGCCGCTATGATCGTCGCCGAGCTGCAGCTCGCGGAAGGAGCAGAGCATGCCGTTGCTCGCCTCGCCGCGGATCTTGCCCACCTTCAGGTGAAGGTCGGTGCCGGGGATGTAGCTGCCCGGCGGCGCGAAGATGCCCTTCATGCCGGTACGCGCATTGGGCGCGCCACACACGACCTGGACCACTTCAGCGCCGGTATCGACCTTGCAGACGCGCAGGCGGTCGGCATTGGGATGCTGCACCGCCTCGACCACATAACCCACGACGAAGCCCTTCAGCGTCTCGGCCGGGTTCGTGATGCCCTCGACCTCGAGGCCGAGCATGGTCAGCCGATCGCGGACCTCGGTCAGAGTCGCGGTCGTGTCGAGATGCTCCTTGAGCCAGGAGAGCGTGAACTTCATCGCGCGACTCCTTCCAGAGCGGAGAAGCCGTAATGGCGCAGCCACCGCAGATCCGACGCGAAGAAGTCGCGCAGATCGGGAATGCCATACTTCAGCATGGCGATACGATCGATGCCCATGCCGAAGGCGAAGCCCTGGTAGACGGCGGGATCGAGGCCGCAATTGGCGATCACGTTGGGATGCACCATGCCGGAGCCCAGGATCTCGAGCCATGAATCGCCCGCGCCGATCTGCAGCTCGCCGCCCTTCCACGAGCAACCGATATCGACCTCGGCCGACGGCTCGGTGAAGGGAAAGTAGGAGGGGCGGAAGCGAATCGGCAGCACGTCGACCTCGAAGAAGGCGCGGCAGAAATCGTGCAAGCAGCCCTTGAGATGGCCCATGTGCGTCGTGCGGTCGATCACCAGGCCCTCGACCTGATGGAACATCGGCGTGTGCGTCGCGTCGTTGTCGATACGGAAGGTGCGGCCCGGCACGATGATGCGCAACGCGCCGCCATCGGCCAGCATCTTCTGCACGTCCTTGTTCAGCATGGTGCGTGCCTGCACAGGCGAGGTATGCGTGCGCAGCACCATCGGCGTGCCGTCGGCGCGCGGCGGCAGATAAAAAGTATCCTGCATCTGCCTGGCCGGATGGTCGGGCGGGATGTTGAGGGCGGAGAAGTTGTGCCAGTCGTCCTCGATATCGGGGCCGTCCGCCCAGGTGAAGCCCATCTCGCCGAAGATGGCGGCGAGCTCGTCCATCACCTGGCCGATCGGATGGAGCGTGCCGCGTGTCTCGGGTCGAACGGGCAGGCTGACGTCGATCTTCTCGGAAGCGAGTTTGGCCGCGAGCGCCGACGCGCCGAGCGCCGACTTGCGCGACTCCAGTGCCGTCTCGATCTCGCCCTTGAGCTGATTGACCTTTGCGCCGAATTCCTTGCGCTGCTCGGGCGCCAGGGTGCCCAGCGTCTTCATCAGGCCGGTGACGCTGCCCTTCTTGCCGAGGACGGCCACGCGCACGGCGTCGAGGGCGGCGAGGTCGGCCGCTTTCTCGACGGCGCCAAGCGCCTCGCTTCTGATCGTCGAAAGATCGTCCATCGCCAACTCCAGACGAAAAGAGGGAGCCTGTGGTCCAGGCTCCCTCTCTATGCTCCTGATCCGTCGCGCCACTTCACCGGCGCTCGGGACGTTACTTGAGGGCGGCCTGGGCCTGTTCGACCAAAGCCTTAAACGCTGCCGGCTCGCGCATGGCGAGGTCGGCCATGACCTTGCGGTCCATCTCGATGCCGGCCTTGAGCACGCCGTTCATGAACCTCGAGTAGGTGAGGCCGTGCTCACGGACCGCCGCGTTGATGCGCTGGATCCAGAGACCGCGGAAGGCGCGCTTCTTGTTGCGCCGGTCGCGGTAGGCGTATTGCAGGCCCTTCTCGACCTTCTCGATGCCGACGCGGAACGCCACCTTGGCGCGGCCGCGATAGCCCTTGGCGAGCTTGAGGACCTTCTTGTGACGAGCGTGTGCAGCCACGCCCCGCTTGACGCGTGCCATGGCGGATTACCTCTCGTACGGGAAGAAGTTGCGCTTGATGATGCGGGTGTCGGACTCCGACACGATCACCATGCCGGTGTTCTGGCGCAGGAAGCGGTTGCCCCGCTTGCTCATGCCGTGGCGCTTGCCCGCCACCCCATGCTTGACCTTGCCGGAGGCCGTGAAGCGAAAACGCTTCTTGGCTCCGCTCTTCGTCTTCATCTTGGGCATTTTCGTTCCTTTTCAAAGGGTTACGATAGGCGGTCGAGGCAATGCCCTTTGGGCCAGACCACCGAAGGAACGGGGCTTATACAGAGCGTTCCCGGTCGGTGCAAGCGTGGCTCCGGCCCACCAAGACGCGCCAAAAACGCTATGGTCGGGCCGGTTTTATCGAGGAGTTCCAGTCAAATGTCCCCGTCCCCGACACAAGGTTACCATCAGGGCCACGGCCCCCTTCAGGGCATCAAGGTCGTGAGCTGCTCCACCGCCCAGGCCGGGACGGTGCCCTACATGCTGATGGCCGATCTCGGGGCCGACGTGATCAAGATCGAGGCACCCAATGGCGGCGATCCCTCGCGTCGCATGACCGTGTTGCCGGGCAAGGGCAGCACCTTCTTCGAGACCAACAATCGCGGCGTGAAGAGCGTGACGCTCAATCTCAAGACGCCGGAGGGCAAGGCGGTCCTGCACAAGCTGATCGCCGAGGCCGATATCTTCGGCCAGAACTTCCGGCCGGGCGCGGCCGAGAAGAACGGCTTCGGCTACGAAGAGCTGCGGAAGATCAACCCGAAGCTCGTCTATGTCTCGATCTCGGGCTACGGCACCAAGGGTCCCAACGGCCATCTTCCGGGCACCGATTCGATGGCGCAGGCGCTGGGTGGCATTGCCGAGGCCTATTCGATGCCTGGACAGAAGATGCGCACGGGGATCGCCTCGGTGGCCGACGAGTCGACGGCGATGCTGGCCTTCGGCGGCGCTCTCGCGGCGCTCCATCACGCGCGCACGACCGGCGTCGGCCAGAAGATCGAGCTGTCGCTGCTGGGCTCGCTGGTGCGGCTGATGGGCTGGACCTTCACCACCACCATGTGGCGCGACAAGAATCCGGTGACAGGTCAGGCGCGCATCACAGGTACGCCGGAGCGGCCGGGCATCAGCGCCTCGTTCAACGATCGCGATGGCAAACCGCTGGTCTTCCAGCTGGTCGGTCCCGACAACTGGCGAGACGCGATGACGGCGTGCGGCTTCTGGGACCGTGTCTGTGCCGCGGGCTTCGAGACGATCGGCAGCATCATCGACAGCGACCAGAAGCGCGCCGAGCTGCTGGGCCTGCTCGACGAGCTCTTCGCCACCGGCACGCGCGATGATTGGGTGGCGAAGCTGCGTGGTGCCGACATCGTCTCCGCACCTATCAATACAATGCTCGAGGCATCCAACGATCCCGATGTGATCGCCAACGGCCATGTGACCCACGTCGAGCATCCCAAGCACGGAAAGCTCAAAGTGCATGGCACGCCGTGGCGCTTCTCCGAGACGCCAGCCAAGCCCGGCATCGCGCCCGATCTCGGCCAGCACAACGAAGCGGTCCTGGGCGGGCTGGGTTACACTGCGGCGGAGATCGCCGCGTTCAAGGCGAAGGGCGTCATCTGAGGAGTGTGTATGAAGCTCAAGGGTAAGGTCGCGCTGGTGACCGGCGCGCAGCAGGGTATCGGGGCGGCGATCGCCGTAGCGTTTGCGGAAGAGGGTGCGGATGTCGCAGTGAACTGGCTCGACGACCAGAAGGCCGCCGAAGCCGTCGCCGCCAAAGTTCGCGCCGCCGGCCGCGAGGCATTGTTGATCAAGGCGAGCGTCGCCCGCATCGCCGAGATCGAGGCGATGGTCGCCGAGACGGTCGCAAAGCTCGGGCCGCCCGACATCCTGGTGAACAATGCCGGCGTCTATCCACGCGTGCCTCTCCTGGAGATGAAGGAGAGTGACTGGGATTACGTGCTCGACATCAACCTCAAGGCGGGCTGCTTCGGCTGCATCGCCGCGGCCAAGGCGCTGATCGCGGCAAAAAAGCCCGGCGGGTCGTTCGTCAATCTGGCCTCGGCGGCAGTGCGGGGGGCGGTGCGCGGCGTGCACTACAGCGCCAGCAAGGGCGGCATCGTCTCCATGACGCGTGCGCTGGCCCTGGAGCTTGCGCCCTACAACATCCGGGTCAATGCCATCGCGCCCAGCCTCACCGACACCGCCCAGCCGCGCTTTGGCAACACCGACGCCGAACTGGTCGAGATGGCCAAGGCTTCGATGCCGCTCGGCGGCAAGATGCTGACGCCCGAACAGATCGCGCGGACGGCGGTCTTCCTCGCCTCGGATGACGCGGAGGTCACCACGGGCCAGGTGCTGCACGTCAACGGCGGTTCTTATATGCCGTAATCAAATGCAGGGAGGCTGGCGCGCGCCGGTCTCGATGAAGGCGCGGATACAGGCGCCGTATTTCTCTCCAAATCCTCGCGCGTTGGCGGCGTCGTGGCCGGAGAAGCCGGGTGGGTAGGCCTCGACGATCGACTCGACGCCCGATTTGGCGAAGGCGTCGATCACGTCCCCGGTCCGTCCACCGACATCGAAGGCGTCATCCTTGAAGATCACGAGGAAGACGCGCGGGCCGGGCTTGAGGTCGCGCACGAGCTTCTGCCAATCGGCGCGCGCGATCGATACGTCGCGCATATCCTTCACCTGGCCATGATGGGCGGCAGACACCGAGATCACGCCATCGGCGGGGGCGCCGAGACGAATCGCCTCGAGGGTCGTCCAGGCGCCGTTCGACTGGCCGGCCAGGATCACTCGGCGATAGCCCATGGCCTTGGCCTGGCGCACGGCGGCGACGAGGTCGGCAGCGTCGGCCTGGATGTCGTGGATCCATTCACGATCGAAGCGGTAAAGATCGTAGCCCTGCTCGGTGAACCAGGCGACTTCGCCTTGGGGAGCGGAGGCTGTCGAATCGTGGCCCGGCAGATAACCGTGGCTCCAGACGATCAGGCCTGCCGCGGCGTGCGGACCCTTGTTGTCCCAGTAGAATTCAGGCCGCAGCCGGCCGATCGCCGGTGCGACGGGCGGCGCCGCCGCCTTCCAGTCGCGGCCGTTCAGGACGACATTATTGACGGCATAGAGCGAGCAGCCTGACTTGCTGTGCTCCTCGCACCGCTTCAGGGCATTAGCGACCGCGCCCGAAGGATCGGCGCCGCTCGCGCCTGCCCAGTCGTAGGTCTTGCCGTCGCCGGAGAGCACGAAGGCGCGATGCGGCGCGAGATGCTGATAGTTCGTGAAGGCTTTCTGCGCATCGGCGCTGAGCTGCGCCGATGCGGATCCGGCTGCCATCGCGACGGCAAATGCCGTCGCCAGCGGAGCCAGCCGTCTCACTTGGGAGCGAGCACCATGATCATCTGCCGGCCTTCCATGCGCGGCATCGATTCGATCTTGGTCAGCGGATCCATTTCGCCGCGAACGCGATTCAGGACCTCGAGGCCGAGCTCGGCGTGCACCATCTCGCGGCCGCGGAAACGCAGGGTGACCTTCACCTTGTCGCCTTCCTCGATGAACCGCTTCATGGCGCGCATCTTCACTTCGTAGTCGTGATCGTCGATGTTCGGGCGCATCTTGATCTCTTTGACCTCGATCACCTTCTGGTGCTTTCGGGCCTCATGCGCCTTCTTCTGCGCCTCGTACTTGTACTTGCCGTAGTCGGAGATCTTGCAGACCGGCGGGACGGCGTTGGGAGAGATCTCGATGAGATCGAGGCTGGCCTCTTCGGCCATCTCCAACGCTTCGCGGGCACTGACAACGCCGACCATGTCGCCGTTTTCGTCGATCAGTCGAACTTGCGGCGCTCTGATTTCGCCGTTCACGCGCGGGCCGTCACGGCTGGGCGCGCTTTGCTGTGCAGGACGAGCTATGGCTTCCTTCTCCTCTGCTAGAGCCCCCCATTCCCTCGGGAATTCGGCGGGGCGGGAATTGAGACCCGGCCGCACCTCAGGCGGGCGGCCGAGCCTCGGTTGAAAGTGTAGTGACGGCGGCCCCGAGTTCAAGGACCTCCTGCTTTTCCGAGCCCAGGCGGCGCACCGCGACCGTACGATTCTCCATGTCACGCCGGCCGACGGCGATGATCAACGGCACGTGAGCCAGCGAATGCTCGCGGACCTTGTAGTTGATCTTCTCGTTGCGCAGGTCCGTGTCGACGCGCATGCCGGCGGCCCGCAATTTTGCAGCGACCTCTTCGGCATAGCTGTCGGCATCGTTCACGACCGTGACCACCACTGCTTGCGTCGGTGCCATCCAGAGCGGGAAGCGGCCGGCATAGTGCTCGATCAGCACGCCGATGATGCGCTCGAAGCTGCCGAAAATGGCGCGATGCAGCATGACCGGCCGCTTGCGCGAGCCGTCCTCGGCAACGTACGTGGCGCCCAGGCGCTCCGGCAGGACGATATCGACCTGCAGGGTGCCACACTGCCAGTCGCGGCCGATGGCGTCGCGCAAGACGAATTCCAGCTTGGGTCCATAGAAGGCGCCTTCACCCGGATTGAGGACGAGATCGAGGCCGGCCGCCTTGGAGGCCGACTTGAGCGCATTCTCGGCCTGGTCCCAGACCTCGTCCGTCCCGGCGCGCAGCGGCGGCCGGTCGGAGAACTTCACGAAGTACTCGAAGCCCAGATCCTTGTAGATCTCGCCCAGCAACTTGCAGAAGCGGATCGTTTCGCTCTCGATCTGCTCCTCGGAGCAGAAGATGTGCGCGTCGTCCTGTGTGAAATTGCGTACGCGCAGGATGCCGTGCAACGCGCCCGACGGCTCGAAGCGATGGCACGATCCCATCTCGGCCATGCGCAGCGGCAGCTCGCGATAGCTGCGCAGACCCTGGTTGAAGATCTGGACATGGCACGGGCAGTTCATCGGCTTCAGCGCGAAGATGCGCTGCGCCGGATCGGCCATGTACTCCTTCAGACCTTCCTCGTTCTCGCTGAGATACATGTTCTGGCGGAACTTCTCCCAGTGACCCGAGTCCTCCCACAGCTTGCGATCGACGAGCTGAGGCGTCTTCACCTCGACATAGCCGCCGGCCTCGAGCTTGCGGCGCAGGTAGCTTTCGAGCGTGCGCCAGAACGTCCAGCCCTTGGGATGCCAGAACACCATGCCGGCCGCTTCTTCCTGCTGATGGAAGAGGCCCATCTCGCGGCCGATGCGGCGATG